>Ga0209539_1000381_pt1 | contig 26228 bp, 46 predicted proteins | sample BarGraNGADG00312_2_FD_184499 | JGI IMG/M metagenome (GOLD analysis project Ga0209539, IMG submission 184499) | Arctic peat soil microbial communities from Barrow, Alaska - Barrow Graham LP Ref core NGADG0011-312 (SPAdes) (version 2) | ecosystem: Environmental > Terrestrial > Soil > Wetlands >...
TAAACACTGCGTCAACCACATCAGCAGCAGCCATTTCGCGTTTGGCGATCATAGCTTGCATAATACCACTGTCTTTGATCTTGTTGATAACGCGCTCAACGTCATCTTCGGTGGCTTCGTATGTTTCATAATAACCGCGATCATAGGTTTTATTTACAACCGTGGTCTGATACATCTGAGTAACCTGTTCATAATGCAGGGGGGAACCTTCGGCTTTTTCCTCAGCGGGAGACAGGTTGCCGATGGAATCATATTTTTCCTCGTTCTTGGTGGACGTTTTCGGCGTAGTAAACGCCTTGTATTCCTCTAACATAGGAACTTTTAAGACTTCAAGGAAAATTTCTGATACCTTGTCATCTAAATATCTTTGAAAATTTGCTCTCATTTGTTATCTCCCCTTCCTATACTAATCTGTGAACAAGAGTAATAAAGCCGTCAATGGTTTTTCTCACAGCATCAAATCCTGTGCAGAAGAGAACCCCGTCAGTTGTATCATCGCTGTTCACGGTGTGACCATTGGATAAGTCATATACGGCTCCCAATGAGGGAGTTGCCGAACCGGTATATTCGGAACGGACAATGCGGTTAGAAAACAGTTCGAATTGGCCGACAACGCCAGCGGCATAATCCGCCATAGCAAGACCAACGAGAGATGCGTCTCCTGCGGCAGCGGTTGCGTCAATAAGTGTAGCACTGGATAACATACCGATTTCGCCTTTTGCGATTCCGCCGGTCCCTACGGTTTGGTTAAAAACTGTTGATGGTTTCGAGTCGATAAAAATCATTTGTTATCATCCTTTCGTATTAAATCTTCGTATTAAATTCTAAAATTTTGGCATAGTCGCTTCTGGTTTTACCAGGGTTCTTTTCGGCGTAATATTTAAACGCAGTTTCATCTTCTGGAGAGAATCTTACCGACGGAGCTGTTTTAGGTTCCCCTGTAACAACCTGTTTGCTTTTGGCTTTCTGCCGGTTGATTAAAGATTCTTGTTCTGTTTTGGTTCTGATTTCTTGTTCTGTGGTTTCGTCTAATCTTGCCTTGCACAGTTCCGTAAGAGAAACCGCACCGTTGGTAGCTTCGACAATTTTAATGAAGTCATTCAGATGCTCGTGGATTGTTGGGTACTTCAAAGCAAGTTTGTCTACCTGTTGACCATACTTAATGCTTTTGAGTTCGCGTTTGATTTCTTGATTTTCTCTGCGAGTTTGTACCTTATCCTCTACATCTTCTTCGGAGTAAGCACCGCTGTTGACAAGTTTCTGCCGATACTGATTATCAAGTTTGTCTTGTTCTCTCCCTACATTTTCTCTTTCAAGTGCAGCGAGTTTGTCGCGTAAAACTTTATTCGCTTGCTTTTCGCGGATCACAGCAGCGGTTACCTTGTCTTTTTTGGGTGGAGCAGCCGGAGGTGCTTCGGGTTCATCGGGTTCCTCGTCGGGTTCGTCAACCTCATCGAGTTCCTCTAACTCATCCTCTACATCCTCTTCCAACTCTTCTTCTTCAACTTCAACCACAGGGGGGGATTTGGGATCTGCAAACAATTGCAGGTCAAAATTAAATTCTCTATCCATTTCGTATTCCATTAGTATATCCTCCATTTAAAGACTTTCGTCCTATCGTACGGTTTTGAGAGGCGCCGCTCTATAATGCGTTTAACGTCCGCACAGACAGGGTAAAAATTATGAATGATTTTAAGGCAGGGCGGAAAAGGCAGATTGCAGAATTAAATTAAATTTAGACTATTCTTTCGATTGTTTGACCTTTGTCGTTCATAAGATATAATCTTTGGTTTGTGACAATAAGCATAGCATCAAATTCTTTGCAATCTTCTAAGTAAAGTAGTACCGCAAGAATCGGAACGTTATCCGGTATCAAATGCGTGTCAATCATGTTTTCGACGTGTCTATTTATACCTTCGTTTGGCATATCATAGCAAGCCACCGAAAAAATCTTGTTGGTTGTTATAATATCTTCTGGCAAACGCTTGTTATCCATAAACACAGCGGCATCGAATTCTCCTTCGCTGAATTCGGAATCATATCGTTTAATGCTACCCACCGGATCAATAAGTTTCGAAGCCGCTTGCCTCACGTTATCAATATATCCCCATACACCATCGTTTAAATATTTTACTATCATTTCTATTCTCCCTTTCTTTTTTACTATCTGCCTATCTACCTCTTCTACTCTGCCTTAAAACAATAAATTATTTAATCTCAGAATGGATTGACTTCTGACTCTTTTACTTCCGACTCTTCGATTTTTTCAGGGACGTTTACCTTTACCACCTTTTTATGGCTATTTACTTTGGGGTTCTTATTCTTCATTGTACCTACAGAATCCTTCTTTTTTTCTACAGGATTTTTCTTGGGTGCTGGAACCTTCGCCGGAACCTTTACCGTAACCGCTTCTACCAGTAACTTCCTGCCTTCGTCCGTCAGGCTTTCCTCTGTGTAAGCAAGGTTGATTACGCGTTCTGCACGGTCTACGCACATGAGAATACCATACTTGGTTTTCCTAAATTCCCTAACAGCTCCACCGTAAAAGTCATCTTCCAAGCCCAACTGTTTCGCATAAATGGTTCCTTCTGAATCTTGCATACTGAATAACTTACCATTGATCTCTAATTTTCCTACGAGTATCATAACGTTTTTCATACTGTTTTCCTCCTTCTATTTAATCCCTTTCATTTTTTCCACACTACCATATAGAATAACTTCCATCTGAAAAACTATTTTCGGGTTCATACCCAAGTCCTCAATCAGATACTGCCGGAGTTCCTTTGTGTCATAGGTTGCGCCGTGTAAGTCACAATAGCAGTTAACTCTCTTTTTAACTTCACCTGTAACCGCATCTACCGTAAAACTAGGACCTTTAAATGACGGGTCCGATACGCCAACACCGGGGCGCTGGCACACCTTGCAAACTGGCATATTTAAAGGGTTTATTCCTCCTTTATCCGACATGTAGAATGCCCTCACCACCTCGTTACCAGAAAACATGTGCTTTGCGTATGACGGATAGTATAATTTTAAGATTTCCAACACAGCCAGGTTCTTGCTGTTCATGGTATCGTCTAATGACCATTTCTTATTTTCGCTCATTTCGGAGCCACCGGCTGGCTACTCATCCCGCCTCCTGCCACCGCTCCATCAATGTAAGGATTTGCAACAGGAGGTGCTTTGGTAGAAATATTCTGGTTACCCGTCCCACCGTTCGGTCCCATCATATTCGCGGCAGCAACCGCTTGTGCTTCTGGAAGCATCTGTGAAATCGGGATACCTATGATATCGGTCATGAGTTTCTGCACCTGTTGGAAGCTAAGCAACGCTCTAGGTTGTCCTGTTTGTTCATCCGGCAACATCATCTTAGACAACGATATAACAATATTCAATAGAGCCGCTTTCGATGTTTCGACTCCTTCTCCAATACTCACCTGTATGTCAAATTCTGCTTTTCGAGTCTGAGGTTTCCCGCCCTTCGACTCCAACTGCATAAACTGTGGAACTGGTTTCATGGGGTTTAATGCTTTCCACTGATTCGTGTAATTCGTATCGCTTGGCACCATAGCGGGAACGCTCTTCAAGTGACGTGCATCTACCCATTCGATTTCGTCTGACTCTTCTGTGATTCTGATCGCTTTACCGGCTGGCCAGAATTCCATCATTAAGCCAAGCATATACATCGTCGCATCCGCTATGGCTTCTGAGATATCCGCTTTCTTATCAGCAACACCCATACCGCCCTGCTGTAACTGAGCGCCTGTTTGCGTGGCTGTGATCTCTCTGCTTGGTGCAGAACCCATCATTAAATCTGAGAAGCGTGTAATTCTCTGCACTTCGACCAGAATTAAACTAATCAGTGTGAACACAACCTGGTTGATTCCCTGCCCCTGCACTGTGCGAAGATTCTGATTCGGGTCCATCATAAGTATCGGGTGAGAAGGGTCTCCGTCCAACTGTTCAGGGTCTAATCCCGCATTCGGGTCAACGTATCTTTCGGCCTGTGCTGAATACTTCGCCGCAATAACACATTCATCCCAAAGATTATTCAGTAGTATCTGCAATTTTACAAGCAGTTTACCATCACCGAAACGATGGAATTTCCCTTCTCTTGGATATAAGCCAAAAAAGAAGAAGGGATATTTATTATCAACGTGTTCGTAGAATGGTTTCGAAGGATCGGATTCTTTCAGCAGAATACCGCATTCGGAAATATCAAGGCGCTGCAAATTACCCTCTTCGTTATTCTTCGTCCACACATGCAGTTTAGTGAAGCTATCTTTATCGTCTATGGTATTATTATCCGCAAAGTCACCGGAGATATTACCCAAAGAAACAGCATCCGCAATCTCATCTCCATATTCTTTACGTGCAGACAGTATTGAGAACGAACCAATCTCTTCTATGATATACTCTGCTTTTTCTACATCCAGAAGATTTTTAACCTTGCCGTCAACGAACACCCTATTGATCTGAGGTGTTCTCCAATCGGGCAATCCGAATCCATCCAGAGCATCGGCATCCCAACCAATAAAGAAACAGCCATTACCAAAAAGCAAATAGCGACGAACTCCCTGCTTTATTTTACTTTTAATCTTGATTTTGCGATAAACGAAGTCAACTAGTATCTGCCCTGTGTGAGCAAATTTCTGGTCAGAGAATCCTTCACCCTTTACCGAAGCAGAAATATTCTTATCACTCATCGCCGCGGTCTGCCCTTCAATCACAGGAAGAATAATTGGGTCAAAGCTATTCGGGTCTTTCTCGTTTTTAATAACACGTTCAGAAGCGTATAACTTTTCAATCTCTTCCCATTCCTCTAAATCGGATTGCATTTCCATCTTTTTCTGGTTGTACCTATTGATATAGAATTCCGCACGCTCTATTTCCGATTTGGTGTTTATCGAATCTCTGTTGACACTGAACGCCGATTTCTGAGCATATTTATCTTCATAAATTTTCGGACCATTTTTATATTCAGCCAATCATAACACCCCCATTCACTATTTAACATATTATACCATAGTTAAACCATATCGCACCAATTATTTTTTCTTCGCGTTACTTAGACTTCTTCGGCTTTCTGGTTTCATAATTATACATTCTCGTATCCGGATCATAGAACGGTGAATCGTCCGTGTCGTATCGCTTAACTATCGGTTCACTGCTCAACTCGATCAACTTATCCACACTCTGCTGCAATTTATCTACCTTTTTTACCAGTTCTTCAATTCCAAACATTATTTTACACCTCCCGCCGTCTCCGTTTTCTCCCACGACTTCTGCATCGTTTTCATAAACTCCTTGATCTCATACGGTTTATAGCCACGGTCCCGAAGTTCTTCTTCTGAGTACCAACCAACCGGTGCTTTCTTCTTACCAGGTCTTACCGTCAATAGCTTCATATATGCGGCTAAGCCAGTCGTTCCGTCGGGAGCATCATCGTGCTTATTATGCCCCATTCTGACATACGACGTTAACCATCTCATATAATTATCGTAATCACTTCCGGGTGCATAGTCGCTTCTGAAATAAAAATTACTTTTAATATACCCGGCTCCCATCAGTATGCGTGTTTCTTTATTCGAACCCTCCGGTTCAAATGCCACTCCGCACGTCGACTTCCCTTTTATCAACTTACCAACATTCAACGCGAACCCCTTGCCGCCTGAGTTCGATTCAATTTTCATCAGTTCGCACCCTGTGTCTATAATCTGCTGCGCCACGAGCGGCTCCGTTACCTCTATCGGGTCCTGCGTGAACACGACATCCGTTACATACGTAAATTCTCCGATCTTCTTTCCAACCGGTGAACACAGGAAGTCCGTTCCTTCATCCGCCGTGTCGGTGAAACCTACCACGGCATCTATCCTTTTTCCATCGATCTCCTTCAGCGTAAACCGCTTCAGCTCTTCCACCGGGAACAGCAGTCCCTTACTCTCTATCGGGTTCTGCATATATTCCGCTTCCCAGATAAACTCTTCCGTAATATCCTTGATAGCCAGATATTCTTCCGTTGTGTGTATCTCTTCGCAGAACGACTTCCCGTTTATCATCGCCGGTATAATTATTACCACCGTGTCATCGGCACCCTCGACCCGGTATACGAACGGTTCTATCTCTATCAGCCTTCTCCCTTCGGTCAATCTGCCTATTGGATCCTTCCTGCTCCACCGCGTCGCTACGTGCAACTCAGCACACCCCGACTCCAACCGCGACATATGCGTCGATGTGTACCAGTTCCACGTCGAATTTGATGTGACTTCTGACAGCGCAGCTTCTATGTTTTTAACTGGATCATCCAAGGTAGCACAGTTGTGTACTAGTAAATCACTAGCAAAGAAGTTAGTATCTCTATCTACTTGAATATCGTATACTGGAATTGATCCATATATTCTTTTAATTCCTGTGATAACGTCTTGTGTGATTTGTGGTGTATCGAATGACATGTTTTGCAAAGAGTTATTAAATTGCTCGCAACATTGCTTTTGGGGTTCTCGTCTAAATGGTGAATCAATAACATTTTTTGTGAACCACATAAAGCACATTTCCAATCGTCTCTGTCCTTTATTGCAGATACCAGTTTCTTGTTTAACTTTGACCTTGCATCCGAATCTTGAAAGTTTGGGTTCACATTCCCCTCGATCTCTTTTGAGTGACCTAATTCCGCGCAAAATCTTGAGCAGTATGTTGTTGTCGATTGCCTTGGTCTGAATATTTTCCCACATATTGGACACGTTATGTCCGGCAATTTCCTTGTGGTTTGCGGAACAGGCTTTTTGGGATTCTCTATATAGTATTTCTTTATTGCCACTTGTCTGCACTCTGCTGAACAATATTTTAAATGTCTGTCCGAAACTTCTGCCCCACAGATTTGACAATAATGCTTTGCTTTTGTCTTTCTGGAATAATCCTTTTGAGCGCACTCCATTGAACAGTATGTCAGGGTAACACCCATTTTCAATGTTTTTCTGTGAACCGACTCTGGACGTTTGAATTCCTTGTGGCAATACGCACATGTTAGGTCTATATAGTTTTTCCCCCTGCCGTAATAGACCTGCTTCGATATATGCTTTTCCGTTCCACACTCTGTGATTTTCTGTGCATCTAAGCACTCTTCCTGACTCTGTTGTGATTTCAATGATTTCATTAGATATAATCCTCCTTGCGTCGAGTATTTTGTTATATCTAATTATATCATGTTTATGATCGTATGACAAGACTTGAATGCAATCTTCTTGCCAACTTTGAAATATTTTTTCTATTGGCATAATACCGTAGTTGGTGCATACCATTTCCCCCGCCGGTAAACACCTTTTGCATCCCTTACCCAGTATCGAACCCCCAACACCTGCACAGAAATACGTCGAATCCCTTGCCTTCGTTATCGCCCAGTCGTTTATCGACGTTCTGTCCTGCTTCATCCTGACTTCCGGGAACACCTTCAAATACCTTGGCTTCTGTATCATATCCCTTATATCATAGCTGAACTTCTCCGCCAATTCCGCCGCGTATGAATTTCTCATACTCGACTCTTCAGGGTATTTACCGATCAGCCACGCGTGCAGCAACGATACCGTATAACTTTTACCTGCCCGCGGTGCTTCCGACATCAGCAGTTTCATTATCTTTTTCTCTGCCAGCATCTGCATATACTTCGCTTGCAGTTTCAAATGCCATTTGCCTTCTGTGAAGAAACCCGGACTGTCTGCCGTGGGGCCATCCATATATACACAGAACGCATAGAAATCTTCCCGCGCCTTCAGCGGCAGGTATATCTCCATCTTCTCCGCTTCTTCTATCTTTATCTTCTCTAACGCCGCAAGTATCTCGATCTTGCGTTTTATTATCGCTGCTCTTCTTAATTCAGGCGCTCTCCGCTCTTCTTCTGCGATGCGTTCAGCCTCCAAGACAGCACGTGCCTCTGCACGAGCTAATACTATCTTTTCGTTCACAGGCACCACCCCTCCTACCCAAGTATAATTATTCCATTCACTTCTGCAATCCGCTTCTCTGCTATCTCGAAATAATTTTTATCCAACTCAAAACCAATGAAGTTTCGCCCCGTGTTGATGCAAGCGATTGCCGTGGTTCCACTTCCCATACAGTTATCTAAGACCGAATCGCCCTCGTTGGTGTATGTTCGTATCAAGTATTCGAATAGTGCTGCTGGCTTTTGGGTAGGGTGAAGTGTCCTTTCTACCTTATCAAATTTCAAATAAGTTTTTGGGTATCTATATCCATTGTTTATGTTATTAGTGGTTTTGTTCATTTTCCCATATGTTCCCTTATTTGTTGAATCTCTTGAGCAGTTTAGTCTTTGATAAGGTTCACCTTTTTCTTTCTGCGGATTATAAATAGTTTTCTTTTTGCAAAAAACCAAAACACTTTCGTGACAAGCAAGTGGCATAATTTTTGCATTTAGATGACCCGTCCCTCTATTCTTAATCCATATCCACTCATACTTAAACATCTTGATGTTACTCATAACCAACGCACTTGTAAATGGCTGACTTGCTGTCAACACTATTGCCCCGTTATCTTTTATAATTCTCTTATACTGTTCCCAAAGCGGTTCAAAAGGAATTATCGCATCCCATTTGCAATTCGTAGTTCCATAGGGTAAGTCACACAGAATCATATCAACGCTTTTATTAGGGATTCGCTTCATACCATCCAGACAGTCCTCATTATATATCCTGTTTATTTCCACAGGTGTCGTGCCTCCCTCAGCGTAAATTATTACTCCAGAATTTTATAAATTTTTTTCAGATTTTATGGGCGTTGTTCACATACTCTATATAGCAGCATGCCACCCGGCAACCCGGCCCACCCCCACCCCCTAGGGCGTGCAACCTTGGCGCTTGCAGCGCATCAGACTGTGCCAATGCTTAGCAAACAAACAATAAATAAACATGACAAGCAAGGTAAGCATAGCATAGGCAGGCAGCCTCGATCATGCAGAGCAGAGCAGAGCAGAGCAGGGTAGCACTGTGACCATAGGTAGGGCAGCCAAGGCTGTGGCCATAGCATCCAACCGTTAGTAACCTAACTGTTAGCGTTCTAACATCCTAAGCCCTCCTTATATACCTCTATTATCTGCCATACTAATATACCAACGAATATGCAAAAGCCCGCCGTAGGGCATCCTAGGCGGTGCAATTGTGGGAGAATGGGTCAGGATCCTCTGAATTATCTGAATCAGTGGGTAATTCGGCAGATTCCGGTCCCGGTCGGGCATACGCGCCGCCAGCATCAGGCAGCAGGTCGATGGTTGCCAGCTCAGCCTCTAAAGCCAGACGCGCCGATCCGATACGGTCTAACTCAGCCTGGACGGAGGGCAGCTGCACTGTAATAGTCACAGAACCACCAGAGTCTTGCTTAGGTTGTATATAGCCAGGCATACGGTTGCGGAGGTATAAATCAGCTGCATTGACGTCAGGCGGCGTGTATATCTCACTATTTAGCACGATAACTACCCCATCTTTAGTCATTTTTTCTTGTTTTACGTTCACAATATCGCCAGTTGCCTTCGAAAACATCGAATTCATTACCAAATTGTTTCTTTCTGACGTTGCGCGCGCGTATAACTCCGACAATTCGGGGTAATGCTTTTTATACTCAGCCCACGTATCCTGACATATTCCCAACTTATCAGAAATAGAATATTCTGTGAACCCTTGTTTAAGCCAAGTAAGAACTTCGGTGAGCCGGGGTTTAACATGCGTATGAAATTTAGTGAAATACTCTCGTTCAACGCCCACAGGCGTCACCATAGGAACGCCCATATATTCCACCTCCTTCACAGTTTATTTTTCACAGTTAATCAGTAAACTTTTATTGATTAGATTATAATACCGTGGGGGAAGGAAGTCAAGTGATATTTACACAGGCACGGGCGGGGCAGATAATAGCTAGGCAGCGGCGCAGAAAGTGCTTAGAGGGCTTATCTCGACGGTTTTCCGGTGATTTCCCCTAGGACATTGATATATAGTAACAACAATACATGCTAACCTACTATACATTGTTATTACTATACATACTTATTTTCTAATACCGTTTTATAAAGAAGTAAAATAAGCACTGAAAAGCTAGTTAAGCACTGTTTTTGGACTGTTTAAAGAAAAAGCTTGCAAACTGATGAATACTATGTTACTATGCAGGGAGTGATATACTATTGCTTTCTCTACTGGCAGAAATAACAATACTACAAAAATACTACACGGGCAGAGAGGGGGTATTATATTAGCATATAGGAGGCAGGGCAGCGAAAGGAGGTGAGAAAGATGGCAAAAATGATCGACTTGAAAGAATTCCGGAAAAAATGGGGCTTGACTCAAATAGTCTGCGCTAAAGAAACGGGCGTCAGCTTGCAAGCTTGGCAACTGTGGGAGCGGGGAGCAAACAAACCCGGATTGGAAAATTGGGAGAAGCTACAGAAGTTTTTGGCACAGTATAAGGAGGATGAATAGACTGCACAGGAAGCATTAGAAGGGAGTTGATGAAATGAGGAATGATCTAGCAAGAGATAATGAAGTATCACTTAGACACGAGAGAAGTAGCAAAACGATTTATATTTACACCGAAGCGGGAAAAAGGGTAAAGCAGCTCGGTCGGCTTTACGATATGGATAACGAATCCGGGGGACCGCGCCAAGCTGCGCATTATCTTCCTGGCGGTGATATGATTCTAACCGGACATGAAGAAATTAAAGAAGCATTATTGCATAACCTAATTGAAAAATACGACTTAACCTATGCTGATGGGGAGATAGCCGCTGAGGAAGGCGTAGAAACATCGGCACGAGATAAAAAAGTTATTAAAGCAATGAAGCAAGAACTCATAGAGATGTTAAAATAATTTCACCCCCGGCCAGCCACCGGGGGTTTATTTATGCCAGCCGCCCACCGCACCCCGCGCAGCTACCTGTGTTAATATAGCAGCAGCCCACCGTCTGTGACAGAATACTTTAAATAGTTATATAAATCTGACAGCAATATAGTATTGACAGGATATATAGGCGGGTGTATACTACAGGTAATAGATAGCCACCGGAGGGCAAAAAGTGCCAGGTGACATAAGGAGATTAAAAAAATGAAAAACATTAATTTAGAGTATGGCCAAGAAGTCAACTATTTAGAACTCAAATCAGATGAACTGGTATGCTTAGCTAAATTCTTGAAACCCTACGGTATCGAATTAAGATCAACCATGTATAGCGGTAAAACAGATACCTACCGCATCCAAGCCAGAAATCCATTGCTAGACAACGCCCGCTGGTATCCTAACCAAGAAGCAGGGGAACTGCTCGAAGCCTCCAATTCCGAAATTGCCGGTGGCAGGTGGAAAAGATAATAGTTTTTTTGCTGAGCAGACGCCTTCGGGCGTTTAAAGCGCAGACACGTTGCAAGCCGTGTCAGAAAGAAGGAGGAAGTAAGAAAGATGAATGAAATGCAGAGTATGTTCGCCGCCACCGTTGGCGCAGGTGTAGGGTATGCGGGTTATATGGTTTTAGTTAGAGATGCACAAGGTAAGCGGCGAGACAGTCAAGGCCCTTACAGTTTATACATCGCTCAAATGGTCAAAGAAGAATTCAAACAAGACTTACCGCTTTATACTGTGGAAATAGAGGATATGGAAACAGGCGAACTAATCTAATAATTAAACCGGGCCGGACGGTTAAATCCGGCGAAAGGGGTATAACATGAACAGACAACAGAAAGCATACACATTAGCAAAGTCCATCGTTAAACTACTGAGAGAACGCCAAGAGGCAGCAGAACATCGTTATATCATTGAAAAGGAAATTATGAACGCGGACGGCACAACACCAACAGCAATTTACTGCATTGACGATTCAGAAGCACTCGACCGTTGCAATCTTGATTTTTCCGAACTTACTGAATCAAAATCTAACTGGATTGAACTCATGCAAGCAGAGGACAGCCTCAAAGCAGCAGAAGAAAGATTGATTAAATACGGTTTGAACATAATCCCCGTGGAAATGGATGCCATTAAACAAATTCTCACAAAAAGCTATAAAACAAATTACACGATCCGCCTAAAATTGATTGAATTGATACTTCTCCTCGATACCGGAACAGTGAAAGGGGCAATAAAATGAAAGTCTATGCAACAGATCCGCGTTATGCGGTAGACATTATGGTTATTGACCACGACGAAACCTTTGTAGCAAATGCAGTATCCTGTGATGGCGATAGTTACGGAATGGATTCTTTCTGGTTTAACATTGGTTATTTCAAAAGTCTAAAAGCCGCACAGAAGTCGGCAATCCGTCAAATGGCAGCACATAACTTGGAGGTAAAATTTTAATGAAAATCAGAACACTATTAGCAATAACCCGCCAGCCTATAGGCACAGAATGTCAAAGCGATATCGTCAGGCTGTGGCTGAAAGAACGCGGCCGCGATTGGGGTTATGACCACTTCGGCAGAATAGTTTTTGATGTAGACGAAAGAAAATATACTCCCGATTGCGAATTTATTGGGAATGACCTGATGCGAATCTATGTAATACCAGTTTAGCCGCACTGAAGAAGGCTCTGGAGAGCCGAAACACCCTTCGGGGTGTCTGCGGATGTCGCGGGCGTAAAAAGGCGCCGGGCATTAGGGAGGGAATAAGATGGAAATATTGGAATATTGGAGCAGTGGGCAAATTAAATACTGGATTGACATTGATAATCCGTTATTTGGTCGAAGTTTATGGAAACGAAACAAAAATGGCGAGAGCCATTTGATCAAGGATATTCCGGCAAAATTCAAAAAGTATTTTCAAACGCAGAAGGAGGAAGCCAAATGAAATACAAGCTAGCTAAAACATCAAAGCCCGGTTACATCGTCACAGATGACCGGGAGTTCGATCCCGAACGCTGCACCGATGGCGGTGCTTATCGTTACACTATAACCTTTGTTCCCCAAATTCACGACTGGAAAGTCGTTTTCGGAACATCTTCTGATTTTCCCTATTGTCGCACGGGTGGCGAGTTTCGCGATTGTGATCGCTGCCAATTTGCTTGCAACTTCTTCCGGGCCGACGATCCGGCACAGTTTACTGCCGATTGGTTGGGGTATGATGTTGATGAGGTGGTACCTTTTGGTATCAGCGTGAAAGCAAAAGATGTTATCGAATGGGAGAAATAAAATGAAATGCTACACCGTCACCCTATACGATGCAGAACGAAAAATCTATTTCGCGTTGATGCAATGCGCGGCAACCGAGAAAGCCGCGAAGCTGAAGGCAGCGGAGAAAAGCAATTATCAGGCGATCGGTGCAAGAAGAATAAAGGGGTGAGGTAAAATGTTTGTTTGTAAAAAGGGGTTTGAAGTAAAAGCACTGTGTTCAAATTCTCACTATATCGGCACTTGGTCCCATGATTTGGGGCCGTATTGCCGCCTTTCTGTGTATTACAAGAACATGAAAGAAGCAGAGGAAGCATTAAGGAGCAAGAATTTTACTCACAGGTCCTGTGTAGAAAATGATTATTGTTCCGGGGAATCCGGCTGCCAAATTAAGGAGGTTAAAAATGTTTAGATATTACCTAACACAAAGGCCACCCGGTCCGGGGTGTTTCCCTTCCGGCGCGGTAGCTATCTCAGATTACAACGATAAAATATTTGTTCCGGAGATAGGCCAATACGCATGGGGATGGGTAGAATACGAGCTACCCTTGAACAGAAAACAGATTTATGACTACGAATTAAAGAAAGGTAATGGTAAAATCAAATGAGCGAATTTATCCAGCACATCAGCGAGTTATACCCGCTCTGGCAATCGGCCAGTCTATATCCCAAGGTCGTCTCGGCGCTGCTACTTTTCTCACCGGTGATTTTCACGGTCATCGGCATAACGGTTATCACGATTCAAATCAAGAAAGGTGGAAAATGGACGGATTAAATATTTTGATGCTCATCTGTTTGATTATCGTTGGAGCCATACTAGCGATCGTAAATTATAGGGAGGTAACTAAAAAATGAGTTATAGCGGATTGTGGTTAATAGACAAAGATTACTTTGGCGAAGAAACAAAAAAATACGGTAATTCGTGGTTATTTTCACCAATTGCATGGGATACATTATTGAAAAAATATATACCTAGTGAAGAATCATCTTTTATGGCTACATTATCGCGATATGACGGTAACAAGACAGATAACATGCTTAACGCTTTGATAAATAATTCTACAGAGCAAGCGGACCGGGTTGTGTGGGAAATATCAAATCAGCAAGTATTTTTTTCCGAAGATAAGAAATTCATATCCGATAGCATCAAAAGGTTTTTTGCAATCAATCAAGAATACTGTAAAAATTTGATTGTAAACTCGGAACGCTGGAATCAAATTGCAGAGGATATAGCAAATATTGATGAAATAGAATATCCTTATTTTGTTTTTAAAAATACTAGTTGTGACGATAATATAGAGTATTGGTTTACAGTGTGCGGTGAAGATGATTGTCAACCGCAATCTTTGCGCGATGTAGAAACAGTTGTCACGGAATTTGTGGTTATAAACAATGAAACAATAGTTGATTTTATAACCAACACAGGATATTTGAGAGGAGAATAAAAATGAACATGCGAACCATGCGCCAGCTGCGCGGAATGACGCAGTTAGACCTAGCTTTTAAGACCGGATTGACACAGGGTGCAATAAGCGAGTTAGAATCAGGTAAAATAAACCGCTGCGAGATACCGACAGCTTTAAAAATTGCAAGAGCGTTAAATTGCGCCATAGAGGACCTGCTGGACGATTCCGCACGGGGTGAGGGTATGAGTATCAAAGAGTAATAAAAGCCCGTCTGAGGGTAAATTAGGAGGGGTGTAACATGAATGATGACAATTTAAAAGATGGTATCTGCCCGTCAACCGGGAGATCGTGTTATCCGGCTATAGTAGAAGCCTCACGGATCATTGCGGCGTATAAAGCGAAGCGGCGCCAGAAGGAAGCCGAACAAAGCGAATCGCTAGAAACTGTGATAATTTTTAATTCGCTGATTTCGGCTATGTTGGTTTTTATCCTGCTGCTGCTGACTGTCGAGATAGGCGGCTTGGTTTTCGTGATTGCTGCGATTATTGCGTTGTTACCTTGGGGACTATATAAAATTGAACGGAGGTTGACCGATGGTTGATAGAGCGGATTTCTACGAAGAATTCGAAACCGACCTGACAGCATATGATAAGGTTAGTATCATGCGGAGAGAGATTGATAGGCTGGAAGAGCAGGTAAAGCAACTTAAAGAAGAAAAGCTGCGGCTGGTCCAGTTGGTGAATAGACTACTAACGGAATGGAACGGGAAGTTTTCTAGATAAAATTAAATAGACTTCACGAGGGGGAGGGTGGGAACACTCTCCCTTCCTTATATGTATAAAGCGATAATGCCATAAAAATATATTTTTATGGAATCTTAAAAGGGCCTTGCTATTATCGCTATTCTGTTATATAATGATTTTAGTAAGAAAAGGAGGTGAATAAAAATTGGATGTAGAGAAAAAGATAAAAGCCTATCTGGTAGGGCAGGGAATTTCTCAAAAAGATTTCGCCGTTATGATTAGAATGCACCCGGCCAAACTCAATCACAGTCTAAACGGAAAGCGCCGGTTCACGTTCGTTGAGTATGAGAATATCTGTTTTATTTTAGGTGTAGAAGTTTCTGAATTCTTGGAACCAAGAAAGCCAAAAAATAAAAGGGTGGTGTAGGTGATGGGAGCGTTCAAAGATTTAACCGGTCAACGATTTGGAAGGCTGGTTGTTATCGAATGTGTTGGGCATCGAGGAGAAAAGACATTATGGGAATGTAAGTGTGATTGTGGGGAAGATACCAAAGTTATTTCACATAGTTTGATTGGGGGCGATACGAAAAGTTGTGGGTGTTATAGTAAAGAAAGATCAACCACACATGGGATGCGCGGAACCAAAATATATAGCGTTTGGAAAGACATGAAAGGACGTTGTAATAATCCAAATGACAAGGGATATCAAGATTATGGTGGGCGCGGAATTACCGTCTGTGATGGATGGCTTGAATTTATACATTTCTATAATTGGGCGATGGCAAACGGATATAGCAACGGTCTAACTATAGACCGGGTAGACAATAATTCCGGATATTCACCGGAAAACTGTAGATGGTCTACGTGGAAAGAGCAAGAGAATAACAAAAGAAGTAATGTTTGGATTAAATATCAAGGAGAAAGGAAGACAATGGCACAATGGGCCGACACTTGTGGAATATCACGTGGTTGCCTTCACCAGAGAATTAAAGCCGGTTGGACTATTGAAAAAGCATTCAACACGCCAACCAGAATTTATGAAAACGAGAAAGGGGCATAGAAATGAAGCTAATTAAATTTTATATATCGAACTTCAGAGGTCTTCCCTCATTAGAGATTGAATTGAACGGTAAGGACGCCAACATCTACGGTCGGAACGGTGCTGGGAAAAGTACCGTATTTGACGGGTTTTTATGGCTGCTGTTTGGGAAAGACAGTTCAAACCGTCGCGACTACGACTTGACACCACATAAATTAAACTTATTAGGCGCCGTGGAGCCGGATGTAGGAGTGGGCAAGGAGCCAACCATAGAAGCAGAGTTGGAACACAACGGTGTGACCATCAAACTAAAAAAGGCAAGTATCGAAGAATGGCCAAAAAAAGGCGAGCTTAAAGGGGCCTACGCTGGGTCAAAAATTCACTACTATGTTGATAACTTGGAAATCAAGGCCGGAGAATATCAGCAAGTCGTGTCAGAACTTATCGAAGAGGGGTTATTTAAACTCATAACAGATCCACAATATTTCAGCGTTATTCTAAGTTGGCAGGACCGTAGAGCTGTATTGATTAAAATCGCCGGAGAATTAAGCGTCAAACCGTCTCCTGAATTATCCGCACTCATGGCAGACAGACCATTTGACAAGTTTTATGAATTATCCAAACAGCAGGTCAAGAAATATCAGAAAGACCTGGACGGCATTCCCGTAGCTATCCGAGAAGCTGCTAGAATGATTCCTGCCGAGTTACCTGTGGTAATTGATACCACAATATTAGAAGGTAACATAATCACTCTGAACGAGCGAATTTTAGCACTTAAAAACAACGACGCAACCAATACCCTTCGGAGCCAGATAGCCAGCATAGAGCTGCAAATGGCCGAAGCCAGGAATCAACAGCAGGCCGCGACGGACGCGAAGAACGCGAAGATCAGACTACAGATTGCCACCCTGGAAACCGAACGCCAGGAGAAGCGTAAACTCTCCAACGAAGCCGACTCGAAAATATTGCAAGCAGAATATGAGATCGAAACCTTCGGGAACATCAAGACCGCGAAGCTGCAAGAATGGCACACTGTGAACAAATTGGTATGGACCGGCTCTGATACTTGCCCTACGTGTGGCCAAGATTTGCCCACAGACCAAGTAGAAACGGCACGCATCGCGTTTAATCTGAAGCGCAGCACAGACCTTGAAACCCTGAAAGCTGACGGACTAGCGTTGAAAAAAAGTATTGAAGAAATGCAGGTGTCCGTGGCTGAATTGCAGAAAGCGTTTGATACACTTGTCGAAGAGATTGCTGTATTGGACCAGAGAATTATAAAAGGACAATCACTGATAAAATCCGCTGTGTTCGACAGCACGGAATACGATCAGCAAATAGCCGAGTTACGGGCGGCCCCGGTCGACGCGTCCAAGGGTGATGCTGATGCGATGCAGGAAAGTATTCGCGAAATGCGGCTCGAAGTCGAGAACTCTCACCGGGCAAAACTGGTCATTGAACAAGCTGCTGTGCAGCAGAAGCGCGTTGATGAATTAAAACAGTCAGAGGTAGCACTAAACACAGAATTAAACTCTTGGGAAGGTGCAGTATCACTCTGCCAACAGCACGTTAAAAATTCAGCGAAGGCACTCGAAACCGCGGTGAACGGTAAGTTTAAAATTGCACGGTTCCAATTATTTGCTACACAGAAGAACGGTGAGGAAGTAGAAACCTGCGATATCATTTATCCGAACGGCAGCACGAACCTCTCGACAGGGGAAAGGCTCCAAACAGGGATAGACATCATTAACACATTGACAGCGTTTTATGGAGTCGATGCACCAATATTTATTGACAATGCGGAGAGTATTTCCCTGCCGTATGAGACGAAGTCGCAGGTTATCCGGTTGATCGTATCGCCAGAGGATAAGATTTTGCGGGTGGAGGTGGAGAAATGACCGAGAAATCATTTTATGAGGATTGTGCAAAGGCGAAAATGTGCTTTGTCTGTGAATATAATATGAGTAATTCTCAGGAGGATCCTTGTAAAACGTGTTTAATAGCATGGCACAATAATCAAAAAGATGTGCCTGGATTTAAAGAATCAACTAATAAGGGGGAACTCAAATGATATCCGAAGAAATTAAGACGCTGCTTAAAATAGTTAATGCGAACTGTGAAAGTCATAAGGACTGTGTGGGATGCAATTTTAAACATGGTGATTGCATTATAAATCTTTCTGGTGAGATTGCCGAAATTTTAAATAATAAGGAGGAACCCAAATGATCATCAAATTACGTTTCACATCCGGCGGCTCTCCCGTCGGCAGAGAATACTCTTATCATGCTCCTGACGGCGTGGCGGTCGGCTCACGGATTGACATTGACGGCAAGCGGCATGGAGTAGTTACCGCGGTAAATGTTCCAGAAGCGGACATCGAAGCGTTTGCCGATAAGGTTAAGACTATAAACGGGATAGCGAAGGAGGAAAAATGAGCGAAGAATTCGCGGTATGCCAAAATTGCGTATATTATAGTTATGGAACCAATATGATGACGGGGCGTGATGAAGAAACCTGTGAACGCGAGAAACGTAATGGTACTACACATCCAGATGGAACATGCAGGTATTACAAAGAAAACACTGAATTAAATAAGTTATCGGTCGAGGTAGGCCGTTTAAGGGAGCAAGTGCAACAGCACGAAAGATGGTTAGAAAAGATCAGCAGCAGACTTATTTTAAAGGAGGACATCTAAATGGCAACAGGCTTAGCAATTAGGGAAATCACCACAGAGGTTTCCACACAGGTCCGCGATTTTGTTACGCAAGGATCTTTGCAGTTACCGCCTAACTATTCAGCGGAGAACGCTCTCAAATCCGCGATGCTCATGCTTCCCGAAGTGAAAAACAAAGAGAACATTCCAGTCTTGAACTCCTGCTCACCCGAATCCATCAAAGGTGCTTTACTCAGCATGTGTATCCAAGGCTTGAACCCCGATAAAAAGCAATGTTATTTTATCGCCTACGGTAACAAACTCACGATCAGCCGATCCTACTTTGGAGATATTGCAGTAGCCCGTCAGGTGGACCCGAACATCGAGGATATTTTCCCGATGATCGTTTTCGAAGGTGACAAATTTGAATATGAGATCAAGCGAGGGAAAATCGTTGCTATCAATCATACACAGAAACTAGAGAACAAGAACAAGCCTATCGTTGCTGCCTACGCTACGGTTGTCTACCGTAACGGAAGTGAAGTATCTACCGTTATGACTTGGGAACAGATCAAACAATCTTGGAAACAGTCACAGACGAAGCCGGTAAACCCAGACGGAACAATTAAAGCCGACAGCACACACGGAAAATACCCCGAAGAGATGGCAAAGAAAACTGTTGTGCATAAAGCTTGCAAACCGCTTATCGACAGCAGCAACGACAGCAATCTGCTGGTACGCTATGCTAAAGCCGCCTCCGACGAATCCGACGCGATTGAAGTCGGCGAAGATATCGACGCAGAGGCGAACCAAGAGTATATTGATGTGGAAGTGGAGGTGGAACCCTCCCCCACGGTGGTCAGCAAAAAAAATGTAGAGGATGATCCATTTTGATTATTACGACCGAGAAGGTTGCACGAGAAAGAATAAAGTTTCACGAGCGGCGTAAAGGTGTACCGAGTTACTATAGCGGAGATTTCGGTTGTGTGCCTTTGGTGATAAATCGCGGCCAATTATGGGAGGATTCTTACTTAAACGCCAGAAGCGAAGCTATGCGTCGGGAAATTGAATGGCTATGGGTAAACAACGAGAAGGATCCGTTCTAAGGAGGGTGAAATGCAATTAAACGAAATATATAATATGGATTGCATTGAAGGAATGAAACTGCTCGATGCAAACAGCATTGACCTCACCGTAACGTCTCCACCTTATGACAATCTTAGAAGTTACAACAACTCTTCGACTTGGAACTTTGACATATTTAAACAAGTTGCAGAAGGTTTATGGAGAGTAACGAAACAAGGCGGCGTAGTTGTTTGGGTTGTAGGTGATGCTACGATTGACGGCAGCGAAACAGGAACTTCGTTTCGGCAAGCATTGTATTTCAAGGAAATTGGGTTCAATTTGCATGACACGATGATATGGAATAAGGGTTCTTCTCCTTTTCAACATAAAAATAGGTATATTCAATGTTTCGAATATATGTTTATTTTTACTAAAAGTGAAAAGAAAATCGCCAATTTAATTTGTGACCGAAAGAATATATGGGGTGGAACACCAATTCACGGTACAGAAAGGCAAAACAATGGGATAACCAAAAATCTATCCACCATTCAAAAGTCTAAACAAGTGAAAGAATATGGTGTGAGATTAAATGTATGGGAGATACCACCTAATAAAAATAATGAAACGGGGCCTCCTGCTGTATTCCCTGAACAGCTCGTCGCTGATCATATCCAATCATGGTCTAACGAGGATGATATAATTCTAGACCCCTTTATGGGTAGCGGAACAACGGCTTTAGCTTGCATAAACACCGGAAGAGGTTATATAGGGTTTGAGATTGACAAGGAATATTATAAGATTGCAACAGAACGAATAGCAGAAGTCAAGAACCAGTTGAAACTATTTTAAAGTGAGGTTATACAATGAGAAAAACTCTACGTTTAGAAGTTGTTGTTAGCGGTGGTTGCGGTGACTTTTTAAGAGTTGTTAGAATTCAAGACGATTGTTTAATAGGGTATCTTCTAAGAGATTTTGGAGAAGAAAACTGGAAGTTTGATCCGCATACGGATAACGAAGAAACTCAGCTTGACAAAGAAACGCTACTCGCCATCGTTGACCTAATAGATTATAAGCAATCGCAGGAGGTTGAAAATTGATTATCACAGTATTAGCATCTTCAAGCAAAGGCAACAGCTATATTATCAACGATGGCAAAAGCAGGTTAATTCTGGAATGCGGAATTCCAATTCAAAAGCTAAAAGAAGGCTGCAACTTTAAATTCTCAGATGTCTGTGGGTGCCTTGTCACCCACCAACATCTTTGACCATTCCCGCTCTGCCGAGTTTTTAATGCTCGCGGGTGTTGAGCTATACTGCTCACCAGAAACCGCGTCTGAGTGCCATTTAGCAAGTCACAGGCTGCATCTGATTAAGCCGCTCGTTGGTGTGAAAATAGGAAGCTATGAAGTATTCCCGTTTAGCGTCCATCATGACGTAACTTGCTATGGATACCTGATTTACAGCTACGTAACTCAGGAGAAATTATTATTTATCACGGACTCAGCATACACCGATTATAAATTCCCTGGCTTAAATATTATAATGCTAGAAGTAAATTTCGCCGAAGATTTAATAGTAGGTGAACCAGACGCTCACAGACTGCGCCGGTCTCATATGTCAATAGAAAACTGCATTAAGATGCTAAAGGCAAACGATTTAACCGCTGTGAAAGAAATCTGGCTGCTGCATTTATCCACACGTCATGGTGACAGCGAGGAGTTTAAGCGGATGGTTCAGGAGGAAACAGGATGTGTGGTTTACATAGCCTAAGGCCCTACCAAACCGACCTATTCAACGCCGCCCGTCAATCATACCGCGACGGGTTTAAATACCCCTGTATCGTGCTTGGCTGTGGCGGGGGCAAGAGTTGCATCGCCAGTGAAATGGCAAAGCAAGCCACTTTGAAAGGCAATCGTGTATTGTTTATCGTGCATCGAGTGGAACTGGTGAAACAAATAACCGATACTTTTAAGTGGTGGGGGGTAGATATGAACCTATGCACTGTGGGAATGGTGCAGACCATCACAAGAAGAACGGCCAAGATGGATGAACCGGAATTGATTATAACTGATGAGGGCCATCATGGGGTCAGTAATAGCTATCGTAAAATATACGATGCTTTCCCAAATGCTAAGCGGATTACTTTCACAGCTACACCGATTAGGCTGTCGGGAGGCGGTCTCGGTGATGTAAATGATATCTTAGTTTCAGGCGTCTCCACCAAGTGGCTCATAGCGAACGAATACCTTGCACCGTTCGACTACTACGCACCGTCGGTTGCAGACTTATCAGGCTTGCATGTCAAGCATGGAGAATTCGTTACAGAAGAGGTAGTGGCCAAGCTAAACAAACCCGCAATCTACGGTGACGTGATTAAATATTACCGACAACTGTCAGACGGTAAACAGGCAATCTGCTACTGTGCATCCGTCGAACACAGCAAAATGATGGCGGTTGAGTTTAACTTCGCCGGTATCATCGCAGCACACCTTGACGGCACCACCGAAGATGAAGAACGCAAAAAAATCGTCGAGGACTTCCGGTCCGGTGATGTAAAAATTATTTGTAACTGCGAAATATTAGGTGAAGGGTTTGACGTTCCGGACTGTAACACTAGTATTTTATTGAGACCGACGAAATCAATGGTGCTGTACATACAACAGAGCATGAGGTGTTTGCGTTATTTGCCAGGGAAGAGAGCGGTAATAATAGATCATGTAGGGAACTATGCACGTTTTGGCTTACCAGACGCTGACAGAGAATGGAGTTTAGAACCGAAAGCGAAAAAAGAAAGCACTGCGCCGGAGATTTCCGTCAGGCAATGCCCGATGTGCTATGCTTGCCACGAACCTTCACCAATATGTCCAAGGTGTGGTTATGTATATCCTATCAAGGAGAGAACCATAGAAGAAAAGAAAGAAGCCAGGTTGGAAAAAATAGCAGGGTTTGTGATGAATTACGAAACACCGAATGATTGTAAAACATTTGAAGAATTGCGGGCATATGGTAAGAAGAAGAATTTCAAACCGGGTTGGTCATATCTAGAAGCGCGCAGACGTGGTTTAATATAGGAGGGTGATACTATCAAAGAGCAGGATATACAAAACCTTATAAGAATTGCACTCTCTCCCTATGGGATAGTATTCAGAACAAATTCCGGTGACTTTTGGCAAGGTCAAGAAATTTATAGTATGGAATGGAAACGTCCAGCACTTATAAACTTATACCGTGTCAAAGGATTACCTGAGGGGTTTTCTGATTTACTATTCTTTGGCTTCGATGGCAGACCGGCTTTTATAGAGGTAAAGAAACCAAAGCAGAAGCAAAAACCAGAACAGATCCACTTTATGGAACTAATGCGTTCACGCGGGTATCGCGCCGGTGTTGCTCACAGCGTGGAGGAAGCACTAGAAATAATAGGTTCCGCGGGGCTTAACCAATCAGTAAAATAATATCGAATGAATAATAGGAGGAAAAATAAATGTCAGATACCAAAGATACTACAGGTTTCAGCACAGATTACTCAGGTTTAAACGATGGCGCTACTCTTCTCCCAATCGGTGAATATGAGATTATTTTTAAATATCTTGGTGAGGATGTAACCAAGAATGGTTCAATGTATGTCAATGTAACAGCGGTGGTCAGGAACGATGTTGACCAGCAGTATAAAAACAAATACGTCTGGGATAAACTCTGGCATGTTAAAGAACCATCTGCTGCCGACAAGAGCGTCGGAGGTTACAGCTTCAAAAGAATTCAAATGATCAGTAAAGCAGCAGGATTGCCGAATGGCAAGAAATACGAAAATCTCGAAGCGTGGTGTGACGAACTGGCTAATAAATTCGTTAGAATCACCATCGAACACGAAGATTATAATGGTAAAACAGATGCTAAGGTTAAATGGTATAACGAGTCTAAATCACCTGTGTGCAAACACGTTTGGAAGGATAAAGAAGAAGAAGAGTATGTGGTGGATAGAGATACCGTTGAGATGACAGAAGCATCGTTTAGGACGGTTACACCAGCACAAAAGGCAATAGAGGCGAAAATAAAGGCAGCTCAGGTGGTAGATAATGATGACGATGTGCCATTCGCGGACTAAGGAGGAAGCAAAGGGATGGCTGATCGAAACATGTATAGGAAGCCTGAAGAACGTCGTATCTCATTTGGCAAATACAAAGGCAAATTATACTCAGAAGTTCCAAAAGAATATCTTGAATGGTTTGTAAACAATGCCTATTGGCAAATGGTAAACAGGCGCACGTGGGCAGAGCAAGAATTAACACGCCGATTAGTTTTCGGAAATACGAAAGGAGAGAAACAATGAATTTTAAAGTTGGGGATAATGTAAAGTGCGTGGATGTAGTTTATAAAACCGAAGAACTAGAACTTAACGCAATCTATAAGATTAAAGAGATTTATCCTAATTCACTATCACTTAAAGTAGAAGGAGTATCTGGATGGTTAGACGCTTCCCGTTTCGTACTTGCAGAACCGGAAGCTAAGGAAACCAAAAACTCGGTGTGGTGTAAAGACTGTGTGGGATGCGAAATGGAAACTGTATTCTCTATAGAGTGTAAATGTTTTATACCGAGGGTCAAAAAGGAACCATCACCAGCTACCACCCCCGAACAGAACTTCGACGAAGCGATGAAAGCGGCTTGGAAAGAACCGCGTCAATCCTACCCTACACCGCTTAACTGTGCCGTCACCAAAATCATCCACAACGGCACCACCACCATCACACTATTCGCAGACGGAAGCAAAATAATCACACGCCCGTCTGAGGGAGATGCTGCGAAGTATGACCCGTACGTAGGCTGGTGCGTCGGCGTAACGGCAAAGTTATTCGGCGGTAAAGAGAAGGCGAAGAAGTTTTATAAGAGCCATGCGGTGGTGCAGAAGACCCCCGCGGCAAAACCGACGGAGCAAAAAGAACGCGTGTGCAATCAAAATTGTATGTTTAGTATTAACGGTGTATGCAGCAAACCGCAAATCGGGAATGTGTTCTACGATAGCAGAATATTGCCCGAAGGCGTATGTGGAAGTTGGGGAGAACCAGAGCCATCAAAAGCAAGAAAGAAATATGATGATATGGTAAAAGCGAGACGATGCAGGGGGTGCGCGGATGTGGGAAAAACATATGATGCATCATGTGGGGGATGTTATAGCACAACCGAAAGACCTAACTTCGCCGCAAAACCATTTGAAGAATAGCATATTTGGGGCGGTTAACTCCGCCCCTAGAAGGAGGAGAAATGACACACTTAGAACAGCTTCGCGCGATGACCGTGGAGGAAGTGGCGAGGGATAGGGTAGAATTTGAAACCGAGAGTGAATATTTTTTTGACCGTTATATAGGTGATTTCGGAAGTGTCGCTATCAGGTGTAAAAGAAAAGAAGATGGTTCATGGCAGTTATACAAAGAAGCAAAGGCAGAAGCCTACGCCGAAGCCCTACGCCTTGAAATAGCGTGGCTGAATAGTGAAACGGAGGGGGAGAAATGAAATATCCATGTGAAGCAACTTGCGTAACGGATAAATCGCGAACGTATTGGGTGGTTGTGTCAACGGTCTTGTTGGGTGTATTGGCAGAAGGTGAAACCCCATTTGACGCAATTGTGGCATTTAATACAGCCGAAGAAAACTATCTCATGAAATGCAGTAAATTGGGCTGGCCGATACCCGCATTGGTACCATTCGATGGAAGAGTAGTAATAAAAGGAATTTGCGTTCCTGAAAAACGATGCTATAACTGTGCTTACGCAATTGATGACGTTGTGGTAAAAACGAAGGAACCTTGTTGCACCTGTGACGATTATCTTTGTAACTGGCGGCCAAAATATAAGCAGGAGGAACCAAAATGATCAACCAACGTGAACCAGAAGAAAAAATTCTTCCCTGCCCGTTTTGCGGTGGTAAAGCATTCATTGCTACCGTTGAACATACCGAAGAGCAAAGGCCAAACGGTTATAGATTTCATGGTGAGATTATGTGCAGGAACTGTCAAGCATCGGCAGGGACAACGGGATTTGATTTAACCTATGAAGAAGCCACGAGATGGGCAATAGCAAGGTGGAACCATAGATTTGGCAAAGGGGGAGTGACGGTATGAGCGACGAAGTAAAATCTAACGGTTACATTATCCGCAGCATGAGTGATGCAGAACTTGCAAAATTTTT
>Ga0209539_1000382_pt1 | contig 26103 bp, 23 predicted proteins | sample BarGraNGADG00312_2_FD_184499 | JGI IMG/M metagenome (GOLD analysis project Ga0209539, IMG submission 184499) | Arctic peat soil microbial communities from Barrow, Alaska - Barrow Graham LP Ref core NGADG0011-312 (SPAdes) (version 2) | ecosystem: Environmental > Terrestrial > Soil > Wetlands >...
TCCTGCAGACCAGGACCATCTCCTGGTTCCACTACACCTTCTGCAGCGTCGTAGAGGTGGAGGGGCAGGTCGCCGCTTCGCTCAACCACTACGACAACCGGGAGGGCGCCCACGAGAAGCTGGGCGAAGCCCTCTCCGAGCTCGGCTGGGACAAGGAAGAACGCCAGGCGATGCGCCGCCGCATGCTGCCTTACGTGAACGTCGACTTCGAGAAGCCCGCCGACTCCATGATCGTTGAGAACATCGCCGTTTCCCCGAAGTTCAGGCGACGCGGCCTCGCCGAGGAGCTGCTCAATGAGGCGATCGGCATCGCCCGCACCGAGTGCCTCGCCAACGTCCAGGTCGGCGTCTTTATCGGCAACAAGCCCGCGCAGAAAGCCGACGAGAAGTTCGGGTTCAAGGCAGTGAACGAGAAGACCGACCCCGCGTTCGCGGAGATGACAGGAAGCCCCGGGATGCTGCAGATGCGCCTGGACCTCTAGGCAGGCTCGTCAGTCGGCTTGCGACGGCTCCGCACCCTCAGGACGATCCCTATCCCCAGCAGCACCAGCCCGCCTACTAGGTACGACACCGGCGTCCACACGAGGTCAAGGTCGATCAGCCAGAAGTACTTCGCGGCCGAGTCCAGGGTCTGACGCGCGCTCGCCTTCGTCCCTCCGTATTCGACTCTCGCCAGCTTGATGTAATCGGGCGACATGCCCGGGCCGTTCTTGGCGTAGTACTCGTAGCTCAGGTCAGGGACGTAGGCGACCATCCCCGTCCGCGGCTCGACGTACTGCGTCGCGGTCTGCTTCTTGTAATACGACATCTGCATCGAAGCGTTGTCCGCGATCGGCAGATCGCTCTGCCCTGCCATCTCCTTGAGCTGCTTACCCGTAAGGGTCTCGGGAAGGCCCGGGGGCGGCTTGACCATCTTCTCCATCGAACCGGGCGACTTGTAGACATAGACCGTCACGCCCTTGTACTTGTCACCGTCCATCTTCTGCTCACGGACGAAGAAGGCCCCGTTCGTGCGGTTCAGCTCGTCGTCCCAGAGCGGGTAGCCCTTCTTCCGGGCTCCCAGCGGAAACGTGAGAGACCAGCCGGAGCGTTCGACCCCGGGCAGGTACCCGGGAACGTTCTCGGAGGTGCGCCTGTCCAGCACGTAGGTGGCAGCGGGGCGCACGCCGACCATTGGCTGGCCCGTGCTCGAGTCTGTCACGTTGACGTTCTCGTCGACGACAAGGACCTTGCCGTTGCCCCTGGAAGGTACGCTGCGGTCCTCCGCGTGAATGGCGAGCGGGACGACCTTCTCCTGGCCTGGCGGGTAGAAGCGGCGCGTGGCACTGTCGGCGTAGAGCGTGAGCTTCCCCTTGTAGTCGGTGATGACCTCGAGGTCTTTGGGAAGCTTGATGAAGAGCGGAGCGATGCCCCACGCCCAGACAGGCGCGATCATCACCAGCAGGGCGCCGATGACTATGAGGACGGTGCTCGCTCGAGAATGCTTCAAGGTACCTCTTTAGACGGTGCGGGTCCGGGATCTGACATTTATTCTATCGGTACCTTGCGGCCGCGCGCTGAACGGGACCCGGTCAGCCTACAGCTCCGGCCAGTCGTTCACCAGCATGCTCGACGCCGCGATGCCGGAGAGCATCACCAGCGGCACACCGCCTCCCGGGTTCGTGCACTGCCCGGTGAGGTAGAGGTTGTCGATGATGCGCGAGCGGTAGTTCGGCCGGAACGGCCCCATGTTAGACCCGCTCATCTCGAGGCCGAAGAAGGCGCCCTCGGGCAGCTTCAGCCGCCGCTCCAGCTCGACCGGCGTGACCGAGTCCATCCACTCGACGTTCGAGCGCAGCCCGGGGAAGGCGCGCTTGTCGAGCGAGTCGATGCAGTCCCACGCCCACTCCTCGGCGATGTCGTCCCACTCGTGGTACTTGAGCTTGTAAGGCGCGATGTAGATTGCCGATAGCACCTGCTTGCCCTCCGGCGCCAGGTCGGGGTCGTCGTGGGACGCGCAGCTTATCAGGAAAGCCCCGTCGTCCGGCCTGTAGAGCAGGCCCTTGTCGTAGAACTCGTACCACACGTCATCGAACTTCTGCCGGTTCGTCAGCAGCACCGTGAAGTGCGCGCGCACCGAGTCCATCTTCTCCTTGAGCCCGACGTAGAAGGTCGGGGCCGGGATGGAGCACGGCTGGTTTTTCACCGCGCGCTTCGCGACCCAGGGCAGGTGCTCTTCGCCGACGAGGTCGAGGTAGGTCGTGCGCGAGTGCGCGTTGGAGATGACCGCCTTCGCGCTTATCTCGTCGCCGCCCGCGAGCCGGACGCCCTCCGCGCGGCCGTTCTTGATGACTATCTTCTCGACGAGCGAGTCGAACCTGATCTCCCCGCCGAATAGCTCCATGATCTTGCGCAGCGCTTTGGGGATGGCGATCATGCCACCCTTCGGGTAGTAGTAGCCCATCCTGCCCATGTAGGTGATGTTGGAGAGCATCCCCGTGCAGCGGTGCGCGGGCAGCGCGGCATAGAGGTTCTCCCAGCCGAACATCAGGCGGATGCGGTCGTCCTTGAAGTACGAGTTCACGACCTTGTCCAGCGTGCGGGTCGCGAGCCACATGTTGACCGGCAGGGCGGGGAGCTGCTCCCTTCGCCCCATCATCTTGATGGCGTTCGAGAGCTTGGTGACGTCCTGCAGCGCGGGCATCGGCACCGAGAGCGCGGACAGGTAGAGGTCGAATATCTTCTGCATGTCATTGCAGTAGCGGTAATAACCGTCCACGTCGGCGGGCGAGATCGAGGCGACCACCTCGGCCATCTCGTCTATGTCCCGCGGCAGCAGCACCCGGGTGCCGTCGTCGAGGATGGTGTCGTAGACGGGGTCGATGAGCCGGTAGTCGAGGTAATCCTCCAGCCGCAGGTCGAGGAGCTCGAAGAGCTTGTAGTACATCTCGTGCCCGATGACGAAGACCGCGCCCACGTCCGGCTGAAAGCCGTCGTGGTTGTAGTTGGAGCAGCAGCCTCCGATGCGGTCGCTCTGCTCGAGCACCAGCACCTTCATGCCTTCCTTGGAGAGGAGGGCGCCGCAGGTGAGGCCGCCGACCCCCGAGCCGATGATGACAACATCATATTCGTGCCTTGCCATCCTGCATGACCTCCCTGTGCTGGTCCTGCCCGCCTCGACTATCCGGTCCCTAAACGAACAGCCGGAACCACATCTCCCGGCCCTCGAACAGCAGCTTGTTCATCCGGCTACGCTTCTCCTCGTCGAGCTGGAAGCCATAGTAGTACCCGGCGAGCGCGAACAGCGCGAGGATGAACAGGTTTCTCTTCAAGTGTCTTTTCTTCTTCGGCGCCTCGGCGGCTTCCCCGGCGCCGGCTTTCTTGTCGCGCACTTCGTTTCTCCTTTGCAGTCGATCGGCCGGGATTATTCTATCCGATATGCGGGCGAATGGGGTCAAGAATGGACTTGCCGGTCAGTTTTTCTGTCGCACGGCAGAGGTGGACAAGAAAGGTGGACGGTGCCTGACCCCTCTGGGGCCCGCAAGGTGAAGGACACCCGCCACCCGAAGTAATCTAAGCCATATGGTTGTATCGACTTACGAAAAAGGACCTGACCCCTGAAAGTTAAGTCTGGAGAGAAGACGTTAGCCGCGGCACTGTGCGCTTTGCTCGCGGGCGCCCTGATTCTTTCCGCGTGCCCGCTCGCCTCGGCCTCGGGGGGGAGCGACTCTCTCGGGGCGACCGCGCTGTCGGCGGACTGGTACTTCGCCGAAGGGACGACCCGCGGCGGGTTCACCACTTACATCGCGGTCATGAACCCGAGCGCCTTCGACGCGACGGTGACTTTCACCTACATGCTCGGCAGCGGCAATCCCGTGACGCGGGACCACACGGTCGCGGCGAAGAGCCGCTTCACCCTGGACATCTCGAGCGACGTCGGGGCGGACAAGGACGTATCCACTTTCATCCACAGCACGAAGAAAGTGGTGGCCGAACGCCCGATGTACTTCATCTATCACGGCAAATGGGACGGCGGGCACGACTCGCTCGGGGCGACCGGCCTCTCCAACAACTGGTACTTCGCGGAGGGTACCACCCGCGATAATTTCACCACCTACCTCGCGGTGATGAATCCGGGCACGACTGATGCGGACGTGACTTTCACCTACATGCTCGGCTCAGGCGAGCCGGTGCAGCGGACGCACACCGTCGCCCCGCGTAGCCGCTTCACGCTCGATGTCGCGAACGACGTCGGAACCGGGCAGGACGTATCGACGTCCGTCCACAGCACCCTGCCGGTGGTGGCAGAGCGGCCCATGTACTTCAACTACATGGGCAAGTGGGACGGAGGGCACGACTCCCTCGGCGCCCAGGGCCTGTCCGCCGACTGGTACTTCTCGGAGGGCACCACCCGCGACGGTTTCACGACCTACCTCGCCATAGTCAATCCCGGCTCGGAAGAAGCCTCCGTCGAGTGCACCTACATGCTCGGCTCGGGCGAGCCGGTGACCGTCACCCACTTCGTGCGCCCCAGGTCGCGGTTCACCCTTGACGTCTCGAAGGACGTGGGTCCCGGGCAGGACGTCGCCTCGCTCCTTCGCAGTAGCGTGCCGGTGGTGGCTGAGCGACCAATGTACTTCGATTACCAGGGCAAGTGGGACGGCGGGCATGACTCGCTCGGCGCCAACACCATGGCTAGCGACTGGTACTTCGCGGAGGGCACGACCCGGGACGGCTTCAACACCTACGCCGCGATCCTCAACGCGGGTGACGCCGACGCGACTGTGACCTTCACGTACATGCTCGGCGCAGGCACGCCCGTGGTTCACCCGCACACCGTCCCCGCGCACAGCCGCTTCACGATCGACCTCGCGAACGAGGTCGGCCCGGAGCAGGACGTCTCCATGTTCGTCCACAGCACGCTCCCGGTGGTCGCGGAGCGCCCGATGTACTTCCGCATCCCGGCGAAGGCGGTCATCTGCCTCGACCCCGGGCACTCGGGACACACCGGCAACGAGATCGACCCCGCAACGGGCCTCAACGTGGGCGACAACACCGGCTGCCCCGGAGAGCTCGACGCAATGTGGCAGCTCGCGCTCGTTGAGAAGGCGGCTCTGGAGGATGCCGGTTATGAGGTGAGGCTCACAAAGAGCGGCGCGAACGACTATTACACCTTACGGCAGCGCGCCGACCTGGCGAACACCTGTGACGTCTGGGTCCGCCTCCATTACGACGACACCGGGTACACAGGGGTGTTGAGGCCGCCGCCGAACGCCGCGCGCTGCCCTGTGTCCGACCCGTCGCGCATAACCGTGGTGGACGCCGGGGTGGCAGAGTGGAGCAACAGGCTCGCGGCGGTGGTCGCGCCTTACTTCGGTCTCGCCGTCAAGGACGATACCGGCGGTACCAGCCAGGGCAACGCCACTCCGCCGGGACATCCGACCTGCCTCGTAGGCAGCGTTCTATCGCGGGTGCCTGTCATTCTGATCGAACACAAGGCGGGGATCATCGTAGGCTCGGCGGATTCGGTTGCCGCGACTCGCCAACAGGTCGCGACCCAACTGGTCCAGGCGCTCGACGCCTTCTTCGGTTCGCAGTGGGTCCTCTAGCCCCGTGACCCGCGGCGTTGCTGTCCGCCTCCCTGCCCGCTCCCGGCGTTTGCCAGTGGCTTCACCCTGATGCTCTCGGGATGAGTGGGGCAGGTCTCCTCACACGCGCCGCAGCCAGTGCACTTGTCCGCGATGACCGACGGGCGAAGGCCGTCCATCTTCACGGCGTTGAACCTGCACCTCTCCATGCAGACCAGGCACGACTTGCCGCGCCAGCCGAGGCAGGTGTGCCTGTTGATGTTCGCGAGCCCGATCCGCACATCCTCGGGCTTGACGGGCTCGATGGCGCCGGCGGGGCAGACGCGCTGGCACGCCTGGCCGCACTGGTCGAAGACGCAGCCGGCTTCGCGCGGCACGAAGCGTGGCGTCCAGAGCTTCTGGAACCCGGCATCGATGCCTGTGGGCTTGAGGCAGTTCGGAGGGCACGCGCGGGCGCACTCCATGCAGCGGTTACACCGCGCGAGGAACAGGGATTCGTCCTGCGCCCCGGGCATGCGGAGGACGGGCGCCGGGCTTTTGCGCAGGCCGATGCCGTAGCCCGCCAGCAGCACCGCACCCAACCCGACTGATTCTATGAACTCGCGCCGTCCGACGTGCAGCGCATCGTTCCGACTTCCTCCCCCTTTCCATGAGGAGGATCGATTCGGACTTCCTCCCCCTTTCCAGGGGGAGGATTGAGGTGGGGGTTCCGGGTCAGCATCCTTCACCACAGCTGACCCGTACAGCGTCCCGCCGAAACCCTCCAGGGCGAGCGCTCCATGGGCCGGACACGCGGCCACGCAATCTCCGCAAGCGGTGCAGCCTGAAGACAACAGCCTGCCTTCCCGGCTCGACACGAACGGCTCAACAATGCCGAAGTCACACGATTTGAAACACGCGCCGCAGGACGTGCAGGCCGAGGGGCTCTTGACGACCGACAGCGGGCTCACCCGCCCCGGCAGCTTCTTGCCCGCCAGAGACACGAGGCTCATCAGCGCTCCCATCGGGCAGAGGTCCTCGCACCAGAACCGTGGCCGGTAGAAGAACGCGGCGAGCACGAGCAAAATGAAAAGAACGGGCACGCCCGGGAGCAGAAGCGTATAGACGGTGTTGTTCACGACCACCATCGGGCTGCCGATGAACAGCAGGTTCACGCCCGCTAAGGCGAGCACGACGACCACCAGCAGGAACAGGTACTTGACAGCCGACCGCAAGCGGCTGGCGCTTACCCGGCGCCCGGCCTCATTCCCGGCCGCCCCGGAACGCATATCCCTGATCTGCTCCCCGTCCGGCTCGTAGTACCGGAGCGCCTTCGGTTTGACGGTTCCCGCCGCGTCGAAGCAGGTTCCCAGCGGGCATATCCACCCGCAGAAGAACCTGGCACTGAGGGCGGTCAGCCCCAGAAGTACCCACGCCGGCCAGAACAGCGTGATGACCGACATGTTGTGAGTGGTGATGATCGAGACGACCGCGGCGAGGGGGTCGAGCCGCAGCAGGAAGTTCGAAGCAGGCACTCGGAGCGGGGGATAAGCGGCGGCAAACGCCAGGCCGACGAAGAGGGCGAAAACGGACGCCTGTATGGAGCGCCGCGCTATTGTAAGTCCCCTCCCTTTCCTTGCCTGGCTCCCGCCGTTGCCGTCCAATCTACACCTTCACGAGTTTGAGCGAGTTGTAGTCCACCTTCCCGAGGCCCTTCTGCCCCGCATGCGTGATATACGGCACGTCGGCCGAGGTCATCCCGAACAACGTACACGCGTAACTGTCGGCCGCCACGAAATCCGGGCTGGCGATCACGATGCCCGGCGCGCTGGTGGGGCCCGGGCCCCCGGGCCCGTTCGCCGTGAGACAGATGGACGCGTCGACGATCGAGAGAGCGGGTTTCACCAGGGAGGCGAGGTCAGCTATCCCCTGGTGCAGGTCGTTGCTGTGGACGTTCGACATGTTGGCGGTCGTCCCGATCAGGTTCTTCATGCCGAGCGACAGCCCGGCACCCCCGTGGTTCTTCGCCTTGGGTACGGTGATCACGACGTCAGCGTCAAGGATGACGGGATACACGCTGGTCCTCGTCAGCGCCACGCCGCCGGGGATGGCGACCTCGCGCCCCTGGCTGCTGTCGCTGCCGCCGTAGGCTATTACCTCCGCGCCGGCGGACCGCGCCGCGGCGCCGATGCCGTTCCTGGTGAAGCAGATCTCGGACGCGCCGCGCAGGCAGTGATCGGTGACGATCACGCGCGAGGCTCCGGCCTCACGGCACATCGCAACGACCTGGGCGACCACCGAGGGATGGGTGCTCGTGCCGCCTTCAGGGCCGTCCATAAAAGAAGCGTTGGGCTTGATAGCGACGACGTTGCCCGCCTTGACGAAGCGGCCCATGCCGCCCAGCGCATCGACCGCTTTCCTGGCCAGCGCGCCGGGGTCACCGCCGCCACCCGCGACCGCCAGGTCGGCTCCCGCGGTCGTTGACAGCGGTGCGGTCGCCGGCGCCGGGGCCGTACCCACGGTCTTCCGCGCGATCTCCTTCGCGCCGCAGCCCGCCAGCGAGCCGAGCATCGCGGCCAGCAGCGCGCCGCCCGCGAGCTTGCCGGTGCGGCGCAGGAACTCGCGCCTCTCTACCTCGTCGTTCAAGACCTTGCGTGCCTGCTCGATGCCTTCCGGCGACAGCCACACGTGCCCGTCCTCAGGCCGTTCCATCGTGGACCTCCAGTTGTTTGCTCTCCTCAAAGACTCTATGGCGACGGACCGCTCCGCCGCCATGATTTGTCGCAACCGACCGACATCCTTCTACTCCGCGATCCTGAGAACATCCTGATAGCCGCCGGACAAGGTGGTGCGAGCCGGCGCCGCGCGTGCAGGTTAGCGGCGGCCCCTGTAGAAAAAGGCGGGTAGGATTCCGGCGCCTCCACCGGGCGCCTTACCCAGGAAGGGAGATGATGGTCTTGGAGATGGAGCACGTATGTCAGTCTTGCGGAATGCCCGTGAGCGACGCCGACCTGCCGGACGGCAGCGAGAAAGGCGAGTTCTGCGGCTTCTGTATGGTGCACGATGAGTTCGTCGCCGACCGCGACGACGTGAAGAACAAGATCGCGGACAGGATCGAGAAGGATAGCGGCAAATCTCGCGATGAGGCCTTGAAAGAGGCCGAGGAGACGATGAGCACCCTCAAGAGATGGCAGTAGCGAGAGATCGACCGGAACGGCCCCGGCGCAAGTCGGGGCTTCTCTTTACTTCTGCTTTGCCGGCTTGAGCGCCGACTCGCTGTAGCTGCAGTTCGGGTCCCAGAGCAGCCACTGCTTGATTCCCAGGGCCTCGCTCGCGTCGATCTGCCTGCGGACCATGTCAGGCGTGTAAGGGATCTTCAGGCTGAAGTCCTGCAACCAGGGCCGCAGGCTGGCCTGGGTCCCCTTTATCTTCTTCTTGAAATCCTCGAGCGACTTCGTGACAGTCTCACCGGGGTTGGCCTCGGGGACCTTGATCTTGTACTCACCCAGGTTGTAGTGCGACGGGTACACCATGGGAGATATGAAGTCGACCCGGTTCGCGACGTCCGACACGCGCTGCCCGATGTTCATGTCGCCCTGGTCGCTCGCGGTCAGCCCGAAGAGGTCGGCCGAGACGAACACGTTGTACGGGGCGAGCTTCTCCCGGGCGTAGCTCAGGAAGTCGTCGATCACCTGCCCCGGGTTGCGCTGATCCTGGTGCGGGTACAGGCAGGCGCTGGTGTTGCCGTCGGAGGGGAACCGCACGTAGTCGAACTGCACTTCGTTGAAGCCGGCTTTGGCCGCGGCCTCCGCCACGCTCAAGTCGTAGTCCCAGACTTCCTTGGAGTACGGATCGAGCCACTGTCCCTTGTTCCACACCCCGCCGGCCTTGTCCTGGACCGCCAGGTCCGGCCGGCCCTTGGCGAGCTTGGGGTCCTTGAAGCAGACGACGCGGCAGATCGAATACACGCCGTTGTAACGCAGGGTGTCGATGCAGGCGTCGAGCTTTATCCAGTCGTTAGCCGCCTTGACCTGCTGCGCCAGCGGGTTGTCGATGTTGAAACCGATCTGGCCCGCCTCGTCCTTGAGGTCGACCTCCATCGCGTTCAGCTCGGTGCGGTCGACCAGGGCGATGAGCTTGCCGAGGTCGGTGTCGCCCGCCGCCATGTAGCTTGACACGTGGATCCCCTTCGCCACCGGGGCCTTCTGGGTGACGATGAAATTGTTCGCGACGTTTCCAGCCCCGTCTCTCGCGGACACCTTCAGGCTCTGGGCGCGAGAGGCGTCAACGGTGCCGGTGAAAGCCCCGTTCTTGGCAACCGCGACGGGTTTTTCCGCCACCGTCAGCACTGCACCGCTGTCAACCGTCCCCCGGAATGTGACCTGGACTTCGCCAGGCTTGCCCGAGTCCGTCACCTTCTTGGAGGTGATGCTCAGCTTGGGCGCGGTGCTGTCGACTTTGAAAGCCCACTTCGCGGTCTTCTTGCCCGAGAGGCCACCGCTCACCTGGAGCATCGCCTCGTGGTTGCCGTCGGCAAGAGGGACGGTCGAGGAAACGGTGTTCTTGTCGACCTTCATGTTCATGGTCACGTCTTTGCCGTCCACTTTGAACGTGACGTCCTGCGGCTTGAACGCGCGCTTGATGGACGCCTTGACCTCGACGTTGGGCGTGTTCACGTATCCGCCGTTGGTCGGAGTCAGCCCGCCTATGGGCGACGGCAGAACGAACACCAGGATCAGGATCAGGATGACGGCACCCAGGATGACGGCGCCTCCGATAATGAAGTGGTAGCCCTGCAGGCCACGCCTCTTCCGGCTCTTGGACCTGGGCTTGTCCGCGAGTTTCGTCCTCTGCGGGCGCGCGTGCATCTCCACGGGGCCGCGGGATGTCTCCCTCGAGCGCCTGCTGCCCGAGTCGGAACCGGCCTCGGTCGAGCGCCTTCGGTGCTCGAGCTCGCCGTAGGACAGCCGGGGACGCCTCCCTCCGAGGGAGGGGTTGGGGCCTCGCCTGTCTGAGTATGTCCGTTTCTTGGCCATATCTCGCTCCGGTCAGTACGCCGCTCGGCGTCTCAGTAACCCAGGAACTGCACGTCCCGGGGAAGATTCTTCTTGAGCACGCGCGTCTGCATGTAAGCAGGCGCGCAGATGGTGTTGGGGTTGCCGTCGCTGATGAACCGCACCTCGGGATGCCGCTCGAAATAACGCAGCCAGTACGCCGAGCCGTCCGCCCCCGAACCCGTCCTGGGTTCGTAGTCCATCACCTGGATGCGCGGTATCAGCTGCCCCGGGTTCCTGTAATGGTACATGGGGTAGAAAGGGTTCGAGCCGACCAGCAGAGCCCACTTGTTGTGGTACTTGATGCCGTCCGCCGAGCCGTCGTACATGATCGCCTGGTTTTTCGGAAGGGACCCGTAAGGCAGGCACAGGATGTCCAACTTGAGCTTGGGGTCAAGGCTGGTGACGTCCTTTTGCAGGCCGGCGATCTCCCCCTGGACCTGCTCGTCCGAGAGCTTGCTCAGCGCCGGGTGGCTCACGGTGTGGTTTCCGATCTCGAATCCGTGGCTGGTCAGGTAGTCTATCTTGGCCTTCTTGTACTTGTCCTGGTCGAACATCTCGGGCATCACGTTGAAGAGTGCCGTGTATCCGAAGTCGTTGTGTTTCTTGTAGAACGCCTGCATCAGGCCCAGGGCGCACTCCGGGTCGAGGACGGTCTTGCCACCTTGTTGCTGATAGTTGATCTGGCTCAGGGTCGAGTCGTCGAAGCTGAACACGACCGGGGTGGTGCCCGCCGGGACGTCGATGTTCCCGCTCATCAGGTCGTGGAAGGTGACCAGCCGGTAGCCTTTCTGATAAAGGGTATCGAGGTCTTTCTTGAAGTTCTCGATGCTGCGCTGGAAGTTGCTCTCGGTCTCCGTGACCCGGTGGTACTCGAGGACCATCACCATGCCCATCTCGTTTGGCTTGATGCCTTTCTTGAGGACCTGCTGGAGGTTTCCCTGGGAGTCCATCTCCTTGGCGGACCCGCCGCCCCCGCAGCCCGTCGCCACGAGCGCGCATGCAACCCCCACCAATGCTACGGTGAAGCACAATCTTTTCGGGCTCTTGAAGGGACGTGTTTGGACCATGGTTTAAGCTTCAGGCGTGGTCTTCAGGGCACTGTAAACCGATATGACCCAATATTATTGCGTTTTTGGGCGATATTGGCAAACGTCGAGCCACTTTGAAGGCTACCCATCCCGCACCCTTTCCGGTATCGCGCGGAAGTCGACATCTCTCTGGTGGGACGCCCGCCGATTGAAAAATGTTCTCGGTTCCTATACAAAATGTATAACAACGGTTTCCCGGCAGGAGGCGTGGGGCGTGGCAGAGAGCGAGAAGGACAAAAGAGCGCGCATCCTTAAGACAGCCGTCAAGCTCTTTGGCAGGAAGGGCTACTACGGCGCGAGGATGTCCGAGATCGCAACTAGCGCAAAGGTCTCCCCGAAGACCCTCTACAAGTACTACGCGAGCAAGAAGGCGCTCTTCCTGGCGGCCCGCGACGTCGCGCTCGACGACCTGTACGCCGAGGTGGTCTCGAAGATACGGGGGCAGCCGCGTGACCTGGATTCGCTCACCATCATGAAGAACGCGCTGAAGTCCTACAGCGACTTCATCCGGCAGAACAGAGGCCTGGCGCGCGTGCTCGCCGAGTCGGTGGCGATGGTGGACGAGGAGTTCAAGAGGACAGAGAGCGAGAGCTTCCTGACCGCGGTTACGGCGATCGGCCTGATGATGCAGGAAGATGTCGACGAGGGCAGTCTCGAGCTCGTCGCCGATCCGGAGAAAGTCGCGGTGCTGTTCCTGTCGCTCGCCGCCACGCTCGTCTACACGGTGCTGCTCGACCTTGACAAGAAGTCGATGGGAGATTTCGATCCCGCTTCAGCCCTGGACCTTTTCGTCGATGTGATGCGGAAGCAGAAGTAGAACAGGGCGAACCGGCAGCGCTAGCGCGGCGCCTCAATCGTGTCGACAAGACGGTTCAAGAAGAGCAGAGCCGCCTCCTCATCCAGACCCATCGAGTAATCCATGAGGATCACGTGTCCCACCGAGTGAAGGGCGATCGCGTAGGTCCAGGCGAACTGGTCGATGTCGACGTCCCCCTTGACGAGCCCCGCCTTCTGACCCTCGGCCAGGATGTTTGTCACCAGGGCCTGCGTCTGCAGGAAATACTCCTGGGTGCTTTTCTTGATGTCGACGTCGTCGATCGCGGTTATCGCCTGGAGACTGACCCTCGCACGATCGCTGTTACGCTGTACCTCGTGCAGGAACTCGACGCCGAGCGCGCGCAGGATGGCCGGAGCACCTCCGCCTATCGGCAGGCACGGCAGCATGTCCCGGATGGCGCTCCTCCGGATATACTCGCGCACATCGAGGTAGAGTGTCTTCTTGTCGCCGAAGAGGTCGAACAACGTCTTTTCGCTGACCCCGGCCTCTTCCGCTATCTCGATCGTGGTCGCACCAAGAAAGCTCTTTTCGCTGAATTTCCTCAATGCCGCGTCGAGCACCACCTGGCGGGTGCTCTCCCTCTGTCCGCGTCCCTTTGGGCTCAAAGGTCAGTACCTCCAGACCGGTTTGCGACTATTCTATTCCGGGTCCGGCCGGCGCGCCAGCGTCGAGCTGCTCGCGTCGTCCGCACAGGCTCACCGACCGCGCGAACGGTTGAAAAAGCGACCACATTGTTGTGTATCGCGCGCCTCGAATTGTGATATCCTTTTGGACGATTGTGAAGCACCTACTGGGGAGGGCCGATGGTAGAGATACGGAAGGCGACACTGGCTGACGAGGAGGACGTGGCAGGCCTCATCCGGGAGCTGGGACAGACTCTCGGTATCACCGGGGACGTCAACCCCGTTTCCTGGTATAGCACCCTGAGGAAGATGATCGCCTCTCCGGAGTGGAGCTTCCTGCTCGCGGAGGATGGAGCGGCCAGGGCGGGTTTGCTGATCCTTCTCATCCTTCCCTCTCTTTACCACGGCGGCAACTACGCCGCGATCACCGAGCTCATCGTCGCCAAGGGTGCCCAGAACAAAGGAGTGGGAGCGCTCCTGGTGGAGGAGGCAAAGCGCGTCGCGCGCACCATGGGGTGCGAGGAGATCGACGTCAGCGTAGAGGTGGAGAACGAGAAGGCCAAGGGCTTCTATGAGAAGCTGGGCTTCGAGAAGAAGCACGCCGATTACGGCATGAAACTCTAGCATCCAACTTTTGCTCAATAACGAGCCGCGCTCCATGAGCGCGGCTTTTTTTCTTTCGCGAGCGGCCGCAAACGGGGCCTATTTCAGAGCCCGTCCCATCCAGTACTCCTCGTCGAACTCCGCCAGTTGTATAAGGATGCCGCAGGCGTCCCTGGGGCTGATGAAGGCTTCTTTCCAGTGCTCGTCCGAAGTGTTGACGTCGAGCGCCTCGATACCGGCCTCGCGCAAGGTCTCCACCGCTTCGGAGAGATCCTCTACCTGGAGGGTGATGTGGTGCATGCCCTCGCCGTGTCTGGCTATGAACTGGTTGATGAAGTTGTCAGGGTCCGGCGAGCTGATGAGCTCGATCCTGCCGCTCGCCCCGAGGTCGAAGTACGCCCAGTTGAACTCCTGGCCGCGGAACACCCACGGCTCGTCGAGCACTCTGCGCGCGCCGAGCACACCGGTGAGGAAACGCGAAGCACGCTCCTTGTCCTTGACCGCGACCCCGACGTGGTCGATCTTCTTGACCTTCACCGCGACTCCTTTCATAAAGGGGCGCCACCCGGCTCACCCCGCCTGCGGCCATATCCTACCGGAATGGTTGTCATTCCTCATTGCAGGCTTGCCTGTTCTGCAACAACGTTGAATGTAACATTTCAACAGTCCGCGACGATATAGCAGGTGGACGCGCCTGCGGACAGGAAGCGTTGTGGCCGACTTCGACCCTCTCGATATCGCATCGAGAGCCAGGGCCTATGACCCTGAGGCGTTGGCCGCGCTGTTCGACGCGTTTTTCGAAAAGATCAGGCGCTTCGCGTACTTCCACACCGGTGACGCGCACCTGGCCGACGACCTCGCCTCGGAAGTGTTCAGCCAGGCGCTCGAGAGCATAGGCAAGTTCACCGACCGGGGTGGGACGATCGGGCCGTGGTTGTTCGGGATCGCCAGAAACGTGGTCGCGGCACACTTCCGCTCCACGGGCGCTCGGCCGACAGTGCCGCTCGACGAGACTGCAAGGGCGCCGGATAGCGATTGCCCTGAGGAGAGGGCTCTGCTCAAGCTGTCACACGAGGAGCTCTACCAGGCCCTATTGGCGCTGCCGGACGAACAGAGGACGATCGTGGTCCTGCGGTTCATAGAGGGGTACGACGTGAAGACCGTGGCACGGGTGCTGGACAAGAGGCCCGGTGCGGTGCGGACTCAGCAGCACCGGGCGATCATGTCGCTGAGAAAGCAGTTTGCGGGAAAGGAAGAGGAAGGCCACGATGAGGAAACAGCAAGCTTCGGTTGATGCAGCCTGTGACGAGATGGCGCTCGCGGGCACGCTTCGTGACGCGGCCGACTCTTTTCCGCCCTCCGAGAGGACGGCCATCCTCAGGTCGTCGTTCCTGAGCAAAGTCGCCGTGAGAAGGTTGCAGGCCGCGCCCGCGCCGATTAAATCAGAATCTCGAAAGAGGGCGACCGGCCGCCTGGTGCCGGCGTTCTATGGTGTCGCGATAGCTCTGGCCGCGATAGCTGTGATCACGATGTCCCTGAGCTTCGCGTCGGTGCGCGCCATGCCCGGCAGCCCGCTGTACTCGGTGAAGCGCACCGTCGAACGGGTCCAGCTGTCGCTCCTCGGACGCACCGAAAAAGTGAACGCGCTGCTCAAGCAGGCGAACAAGCGCATGGGCGAGCTCGGCTATGCGACCTCGCGCGGCATGGATTCATGGCTCTACTCGCTGGCGAGCGATGCCGAGGAGGACATCGCGGAAGCGAAGCATGAGGCCTCTTCTCTCGGCAAGACCGAGGCCGGCCGGGCTGTCATCGAGGCTGGCGACATCGTCATCGAGCACGAGAAGGCGGTTCGCCAGTCCGTGCAAAGCCTTCCGGTCCGGGAGCGGGAGTCCGTCCAGCGCTGGCTGGACCGGGAAGTTCAGGAGCGCGAGAACGAGCAGAACAATGGCTTGACCGGCCCGGGCGGAATGGAAGAAACCGCACCCGCCGTGGCGCCCGGAGCGAGGGAGCCTGAGCATCCAGCCGAAGCGGATGCGAGGCCCGCGAACCACGAGCAGTCAGTCAGCGAGACGGCGCTCGAGCAACCACGGATAGAGCCCGTCGAGGCGGAACTGACTTCGGAAGTGAAAGCTCCTGCAAGGGAGATCACTACGAGAAGTGGGGACACCCACACATGGTCTGACGAAAGCGATGACCGGGCGAGGGGCGACGCGCCCGAGGCCCCATCGCGCTCCACAAGTGAAACCGAACGGGCCGATTAGAAACCATGGCGCCTGTTCGGCCTCCAGATTCGACCGCCCGGCCCTTTGGTAGAAGCGCACCGGCTCCCCGGTGATATCCTTTGGAAGGACATTCTACCGAACGGTTGAAAGCTTTAGAAAAGCGCTAGGAGGTCGGTTCCGAAAGTGCTGAAGCTATTCTGGTACTGGGTGCGGTACCACCGTCTGGTAGCATAGCACGCAACAGCATCGAATCGAGACGCCGGGCACCATCAGCCCGGTGTGGCATTTCTGACCCCGGTTTATCGGGGTCCTTTTTTATGAGACGATGACCTGGCGGTCCGGGTGAAGGCCCGGCCGCCGGGCCGCATGAAGCAACTACCGGACTGTGACCGCGGGGTCAGCATGAAGTGCGCCAGGTGCGGGACTGACAACAAGGACTCCTCTGTGTTCTGCCGCGAATGCGGCAAGAGCCTGGCGACGGATGTCAAAAAGGGTCCCGAAAACGCCGTGATCGATGGGACGAAAGAGAAGAGGCGTATCGGCCTCTACGTCTTGGTGGGATGCCTCGCGGGCGCGCTCCTCGTCGCGGCGGTCATTTCGCTGGCCATGGTCGGGCGCGATAATAGCGGCAAGAAGAGCATGCTCCAGAGCGCCGATGAGGTCATCAAGGGTGTCACCGGCCTGACGAAATCCGGCTCAGCAGACGGCGACAATTCGAAGCCGCAGAAACACACACTGCCCGCTCCGGCCCACTCGACTGGCGAGCCCGTGCGGTCGGGGACGTTCACAGTCGACGTCGACGGCTCAGAGTTCTCGGAGGGGGAGAGCATCCAGCGGCCCGCGGAGGGCCGGAGGTTCCTGGTCGTCGACGTGGCGGTGAAGAACGAAGGGGCCCGGGCCGCCGACGTTTCCTCCATGCTCCAGATGGTCGCGGTGGACGGCGGGGGCAACCAGTACGGCACCAGCCTCTACTTCCCATCACCCCGTTATCCGGACGGAACCATACAATCGGGCGGCACCGCGAAAGGCAAAGTGGCGTTCGAAGTCCCGGCGCATCGGAAGGATTTCTACTTCGTCTTCGACCCGGGCGTCCTGACAGACGCCGGGGAAGTCGGAGTAAGGTTGTACTAGGGGGACGGCAGGAGTTCTCCCGGTTGCCGTGTATATTGCTTTGAAGGCGTCGGCTGAGAACGGAGGAGGGCCATGGGAAGGCTGTTTGAAGACATCACCGAGACGATAGGCGGCACACCTCTGGTGAGGTTGCGCAGGGTGAGCGAAGGCGCGGGCGCGCGAATCTATGGCAAGCTCGAGTCATTCAACCCGCTGGCCAGCGTCAAGGACCGCGTCGGCGTCGCGATGATCGAGGACGCGGAGAGAGACGGCCTGCTCGACGCCGGCGTGACCGTGGTCGAGCCGACCAGCGGCAACACGGGGATCGGCCTCGCGTTCGCGTGCGCTTCAAGGGGCTACAAGCTGATCCTCACCATGCCCGAGACGATGAGCGTCGAGCGCAGGCAGTTGCTGGCCGTCCTGGGCGCCGAGGTCGTGCTGACCCCGGGCAAGGACGGCATGCGCGGGGCGGTGGCGAGGGCGGAAGAGGTCGCGGCCTCACTGCCCCGGAGTTTTGTCCCGAACCAGTTCCAGAATCCCGCCAACCCTCGCGTCCACCGGGAGACCACGGCTAAAGAGATCTGGGATGACACGGACGGCGAGGTGGACATACTCGTCGCCGGGGTCGGTACCGGCGGCACGATAACCGGCTGCGCCGAAGTCCTCAAGGACAGGAAGCCCGCGGTCAGGATAATCGGGCTCGAGCCCGCCGGCTCGCCGGTGCTTTCCGGAGGCCAGCCGGGCCCCCACAAGATACAGGGGATCGGCGCGGGCTTCGTGCCGGAGGTGCTGCGCCGCGACCTCATAGACGAAGTGATCCAGGTGAAGGACGAAGATGCCGGTGAGACGACCAGGAAGCTCGCCGTTTGGGAAGGGATACTGGCGGGCATCTCGTCAGGGGCGGCCGCCTGGGCCGCGGTCGAAGTGGCGAAGAGGCCCGATAACCAGGGCAAACTGATCGTCGCTGTGCTGCCGGATACGGGCGAGCGCTACCTTTCGACCTGGGTTTTCACCGACGCATATGACAGCTTGAGGGTCTGACGAAGGCTAACGCTTCGCGCCCGGCCTGAGCGCGAGCGAGCGCCGGACCATCTCGCGCGCCTCGTTCGCTTTTTCCTCGATGGGGATCTTCTCCGCGGAGAGGCCGCTGATCTCGCTGATGCGCTCGACGAGGCCCATGACCCCGTAGGCGGCGATGTCCGGGTTGACCTTCCTGATCTTCCCCTCTTTGATGCCGCGCTCGACCGCGATCATCGCGCCGGCGTGCACGTTCGAGTATATCTGCCTGAACTTCTCCTGGATGGAGCTGTCGGTGGAGCCGATCTCGAGGAAGTACATGAGGTAGATGGGGCCGTGTTTCTCGAGAAGGACCAGCGCCGGCTCGATGCACTGCAGCAGGGCGTCCAGGCCGTCGGGCGCGTCGCGCAGTATCGTCGCGAAAGTGCCCGTGATCTCGTGTGAGATGTCATCCAGTATCGCGAGCATGATGGCGCGCTTGTTGTTGAAGTACCAGTAGATGGTGCCCTTGGCGATGCCCGCGGTCTGGGCAAGATCGGCTATGGTGGTGGCGTAATAGCCTTTCTCCGCGAAGACCCTCGCGGCGACCCCCATGATGTGCTTGCGCCTGTCGAGGGCGCGCCGGCTGCCGGCGGCGGTGCCTGTCGCGCCGGAGAAATCCTCGGGAGGAAACCCCTCGGGCCACGAGAACTGCCCCTGCTCCAGTAGCTCCTTGATCTCATCCAGTTTCAGCCCTTTCTCGCGCTGGAGGATCTTGATGGAGTTGACCATGTCGACGTAGCCGGGGTCGTAGTATGCCATGTTGGGCGCGGTCTTGAGAGGCGGGGGAAGGAGCCCTTCACGCACGTAGTAGTTGATGGCGGAGGTCGAGATGCCTGTTCTCCTGGACAGCTCTCCGATGCGGAGAAGCTTGCGCGTGCCTGTGTTAACCATGTTCCTCCCCTATGTTCGAAGTATAAAGTTACGTCAACCACGGGTCAAATATGCGCTTGCCGCGTCAGAGGGAATGACCGGATGCGGGGTCCAGGCCCTCAGAGGTCAGTGCGTCCTGTGCGAGTGGAAACCAAATGTGTCAGAATTACTTGGATTTTCTTGTCCCGACATATCCGACCATTGCGGGGAGAGTTCTTGAAGTTCACGAGGAGCCTGAAAGGCAGACTCACCATAACCGCGGCCGTCGCCATCGTCTTTACCGGTACCGTCGTGCTCCTTTTCAGCTACTTCATGGCGCGCTCGGTGTTGCGCGAGCAGGTGTTCAAGTCGATGGACGGCGTCGTCTCGCGAACTCGCCGCGAGGTCGAGATAACGCTCGGCGACATGAACGCGGAAGCCGCCGCCCTGGTGGCACGGCCGCAACTGGCGCAGGACCTCGACCAATACCTGGCGGGGGCTCCCGGGGGACAGGCACTGGTGACGGAACTGGACGGCATCCTGAGCTCGGCGATTCCCACCTCCGGTTCTGTGAAAGGCCTTGCGCTTACGTCGACCGACGGGACAGTCGTCGCGTTCGCGGGGTCGCCCGATCTGCAGAGTGGCACGCCGAAGCTTCCCTCCGGCGCACTGGCCAATATCAAGCCGCGCCACCCGATTACGACTTTCAGCCTGGACGGCAACGGCATGGTCATCACGGAGGCCCTCCCGGTCACCCGGCCGGGCACCGAGCAGCTCATCGGCGCCATGGTCATTCAGAGCAGGTCGACCGAACTCGAGAGCGAGCTCTCCGACACATCCGGGCTGGGCACCTCAGGGCGCATCCTGCTCTCGGACTTTGTGGCCGGCAAAGTGTCAGTTCTGTCTTTCAGGGATATCGTGAGGACTTCGACGGGGGTCGCATCCAGGACCCGGGGCAGCCTGCTGCGCCTGCCGCTCAACTCGGACCTGCCGCCCGTGAAGGCCGCGAGGGGGGAGAAGGGCGAGGGTGAGGCGAGCGGATTGCTCGGGAAAGTGGTCGCTTCGTATGACTTCATTCCCGGCCCGGCGTGGGGGGTCACCGCCACCACTGACGCCACCGAGGCGTTCTCACCGATCTACAGGCTTCGCAACGTCAGCATCACCGTCATCGTGGTCCTTCTCATCGGCGGCCTCCTGCTCGCTTACCTGATCGCGCGCTCGATCTCGCGTCCGCTGACGGAGCTCCGGGACGGCGTGAAGGCGCTGGCGGGCGGAGACCTCTCGACCCGGGTCACCATCAGCGACGGGATCGAGGTCACATCACTCGCGAACGAGTTCAACAAGATGGCCGGCAGGTTGAACGACCTCTACGAGACGCTCGAGCGAAAAGTTGAAGAGAGGACCATCGAGCTGCAGGAGGCGAACGCGCGGCTCAAGGAGCTCGACGACCTCAAGAGCGAGTTCGTCTCGATGGCGTCGCACGAGCTGCGGTCGCCCATGGCTTCCATGAAGATGGGGGTCTCCACGGTGCTGCGCGAGATGGTGGGGCCGCTGAACGACGACCAGAAACAGATGCTGGACATCGCCGAGCGCAACATCGACAGGCTGACCAACCTCACCTCCGAGCTGTTGGACCTCACCCAGATCGAGGCCGGGCAACTGGACATCGACCTGCGGGATTGCGACCTCTTTGAACTCGCCCGCGAGGTTGTCGAGGCCGACCAGCCGCTTGCGAGGGACAAGGGCCTGGGCCTCCAGGTGGTGTCAAAGGATGGCCCGGTGGTGGTCAGGTGCGACCGTGACCGGATCTACCAGGTCATCCAGAACATCGTCGGCAACTCGCTGAAGTTCACAGAAAACGGGTGGGTCCGCGTGTCGGTCGACGGGGTGGCCGGCGGCGGCCGCGTGTGCATAGAGGACACCGGCCCGGGCATCCCGGCGGACTCCATCGGCACCATATTCGAGAAGTGGTCCAGGGCCCATTCGGAGACCCGCTCGGAGATGAGGGGCACGGGGTTGGGTCTCGCGATATGTAAGGGTATTATAGAGGCGCACGGCGGGGATATCTCGCTGGAAAGCGCGCCTGCCAGGGGCACAACAGTCTGTTTTACACTCCCGACAAGAGGTCCTGATGCGCGAGAAGAAGACGATACTGATAGTTGATGACAACGAGGACATCATCACCACCTACCGCGTGGTACTGGACCGCATGGGGTACGGGGTGGTCGTCGTCAAGGACGGCCTCGAGGTCCTGGATGTCATCGAGAAGGTGAAACCGGACCTCGTCCTGCTCGACGTCCTGCTTCCCGGGCTGTCCGGCAGCGAGATCTGCAAGTCGATCAAGGAGACCGCGCAGACGCGCGACATCCCGGTCGTCGCGATCACCGCGAGCGTGTCCGCGGACACCCGCAAGAGGATGAAAGAGGTCGGCGCCGACGAGTTCCTGCTCAAGCCGATTGACGTCTCGGACCTGAACCGGGTCATCAAACAGTTCATCCAGTAGAAGAAGTCGTTCGATTTTACACTTTTATTACACTCCTGATTGCCGCAGCAGCAATCGACAACCGCCTCCGCTGAGGATAAGATTCTTCTGGACAAATCGGCCCCTCTGACGACGCCCGGCGACTCGCGCCCGCGTCGCAGGACGAAAGGAGTACCGATGGTAGAAGAGCTTACCGACGAAGAGCTCCGGAAGAAGGCGGAACGGCGGGTCAACCAGAAGGTCCGCCTCCTCTATTTCATCGGGATTTGGATAGTGATAAGCATTTTCATGTTCGTGATCTGGTACCTAAACCCACCGCACGGCTACCAGTGGTTCTGGTGGGTGGTCGGTGGGATGGGGTTTGCAGTCCTGCTACAGGTCGTCGGATACTTCAGTGGCAGAAAGGGCGAGGCCGCCCGCGACCGAATGATCGAAAAAGAAATGGAGCGCATGAAGAAATGAAAAACGGGGGTCAGGCACTTGTTCCCCGTTTTGTTTCACTTCAAGTAGCCTGAACGACCGGCTCGCATGCGGGCATCGGCTTGACGGCCGGACCCGCACAGGAGAGAGGGGGCAATCGTGGCAAGGATCACCGGCGGAGAGCTTCTCGTAAAGTGTCTGGTCAACGAGGGCGTGACGAAGGTCTTCGGGATTCCTGGAGGACAGCTCACGACCTTCATCGATGCAATCGTGACAGCAGGCAGGCCCGAGGGCCTCGACTACTACATGACGCGGCACGAGTCCGCGGCCGCGAACATGGCGGACGCCTGGGTCCGGACCACCGGCAGCCCGGCTGTGTGCTCGGGCACCGTAGGGCCGGGCGCTTCGAACATGATCGCCGGGATGGAAGTCGCCATGGCGGACCATATCCCCATCCTCGCCGTGACCCCGCAGATACACACCAACCGCTCCTACCCGTTCAGGGGCTCCACACAGCAGCTCGACCAGATCGCGCTCTTCGGGCCCGTCACGAAGTGGAACGCCCTGGTGAACCGCTGGGACCGGATACCCGAACTGGTCACCCGCGCCATGAGGGAGGCGTTTTCCGGCAAGCCCGGGCCGGTCCACCTGGACATCCCGGTGGACGTCCTATTCGAGACGGGTGAGGAGAGCAGCGTCCGCATCGCCCCACCTTCGAGGAGCAGGAGCACGGGACGCACGCAGGGCGACCCCGAGCTGGTCGAGAAGGCCGCCCGGATGCTCGCTTCCTCGGAGCGCCCGATGATACACCCTGGCAACGGGGTGCAGGCTTCAGGCGGCTGGGACGAACTGCGCGAGCTCGCGGAGTACCTGTATTGCCCGGTGACTCCGACCGTAAGCGCCCGGGGCGTCATGTCCGAGGCGAGCCCGCTCTGCATGATGCCGGCCGGTGGAGGGTACCTCACCGCCGCGGCGGGCGCGGACGTCGTCCTAGCAGTCGGTTGCACTTTCTCCGAGCTGGACATGTGGGGCCAGCCGCCCTTCTGGGCTCCCGGCGAAGCGCAGAAGGTCATCCAGGTCGACATCGACGCGGCATCCATCGGCCTCAACCGCGAGGTCGACGTCGGAATAGTCGGAGACGCGAAGGCCGTCCTGGGGCAACTGCTCGAGGCGCTCTCCGGTGGCCTTGCCACCAGGGCCGAATCGCGCGAGTTCACCACAACTGTGCAGACGGTCGAGCAGCAGGCGACGGCTGGCATCGCCATGATGGCGGCGACAGACCAGGTGCCTATACATCCGCTTCGGCTGGTCAAGGAGATGACCGACTTCTTCGGGGAGGAAGGCATCCTGGCCGTCGACGGTGGCAACATCGGGCTCTGGGGCGCGATGGCCACAAAGGTCTACAAACCACGCTCTTACCTGTGGCCGGCCGGCTCGGGCCACCTGGGCACCGGCCTGCCCATGGCGCTCGGCGCGAAGATGGCGGCGCCGGACCGTCCGGTCTACATCCTGCACGGTGACGGGGCTTTCCTTTTCTCGGTGGCCGAACTGGAGACAGCGGCCAGGCTCAACCTGCCGGTCATAGACATCGTCGCGAACGACCGCTCCTTCGGCATGATCAAGGGAGGGCAGGAGACCGCCTGCGACCAGAGGTACTGCGGCGTCGACTTCACCGACATCAGGCTCGACAAGATCGCAGAGGCCATGGGATGCCTGGGCATCAGGGTCACCAAGCCCGACGAGATAAAGCCGGCGCTCGAACAGGCTGTGTCGTCGGGAAGGCCCGCCGTCCTGGACGTCGTGCTGGATTGCGCGGCAAACATGCTGCCGCCGACGCTGGGCCTGATCTCCTCCATATGGCTTCAGGGGTGCGAGGGTATTCCCGCTCCCGGTCAGATGTAACGCAAAATAGGGACAGGCACCTTTTTGCACGCGTGCAAAATAAGGGTCTGACCCCTATTTTGCACCTCAAAACGAAGGGAACCGTGCCATGACGAAAGCGAAAGACACCGAGACCCGCTGGTGGGGATGGGGCGACATCAACAAGACCTATCCGGTGGAGGAGAGGCCGACCTACATCCCGTTCCTCGAGGACAAGCTCGGTATCAAGGTCGACAAGGTCCGCATCCCCGACCCGGAGCTCGACGAGGTCAAGCTCCGCAAGACCAGGCTGAAGAAGGAGAAGGTCTCGGCGCTCGAGGCGATCGTCGGCAAGGAGAACGTCGACACCACCAAGCGCGACCGCGTCTATCACGCCCTGGGCAAGAGCTACCGCGACCTGCTGCGCGCGCGCCTCGGCGACATCCCGAACCCGCCGGACGCGGTGGTCTACCCGGCTGATGAGGATGAGGTCGCCGCCGTCCTAAAGCTTGCCGAGAGCGAGGGATACGCGGTGATTCCGTTCTGCGGCGGCTCGAGCGTGGTCGGCGGGATAGAGCCTTTCGACAACGGCTTCTCCGCTTCCATCACGGTCGACCTCCGGCGGATGGACAAGCTGCTCCACGTGAGCCCCGAGAGCCGGACAGCGAGCTTCGAGGCGGGCATCTGGGGCCCCGAGCTGGAGGACGAACTCAAGAGCCGCGGGCTCTACCTGGGGCACGCCCCCGAGTCGTTCCTCTTCAGCGGCCTCGGCGGTTGGATAGCGAGCCGGTCCGCGGGACGGCAATCCACGGGCTACGGCAAGATCGAGGACATGGTGGAGTCGGTGCGCATGGTGACGCCGAGCGGGGTCATCGAGACTCGCGACGTACCGGCCTGTGCGACAGGTCCCGACCTGAACAGGCTGATCTCCGGCTCGGAGGGGACCCTCGGCATAATCACCCGGGCGACCATGAAGGTCCGTCCGCTGCCCCAGGTCTATGACTACAGGGGCCTCATCTTCAAAGAGTTCGAGGGAGGAGTGCAGGCGATCCGCGAGATGCTGCAGCACGGCGTCATCCCCGAGACCATCCGCATCAGCGACGCCGAGGAGAGCGCGTTCGCGATGCGCGTGCGCAAGCCGTCGAGCAGCGCCGCCAAGGAGCAGGCCATGCAGACCGCCCTCAAAGGGCTTGCCGCGCTCGGCTATTCTTTCGAGACCGGGGCGTTCTCTATCCTCGGGTGTGAAGGCAAGAAGGTCGAGGTCTCGGGCCGCATGAAGCGAATCCAGTCCATCTGCCGCAAGAACGGCGCCGTCCCACTTGGCAAGAGCGCCGGCGGCGAGTGGTACCACGGGCGCTACGACCACCCGTACCTGCGCGACATCATGTTCGGCTGGGGGGTCATGACCGACACGCTCGAGACGGCCACGACCTGGGACAACATCATGAACCTGTACCGAACCACCAAGGACGCGATCCGGCAGGCCCTCGCCGATTACGACTCCAAGGGAATCGTGACCTGCCACCTCTCCCACTCTTACGTGACCGGCTCCAGCCTCTACTTCATCTTCCTCGGGAAGATCGCCGAGGGCCGGGAGATCGAGCAGTGGGAGCACATAAAAAAACTCGCGGGCGACAACATCCTCGCCAACGGCGGCACCATCACCCACCACCACGGTGTAGGTTACGAGCACGCCCCGTGGTTCGTGCAGGAGTACGGCCCGCAGGGCATGGAGGCCCTGCGCGGGCTCAAGAAGTCACTGGACCCCAAGGGCATCATGAACCCGGGTAAGCTCGGCCTGTAGCGCCGGCGTCCCGCCGGCTTCCGCGAAAGATATGAAATGGCCACTGGCGAGATAATCTTCATTGCCGGCGAACACGGCGCAAGGTTCCCCGACTGCAACTGCCTGTTCATCGAGGACGACGTAGCGACCGTAGTGGACCCGGCTACCCGCCGCGACGAGCTCGAGCGTATCCAGCGTGAGAGTGGCGTTGGCCTCGTCATCGACACGCACTACCACGTTGACCACACGCGGTATAACAGCCTTTTCCCGGACGCGGACATCGCAGCCCATCCTGCCGACGCGCCCGCTATCGAGTCCCTGGATACCATGGCTCACATGGTCGGCATCGAGGACAAGCCATGGCTGCCGGTATGGAAGACGGTGATGCAGGAGAGATGGGGCTATAGGCCATGCCCCGTCACCAGGCTCGTGTCCGACGGCGAAGAGGTGAGCCTCGGGAAGAACACGGTCAGGTTCGTGCATGTGCCGGGACACACGCCGGGCAACATGTGTCTTCACTTCCTCGAGAAGAACGCCGTCTACCTCGCCGACATCGACCTCAC
>Ga0209539_1000386_pt1 | contig 25902 bp, 22 predicted proteins | sample BarGraNGADG00312_2_FD_184499 | JGI IMG/M metagenome (GOLD analysis project Ga0209539, IMG submission 184499) | Arctic peat soil microbial communities from Barrow, Alaska - Barrow Graham LP Ref core NGADG0011-312 (SPAdes) (version 2) | ecosystem: Environmental > Terrestrial > Soil > Wetlands >...
GCCAATGGATGCCCACGACCTTGTCGTACTCCAGAAGCCCCTGACGCCAGACTTCGGCGAACACGCCGGCTTGCTCCCACTCCTGAAAGCGCCGATGCGCCGAGGATGAGGAGCAGATCCCGGTAGCATCGAGCGCGTTCCACTGCATGCCGGTGCGCAGCACCAACAGGATCGCATCCATGGCGTTGCGGTTAGGCACCCTCGGGCGGTGGCAGCCCAAGGGGTGCGGCGGCGGTGCGGGCAGCAGCGGCTCGATCCGCTCCCACAGCCACTCCGGCAAGCGCCAACCGTCATCGGAGCTGACCAGACCCATCCAAACCACCTCCTCAATCGCTCAGGCAGGTGATTCGACGCCGACCACACGAGCCCTATCGGGCTAGGTCCTTAGTGTAATGTCACAATCTCAGAGTCGTTGGAGGAGAGTTCGTGATCTCAATAGTGATGTCAACATACAACCGAGCCTCGGTTCTCCCCCGCGCGATCGAGAGTGTCTTGAAGCAGACATACGCTGACTGGGAGCTAATCATCGTCGATGACGGTTCGACGGACGAGACATCGCAAGTTCTCGCAGATATCAAGGACCCCCGCGTCAAGGTTTACCGACATCCGCAGAACCGGGGACTCACGGCAACGAAGAACACGGGCTTCGACCACATCCAGGGCGATTGGTTCACCCTCTTGGACGATGACGACGAGGCCGTGCCCGAAGCGCTTGAAGTAATGCTGGAGTGCGCGGAGCGAACCGGAGCCACCGCTGTGAGTTGCAACTGCATCGATTCCATGACCGGGCGAATGACGGGGATAGGCCCGAAGGAAGACGGCAGAATGTCTCCTAAGGACACGGCCAAGTGCCGGGGTGAGCATTGGGGGCTGACACAGACGAGTCTGCTTGGCGACCTCCGCTTCGACGAACGCCTGCCGGGGTGGGAGAACACTGTTTGGTACATGATCAACCGCGTGGCGCGCCGGTACTACATTCACCGCGCGCTACGCATCTACCACACGGAAGGCTTAGACAGAGTGATGGTCGCGGGCAGCCGGGCAAGCGTGAGGGAGAGAGTCAGGATCTACTCTGTGCTTGGAGAGAATGGTGCATACCTGCGGGCGATGAGGGCAGGTGATATTCGGCTGTATCTGCGGACCATTCTGCGTGTATGGGCCGCACGCCTGCTCCGACCCTTGTTGCTGCGGGATCGATGACCGGCGCCACAACAGTCTGTGGGCCGTGGTGCGTCCGACCGCCGAGAGGTTCCCTGCGCGGACGCAGGACGGCTGGGAGCGTTCACGGGCGTACTCGTGCCACAGGCGTTCCTGAAGGCGGCGAGCAAGGGTCGCCAGGGGCGGCAGCGGCGGGCATCAGCTAGCGCCGCGCCCCCCCGGCTGGTCTAGGCGTTCACGCCAGGCCGCTCGCGCAGCCGCCTGTCGGGCGGGAGGTAACGCGACTAGGTCTTCCAGTTGTGGAAAGTACACGGCGTACTTCGTGGCGAACACAGGCCAGGCATCGTCGCGCAGCTCGGGCGTGCCCATCAGGGCGTTGAGACGTCAATCTGCGCCTCGTAGAGCGTGTGCTTGAGCTCCATCGGGTGGACGATGCGGACCGGGATTCGGTAGCGCGCGCCCAGCGGGTTCGGCAACTCGCCGGACTGGCGGGCGGCCGACACCGCAAACTCGGGGGTCCAGGCACAGGCCCCACCCGCTCGGGTCAGCTCAGGTCGAGCGCCCCACCGCCGCGAGGCTCGCGGTGGTGGGGGGTCATGCGGATGGGCGGTGCGCCGCAGTATGAGTAGCTGAGCCGCTCGTCGGCCGAGGCGCCGCACACAGCGGAGCTCAGTTCTCACGTGGGCAGCTGATGCCGGTCACGCTGCCGCTCGTGCCGTAGCCGTTCGCGGGGCAGCCGTGGATCGTCGATCCGCTGAAGTCGGCGTTGCTCACCGTGTCGAGGTAGGCCCAGGAACCCGTCGAGTAGGGGGAGGCGCTCGCGATCAGCGTGTCAGCCACGGTGAGGCCGCCCTGCAGGCCGTACATGTACCAGAGGGTCGGGTGCGGGACGCCGGTTGACCCATAGGTGACGCCAGGTAGATAGGCGGTCGCGTCCCAGGTGTTGCCCGAGAAGGTCCAATTGGCAGGCGACGGGTCGCCGAGGGTCTGACGCAGATTGGTCATACCGTCGGTGCCCGGGCCGAACCAGTTGTTCGTGACCGTCATGTTGCGCACGCGGTTCAGCTCGAACAACCGTCGCCAGCCATAGGCGCTGTTGAGGCCCGCGCCGAGGACGACGTTGCCGGAAATGGTGCAGTTCCCGGCCGGACTGGCGTTGCCGGGAGCGGCGTCGTCATAGGAGATGGCCTCGCTGCCCTGCGCCTCGAAGTAGCAGTTCGTGATGTTGATGCGCTGGTATCCGGTCAGGTACGGGGAACTGGGCCGCTCGATGCACTCGAAGCCCATACGAGGCTGGTAGGCGAAATAGCAGTGGTCGAAGGTGATGTCGTAGGACCCCCGCCCGCTGTCGGCGACGAGAACGCCGTTCCCGGCGATGGTGTTGGTGTTTATCCAGCAGTTCCTGAAGGTCACGCTGTGTACACCGGCCGCGAGCGTGATGACACCGTTCTCGATGTCGTTGTTGTAGGACGGGCCGGTGAAGCGGTAGCCGTCATAGGTGCGGTTGTTGTCACCGGCGGTCGTGCCGCGCAGGATGAGTGCCCCGACATCCTTGAAGACGGTGCCAGGGGCGGGGCCCGCCCCAGCCCACGTCTGCGGCGGCGTAGGGGTGGGCGTCGGCGTCACAGTCGGCGTCGGCGTAGGCGTCGGCACCGGAGCAAGCGCGATGGTGACGGCGCTATCAGAGGAGTCAGACGTCTGGGACCAGCCGCCAGAGTTGTAGTAGTAGACCCAGATCTTGTAGGTGCCGGCGGCCTGAGCCACGTTCCACGGCACGCTGTAGCTGGTGATGCGGCGATTCGTCGAGACGCTGGAAGCGGTCAGCGCAGTCGAGCTGCCGGTCACTGTGTTCTGCAAGGAGAGGCGGAAATAGCCACTCGAGACATCGGACGACATCCGCCAGGTGATCGTGGTGGGTGAACCTTCTATGAAGGCGCCACTGTTGGGAGACATGATCGTCAGCCTTGACGAAGACTGGCTCGAGAGGGCCCGCAGGAAGACGTAGTGGGGGGTACGCCTGACCATCTTGCAGCGCCCGACGCCGCGCACGGTGACCCTGTGCGCGCCGCGCTTGACCGCGAAGCGCTTGGCGTGGCCCTTGACGACATCGTAGTGCGAGGTCCGCTTGACGACCTTGAACCGGAGCTGGTGAGACGAGGAAGACGACTTGGCCATGGCGCCCGGAACGGCGCACAGACTCAGCGCGATCAGGGCTGCGGAGAGGATCAGGACTGCTATGCGGCTCTTCCTGGACACCTTGACTCCCCGTGTCTTACGGAACGAGCAAGCGGCGTCAGCAGCTCTGTGGTGTGTCGCACCGACGCGACTCGCTTGAGTTCCAGTTGCAGATCCGGTACCGATGGCGGTACGCACTGCATGGAGTCGGTCCCGAAAGGGCGAACTTTAGGGCTCCGGCCGTGTCCGCGTAGCCCGCTCCGACAACGTGAGCCTAGGCTCGGGCGGTGGAACATGCGTCTACGAGCGGGGCATGCCGCGTTTCGTCCAGGCAGGCGGGCTGCCGTCCGCCACCGGCACCTGACGCGGCCGAGGTCGCCGGCGCCGATAGCGCGGCCGGCGAGACACCACTGCTCATCCAACTCTCAGGAAGTGATATCGGCCCCAACAACCTGCCTTGCTCCGTCCTCTCGCACGTCGCGCCGTCCTCTCGCTGCGTGCGGTGGCAAGGGGCAGAAGGCAGGGGATATGATTGTGCTCATCCGGCTGGGTAGAGTGACGGAGTGCAGGACGCCGTGCCGGTCAGGCAGCCGGTCGCTCTACCTTGCGGAGGAGGACACCAACCGAGCAGGGACGGTAGACACGGCCAAGGTAGCACCAAGGGCGGTTGAAGAAGGCTTCGTCGTCTATGAGCGGAAGCGAGGCTGGGCGGCAGTCAACGTGCGCGAACTGTGGGCATACCGTGAACTGCTCTACTTCCTGACCTGGCGCGATATCCTCCTACGCTACAAGCAAGCTGTCATGGGTGTCGCATGGGCGATCTTGCAGCCGCTGCTGACGATGGTCGTGTTCACAGTTGTCTTCAACAAGGCGCTCGGCATCAAGAGCCCCTCGTCCAGCGTGCCCTACCCAGTCTTCAGCTTCGCGGGACTGCTTCCGTGGCAGTTCTTCGCCGGCGCGCTCTCGCGTTCCGGCCTCAGCCTCGTCGGCAATGCGAATCTTCTCACCAAGGTCTACTTCCCGCGCCTGGTCATGCCCATCTCGGCCGTCCTCGGCGGGCTCGTGGACCTCGGGATCTCGTTTCTGGTCCTCCTCGCGCTTATGGCCGCCTACGGCATCGCTCCCACATGGCACGCGGTCTTTCTGCCGCTGTTCGTCCTGCTCGCGTTCGCGACCGCGCTGGCCGTCAGCCTCTGGCTCAGCGCCCTGAACGTGCTTTACCGTGACGTCCAGTACATCATCCCGTTTCTGGTGCAGCTCTGGATGTTCGTGAGTCCGGTGATCTACCCGATCAGCAGTATCCCCGCAGGTCCGTTGCGTGTCGCCTTCGCGCTGAATCCGATGACCGGAGTGATCGGCGGGTTTCGTTGGGCACTGCTCGGTCAGCAGTTCCCCCCTGGGGGCTACCTGTGGATATCGGCTGCGGTGGTGGTGGCCCTTCTGGCGGGAGGCGTCGCATACTTCAAGCGTATGGAACGCGTGTTTGCGGATGTGGTGTAGGTCATGAGCGACGTCGTTGTGCGTACCGTCGGTCTCGGGAAGATGTACCACATCGGCGGCGAGCGCCAGCAGTACCGCACGCTCCGAGAGACGCTCGTCCAAGCAGCCACGCGGCCGCTGGAACGCATCCGCCATCCGGGTGCAGCGACGCACGCCTCTGTCGATCTCTGGGCGCTGAGGGACGTCGACCTCGAGGTCCGGCGTGGAGAAGCGGTGGGCATCATCGGCCCGAACGGCGCTGGCAAGAGCACGCTGCTGAAGGTCCTGTCGCACATCACCGAGCCCACGGAGGGCAGGGTTGAGATCAAGGGCAGGGTGGCGAGCTTGCTGGAGGTAGGCACCGGGTTCAGTGTCGAACTCACCGGCCGCGAGAACATCCAGCTCAACGGCGCCATCCTGGGGATGACGCGGGCCGAGATCAAGAGGAAGTTCGACGAGATCGTGGAGTTCAGCGGGGTCGGTCGTTTTCTTGACACGCCGGTGAAGCGCTACTCGAGCGGCATGTTCGTGCGCCTTGCCTTTGCCGTGGCGGCTCACCTCGAGCCCGAGATCCTGATTGTTGACGAGGTGCTCGCGGTCGGCGACGCCAGCTTCCAAGCGAAGTGCCTCGGCAAGATGGAAGACGTGGCTGGGCACGGCCGCACGGTCTTGTTCGTAAGCCACAACATGGCGGCGGTGACCGCGCTGTGTTCGCGGGCGGTGTTGCTCGACAACGGGGGAGTGGTGGAGAGTGGCCCCACGCGCGAGGTCATCGATGCCTACCTGCAGCGCGGCAAGGAGGCGAGTTCCACGCCTCTGGCGCAGCGCACCGATCGTAGCGGCACCGGCTCGGTCCGCTACACGAGTATCGGGTTTGAGGACGCCACTGGCAACGCCGCTACAACCGTGACGAGCGGGGGACCGGTGACGGTGCGGCTCGACTACCAGAGTGCAGATGGTCGCCCCGTGCATCACGCGGTCGTTCAGATCGCGGTCAGGGGGCTCTTCGGCCAGCCGCTCTTCATCTGCTTGTCGCGGGTGGCACGGAATGGGCTCCCGGACTTGGCTCCCAGTGGCTCCATCCGGTGCCACATCCCCGTGCTTCCGCTTCTGCCGGGGGTCTACACGCTTGATATATTGTGCAGGGTCGACGGGAGGAGGAGCGATCTCATCAACCACGCGGCCGAGCTGACCGTGTCGGAGGGGGACTTCTTCGGCTCCGGCAAACTCCCGGCATCTGAGTGTGGGGCGTTCCTGGTCGCCCATGAGTGGGAGGCGACGTAGTAAGATCGATGTTGAAGGCAGGCGAGAGAACAGCCTAGCCTTGCCTGCCAGGTCTTCTGATCGAGTTCAAGGTCCAGCGTGAGCGTCCGATATCGTCCCTGCATGACTTCACCGGCCGCTCTGACTGGTGTCGCTTGGTCGATGGCAAGAGGAGGAGTTCATTGTGGGCGCGCCGCAAGTCCCGTCTGACGATGTACAGCATGGCCCGACGCCGAAGCCCGCAAGCACACGGGCGCGCCAGACCGTCGGGAGGATTCTCGACGCTACCGGTCAGCGGGCAAGGGCGCGGGCGGCCAGGACGACCTTCGCCCGGGCCCTCACAACGTTGGGACTGAAGAACGGGATCTCCACCGGCGACTACATGGAAGACTGGCGGCGCTTCATGAAGGTGGCGGGTCCTCCCCCTGTTCTAGGGGTCCCGGGAGGTCGGCGCAAGCGCATAGCCTTCGTCGTGCCGGAGGGGCTGTATCCGCCGGCGAAACGCGGCCACGGGATCATGTCCGCCGCGCTGAGGGTCCGTGGCGCAGATGTGATGTTCGTCACATGCGACCGTTGTCTTCCGGCGTGTGAGTCGACCTCCGTGCTCGACTACGGCACTCCGGCCGAGTTCCTTCAGTCGGATCGTCCCAAGCCGTGCGACGAATGCTACGCAGGGGTCGAAGCGGCCGTCGACGCGTTCGGCTTGCCGCGGACTCAGCTGAGTGCCTACAGCTCGCCTGACCTGCGGAAGGAGGCCGAGGAGACCGCAGAGCAGTTTCGCGACGCACCTCTCACCGAGCTCGTCGGCTATCTGCGAGACGGCCTGGCGCTCGGACAAGTAGTCGAGACGTCCCTGTTCCGGTTCTTCCTGGTCGGAACGTTGCCCGAGACCGAGGACGTAAGGGCCACCGCCCGACGATATCTGCGCGCGAGCGTGGAGGTCGCCGGGATGATGGAGCAGTTCATCGACGTCTGGCGGCCCGACGTGATCGTCTCGCAGTGCGGCCTCTATCTCATCACTGGAACATCGATGGCCGTCGCCGAGTCGCGCGGTGTGGACCAGGTGGTGTGGGATGTGGGCTACCGCCGCAGCTCCGTGCTTGCGAGTCACAAGGGCGGCTTCGTCAGCGAGCTGCGTCTCGATAAGGATGCCACCTGGGACACGCCGCTCGACCCCGAGCAGTCGCGTGCGCTGAGCATCTACCTCGATGGCCGGCGACGCGGAGCGAGGGACGACGCCACCTATCATCCTTCGCCGGTCGAGAGTCGAGACGCGGTGCTGGCGGCCACAGGCCTTCAAGACGGAGAGAGACTTGTCTCCGTCTTCACCAACGTCGTCTGGGACGCTCGCGTCTATGCGCCCGATCGGCTGTTCCGCGGCCCGGTCGAATGGATGATCGAGACCATCCGCCACGTGCTCGACACACCCGGTGTGCGATACGTCGTTCGTGTGCACCCGGCGGAGGTGAAGCTCCCGAAAGTAATCACCCAGGAACGTATGGACGAACATGTCCGCGCCATCTTCCCGAAGCTCCCAGACAACGTTGTGATAATCTCGCCTGAGGACCATCTTAGTTCGTATTCGCTTGCCGCAGCATCCGACCTTGCCGTCGTCTACTCCACGCAGATGGGGCTCGAAACCTTGGCGATGGGCGTTCCCACGGTGGTCGCCGGCGATCCGTTCTACTCCCGGAAGGGACTCGGCATTGAACCGCAGGACCTGTCGGCCTACTACCAGCTCCTCACACACCCTACTGACATACCTCCGATGACCCCAGATGAGGTGGAGCTGGCACGGCGCTACGCCTACTACTACTTCTTCCGGCGGATGATCATTCTCCCTGACATCATCGATGCTGCACGCACCGGCCTCCCGCGGATCCGCGACCTCCGTGACCTTGAGCCCGGGAGATACACCGGACTGGACGCGCTCTGCAACGGCATCATGTCGGGGACGCCGTTTGAGGCGGAAGACCCAATGGTGCTCGAGTCCATTCTCGATGGGAAGGTGTCCTAGTCCCGATGCCGCATCGACCACAGCAAACGCATCCGCGTCGTCACGCTGGACGCGCCTCTCGGATGAGGGTGGGTCGGAAGCAGAACGACTGCGAGCACAAGCTCGTTCACCTCGTGCCGCTCGGCCGACACGGGGGGCACGAGCCCCAGTTATGAAGGTCCTGTTCATCAACGACTCGACCACGTCCTCGAACTGGGGAGGACGAGCCGCGACGGTGCCCCTAAGGAAGATGATCGAACGAATGGGTGGGGACATCGTCAGGACCATCACCATCGAGGACTTGGTCAGATCTTCACTAGACGGCGCTGCCTCGAGACCCCTTGGCAGGACGGTCGGCAGGCCAGTCAAAGACATCGCCAGGCTCTTCATCCCTCCGATCTTCCTGACGGTCAGACGAGCGGCGATCCAGAGGTTCGGGGCGTCCGAGGATAGCGTCCCGATTCCACTCTCGTGGGCGGACTACGGCAGGTGTCTGGACAGAGTCCTCGGCACAGAAACGCCTTGGCCGGCCCTGATGCGGGCCATAGAAGACATAGATGTGGCGATCGTCCATGGTGACGGCGACATCTCGGGCTCGTTCCTGGTTCCACGAACCCTGCTCTTCCTCAGCTACGTGATCAAGAAGCATTTCGGGAAGCCCGTCCTCATGGTTGACCATTCGGCCGACCTCGACACTCCGGAACTCAGAAGGGTGGCCGAGGAGGTGTATCCGCTCTACGACGACGTTGTGTTCCGCGATCGGTTGTCGCTGGAGCGCTGCAGGAACCTGTGCGACGGCCGATTCGCGGCGGACACGGCCTTCTGGTTCAAACCAGCGCCTAGGGAGACGTGGACACGGATCGCGGAGCGTGACACCTACTTCGACATCTGGCCTGATACCGCCGCGTTCGACCCAAGGGAGCCCTATCTTTGCCTGGGTGGTTCTTCCATCTTCCACGACAGGAAGGACTGGGACTCCGTGCTCAAGGGGTACGGACTGCTCATCCGGCACCTGCAGTCCGAGTATACGGGCCAGATCCTCCTGACGGTGTCCGACGCGCTCGATCAGACAATCTTCCGCACACTCGCGAATCGACACGGTTTACCCTTAATAGGTGTGACGACCCCAATCCAGCAGGCGGCGGACATCCTCGGCAATGCGGACGCGTACATCGGTGGAAGGTGGCATGCGAGCATCCTCGCGTTGCGTGGAGGGACGCCGCTCGTCGCCCTCTCCAGCCAGACGTTCAAGATGCGGGCGCTCACGGACATGACGGGGTCGTCGACGGCCTCGTTCGACGCCCTGGATCTGGGGCGTGACATGCGAGCTATCGGCCAGCAACTCGCGCTCTGGCTGCAGCAAGGCAGTGACTTGAGAGGCAGACTGAGCGCTTGGGCTGACGACATGGCCGACACTATCTGGGGCAACGTCTCCTTCCTGGAGAGATTCCATTCGCGTGGCGCGACTGGGGACGGGAGAGCGTGACGACGCATCCGACGTCTACTCACAGTAAGCCTTCGGAGGTCGCATAGTGTTCCCACAGCAAACCGTGCTGGTAACGGGTGGTGCCGGCTACATCGGCTCGGTCGTCACTCGAGACCTGCTGGCCCGCGGCTATCAGGTCGTCGCAGCGGACGCCCTGCTGTTCGGCGGCGAGTCTCTGCTCGACCTCCTGTCGCATCCGGCGTTTAGGTTCTCGAAGACAGACATCTCGGACGCCGGCCAGGTGGACGAGCTCTTCGCGCGCCACACGTTCGACGGAGTCGTCCACCTCGCCTCAATTGTCGGGGACCCGGCCTGCAAGGCCCAGCCGGAACTCGCCGAACGTACGATCTGGGACGGTTCCCGGAACTTGTTCGAGACGTGCGAGCGTCACGGGGTAGAACGCTTCATCTTTGCTTCCACTTGCAGCAACTACGGCAAGGTGGAGGGCCAAGAGATCGTCGATGAGGAGGCGCCCCTGCGACCCGTCAGTCTATACGCCGAGCTCAAGGTGAAGTTCGAGCAGTGCCTGCTCGAGCGCTCCACGCCTGTCAATTTCACCGTGCTGCGTTTCGCCACAGTCTACGGGCTCTCGCTACGGCCGCGGTTCGACCTCACCGTCAATGAATTCGTGCGGGACGCCCTCCTCAGGGGCGAGTTGGAGATTTACGGTCCTCAGTTCTGGCGCCCGTACTGCCACGTGAGCGACATCGCGCGCGCAGTCGTCCTGGTGCTGGAGAGCACGCTGGATCTGGTCTCAGGTAGGACGTTCAACGTCGGCGCAAACGACGAGAACTATCGGAAGCAGATGATCGCCGACGAGATCGGCAAGCAGATCCCGGTGAAGATCACCATGGTGGAACGCTCCGAAGACCCCCGGGACTACCGCGTGAACTTCCACCGCATACGGGCCCTAGGCTTCGAGCCGCGACTGCGGCTCGCCGACGGCATCGAGGAAATAGCGGGCGCCGTCGGCGACGGCCTCATCGCCGACCCCTACGCCGCGCGCTACCGCAACTCGTGAGGTAACGGACCGTTGATCCCCTTGAGCGAGCCTGCCCTGCAGGGGCGCGAGCTGGAGTACGTCACCGACTGCCTACGCAGCGGGTGGGTGTCATCGAACGGCGAGTACATCGGCCGGTTCGAACGCGCGCTCGAGGAGCTCGTGGGCGTGCGGCACGCCGTGGCCTGTAACTGCGGTACCTCGGCGCTGCATGTGTCCCTCATCCTCGCTGGGGTCAAGCCCGGGGACGAGGTCATCGTGCCGGCGGTCACCTTCATCGCGCCGGTCAACGCGGTCCGCTACGTCGGCGCGACGCCGGTGTTCATCGACTGCGACGAGTACTGCGGCATCGACGTCGCCGGGCTGCGGCGCTTCCTCGAGGAGGAATGCGACCATGACGGCGGGGCCGCCGTGCATCAAGAGACGGGTCGGCGTGTCGCGGCTGTCATACCCGTGCACGTGTTCGGCACGTCCGCGGACATGGATGCAATCCTCGGGGTGGCCGGCGAGCACCACTTGGCCGCGATCGAAGACGCAAGCGAAGCGCTGGGCTCCGCCTACAAAGGGAGAATGTGCGGCAGCCTTGCGCCGCTCGCGTGTCTCAGTTTCAACGGCAACAAGATCGTCACGAGCGGTGGCGGTGGGGCGATCCTGACGGACGATGACACACTCGCCGACAGAGCGCGCTACCTGACCACGCAGGCCAAGGAAGCCGGCATCGAGTACATCCACCACGCCGTCGGCTACAACTACCGCATGAACAACGTCCTGGCGGCGCTCGGCCTGGCGCAGCTAGAGACCCTTGGCGAGCGCCTCGACATCAAGCGCGACAACTTCAGACTGTACGAACAAGCCCTGAGCCCACCCACAGCCGGCCGACTGCTCGGGCAGCCCGGCTGGAGCGACGCCAATCGCTGGTTCTACGCCTACCTGTGCGCAGACGCTACGGCCAAGGGGAGGCTACTGCGCAATTGCATGGCGGCTGACATCCAGGCACGCCCACTGTGGTATCCCAATCACTTGCAGCAGCCATACCGCGAGATGCAGGCTTACGGGGTCGAGCGTGCCGTCTGGTTTTACGAGCGGCTGGTGAACCTGCCCTGCTCTGTCACCCTCACATCGGACCAGATCGCAAGCGTGGCGGCAGTCATCCGGAAGAGCGCAGAGGAACACCCGTCGCCGCAGCCGAAGGAGTAGGGAGCCGTGAGCGAGCGCCGAGAGGGCGGGTATGTGTTGGAGAAGATCGTGGTCATTGGAGGCGGGGGGCACGCCAGGGTCCTCATCAGCGTGCTCCTCAGACTGCGGTGGGACGTGGTCGGCTACACCGACGTGGAGGACCGGGGGATCATCCTCGGCGTCTCCCACGTCGGGGATGACACAACACTGCCCGCGCTCCTGAGCACGCACGACCGCTGCGCGGCGGTGATTGGCGTGGGCACGGTCGACGTCTCACCGCTCCGGATACAGCTGCAGGAGCGCGTCGAGGCTGTGGGCTTCGTGGTGCCGGTGGTCGTGTCACCCAGGGCGGTCGTGAACGCCGAGGTCGCGTTCGGAACTGGAACAGTCGTCTTCGACGGGGCCGTTGTCAACAGCGGCACCGGCACCGGTAGGGGGTGCATCATCAACACCAACAGCACCGTGGAACACGACTGTCGGCTGGGCGACAACGTCCACGTCGCCACAGGTGCCACGGTGTGCGGCGGGGTAACGCTCGGGCATAACTGCATGATCGGCGCCGGCGCGACGATCGTACAGGGAGTGCACGTCTGCGATGACTGCCTGGTGGGCGCTGGCGCCATCGTCACCCACGACCTCACGATGGCCGGAACTTACTTTGGCCTGCCTGCGGAGCGCGTCCGATGAGTCCCGCCGACAGAACGTTCGTCATCGCCGAGGTCGGCGTGAACCACAACGGATCGATCGAGCTGGCGAGAAAGCTCGTCGACAAGGCTTGTCTGGCCGGCGCAGACGCCGTCAAGTTCCAGACGTTCCGCGCCGAGAGGCTGGTGAGTCGCTCGGCCCGCAAGGCGCAGTACCAGCAGCGGAACGCCACGGATGCAGACACGCAGTTCGAGATGCTCGAGCGTCTCGAGCTGAGCGGTGACGACCATCGCACGCTCCTGGCTCACTGCCGTGCCGCCAGCATCACCTTCCTCTCCAGCCCCTTCGACGAGCAAAGCGCCGACTTGCTCGACGACCTCGGGGTCACCGCGTTCAAGATCCCGTCGGGCGAGCTGACCAACCACGCGCTCTTGCGGCACGTGGCCGAGAAAGGCAAGCCGCTGATCGTCTCCACCGGAATGTCCACACTGGCCGAAGTCACTGAAGCTGTCGAAGTCATCATCGCAGCGGGCAGCCGGCATCTGTCTCTTCTGCACTGCGTCACCGAGTACCCCGCTCCGTTCGCGGACGTGAACCTCAGGGCGATGCTTACACTGAGGGACGCCTTCGGCTTCCCGGTCGGGTACTCCGACCACACGCCGGGAATCGAGATAGCCGTCGCGGCCGTAGCGCTGGGGGCGAGCATCATCGAGAAACACTTCACATTAAGTCGGGGAATGTCGGGCCCGGATCACCGCGCCTCGCTTGAGCCTGACGAGTTGGCGGAGATGGTTCGCGCCATCCGCAACGTCGAGCAGGCGCTCGGAGACGGCGTGAAGTCTCCAGCGCCGTGCGAAGTGAAGAACATCCCCATCGCGCGCAAGAGCGTGGTGGCCGAGCGGGACATTGCGGCCGGCGAAGCACTCACCCGGGAGAACGTCGCCATCAAACGGCCGGGCGACGGCATTCAGCCTCGCGACCTCGAGACGGTCATGGGCCGGTCGGTCGCGGTCGATATCAAATCGGGTGATGTCGTCACGTGGGAGGACCTCAAATAGCTCCGAGACGCCTCTGCGTCGTGACCACGTCACGAGCCGACTACGGGCTGCTGCGCTGGCTCATGCAGGCCATCAAGGAAGATCCGGACCTGCGGCTGCAGGTCGTCGCCACCGGGATGCACCTCGCCCCCGAGTTCGGCCTGACCTTCAGAAGCATCGAGACGGACGGCTTCCGAATCGACCGCACGGTCGAGATGCTGCAGACCGCCGACGGCGACACCGCCGTGGCCAAGTCCGTGGGCGTCGGCCTCGTCGCTTTCTCGGACGTGTTCGAAGAACTGCGACCCGACATCGTCGTGCTTCTCGGCGACCGCTTCGAACTTCTTTCACCGGCGGTCGCTGCGTTCGTGGCTCGCATCCCCATTGCCCACATCCACGGGGGCGAGACGAGCCAAGGCGCCATCGATGAAGGGGTGAGGCACGCTGTGACCAAGCTCGCTTCGCTGCATTTCGCCGCTACCGAAACCTACCGCCGGAGAATCATCCAGATGGGCGAGGACCCGGACAGGGTGTTCGCTTTCGGCGCCCCCGGCCTCGACGCCCTGCGTCATCTCACGCTGCTCACGAGGGCCGAACTCGAAACGCACCTCGGGTTCAGCCTGGACACCCCCAGCGCCATCGTCACGTACCACCCCGTCACCCTGGAACCTGGCCGCGCCGGGCGGCGGATCGACGCGCTCCTCTCGGCGCTGCTCGGGGAGAACGTGCGGGCCGTGTTCACCAAAGCGAACGCCGACGAGGAGGGGCGGCTCATCAATGCGAGAGTCGCCGCCTTCTGCCGTCTGCACCCCGCCGACTACCGGCTGTTCGACAACCTTGGACAGATGGCCTATCTGAGTTGCCTTCGACATGCCGACTTGATGGTGGGGAACTCTTCGAGCGGGCTCATTGAGACGCCGGCCTTCGAGCTTCCCACGGTCAACATAGGCGACAGGCAACTCGGCCGCATCCGGGCGGCAAACGTGATCGACGTCGGGTACGACGCCGCGGACATTGCCGCGGGCATCCGGAAGGCGCTGTCGCCGGAATGGAAGGCGGGCCTGAAGGACATGGTGAACCCCTACGCCGCACGCGACGACGAGAGCGTCAGCGCGCGTATCAAGCAGCAACTGAAGGATGCCGAACTTGGAGAGACGCTGCTGAAGCAACGCTTCCATGATCTGGGTCCTCAGGGTCCGGCAGAGAGTCCGTCGTCGGAGACGTCGTGAACGGGCGCATGGCACCGTTTCTCGTAGCGCCCGAGACCATCATCCTCGAGGCCATGCGCCAACTCGAGGACACCGCCCAGAAAATCCTGTTCGTGGCATCTGCCGATCACGTGATGATCGGAGCCGTCACGGATGGCGACATCCGGAGGTGGATCCTCGCCGGCGGAAGTCTCGAGGACGCGATTGAGAAAGTGTGCAACCGCGAGCCCTTCAGCGTGGCTGCGGACTACGATGTTGCGGCGGTGCGCGAGCTCATGCTAGAGAACACGATCGGCTGCGTTCCGGTGCTGGACCAGCGCGGCAGGATCGCTGATCTGTTGTTCTGGGAGAGCATCTTTAGGGACGGCAGCCAGCACAAGCCGCCGCGCACGATCGACCTCCCGGTGGTCATCATGGCCGGAGGCAAGGGCACGCGGCTCGATCCCTTCACGCGCGTGCTGCCCAAGCCGCTGATTCCCTTGGGGGACAAGACGGTGATCGAGCGCATCATCGACTCGTTCCTGAGATTCGGCATTGTCACCTTCTACCTGTCGGTTCACACCAAGTCGAAGATCATCAAGTCGTACTTCGAGGAACTCAGCCCCCCATACGCAGTGAAGTACATCGAGGAGGCCAGTCCGCTTGGGACAGCTGGAGGCCTAAGGTATCTCTACGACTCGCTGGACGGATCCCTGATCGTCACCAACTGCGACATCATCCTGGACACTGACTACGCAGAGCTGGTGAAGTTCCATGAGACAAGCGCAAACGACATCACCATCGTTGGCTCCCTCAGGCATTTCAACATCCCTTACGGCATCTGTGAGATAGCCAACGGCGGGGAGCTGGTAAGGATCACCGAGAAGCCGGAGTACAACTTGCTGGTCAATACGGGCATGTACGTGCTCAGGTCGGAGGCGCTGCGCCTCATTCCCGAAGGCGCGGTCTTTCACATGACCGACCTCATCGACAAGGTCAAAGAGACGGGTGGACGGGTGGCCGTGTTCCCGGTGAGCGACAAAGCGTGGCTGGACACCGGCGAGTGGGCGGAGTACCGCAAGGCGCTGCGCCAGTTCGAGGCGGACGAGTGAACGGCCCCCGGAGGGTACGGGTGACGCGGTGATTGACGAAGAACGGGTCATCGCCGTCGTCCCCGCCCGGGGAGGCAGCAAGGGCGTGCCGCACAAGAACATCGTGCCCCTCGGCGGCAAGCCACTGCTCGCGTGGCCGATCGATGTGGCCCGCGCGGTCGGCTCCATCGACCGGGTCATTGTGTCGACGGACGACGATGCCATCGCGGAGGCGGCCAAGGCCCACAGTGCCGAGGTGTATCGGCGCCCGGCTCGTCTGGCCACCGACTCGTCGCTCGTCATCGACGCTCTTCGCGACCTCATCGCGACTCTGAAGGCGGAGGGGGAGCCGGCGCGCGTCATGGTGCTGCTGGAGGCCACCTGCCCGTTTCGCGCTGTGGAAGACGTGGAGGCATGCCTCGAGCTCCTCGTCGGACGCGACCTAGACTCGGTGGCCACGTTCAACGAGGCGGAGCTCAACCCGCACCGCGCCTGGACCATTGAGGGCGGGGCGCCCGCCCCATTCATCCACGGTGCCGACCCGTGGCAGCCCCGCCAGCAGCTGCCCAAGGCCTACCAGCTCAACGGCGCGGTGTACGCGTTCCGCACGGACCGGCTACCGGGCGACACGACCGCGCTCGTTTACGGCAAGAGCGCGGCGCACATCATCCCCGCCGAACGGTGCCTGGACATCGACACGGCGTTCGACTTTGCCATAGCAGAGACACTACTCACGCGTGGAGGAAACCGATGACCGTGATGCTCAAGGATCTTCTGTCCCTCAAGGGCCGCACGGCACTTGTCACCGGAGGCGCCGGCTTCCTGGGGACGGCGATGTGCGAGACGTTCGCCGAGCTCGGGGGCAACGTCGTCGTGGCGAGCCGCGACAAGGAGAAGTGCGAGCGCGCGGCCCAGGCGCTCCGCGACACGTTTCAGACGAAGGCTCTTGGCCTGCAGCTCGACGTCACCGACGCGGACTCGACCGCCGCGTGCATGAAGGCCATCAAGGACGAGTTCGGCGGCCTGGACATCCTCGTCAACAACGCCTGGTCGGGCAACAAGAACAGCTGGGAGAGCATCAACGAGGCAGACTGGCGCTACGACATCGAGGTCAGTCTCAATGCGCCGTTCGCCATCACCAAGGCCGCCTTCCCCATGCTGGAGGCCAGCAAGGGCGTCATCCTCAACATCGGTTCGATGTACGGACACCTCGCGCCGGACTACCGCCTCTACGAGGGCACAACGTTCCAGAACCCGCCGAGCTACGGTGCCGCCAAGGCAGGCATGATCCAGTTCACCAAGTACCTGGCGAGCTTCCTCACGCCCTACGGCATCCGCGTCAACGCCCTCAGCCCAGGTGCGTTCCCGCATCCGCCGGTGCGTGAGCACGAGGTGTTCCACAGCCGGCTCGCCGCGAAGAACCCCATCGGCCGGGTCGGCGATCCGGAGGACCTCAAGGGCGCGGTCGCCCTTCTGTGCAGCGATGCCGGCAAGTACATGACCGGCCAGAACATCTGCGTCGACGGCGGCTGGGCAGTGTGGTGACGACCAAAGTCGGCATCCTGGGGGTCAGCGAGGACAACGGGCACCCGTTCTCGTTCTCCGCGATCATCAACGGCTACGACGACGAAGGGCTCGCGGCGTCGGGCTGGCCCGGCATCCACAACTACGTGCGCCGCCGTGACGCGAGCGAGTTCGGCATCGGCGAGCTGCAGGTGACGCACGCCTGGACGCAGGACCCGGAGGTGACGCGAAGCCTCTGTCGCGCGTCGCGCATCCCGTCTGCGGTCGAAGAGGTGGCCGACATGCTCGGCGAGGTGGACGCGCTCATCGTCGCCCGCGACGACCACGAGACGCACCTCGAGCTGGCCCGACCGTTTCTTGAGGCGGGCCTTCCCGTGCTCATCGACAAGCCGCTCTCCCTGGACCCGGAGGCGCTCCGCTTCTTCACGCCGTACCTCGAGTCGGGCAAGCTGATGTCATGCTCGGGCATGCGCTACGCGCGCGAGCTGGACGAGGTCCGGTCCGCCATCGGCGAGTACGGGCGGCTGCTGCTCCTGCGCGGAGCGGTCGTGCTGTCGTGGGAGAAGTACGGCATCCATCTGGTCGACGCGTTCTTCGGCGTCACCAGGGCCCGTCCGGTTTCCGTAACGGCTCTGGAGGCGCCTCACGTGTCCATGGCCATCGCCATGGACGACGGATCCCTGCTGCAGATCGACGCGCTGGGAGACGACGCACCCCCGACGTTCCACTTCGACTTCTGGGGCACCAAGGCCCGGTCCAGCCACGACGTCACCGACAACTTCTCCATGTTCCGGCGCATGCTGTGGCACTTCTCCGAGATGGTGAGCACCGGGACGCCGCAGGTGCCCGTCGACGACACGCTCGGAGCCATGCGCCTGCTCATCGCGGGCAGAATGGCCCGGGAGCTCGGAAGGAGCGTGCTGCTACGTGAAATCACACTATAAGGACCTGTTCGACCTTCATGGCAAGTCCGCGATCGTCACGGGCGGGCTCGGCATCCTGGGCCGCGGCTTCTGCCGCGGCCTCACGGAGTTCGGCGCCAATGTCGCCGTCGTCGACCTGGACGGCGACGCCTGCGGTGCGTTCGCGGCGGAACTGGAAGCCGACAGTGGCCTCAAGGCCGTCGGCGTCGGCTGCGACATCGCCGACCGTAGCTCCGTCGAGGCGATGATGGCGCGGGTGGTCGACGAGCTAGGTGGCGTGCACGTGCTGCACAACAACGCTGCCTCGAAGTCGGCGAACCTCGAGGCGTTCTTCGCCCCATTCGAGGAGTACTCGCTCGAGGAGTGGCGACACATCATGTCGGTCAACATCGACGGCATGTTCCTGGTCGCTCAGGTGGCGGGACGCCAGATGCTCGAGCAGGGGACCGGCGGCAGCATAATCCAGACGTCGTCCATCTACGGCATTCGGGGCTCGGACAAGCGGATCTACGAGGGCTCCTTCTACCTGGACCGACAGATCAGCAACCCGGCCGTCTACTCGACCTCGAAGGCCGCGGTCGTCGGTCTAACAAAGTACCTCGCCGCCTACTGGGCGGACCAGGGAATCCGCGTCAACACGCTCACGCCGGCAGGAGTCGAGAGTGGGCAGAACGACACGTTCAAGGCTCGGTACGCGGCGCGGGTGCCGCTGGGACGCATGGCTCAGGCCCATGAGGTAGTGGGCGCCCTGATCTACCTCGCGTCCGATGCCTCCAGCTACGTCACGGGCCAGAACATCGTGGTGGACGGCGGGCTGAGCGCGTGGTGACCGTCGGCGGCGTTGCGACAACCACGTGTCTTGCGCTAGCAATGCCCAAGGGAGCCATCAGTCATGGCTTGAGGATTCTGCGCAGTATTGTCACGCGTGACGAAGTCATCAAGGAATACCCCGACAAGGCGATTCTGCTGCTGAGGGAGTTTCCGGACAGAATCATCCAGAAGCTCTGGAATGCCTTGGGACGACCTGCGCAGTCGAGGAGGCCGGTTCAGGCCATCGGTAGGCTCATCCACCGTCGGGCCCGCAGGACCCAAGACCACGAAGCACTTTCCGACTACACCCGATTCTTCCGCAACCCTTCCCAGCTCGAGGTACTCCGCGACACCGTTCTTGACATGGACGAGGGCGCCAAGCTCAAACTCGCTGTGCTCGGATGCAGCTCTGGAGCCGAGCTCTATTCCGCACTTTGGACGATTAGAACCGCCCGGCCCGACCTCATCACTTCGGCGATTGGCATCGACATCTCGCGGACATGCATCGACCGGGCGATTGACGGCACCTATCCCGTTGGGAGTAGAGCGGTAGAGGGCATCACGGAAACCACGTACCCGCGGCTCTTCAACATGGAGGCGGATACGTTCACAGTGCAGGAATGGCTCAGGGAGGGTGTGACCTGGAAAGTCGCAAGCGCGTGCTCCGCGGCGCTCTTGGCCGAGTTCGGACTCCAGGATCTGGTGTTCGCGGACAACTTCCTCTGCCACCTGCCCAAGGAGAACGAGGAGCCATGCCTCAGGAGCTTGGCTGGGCTCGTGGCCCCTAACGGGATGCTCTTCGTGTCGTGTGTCGATTTCGACGTGAAGGCCCGGATGCTTGCGTCGCTTGGGTTCGTTCCGGTAACCGCGAGACTTGAGGACGTCTACATGGAGGATCGGGCAGCTCGTGAGGCTTGGCCGCTGAAGTACTGGGGCATCGAGCCCCTGGACAAACGGCGGCCCGCCTGGACGACGCGCTACGCGCGCATCTTCAGGCGAGCAGACAGTGAGCGCCCTGAGAAAGCGGAGCACTCAGCCCGGTGAGTTCGAACGCGCGCAGAAGACTCACGGTGGTCATGTACCACTTCGTCCGCGACCTCGATGACACACAGTACCCGGAAATCAAGGGGCTCTCGACGGGCCAATTCAAGGGCCAGGTGGAGTACATCCGGCGCCACTTCAGCCCTATCGGCGTGAACGACCTGCTCGCGGCGCTGCGGTCACCCGACGAGCCATTGCCGCCGCGCGCAATTCTGCTGACCTTCGACGACGGCTACCGCGACCACTGCGACAATGTCCTCCCCATCCTCCTTGAGAATGGGCTCTCCGCCTGCTTCTTCCCGCCCGCCAAAGCAATCACCGAGCATGAGGTCCTCGACGTCAACAAGATTCACTTCATCCTGGCCGTCGAGCCGGACAAGACCCGCATCCTCAACTCCCTGTTCGCGATGGTCGACGAGGCAAGGGGAGAGTTCGACCTGCGCGCGCAAGAGGAGTACGTGCAAGCTCTCGCGCACGCCGGCCGTTTCGACCCGGCCGAGGTGATCCTCATCAAGCGACTTCTGCAACGCGAACTCCCCGAGCCGCTACGCGCGAGGATCACCGGCTCGCTCTTTCGGAGGTACGTGACGGAGGACGAGGCCGCATTCGCACAGGAGTTATACATGAGCGTGGGCGACCTGCGCGCAATGAGGGAGGCGGGCATGTGGATCGGCAGCCACGGACACGACCACTTCTGGCTTGACTCGCTGGACGAGGCGGCTCAGGAACGGGAGGTCGACCGTTCCATGGAGTTCCTGCAGAGCGTTGGATGCAATCTCGAGGACTGGGTAATCGGCTATCCCTACGGGGCCTACTGCGACTCGCTGCTCCGCATCCTCAGGGCCAGAGGATGTCGGGCCGGCTTCACGATAGAGGTTCGAACGGCGGACCTTGATCGGGACGACCCGCTCCTATTGCCGCGGCTGGACACGAACGACCTTCCCAAGAAAGGTGACGCGGCATCGAACAAGTGGACTTCGTAGTGATTCAGGGGAGTGCCGCCGTATGAGCCTCATGATGAGGATTCTCGAGGATCTCACGCCGCTGCACCGCGTCATGTGCTCAACGGACTACGATCGAGCCGTGGACTACATGAGCCAACTCATGCCGTGTGAGGTCCTTGAGTACCCAGCGACGGCCGGCGCCCACAACGGCTGGGTCATCCCGCCCAGGTGGGACGTGGCGGAGGCGACCATCACCAGGAATGGCAAACTCATATACGACGGCACCCGGCACCCGCTGGGTGTCATCGCCCTTTCCTCTGCCTTCCAGGGCAGGGTCTCCCGAGAGGAGCTTCGAGAGCACCTTCACTACGATCACCGCTACCGCGACTCCCTCACCTACCATTTCCGGCAGCAATACCGCACATGGGACCGGGACTGGGGGTTCTGCGTGCCCAAAGATCTCTACGACGCGCTGGAGCCCGGAGAGTACGACGTCCGAATCGTGACCCGAGAAGGGCCGGGCGTGCTCAAGGTCGTCGTGGGCACGCATGTAGGCACGCTGCCGTACACAATCGCGCTGTGCGCGAATCTCGATCACCCCGGCGTGGCCAACGACGGACTCGCAGGAGTGGCGGTGGGTGCCGAGGTTCTCCGGCGGCTGGCGAGCCGGGAAACGACGTTCACGTATCAGCTGGTTCTCGCCCCGGGCATCATCGGCACCGAGTACTACCTCGGCAAACTCGACTCCGCGGCGCGCCGACAGATCCTCGAATGCCTCTGCCTCTGGATGTTGGGCTCCCGCACCGAGCTCGCCCTGCAAGACTCACGCGGCTCGCGATCGAACATCGAAGATGCCTTGGCCGCGGCAATGGATGAGAGCGGGGTCTCATACAGGCGCGGCGAGTCCGAGAGCATCATCATCAACGATGAGTATCTCTGGGAGGCATACGACATCCCCGCGTGCTCGCTGTCCCGCTTCCCATATCCGGAGTACCATTCGTCGCGCGACAACCTCTCGATCATGAGTGAGGAGTGCCTCGAGGCATCCGTCGAGGTCGTTCTGAGCGCGATTGAGACGCTGGAGGCGACGCCTCTGCTGGAGAGGAGGTTCGAAGGCACAGTCTGCCTGTCGAACCCGCGTTTTGACCTCTATGTCGATCCGGGTCAGGTCTCTTTCGGGGAACGAATCGGCGAGGAACAGCACCGCCTCCGTATGGTGCAGGACTACTTGCCCACGCTGCGACGACCCGTAACCGTGCGAAGCCTCGCCTTGCGATTCCAGTTGTCAGAGCAGACCGTACTGGACCGCCTGAGGAAGTGGGAGGAGAAGGGCCTGATCGGGATGTGGGGTGATGCGCGCGGGAATGAACCGCCGCACGGAGACGCGTCGGTTTCGTGATGGGTTGGATCCCGCCTGTCTTCGGAGTGATACCGCCGCGTCGTCGCCGCCGCCGGCACATCGAGAGGCCCGGCGCGAATTGACAGCGATTCCGGCCTCCGCCCGCTTGTCCGACAACGATGCGCACTGACATGGGCCTCAGTGCGGCAAGAGAGCCGCGACTGTCGGCACTACTTGGGGATAGGATGGACGAGCAGGCTTGCTCATCCCCTCAGCTCTTCCGGCCGATAGGTACGATTGGACCGACGAATGGGGTCTGGTCAGCCTCGAAGAGCGAGCGTACGTTCTCATATCGATGCAGGAGTGGCTTACGGGCGCGATGCTGGACCCGATCATCGAAGGCAAGCGTCTTGTCGAGGAAGCGTCCGCGGTTTCCGTACCCTTGCGACTCGCGGGCGGGGTCGCTATGCGGGCTCACGCGCCCGACGGACACCCGGCCTTCCGTCGCGAATGCGGCGACCTGGATCTTGCGACCACGGCTAACGCCGCACAAAGCGTAGACGACCTTCTTTCCGCAGCAGGCTATACGCCTAATCACCTACGCAACAGAATCGACGGCGCTCGCCGACGAATCTACTACAGCTCAGAGACTGCGCTCAAGGTCGACGTGTTCGTGGGCGACCGCAACGGCGACCTCAAACTGTGGCACACCCAACCTCTCACCAGGCGGCTTGACGTTGATCCGCTCACGATACCGCTCGCTGAGCAGGTCTTGATGAAGCTCGCAAGCCCCGAACACAGAGACAAGGATATCTTCGACGTATGTGGAATCGTGCACGAGCATCCCTTGGGCGCCAGCGACGTCGAGACGGTCAACAGCGACATTCTCGCCGCATGCCTTGCCAGAGACTGGGGCCTCTGGCGCACAACGACTGAGGGGATTGAGCGCTGCCTTGCTAGGGTCACGACTATCGAAATCGCCGATGCGGATCGTGACCGTGTTCGCCACCGGCTTGAAGCACTGCAGCGGCGCCTAGACGATGAGCCCAAGACACTGCGCTGGCGAGCACGCGCAGCGATTGGTGAAAGGGTCCGCTGGTACCGCCCCCTTCGCCCGACGAGACTGAAGCGGCTTAGATTCCTAGTAGCGCGTTCCCCATACGCGGTCGGCCATTTCGTCTGGCGGGGCGTTCGCCAAGCGATACGCCTGATCCGTCGTCGCCGCTTTGGCGCCTGCGGCACACACGCACGTTTCGACCCGTTTGGGTCATATCTCCCACCCGAGAAGATGTTCTTCGGTCCGGGAATCTCCATTGGGCCAGGGGCGCGTGTCTGGGCCGACGAGGGTTTCTATGTCGCGGAGGCTGCCACCATCAGCCCCGAACTCTGCGTCATGGGGAGGGACCCCAACATGCGCGCAGTCGGACGTCCACTGAGCGAGGTTCGCTCGGGCGGCGTGAATCTCCCGGTGCGCGTGGGGCGGGGCGCATGGCTAGGGGCACGCGTCACTCTGCTCAAAGGGGTCCTTGTGGGGGAAGGGTCGGTCGTCGGAGCGGGCTCAGTGGTCACCAAAGATGTGCCCGCCTACACGGTGGCTGCGGGCAACCCTTGCAGGCCGGTGCGTGCGCGTTTCAGCCCCGAGGAACTTGCCGAGCATCTTCGGCAGACCGTTAGCCCTTTGAGCCCCCAAAGCGTGATCGCCGACTGGCGCGACGCAGGCCTGTGAAGTACGGCTGGCGTGCGTTCGATGTCATTCTGTGGGTTCGTCTGACCACCACTCCTTCCGCTCACTCGAGGAGCAGCGTGCTTGGCCGCACAACGTCAGATAGTCCGACGCAAACAGTCAGCCCTTTCGATGGACAGGAAGTCGTAGCCAACTGCATTGCCCTTACCGCGCACACGGCTCAGCCAGCAACGGTCTCGTACGTTCTCAGGATGCCCGTATCGAATGGCACCGATGGCTGGTATCCAAGTCGCGCCCTTGCGCGATCGATGTTCGCAAAGGAATGCTTGACGTCACCTGGCCGAGCGGCGCCGAATCGCGGCTCAAGCGGCTGGCCAGTGGCCTTCTCGACCGCAGCAATCAGATCCAGGACCGAGTAGGAAGCTCCGCAGCCGATATTGAGCACGGAGCCGCTCGCCTGTGGCGCTTCGGCCGCAAGCAGAGTGGCGTCCACGACATTCGCGACATAGGTAAAGTCGCGCGTCTGCGTGCCGTCGCCGCACACCGTGACCTGCCCCCCTTCAGCCGCCAGACGGAGGAAGAGAGCGACCACGCCGCTGTACTGCGAACCAGGATCCTGGCGTGGCCCGAAGACATTGAAGTAGCGCAGCGCAACGGTCTCGAGTCCGTAGACCGCGTTGACAGCCATGGCATACTGCTCGGCAGCAAGCTTCGAGACCCCGTACGGCGATATGGGATGCGGGATGAGCTCCTCGTGCTTGGGCAGAAAGTCGTTGGCGCCATAGACGGATGACGACGAGGCAACGACCACACGTCGCACCTCCCGGTCGCGAGCAGCCAAGAGTACGTTCAGCGTCCCGGTGATGTTCACCTCGGTGGTCGTGAGCGGATCCTGTACGGAGCGCGGCACCGACGGCAGTGCCGCGAGGTGGAGGACTACGTCGACGCCCTTGACGGCTGTGGTGGCTCGCTCATAGCTTCGAACATCGCCTTCGACCAACTCGATGTCATGGGCGAAATGGGCGATGTTCTGCCGGCGACCTGTTGAGAAGTTGTCGAGCACCTTCACCGCGTGGCCGCGTGCCAGCAGTTCGTCCACTATGTGTGAACCGATGAATCCGCCGCCGCCGGTAACCAAGTATGTTTCCACCACGCGTCACCCCCTGTTGCCGCACCTCGCCCATACATTGCGCGTCGTGCGGCGATTATACGCGGTGAGCATCCCGCTTCACCGCGAGGCCGCCGAACAGTCCAGTCTCCCGGCCGGATGAGGGGGACGCCCGGGTACCCCGCGACCTTCCCTCGAACCGCGAGTTGTGTGAACATGCACGAATGACCAGCAACCCGCGCGACTCGTCGTCGTGGACCAGTAAGGGTGGGGCAGGGTGCGCACTGCGCTGATCACGGGGGTCACCGGACAGGACAGCGCCTACTTGGCGGAGTCCCTGCTGGACAAGGGCTACACGGTGCACGGCATCAAGCACCTCGCCAGTCTCTTCAACACCGACCGCGTCGACCACCTCTACGCCGATCCCCACGAGCACGACGTGCGCTTCTTCATGCACTACGGCGACATGACCGACGCCACGAACCTGATCCGTGTCATCCAGGAGACGCAGCCGGACGAGATCTACAACCTCGCCGCCCAGAGTCACGTCCAGGTGAGCTTCGAGACCCCCGAGTACACCGCCAACGCCGACGCCCTAGGTACACTCCGGCGGCTGGAGGCGATGCGCATCCTCAAGATGGGGAACGCATGCCGTTTCTACCAGGCTTCAACGTCCGAGATGTTCGGCCTGGCACAGGAGGTCCCACAGCGCGAGACGACGCCGTTCTAGGCCGGATTCTTCACGAGCACCCTCGCAGCGGCGCCGATTGGGCTATTAAAGATCCTCCCGAGCAGGGATAATACGGTTTACCAAGACGCGCAAACCCCGCTCAGGA
>Ga0209539_1000387_pt1 | contig 25770 bp, 15 predicted proteins | sample BarGraNGADG00312_2_FD_184499 | JGI IMG/M metagenome (GOLD analysis project Ga0209539, IMG submission 184499) | Arctic peat soil microbial communities from Barrow, Alaska - Barrow Graham LP Ref core NGADG0011-312 (SPAdes) (version 2) | ecosystem: Environmental > Terrestrial > Soil > Wetlands >...
CAGCGACACCCTGGTGGACGTCGACGGCGCGCGCTACCGGCCGTCGCTGCACCCGTCCCTGCAGGTCGCCGGGTACGCCGAGTACATGCGGGACTTCGTGTCGGTGCTCGCCCAGCAGCCCGAGGCGATCGCAGGAGTGGCGTACCTGCACAACGCGACGGACCACGGCGTCGGCGAGCTGCGGGACATGCCCGCGGCGCAAGAGGCGCGGATGTTCACCGGCCAGCGGCGCGGGGAGTTCGTCGACTACCTACGCATGCGATTCGCGCCCGAGTCCGGGGCCCGCGCGGCGGATGAGCTCTTGTCCTCCGCCATCCGGCCGTCCAAGCAGCTGCTCACCCTCGCGGCCAAGGAGATCCGGGACCGTGAGCAGTTCGTGCTCCTGGACGAGCAGCGCGTCGCCTACGAGCTGGTGCTGGCCGCGGTGGAGGAGGCCCGACGCGCGGACACCAAGACGGTGGTCGTGGTGGCGGGCGGGCCGGGCAGCGGCAAGAGCGTCATCGCGCTCTCACTGCTCGGTGAGCTCGCCCGGCAGGGTCGGCCGGTGCTGCACGCCACAGGCTCCAAGTCCTTCACGCACACCCTGCGCCAGGTGGCCGGCAAGGGATCCACGCAGGTCAAGGGCCTGTTCAAGTACTTCAACAGCTTCATGGACGCGGAGCAGAACGGCCTTGAGGTGCTGATCATGGACGAGGCGCACCGGCTCCGGGAGAAGTCGGTCAACCGCTACACGCCCAAGACGCTGCGTGAGACCGCGCGCCCGCAGATCGAGGAGCTGCTCGACGCCGCACGGGTGCCGGTCTTCCTGCTGGACCAGTACCAGGTGGTGCGGCCCGGGGAGATGGGCAGCGTGCCGGAGATCGAGGCACACGCCGCGGCTCGGGGGTTGGCGCTGCGGCACGTCGACCTGAACGCGCAGTACCGGGCCGGCGGCAGCGAGGCGTACCTGGACTGGGTGCTGCGGCTGCTCGGGCTGCGCGGCGACGGGCCGGTGGTGTGGCGCGACGAGCCTTCGTTCACCGTGGACGTTGTCGACTCGCCGTTCGAGCTGGAGTCGCGGCTGACGTCGCTGCTGAACCAGGGGTACGGGGCGCGCATGACGGCGGGCTTCTGCTGGCCGTGGAGCGATCCGCGCCGGGACGGGTCGCTGGTGTCGGACGTGACAATCGGCGACTGGTCGCGGCCCTGGAACCTCAAGAGCGAGCGGTCGGTGGGTGGAGCGCCGCCGTCGTCGCTCTGGGCGACGGACCCGGCGGGGTTTGGGCAGGTCGGGTGCGTCTACACCGCCCAGGGCTTCGAGTACGACTGGAACGGCGTGATCATCGGGCCGGACCTCGTGTGGCGGGGTGACCGGTGGGTGGCGCAGCGGGAGTTCAACAAGGACCCGGACTTCCGGAACCGCACCGCCGTCGACGACGCGACCTTCGACCGGCTGGTGCGGCACGTCTACAAGGTGCTGCTCACGCGCGGGATGATCGGGACGCTCGTCTACTCGGCGGACGAGGAGACGCGGGGGCTGTTGAGCAGCCGCGTCCGTTCCTCTTGAAGCGGCGGCTGGCCACCGGAGGGAGCCCCTTCGAATGGCTTCCCGCCACGGAACCGCGGTATCGGTGCCAGCTTGTTGAGCGTCGGCGGGCGAAGTTCGACGGCATGGCGGCCCGCTCACGCCCGCTGAGCTGGCAGAGGTCGGCGTCGTGGACGGCATCGCGTCGCAGCTCGCGGAGTACCTGGCCGGTCACGCGGTGGAGATCGACGGCGTCCACATGTTCCGGGCCTCGAGCGCGAAGGTGCAGGCCGTCGTCGGCGGGCTGCTGCGCGAGGTGGGCTTCCGCGAGGAGGTCGTGCACACCCCGCAGGCGGGCTTCGTGACCCGGTCGCGTGCCGACTTCGCGTACCGGCTCGGCGAGGGGCGCGGGGTCATCGCGGAGATCGAGCGCGGCGGCACGACGACGAACAACCACGATCTGAAGGACTTCTGGAAAGTGCACATCGCTGCCGACGCCCATCACCTGTTCCTGGTGGTGCCGATGGCGAACTGGAAGGAGAACGGCGCCGCGCGCGAGCGACCGTTCCACCGGGTGTCCGGGCGGATCGCGGCGTTCTTCGGTGATCCCAGGCGCGAGGTGGATGTGCTGAGCGCGCACGTGTTCGGGTACGAGGGCGAGACGCCGGTGCCCGCGGAGCGCGTCACTCCGCCGTAGCGGGCGCCCTCGGGTCGGCGTTCGGCCTTTGTGTCCCCGGCGGTGTCACGGTCACGCTCTTCCTGCCCGCGTCTCGGATCGCAGACAGTCGAGGTTGCCGATGGCTGACACCCAGGCGGTGCAAGCCCCGCGGCGAAGCGAGCCTCTCAAGGCCGAGGGTGCGTCGCCCGATGTAAGTATCGGAACCTCATCGATGATCGGAGCAGACACATGGCTGGCTGGGCTGTCTTCAGAAGTGCGGCGTGGAAGGTCCTGAAAGTGTCATGGCCTCTGGCGCTCCAGGCGTGGGCCGCAATCGACGACTTCGTCAAGAAGCACCCCGAGGTCCCGGATAGGGTGAAGCGCAACCTTGCGGGCTGGCGAACGCGCTTTGCGTCAGCGCAGCAGAAGCGATCAGCAGGCGCCCGGGTCCGGGCGACCGTAGAGACAATCCGTGGGTTGGCTGATGAGCTCGCGGTTGGCGACGCAGCGGGTGAACGGTCCGTCGAGTGGCGTCGGCGCGCCGACGGGATCGAGAAGGCACTCGAGCTCGCCGAATCGCGACAGGGCGGCGTCCGTAAGCGCATGATCGCGCGGGTGGTCGCACGCACCGACGCGCTTGCAGCGGAAGCGTTCGAGTCGCTCATCCCGGATGATGAATCTGCATCAACCGATGCGCCCGCGGAGTCCGGCCAGAGCGCGGATGACGAACAATCAACGCCCGAAGGCAGCAGCACCGCCCGCGATCGCGACCAAGCCGACCGGTGACGGTTCGAGGCTAGGACCTTCTCAAAAGGGACTCCGCGCTGATTGCGTTGCGCTTTCCCGCCGCGGGGACGCGCCGATCAGGCACGTCACAGCGGACGTCTGGATCACCACCGCTCCGTAGCTGACCGGGTCGACCATCATGCAGATGACGGGCGCTGCCGAATAGTCAGTGCCTTCTCTGCGGCAGCGACAACAACTGCGTCATCGACAAGGCCTTCGGCAGACTCGTCATGGGTCTCGTCGTCGAGGGCGAGAAAGTAGCCGACCGCACCGGCCAAGACGGCGCGCTGGTGTACGTCGTACGCCGCCCAGTCCCGGGTGAGAGCCACCAGCCGATCCGACAGCTCTCCGACCGCATGCTCATGCGCCTGGTGGCCCTGAAGATGTTGCGGCAAGTCGATCGACCACGCCTCGACCAGTGACGGCGGAACTTCCTGGCACAACGGCTCCACAGAGACCCACAACGAACCGAGCGACGAGCGAAAGACCTCCGTGGCATCGGCCCCCGTCTCACGGCGACCGCCCACGGTGCTCGGAATCGCCCAGACCTCGTCGGCCAGTTCGCCCAGACGATCCTGCCGTTGCTGGATCGCCTCTAGGTCCCAGACCTCGCGCGCCACGAGCTCGCTCGTAAGCCGTGCGTCCGACTGGAGGTAGTACTCCTTCTTCTCGTCGAACGGCTTGTTCGATGCGGGGATGTTGTAGCCGTAGTAGAAGAGAGTGAGGTTCCCGTAGCGGTTCAAGAACTCTGCGTGACGGTCAACGCCATCCAGCCCGAGCACCGTCCGCCACGCCTCCGTGAGCGTCTGGGGCATGATGTGCTCGATGTGAACGAGGTTGTTCGACTTGAAGACCTTTTCGGCCCCGTCGGAGAGATGGGCCTCAATTCGGCCAAGGGTGTACCGGAGCAGGTACTGCGTGCCCATCTGCATCTTGTCGAAGGCGACCCTGAAGGTATGCGAGTCCGGCATCGCTTCGATGAGGAACTGCCGGGCCCTCTCAAGTTCTCTTCCCTCGGAAGCGATGAGCACCTGCGCTGCGTCCCGATACCGGCGCTCGATGTCGTTGGTACCCAGCCCAACGACCGTGCTGTACCGGAAGGTGAGCGTCTCCGCGACGCGCGCGAACTCGACGAAGTCGGCCTCCGAGAGGTACCTCCTAGCGGGCAAGAGCGCGATGTAGCACGTCATGGCCCTCAGGGTCCTGAGGTCCTCGAGAACCTGGCGCGTCGCGTCGTGGGTGACCTTCCCGGGGCTCTCGAACTCGCCGTACATCCGCGCTACGACCCGCAACTCGTCGAGCACCCATTGCGGATCACGCGCCTTGATCAGTGCCTTGAAGTGATCGAAGACCTCGTCCTTCTTGACTGACTGCTGGTAGCCCATCAGGTAGTGGCGCAGGAATCGACTGACGTCCACGCCGGCGCCGAGGTCCTCGAGCATCTCGTCCCAGTGGGTCGCGGCCTCGTCGACGTCCTCTTCCGAGGTGTACGTCCTGGCGAACTGCCCGAGCAGGTGGCTCTTCAGGAGGTCGGCCGCAGAGAGCTGCAGGCCCCGGTCGTTGAGCGTCTCGAACAGCAGGAACGCATCGGCGAGCTCCTTGACCTCGATGACGACGAGTTCGACGTGTTCCATCAGGTCACTGGTGAACTTGACCAGCCACGCAGCCTGCTGCTCGACTCCCAGGTCCCCCAGGGCGCGCGCTAGGTGGTCGCGGAGCCGCGCCACGTTGGCGATCAGCGGCTTGTTGCGTTCTCGGACGTAGCTCGGCAAGGCTGCGACGTCATCAAGGGCCTGGCGCTTCGGGTCGTCGGGTTCCCGCAAGACGAAGTCGCGAAACACGGGCCAGTTGACGGCTCCCGTCTTGAACTTGTAGCGAGCGTCACCCTCCGCGAAGGGATCCGCGGTCAAGCGAGTCTGGATCTTCCGCGCATCCTTCTCCATGCCGCGGTCCAAACAGGCGTCTCGCAGAACGGAGAGGAGAATCATCAGGGTCGTCAAGCGCTGCTGGCCGTCGATGACCTGTGGCTTGGATTCGTTCTCACTCGCGAGGACCAGCGATCCAAGAAAGTGGCCGGTTGCGGCGTTCTCAAGGAGGTCGTCCCACAGGTCATCGACCTGCTCTGATGTCCATGAGTAGGGGCGCTGGTAGTGCGGGATGCGGAACTGTTCGTCCTCCATGCCGAGGAGCTTCCTCAGCGTCTTCTTGTCTGCTCGAAGATCCATGCGCTCCTCCAAGGCCATCCGGCCCAACTGCTTCGATGGCGGTCCCGGCTCGGCATGGACCGCCGATCGCCGTGCTCTAGGTCAGGATGCTGGATCGCGGGTCCCACCGACAGGGGTGACGCGCAGACGAGTCCGATTGGGTGTGTCTCGGTTGGAAAGGCCCTGCCACGGAGACTCGAGACTCTCGTCCCTCACCGGTCCCTGCCAGGGGACTAGCTTCTCGAACTGCCGGGCATCAAGCTGACTCCATGTCGGACAAGGATGTGTTGAAGAGGTGGGTCGTCGAGGCGCTCGGCGACTTGGGAGGATCCGGAAACGTTCTGGACGTCTGCAAGCACGTGTGGCGAGCCCACCGCGGGGAGCTTGAGGCTGCCGGTGACCTCTTCTACACCTGGCAGTACGACATCAGGTGGGCGGCGCAGGTGCTCCGCGCCGACGGCGTGCTGAAGGCAGTGAATGGTGATCGCCGTGCACCGTGGACGCTTGCACAGGGACAACGGTAGGTCGCCGGGAGCGCCTCACTAGTTCCCGGGGGCGCGGAGCCCGCCCGGGAGAGGTTGCGAGTGAACCACGACGAGTTCCCGGTTGGCACGGGTGAGGCTCGTGTAGAGGGGACCGTGGCGGCCGACATTCATCCTGAACTCAGCCGGCTCGGCAACGACCACTGCATCGAACTCGAGTCCGCGCGCAGCATCGGGATGGCCGACCCAGACGCGAGCACCGTCTAGCAGCCACCACTTCGCACCTGCACCTTCGGGGTGTGCGCCGACGCGGCGGAGGGCTTCCCTGAGGCCGCTGGGGTCAACTCCGATCGCTGCAGTAGTTCCGCTGGAGAACCGGCCCACAAGTTCGCGGACGTGCTCCGCGACGGTGGTGGCGAGTTCTCCAGCGCGCACCTTCGCGACGAGCGGCGCCGGCCCGTCATCTCGGAAGGTCGCCGTCGACCGTGACTCCTTCGGGACGAGTGCGTTGGCGAACCGCATGATGGGGCCGGTGGAGCGATAGCCGAGGCCCATGACCTTCGGCTCCGTCACACCACGATCAGGCAGACCCAGCTGGTCGATCAGGTGGCTCCAGCTGTGGAACGAGTAATCGGACCTTCGCTGGTTGATATCGCCGACGATTGTCCAGTTCCCGGAGGCGTTGACGCGGTCGAGCAAGGCCCACTCCAAAGGCCGGACGTCTTGCGCCTCATCGACGATCACGTGGTCAAACCCACTCATCCCGTTGCGGACGCGGAGTGCGATGCCGCAGGCAGCGAGCAGGGGGTGCAAGCGGCGTTCCGTCCTCGCGCGTTTCCACTCGGGAAGGTGAGCTAGGAAGTCGATCCAATCCTTGTCGCTGGTGAGAGTCGCCCACGCCTTGCGCATCCACTCGTAGAGGGCCTCGATGCTCGGTGCCACGTCCGACGTCCCGTTCGCCTCGAATGTCGCGGCAGCCTTCGCCGACAGCCCCATGAGCGGCAGGTCGACGTCTCGGTAGTCGTGCTCCATGGGACCCCGTAGCTCGAGGGGCGGCATTCGGATCCCTCGGAGATCGGCGAGGAAGCGATCAACGGTTATGACCGTCACGTCCTTCTGGGGAACGTCGAGTGAACGCAGGGCTCCGTGGACGTGCGCGACGTACTCATCGGTGGGGCCAACGATGAGCAGGCGCCTGACCGCATCGCGTTCAGTCGCGACGGCAGACTCCGGGTGTAGGAGGTACGCCGCGCGGTGGGCGGCCACGATGGTCTTGCCCGAACCTGGGTGTCCCTGAAGGAGGAGGGGCTGGTCCGCTGGCCACGTGACGTACTCGTACTGGTCGGGTTGCAGGGTCGACAAGACGGACGGAAGAGCCCGCTCGCGGGGCGCTTCCAGTGCGGCTGTCAGGGTGCTCTGGGCGCGCAGACGAAGCGGCGCGCGGCGGTCCGGCTGACGCGAGGGAGGGAGACTCGGTATGGCCGGGGTTTCCGCCGGTCGATGTGCCGGGTGGGCATCGTCAGGGGGCGGCCCTTCGCCGTCACCGCTGCGGACCGGCCTCACTGCCGTCGGATCCTGAACCCCCGGCGGCTGCTCTTGGTGCGGGGCGACGTCCGGCCGTGAGACCGCCGTTGGGATGGGCACCGAGCGCGGGGGCAGTGCGATCGCCAGCTCCCGCGGAGCGAATGCCTCGCCGTTGGCGCCCGGCACCAGGGCGTCGTCGGCGAAGTCGATGACCCGGTCACCTCGGTTGACGAGCGTGCGGATGAACGCGACGGACTCGTACAGCGGGTGCTCGTCCGTACTTCGGAAGAACGTGCACGCGACCGGCGCCGCCCAGGCGAAGACCGGGGTAGCGCCGAGCTGAGCCCTCCGTGCGCCGATGTAGAACTCGCGCCCCCCATCCAGGAAGTCGTCGTCCTTACTCTTCAAGGCGACTCTGCCAATCAGCGGTCCCCTGGGGAGAACGGGCCGGTGTCCGTGACCCGTCCCTGTCCAAAGCGTGCTTCGAGCGCCTTGCGTCGCCGTCGGCCTCGCATCTTGTGCGTCCTGCTGGGACAGGTAGTGCCGGTTGGTCGACTCCTCATTCGCGAGAACTGTTGCGTGAGTGGCCGGTGTGGCCTTGCCCGTCATCCTCGGATCACCTCGACGGTGCAGACGGCCAGGGGCGCGAGGCTCACGTTGACGTTTGAGTTCTTCTCGAGGACGCGAAGCGTCTCCTGGTGCCTGTCGCGTGCTCGCGCCTTCTGAGCGATGAAGAGGCGACGTGACCCTTCGGAACGACCTCTTTCGATGCTCGTCCTGAGGCGCCGATCGATGGCGGCCAGGTGACGACGAAGCTGATCGTCGAGCGCCGTTCGACGCGCAGCCATGACGGCCCTCGCCTCAGCCTGCTGCCTCTCCTCTTCGACTGCCTGCCTGGTGAGCAACTGGTCGTTGGCGCGCTCAGCGAGGCGCGACAGCTCTGACGGGTCGCGCTCGCTGCCTTGCTGGAGCTCTCCACGGGCGAGGGCCGCGAGCACGGCCTCCGCGACGCTGCGTGGGGCGGCCTGGCCTTCAAGCGTGACTACCTCCCCCCAGATCTCCTGTCCCGGCCGGGGCCCGACCGTCGTTGCCACTGCCAGGACGCACGTGTAGATGCCCGTGGGGACGGGGTCCGATGCGGTCACCTTGACGTGGCCGAAGCGCGCCAGATGGTTCCCCGGCACGGACGCCGCCGCGAGGACGAGAGGGTCAGTCGCCGTCAGGAGATCGCCACCGGTGACGCGGGCTCTCTCCTGGTCCAGGAGGAGGGTGATGGCGAGCTCAGCCCGCAGGGCGTCGGCGCGGTCTTCCACTTCTTTCTGGGTGCGGGCACCGTCCCGCGCGATCTCCATGACGCGGTCCGCCATCGCAGGCGTCCCCCGAAGCTCCATCGACTTGCCATCGGCCGCGAACCTGACGGGGCTGCCTCCCTCGGTGCGTGCCCAGTCGTCGAGGAGTAGTGCCAGCTCCTGCTGCCCTACGTACCGTCCAGTCTCAAGCAGATCCCGCTCGAGACCGTCGATGTCGACATCATTGCTGACCAGGAGAGAGGCAGAAGCATCGGAGATCTCGGCGACGCCCGCGGCCTTGGTCTCGATCGCTGCAAGAACTTCGTCGGCCTTCTGGTTCCGCTCCTCCTCCGTCAAGGTGAAGTCGAAGGCGGACTGGAGGGCTTTGAGCTGCGACTGGATGATCGGCTCGAGAGGACCGATGGAGCGCTCGAAGATCTGGATTCGTTCTAGGACCCGCGAAAGGATGCGCTCATCGATCGTCGCCAGGTTGATGAAGTTTGCGATGAGCACCTTCTTCTCGAGCTGGCCGATGCGGTCGATGCGGCCGATCCGTTGCTCGATCTCCATCGGGTTCCAGGGCAGGTCGTAGTTGATGACCGCTGAGCAGAACTCGAAGTCGAGGCCTTCGGATGCAACGCGGTTCGCGAGGACTATGTCGTATGCGCCCTCGCGGAAGTCGGCCATGATCTGCGCGCGCTTGCGCCGGGGAACGCGGCCGTTCAGGACGGCCACGCGGGCATGCGGCGCGAGTCGCCGTTCGAGGTAGGCGAGCGTAGGCAGGGAGAACGTGAAGAGGAGGCTCCGCCTTCGTTGCTCGACGAACTGCTGTACGACCTCAAGGAGCGCGTCGAACTTCGTGTCGACGTGGGTTGGCAAGGCCCGTGCTGCCGCGATCAGCTCTGAATGGGGCTCGACCCAGCTGCGCGAGACCGAGCTGATGCGCTGGTCCTCGTCGATGATGACGGACTCGCCGGCAAGGACACTCGCGCGGGCCGCGGGAAGGCAGGCGCTGGCCAGGCGCAGGGGCATCTGCATGGCGAAGGACACGGGCATCTTGACCTGAGCCGCACGTCGAGAGCACCAAACCAGGTACTCGTCGTAGAACCGCTGCTCGAGATGCGTCCAGCTGATCTCTCGCGAGTGCGCAGAACGCAGGGCCTTCTGATCGTCGACCTCAACCTTGCGGGTACGAGTGATGACCGCCGACAGCGTGTTGAGCTCCGCCAGGTGACGGCGCGCCTCGGAGATTCCCGCCGGCGAGAGAGGGTCCTCTCGAAGCACTGTGCGAAGCAGCTCAACCTCGGGCCGCTGAACCACAGCGGCGCCGTACGTGCTCTTGCCCAGAGTGTCGAGAATCTCGAGCCGGTCCGCGGCCCGGACGCTCTTGTCGAACAGCGTCTCCGAGAGGCGATGGAGCACACCGTTCGGCTCCAGGCGGAGCATCAGGTCGTCAGAGCCGCCGTAGTCCTCCGGCGAGAGCAACTCGAGCAGGCTGTGGAGGTCCTGCTCGCCCAGGTTGATCGGGGTAGCCGTGAGGAACACCCGTGCGAGCGTCCAGTCAGCGAGCTGCTCACCGAGCGCGTGGCTCTTCGTCGCGGGGTTTCGCATGCTGTGTGCCTCGTCGACGATGACGAGGTCGAACTGGGGCGGGTTCTCCTCCAGGTCAGCGAGGCCGCTCCAGCGTCGGAGCCCTTCGAGGCTCGCAACGTACGCCAGACGTCGCGGTAGGCGACCCTCCCGGTGGCGTACGAGGAACTCACGGAGGCCGTCGCTGTTGAGCTCGGTGAGGATGAACCCGAAGCGCATTTCCATCTCGGCTCGCCACTTGTCGAGCAGGGACGAGGGACAGACGACAAGGACACGGTCGGCCTTGCGGCGCGCCTCCAGCTCCGTCCAGATCAGGCCGGCCTCGATCGTCTTGCCGAGGCCGACCTCATCGGCGATCAGGATTCGCGTCCCGCCCGTCTGAAGGAGCTTGAGGACCGGCTTGAACTGGTAGGGGCGAAACGTCGTCCTCGTCGCCCTGAACGAGAAGACGGTGTTCGTGAACGCCCGTTCGAGTTTTCCCCGCGTGAGCGTGGCCCCGAACCGCGCGACGGGAGCCGGCGTCTCGTACACCCACGAGGCCGCGTCGCCGTCTGGTGGTGGCGCCACCAATGCGCTCTCCCGAACCTGCTGAGGCCGTCCATCGAGACGGACTGAGTACGTCCACGCTCCGCCGACGTAGCGCCGCTGTCGGATGAAGGCGTCGGTGCCGTGCGTCGCCGAGACGGCGATTGAGTCGACGGCGAACTTTGGTGCCGGGATCTCCGCGGCGTTCTCCCAGTGGTGCTCCGCCCAGCCCAGGGCGGCGGCAAGTGGGGATCCGTCAGTCAGGTCCGAGAGCGGAACCAGGGTCCCGTCCGCGCCCGGCGCGCCTGTGTGGACGACCGCGACCATGGGCTGGTCGTTCCCCAGGAACCAGTACGCACCGGTGGCGAGTCCTGTGTCGTCGTCGTGGAGAACGCGGAAGTCCTGATGGGGCGTCCACTCGGCGTTCAGCGGACCGTTGATCACAAGGATCCGACCGGCCTCCGCGCGCTCCGTGAGCTCCGCGAAGTCATTGGGGTCTGGGTGGTAGCCGAAGGTTCCTCGAAGCGATTCCGGACTGTGGGGGAACACGTCTCAGTCTCCTGGTCGCCAGCGAGTGGACGGTACGTGTATCGGCACGCCTGAACGACGGCCTGAGCGGCCAGGGTGTGCAGTACGATTTCCAGCGCGGTCGGTGGCGATCACTGCTTGTCCCACACGCCGCAGCCGTTCTCGAAGTCCTGGCCCTCGCTCAGGGTGACGGTCGGGTGGCCGCCCTCGACGATGTCGTTGTCGATGATGTCGGCCTTGTTTGTCCCGGAGCGGTAGATGCCCCAGTAGCAAGTGCTTGTGACGGGCTCGGCGGTCCGGTAGGTGCCGGGCTGGATATCGACCCCGACGGTCCAGGTGCCGATCTGGATCTGCGAGGCGGCGATCGCGTCCTCCGTGGCCGTCACGGCTGCCTCGCGGGCAGCGACGTCGGTCTCGCGTCCTTCCAGCTCGGCCTGCCGCTGGTCGAGGGCGCCAGCACGCTTGTCGAGAGCCGCAACCTGCTCAGCGGTCTCCGCCTCGGCCCTGTCGGCTCTGCTCTCGGCCGACTCAACGGCGTCACTCAGCGCGTCTCTTTCGTCGGCGAGCGCGAGGTACTCCTCACTCTGCGTCGGGTCGCTGCCCGCGGCGCCACCGCCCATCGCCACGCCGACGAGAACGGCGACGACGACGGCGGCCGGCCAGACCCACCGACGCCTCCGGCGACGCTGCGGCACGGGCGGCGCGGGGACACCCCCACCGGTTGGATTGGTTGCCTCAGGTCCGGGTTGTGCGAGCGACGCGGGGTTGTGGGGCTCGGGTGTAGTCATGACCGCTCCTCTCTCAGGAGCCCTTCGTGGACTCCGGATGGAGGGTCGCGCTCATGGCTGACAGACGATAGGCACGACACTGATAAGAGGACTTATCGCGCCGCTCACACCGCGTGGGCCCACTCGAGGACTACCGTCCAGCCAGAGCCAGCCATTGAGCCCAGCCGCCAGGAGAGGAGGATCACGTGACTCAGCTGACCACCACCCGACCAAGTCTCGTATCCCTCTCCGACATCGCGGAGCTCGCCCGCGTGCAGCGGCCGGTTCCGTCCAACTGGCGCCGTCGGTGGGCACGCTCCGCGACGCCCTTCCCCGACGCTGCCGAGCGGGTCGGCGCCCGCGAGTTCTTCGACCTGGAGGCCGTGGTCGGTTGGCTGGACCAGACGAACCTCGGAAACAACCGCGGCGTCCGCGAGGAAGCGGCGCTGTTCGCCTCGCTCGAGGCGCAGCCGAACGCGGCGGTCGTCCTTGACGGCCTCGAGGCGCTGGTGGCGCTCAAGGCAGTGACCGGCGTCGCTCTGGGGAGCGTGGATGCAGCCGGCCTCCTTGACCTGGCCGACGACGTCGATCCGCACGACGGTCACCTCTACCGAGAGCTGACGTCACTCGGAGAGGACCTCCTGATGTGGGCCGGCCGTGCCGACGGGATGGTCGAGGCGGCGTTCGGCGTGCCAGGAGCGCTAGAGGTCTTGTCGCGGCATCGCAGCCGTCTCGGCGTCGCCTCCCCGACGGATCTGCACCCGTCGGCGACGGCCCTCGCGGCAGCGATCGCCCTGGAACTCCTGGAACCCGAGGAGCGCCCCGGGGCAACGTTCGTCGACCCGGTGGGCGCCGGTGAGCTGCTGCTCGCGACGCGCGGCACCGCGGAGGGCGAGTCCCCCGTGGCCATGCTGACGCCCGCAGGGACGCCCGGGGCGCGGTCCGTCTGGCGGCGTCTTGTGGCGGGTGGTTGGCATCTCCGCACCGCGGAAACCGACGACGGGCGCGTCGTCGTCCCGGACGGGTGCCTGATCCTCACCCAGCTGCCGTCGGCGTCCCGTCCTGCCACGTCGGACCTGGACGTCGTCACCGCAGTCGAGGAGATCGCTCTGGCCATGCATGGCGCGGATCGCGCGGTCGTCGTGGGTCCGGCCAGCGCACTCGCGAACCGCACCCGTGATGCGGCCACAGGCCAGGTTCGAGCCGAGGTGCTCCGGACCGGGAAGGTTCGTGCGATCTTCAGGCTCCCGGCCGGCCTCTTGCCGGCGCGGTCGCGGCAGCAGCTGGCGATGTGGGTGCTCGCGTCCCCGCGCGACGACGGCCTGGTGCGCGACCGTGCTGTCGCCGTCGCCGACATCGCCACGTCGGCGATGGGTGAGGCGGCGCGGCAGGACGTCGTGATGGACGTGGTCGCCGCGATGGGCGACTCCACCGCCGTCCGCGGGCACGCGTTCCGCTTTGCGCGCCTCATCGCGACGTCTGCCCTGGCCGCCACGGCCGGTGAGCTCGTCTCCATCGTGGCCCCGGTGGCGAGGCCGCGGCAGAGCCCGGTAGGGATCGCCCTCGAGGCGCAGCGCCTGGCGACGGCGGTGAGCGCGCCGGTCCCTGGGGTGTCGCTCGACATCGTCCACGGTGAGCACGGCGGCGTCCGGACGGCGACGGTTGGTCAGCTCCTCGCGGGCAAGGCGGTGCGCGCCATCCCGGGGAACCGCCTCGACGCGACGGACCTGCTGCCCGATGCGCCGGTCCCCGTCATCGGCCCCGAAGAGCTCCTCACGGCGCGACGCCGGGGCGACCGCGGAATGGACAGGCTCTCATTCGCGTCACGGTATGGCTCCGGCCGGTACACCGAGCCGGGCGACGTCGTCTTCTGCACGACGCCGGCCACGGCCGCCCTGGTCGACGTCGAGGGCCTCTCAGTGGTGCTCAGCCCGGCGCGGGTCCTGCGCATCGACCGTGATCGCGAACCAGGACTCACGCCCGAGCTCCTCGCCCACGCCCTGCGCACCGGGCCGGGCAAGGGCCCGTGGCGGGCCTGGCCGGTGCGGCTCGTTCCCGCCAAGCAGGCGGCCGCCCTGGAGTCCGCACTCCACGACGCCGAGGTGGCCCGCGACGACGCCCGGCAACGCCTCGACGCCCTCGACGCACTCGCGCGCACCCTGGTCGAAGGCGTCAGCACCGGTGCGCTGACGCTCAACCACCCCACCGACCCTGACGAACACCAGGCAGAACAGGAAGGCTAACGCATGCCCCCGAGGAAGAAGGTCGCGGACCCCTCCGCGCCAATGACCATGAAGGAGCTCAAGGACACGCTGTGGAAGGCAGCGGACCGGCTCCGCGGGTCCATGGACGCCTCCCAGTACAAGGACGTGATCCTGGGCTTGGTCTTCCTCAAGTACGTGTCGGACGCATTCGACGAGCGCCGCGATCAGATCCGCGCAGAGCTCACCGACGCCGGCTACCGCGAAGACCAGATCGAGGGTCTGCTCGACGACCGGGACGAGTACACCGGTCACGGGGTGTTCTGGGTGCCGACGACGGCGCGCTGGCGCTACCTGGCGCAGAACGCCAAGGGCACGCAGGCGGCCATGGCGCAGCCTGCGCAGACCATCGGAGAGCTCGTCGACGGGGCGATGGACCACATCATGGGGTCCAACCCGAGCCTGGTCGGCACCCTGCCGCGCATCTACAACCGGGACAACGTCGACCAGCGCCGCCTGGGCGAACTCGTCGACCTCTTCAACGACGCCCGGTTCACGGGCAACGGCCAGACGAAGGCCCGTGACCTGCTGGGCGAGGTGTACGAGTACTTCCTCGGGAACTTCGCCGCCGCCGAGGGCAAGCGGGGCGGGGAGTTCTACACCCCGCGCCACGTGGTCCGGGTGCTGGTCGACGTGCTGGAGCCGTACCGCGGCCGGGTGTACGACCCGTGCTGCGGCTCGGGCGGCATGTTCGTGCAGACCGAGCAGTTCCTGGAGCGCCACAACGCGGACCTGCAGGCGATCTCGGTCTACGGGCAGGAGTCCAACGAGCGCACCTGGCGGATGGCCAAGATGAACCTGGCTGTGCACGGGCTCAACGCCAACCTGGGCTCGCGTTGGCAGGACACCTTCGCGCGGGACATCCACCCAGACACGGAGATGGAGTACGTGCTGGCCAACCCGCCGTTCAACGTGAAGGTGTGGGCTCGGCACGAGTCGGACCCACGGTGGAAGTACGGCGTCCCGCCGGTGACGAACGCCAACTACGCCTGGATCCAGCACATCCTGTCCAAGCTGGCCCCCGGCGGCTCCGCGGGTGTGGTGATGGCCAACGGGTCGATGTCGACGAATTCTGGCGGCGAGGGCGACATCCGCGCCCGGCTGGTCGAGGCCGACCTGGTCTCCTGCATGGTGGCCCTGCCCACCCAGTTGTTCCGGTCAACCGGCATTCCGGTATGCGTCTGGTTCTTCGCCAAGGACAAGACGGCCGGCGAGCGCGGTGCGCTGGACCGCACCGGGCAGGTGCTCTTCATCGACGCGCGCAACCTCGGCTACATGGTCGACCGCGCGGAGCGAGCACTGTCCGACGACGACATCGCGAAGATCGCAGGCACGTTCCAAGCCTGGCGGGGTACCCCGTCGGCGGTGGATGCAGGTTTGACGTACCACGACATCGCGGGGTTTTGCCGGTCGGCAACGCTTGCGGAGATCAAGGCCGCCGACTACGCGCTGACCCCGGGGCGGTACGTCGGGGCGGCGGATGTCGAGGATGACGGGGAGCCGCTCGACGAGAAGATTGAGAGGCTGACCACGGAGCTCTTCGCGCAGTTCGAGGAGTCCGCCCGTCTGGAGAAGGTCGTGCGCGAGCAGCTGGGACGCGTTCGTGGCTGAGTGGATGACGCGGTCCGTTGCTGAACTCGAGGCGGCCGGTCTCCTTAAGGTCGAGGACGGGAACCATGGGGAGTATCGCCCGCGTCCGGGAGAATTCACTACGGAGGGCGTCGTTTACGTCCGTGCGGCTGATGTCAACAGCGGCAGGGTCGATTTTGAGGCGGCCGCCAAGATAAGCCCGAACGCTGTGGCTCGAATTCGCAAAGGCATTGGGCGAGACCTTGACGTTCTGATCTCGCACAAGGGTACCGTTGGCAGAGTCGCTCTTGTTCCTGAAGGCTCTCCACCGTTCGTTTGCTCGCCTCAGACGACATTCTGGCGCTCGCGGGACCACAGGGTCCTGGACCCGAGATATCTGCGCTCCTTCCTGCAGTGCGACTTCTTCGTGCATCAGCTCGACACGCTCAAGGCAAGTACCGACATGGCACCCTACGTCAGCCTTACTCAGCAGCGCGCAATGATCGTCCGTGTGCCGCCTCCGGCGGAGCAGCGGGCGATCGCGGAGGTGATGGGCGCGCTCGACGACAAGATCGCCGCCAACACCCGCCTCGCCACCACGGCCGACGCGCTCGCCCGGCTGGACTTCGCTCGAGCGCTCGATCTGCCAGGTATCGAGGCGATCGCCGTGGGGCAGTGCGCGACCACGGTCCTGGGAGGAACGCCGAGCCGTGACGAACTCTCGTATTGGACGGGCGGGACCGTCGGCTGGCTCAACTCCGGAAAGGCCAACGAAGCGCGAATCCTTGAGCCGTCCGAGTGGATCACCGAGGAAGCCCTATCCAAGAGCACCGCGAAGGTGATGCCACAGAGGGCGACAGTTGTGGCGATCACGGGCGCAACCCTCGGACAGGTCGCCAGACTTGAGATCACCGCGTCGGGGAATCAGTCGCTTATCGGCATCTGGTCAGATGAACCCGCGATGAACGATTGGATCTACTTCGCGATTCAGCACGAGATTCCGCAGTTGCTCCGGGCAGCGACTGGGGCCGCCCAGCAACACGTCAACAAGCGAGACCTCGACGCCCTCGTCCTCCCGATCCTCGATGGCGTCGAGCTTGCCACCTGGGGTGAACGGGTACGTCCGCTTCTAGACCTGGCCGCCGCTCGCGAGAGGGAGAGCCTGACCCTCGCAACCACCCGCGACGCCCTCCTCCCCGCCCTCATGTCCGGCAAGCTCCGCGTCCGCGACGCCGAGCGCGTCGTTGAGGAGGTGGTCTGAATGAGCCACGGCATGAACGAAGACGCTTGGGAGCAGTTGACTCTCGAGGTTCTGGCCGAGCCCCTCGGGTGGCGGCCCGAGCATGGCGCGCAGATCGCGCTCGGCTCGGGCGAACGCGAGTCGTGGGACGAGCTGCTCATCCCCTCGCGGCTGCGAGCTGCGCTTCGCGCGCTCAACCCGACGGTCCCGCCGTCGTACCTCGACCAGGCCCTCGCGGTCATCGCCGCGCCCGCCTCGCAGGACGCGATCGCCGAGAACTACCGCATCCACGGGTACCTGACCGAGGGCTTCCGTGGCATCACCTACACCGACGACACCGGCCAGGAGCAGACACCGACCATCCGCCTGGTCAGCGCCGATCCCGACGAGAACGACTGGCTCGCCGTCCGGCAGGTCACGATCGCCCAGGGCGACACCAAACGCCGGTTCGACGTCGTGCTCTACCTCAACGGCATGCCCGTGGCGATCATGGAGCTCAAGCGCGCCGGCAGCGAGCAGGCCGGCGTCGCCGCAGCGCGCGCCCAGCTCGACACCTACCTGCGCGAGTTCCCGCTCGCCTTCCGCTTCGCCGTCCTAGTGGTTGCCAGCGATGGGATCACCGCCAAGTACGGCACGCCATTCACTCCGCTGCACCACTTCGCGCCGTGGAACGTGGACGACGACGGCAAGGTCATCACGCCGGACGCGATGGGGGAGGGCGAGACCGCGCTCGACTCGCTGCTGAACGGCCTGTTCAACCAGGAGCGATTCCTGCAGCTGATGCGCGGGTTCGTCGCGTTCGACGAGGGCGACGACGGTCTGACCAAGCGCGTCGCCAAGCCGCACCAGTACTTCGCCGTGACCAAGGCGATCGGGACGACCATCCAGGCCGTCCAGACCAACGGCAAGGCAGGCGTCGTCTGGCACACGCAGGGCTCCGGCAAGTCCATGGAGATGGAGCTCTACGCCAACCACGTGCTGCGCCACCCCAAGCTTGCGAACCCGACCATCGTCGTCGTCACGGACCGCACCGAGCTCGACGGTCAGCTGTACCAGGCGTTCCAGCGCAGCCGGCTGCTGCCCGAGGCGCCCATCCAGGTGCGACGGCGGGAGGAGCTGCGCGCCGCCCTGTCCGGGCGGATGTCCGGCGGCATCTACTTCACGACGCTGCAGAAGTTCGGCCGCAACCCGTTCGAGCGCGAGGCCGGGCTGAGCCACCCGTTGCTCACCGACCGGTCCAACATCGTGGTGATCGTCGACGAGGCGCACCGCAGTCACTACGACGACCTCGACGGCTACGCCCGCCACCTGAGGGACGCGTTGCCTCGGGCGACGCTCATCGCCTTCACCGGCACCCCGATCTCCTTCGCCGACCGCAACACCCGCGAGGTGTTCGGGGACTACATCGACATCTACGACCTCACGCGCGCGGTCGAGGACGGCGCCACGGTTCCCGTGTACTTCGAGAGCCGGTTGGTCAAGGTGGAGATGGCCGACGACCTGAGCGAGGAGGAGATCGACACCGCCGCCGACGAGGCAGCCGTCGGGCTGGACGACGCCGAGCGCGAGCGGATCGAGCGGTCCGTCGCCGTCGTCAACGCGGTCTACGGGGCGCCCGCGCGCGTGGCGATGCTCGCGGCGGACCTCGTCGCGCACTGGGAGGACCGGCGCGACGCCATGCGCGCGGTCCTCGGTACGCCCGAGAACCCCGCCGTGCCCGGCAAGGCCATGGTCGTCGGCGCGACGCGGGAGATCTGTGCGCGCCTGTACTCCGCGATCGTCGCCCTGCGTCCGGAGTGGCACTCGGACGACCTCGAGGGCGGTCTCATCAAGGTCGTCTACTCAGGGAGCGCGTCCGACCAGCCGCCGGTCTCCGACCACGTCCGGCGCGAGTCGGCCAACGCCGTGATCAAGCAGCGGCTCAAGGACCCCGACGACGAGCTCGAGATCGTGATCGTCAAGGACATGATGCTCACCGGCTACGACTCGCCGCCGCTGCACACCCTGTACCTGGACCGCCCGCTCAAGGGCGCGCTCCTGATGCAGACCCTGGCCCGTGTGAACCGCACGTTCCGCGGCAAGCAGGACGGGTTGCTGGTCGCGTACGCTCCGTTGGCCGACAACCTCGCCAAGGCGCTCGCGGAGTACACCGACGCCGACCAGCACGGCAAGCCGATGGGCCGGTCCGTCGACGATGCCGTCGCGTTGGTGCAGGAGCAGCTCGACACGGTGCGTGAGCTGCTCGTGGGGTTCGACTGGCGTTCGCGGTTGGCTCGCCCGGGCGCGCGTGCGTACATCGCGGGCGTGATGGCGACCGTGGAGTACCTGCGGAGCCCGTCGACTCCCGGCAACGCCGTTGGTGAGGACGGGGAGTCACTCGGAGTGGCGTTTCGGCGCGAGGCGGCGCGGCTGTCTCGGGCCTGGGCCATCGCGGGCCGAGCCGATGCGCTGGCACCTGTGCGGGATGAGGTGCGGTTCTACGAAGAGGTCCGCGTCTGGATGGGCAAGTTCGACGCCGAGGACCGCCAGGCGCGGGGCGAGCCCATCCCGGACGACGTCCAGCGACTGTTGAACCAGCTGGTAGCCGGGGCTGTGGTCTCGAGCGAGGTGCTCGACATCTACCAGGCGGCGGGGATGCCGCGGCCGGCGTTGAGCGACCTGACGCCAGAGCTGATCGCCAAGATCCAGCACGCCGAGCGGCCGCACCTCGCGATCGAGGCCCTGCGGCGCCTGGTGATGGAGGAGAGCCGGCGGGTGACCCGACACAACCTGGTGCGCCAGCGGGCATTCTCCGAGCGGCTGCTCGAGATCATGACCAAGTACACGAACCAGCAGCTCACCGCAGCTGAGGTGGTCGCCGCGATGATCGAGCTAGCGCGGGAGGTGGCCCACGAGGCGAACCGTGGAGCGGAGTTCTCGCCGCCCCTGGACGAGGACGAGCTCGCGTTCTACGACGCGGTTGCCTCGAACGAGTCCGCGGTCGCCGTGCAGGGTGAGGGCGTGCTCGCACAGATTGCTCGGGAACTGGTGACAATCATGCGGCGGGACGTGAAGACGGACTGGACCGTGCGGGACGACGTGAAGGCGAAGTTGCGGTCATCGATCAAGCGGCTGCTGGTGAAGTACGACTACCCGCCGGACAAGCAGCCGGGCGCGATCAAGCTGGTCATGGAACAGATGGAGTCGATGGCGCCGCGGTACGCGGCGTGACCGCGGCAGTGTCGGCGGAGTGCATGGTGATCTTGCCGGACGAGGCGGGACCAGCGTTCGCAATCGAACCTGACCCCATACGGGAGGGAACAGCATGGTCCTGGCTCCAGGCGCGGTGAAGCTCCCGCTGGCGCACCTCTCCGTGAGGGTGCCTTGGCACGACACGGACTGGACTGGTCGGGTCTGTGAGAACCCCGGCACGAACCACTTCTGCACAGTGCTGAAGAACGTGAAGGAGGAGAAGGACGCCGAACAGGAGACGGACGACAGGGGGGCTCGCTGGACCGATCTCTCACGCGACCGAGTCCCGCCGTGTGTCTTCGAGCGAGGAGGCTTCATGCGGGAAGCCGCGTTCACAATCGACCGAGACCACAAGTACGCCGGCGGGTGGACCAAGTCGCACGCCCACTTCACCACGACACCGCACACGATGCCCGCCCGCTCCTTCGAGGCAACTCCCTACCGATGGGTGATGCGTGGCGACGCCGAGCGGCTGTCGGACATCTGGGGCATCCAGTATGACCGGGCACTTGAAGACCGAGCTGACCAGATCATCGAGATGAGGTCCGAAACGACCTGGGTGCAGGATCACCGCAACCAGCTCGCCATGCTGGACTCGTTCTTCTCAGCAATCGTCCCAGGCCAGTCATTGGTGTTTGCGTACGCCAAGGACGTGCCACTCCTCGAGAACCGCCCTGCTGGTGGCCGCGTCCTTGTCGGGGCGGGTCTTGTCTCGACGGTGGGTCCTGTCGTCGAGTGGGAGTACAGCTCGGAGGGGCCGCTTCGCTCGATCATGTGGGAGCGGGCGGTCGGTCACTCGATTGTCGCGCCGTCGTTCACCGAGGGCTTCCTGCTGCCCTACCATCAACTGCTTGCTGACCCGAAACTCCGCGGCGAGGACCTGACCCGGTTCGTCGCGATGGCACCGCCAGACGCATTCGATGAGTTCTCGTATGTCACGGAGCTTGTCACTCACGACGCCGCCGTAGAAGCGCTGTCGGAACTTGGCCGTGTCGTCGATCTCCTTCCCGGTGTTGTCGATGGTCCTTGGCACACGGTGTCTGACTGGATCGCCGACCGGATGGCCGAAGCGTGGCAACAGCGCGGGCCATACCCAGGGCTTGGGGCCGTGCTCTCGGCCGCAGGGCTGGAGCGCGGCTGCGTCATCGCGCAGCGAGTAGTCCAGTCCTCGCTCGCAGCCGAGGATCCCTGGTGGGCGCTTGAGCAAGCGATCGACGCAGCATCTCGGGGGGAGGGACCCATCGCCGGCTTGGTGCCGCGCATGGCGAAGAAGGTTTGGGGGAAGTTGCGGTCGGCTCCTGAACGATACAAGCTGCTGCGGCTGCTCTCGCGGTTTGGGTTCACCGTCGAGCAGTGCCGTCGATTGATCAGCGCCGACACCCGCGTGCTCGCGGGGCGAGTGGTCTCGGACGCAGAGATCCTCGAGAACCCGTACTTGCTGTATGAACTCGACAGGCGCGAGGTCGACGGCGTGACGTTGAGTGCAGTGGACCGCGGGCTGTTCCCCCGTTCCGACGGGGCCCGAGGGGCCCATGACCTTCACCCGTTGCCGGATCCGGTCGTCGAAGCGGCGGACGATCGACGCGTGCGGTCGGCCTGCATCCGCCTTCTGGAGGCGGCGGCAGCTGAAGGACACACCCTCCTCGACGAGCCGCGGCTCCGGAAGCGGCTGGGGAACCTCAAGTTGGACCCGGTCTGTGGCCCAACCGACGACCTGTTCGAGATAGCGACAGATGGCTTCGACCCGGCCCTGCTCCCGACACCGCTCGCCGACGGAGGGCGAGGTTGGCAACTCGACCGTCTGGCTCTCGCGGGGGACACGATTGCGGAATCGGTCGCCGAGCGGATCGCGCTCGGTCCGATCGACGTCACATGGGATTGGGCGGGTGCTGTCGATGCCGCCATCGACGAACCGATGGACGAGGCTGACCCCGAGGAGCAGGCGGCGCGAGCCGAGAAGGCCGCGGCACTGCGCATTCTCGCTCGCTCTCGTGTTTCAGCTCTCGTGGGTCCGGCCGGCACGGGGAAGACGACGATGCTCAGGGCCCTGTGCAGTCAACCGGCCATCCATGGTCGAGCACTTCTCCTCGCTCCGACGGGGAAGGCCAGAGTCCAGCTTGGGGACAAGGCCGGCGAGAAGGCGGTCACTCTGGCGAGCTTCCTGCGCAAGTCAGGGAGGTGGGATGAGCAGCTGGGATACCGGACGGTGCCGGGGGCCTCGCGGACGGGCGCGTACTCCACGGTCATCGTGGACGAGGCGTCGATGCTCACTGAGGAGATGCTCGCGGCGCTCCTCGATGCGGTCACCGGTGTCGACAGATTGATCCTCTGCGGTGACCACCGGCAGTTGCCCCCGATTGGCGCCGGCCGGCCGTTCGCGGACCTGGTGCGGCACCTGAGCGACCAGGCTGCGGTCGCTGTGGGCGCGGATGGTGACCAGATGGAGTCCGGGGGCGGCATTGCCTACTTGACGGTGAGCCGCCGCCAGCGGCGGAGCGCATCCGGGGCGACGGGCGCCGGACGCGACGATCTGGCTGTGGCCGCCTTCTTCGCCACGGACTCGGACCACCCTGCGGCTGACGAAGCCCTCGCGCGCGTCCTCTCAGGCAAGGGAGACGGTTCGCTCGTGGTCCGATCCTGGGAGGCTGAGAGCGATCTGCACCGTCTGGTGGTCGACGCCTTGGCCGAGGAGTTCCCCGGACTCGGCGAGGGCGGTTCTGATGGCCTGAAGAAGTCACTCGGAGCTGACGCGACGTACAACGGTCGGACGTCGTTCACCCTCGGGAAGGGCGGTGCGGGAGCAGAGCGGTGGCAGCTCCTGTCGCCGGTGCGCGCCCGTGATGGGGGTGTGGCCGGATTGAACCGCCTGGTCAGGCGGACCTGGCGGCGTCTCGACGCGATGCAAGCCAGGAAGAGCCACAAGCTCCCTTCACCGATGGGAGCCGACGAGATCCTGTATCACGACAAGGTGATGGTGGTCCGAAACCACCACAGGAAGGCTGAGCGAATCGCTGACCGTCAGTCGGTGAGCGGCGAGGTCGCGAACGGCGAAATCGGGATCGCGACCCTTTGGGCCGGCAACAAGGGCCTCAAGATCGAGCTGTCGACTCAGCCTGGTCTGCACTTCACCTTCTGGGAGTCTGACCTCAATGGGGACGGGGAGCGTGCAGGCCTTGAGGAGCTTGAGCTCGCCTATGCCGTCACCGTGCACAAGGCTCAGGGCTCCCAGTTCGGCGTCACCTTCGTCGTCGTTCCGAACCCGTGCCCGCTCTTGTCGCCCGAACTCCTGTACACCGCGCTCACACGACACCAAGAGCGGTGCTACCTGCTGGTCCAGGGTGATCCTGCGGAGCTCCGTCGCGTGGCTGGGCCGCTTCAGTCGGAGGCAGGCAGGAGGTTGACCAGACTCTTCAAGCTCCCGTCTCCGTTCGAGACACCTGAAGGGCGCCTCTTTGACGGGTCTCACGTTCATCGCACAGCCAACGGTGAGTTGGTCATCTCCAAGTCCGAGGTGATCGTCGCCAACACGCTCCGAGGTCTGGGTTGTGAGTACCTGTACGAAGAACCCTTGATCATGGATGACGGCACCTGGCGGCTACCCGATTTTGCTCTCCACCGGGTCGGCAGGCCCACGGTCTACTGGGAGCACCTGGGCATGCTCGACCGCGCCGGCTATCGCGCGGACTGGGAGGCCAAGAAGAGGTGGTACGCAGTTCATGGCGTGCTCCCCTTCTCCGATGGAGGCGGCCCCAATGGGACTCTCGTCTGGTCCACCGAGGGCCAGGACCATCCGGGCATCGATGCGGCTGCAATTGAGGAACTCGCTCGACAGGTCATGGCCTGAGTGCTGCCGCGCTGGGCGTCGCCGACCAGGCGGACCCGATGGGCCTGGCAGAGGCAGGGACGCGAGTTGTCGCTGATGGACTTGGTCGGTTCTGCTAGCCGGCGGAGAACTTCTCCCACCGCCACGCCAGCAGGTCCCGATCAGGCCGGTCGGTGCGCCGTGCCGGCAGCGTGATCGTCCGCCCGTGCATCTCCTGCAGGCCGTGTCGCAGCATCGGGCCGTCGACCTCCGCGAGCACCTCGCGGTTGATCGCCACGGTGTAGTCGGGGCTGACGCCGAGCATGTTCTGGTCGTACGCGGCGTGGTGGATCTTGCAGAGGGCGAGGCCGTTCGGGGTCGTCGGGGTACCGAGCGGTTCGCCGTCGGGGACGATGTGCGCGGCGTCGAGCAGGGCGCCGTGGTGCAGCGAGCAGACCGTGCAGCGCAGTGCGTAAGCCCGGAGAACGAGGCCCCTGAAGGCGGGCTGGTGCATGCGCTGCCGGACGATCCGCTCCGCGTAGCGACGCTGCAGCTCCGTCGGGTGCAAGGGGTCTGCCAGGAGGCCGACCTCCTCAAGGGCAACCGTGAACACCCGCCTCTCGCGATCGTCGTCGATCACGAAGGCGAGCGAGACGGGCACAAACACCGCGGTGTCGAGCTTCAGGAAGAAGATCACGGGTAGCGCGAGCTCGTGCGCGCGGCGCAGCTTCGTGTTCGAGCCCTCGAGTGAGCCCTTCTCATACGCGTACTCCCAGACTCCAGGGCTGATCTCCCTGTCCGCGTAGGGCCCACGGGGATTGTGGATGATGGCGAGGGTGGTCTCGAGGTCGGCCGGGTTCCTGATGCCTCGCGACTCGTCGACGAGGCGCCAGTCCCGGTCCTCGAAGTGGAAGTGTGTGAGATCGGCCCGCGCCAAGGTGCCGTCGCCCGCCTCGGCAGACTCGACCAGTGACCGCATGAGTGCTTCACGAAAGGCACGCTCGGCGGCCGTATCCATGCGGTGAGCTCAGCAGGTACGTCGCGGTAAGGCAAGGGCCAGAGGGTGGTGGCCGCTCGATCACGTTCGGTCGTCCCGTCACTCCCCCGTGGCATCCTGCCGGGATGAGCGTGGCCCGGATTTGCGGCCGGGCTACCGTGCTGCCATGGCAGCTCAGACGTGGACCCTCGAAGAACTACAGGCAGAACTCGCACGCTGGGAGTGCGAACTCCGCGCGGCAGGCAAGGCGAGGAACACGGTGGCCACCTACGTCGGGCGGAGCGAGACATTCCTGCGCTGGCTCGCTGGCGACTACCACCCGCGCTGACCGACGTGCCCCACCTCTACCCGCCTTCCCCGCGCTTCCCGCCCGACGACGGCGGCGCGGAGCACGCGGTCTGGCGCGCCCTGGCGGACCAGCTGCCCGACGACGTCGCGCTCTTCCACGGCTTGCGCATCCAGGAGGCCGCCCACGAGCACGAGATCGACCTCTTCATTGCCTGGCCCCAAGTCGGGCTGGCCGCGATCGAGGTCAAGGGCGGCCACATCACCCGCGACGCCGGCGCCTGGCACCAGGGCAGCCCGCCGCACGAGCACCGCATCGACCCGTTCGGCCAGGTCCAAGCCGCCCGCCACGCCCTCACAAGATGGCTCGCCGCCCGCAACCATCCCGCCGCCCGCGCGCGCACGGCCCACCTCGCCGCGTTCCCGCACACCCGCATCCCCGCCGACTGGGAGCTCCCCGACGCCCCGCGCGCGATGATCCTGGACCGCCACGACCTCCCCCACGCGGCCACCCTCGTCCGGCAGGCG
>Ga0209539_1000389_pt1 | contig 25679 bp, 27 predicted proteins | sample BarGraNGADG00312_2_FD_184499 | JGI IMG/M metagenome (GOLD analysis project Ga0209539, IMG submission 184499) | Arctic peat soil microbial communities from Barrow, Alaska - Barrow Graham LP Ref core NGADG0011-312 (SPAdes) (version 2) | ecosystem: Environmental > Terrestrial > Soil > Wetlands >...
CTCCATGCTGAGACTCCAGAACGACCACGGCCTGCCGGTCGAGGAGTTCAAGCAGAACGACGCCAAGATGACCGCCGCGTCCATGATGCTTCTCGACGTGCTGAAAGAGGGCCGGATGTGCCACGGCGCCAACTCTGACCTCACCGATCAGGTGCTCAACGCCGGTGTCAAGGAGACGCCCTACGGCTGGCGCCTCACCAAGGTGCAGGCGGAGCTCAAGATCGACGCCGCTGTGGCACTCGTCATGGCCGCCTACTTCGCCGAGGCCGAGGCCCTGTCGGCGCGCGAGCCCCGCGTCACCACCGCCTGAGCGTTGCCTGACTGAGTACGCTTGTGGCGAAGAAACACGTGATTTGCAGGGAAAAGTGTGCTATTATCTAAGACGTAGAGGGGCCGGCGCTGTGGCAACAGCCCGGCCCGTGGCCGACGCTCAGGAAGGAGCGACGACACATGAACACTACCATCACCGTCAGGGAGTATCTCGAGGGCGAGGAGGAGCGGCCCGTCTTCCTGCACACACACCTCGGAGCCCTCCAGGTGACCGGCGTCCACTTCTTCTCTGACGGCCCTTGGCTTGTCACCGGCCGCGGCCTCACCCAGAGCTCGTGGTGTGTGGCCTACAGCGATCGCCTCTACTTCGACAAGGCCGAGGCCGAAAGGAGCCCAGCATGACCAACGCCCAGACCACCGAGACGCGCTACCTGTCCTGTGCCGAAACCGCGAAGCTCGTCCGCAAGGCGCTCAAGCGCGCCTATCCCGACGTCAAGTTCTCCGTGCGCTCGAAAACCTACAGCGGCGGCGCCTCGATCGACGTGAGCTGGATCGACGGCCCGACGACCAAGCAGGTCGACCCCGCGGTCAAGACCTTCGCCGGCGCCGACTTCGACGGCATGATTGACCTCAAGCACTACTGCGAGACGTGGCTTCTGCCGGACGGCAGCGTGGCGCCGGGCTACAGCGCGGGCACCGAGGGCAGCAGGGGATCGGACCCTGGCTACGCCTTCGCGCCGCCGGCACCCGACGCCGAGCTCGTGCACTTCGGCGCCGACTTCGTATTCACCAACCGCCACGACAGCCGCGAGGCCCTCGAGGCCGCGGTCGAGGCGACCTGCGCGTACTGGGGCATCGAGGACCGCCCGGTGATCGTTGAGGGCCGATTCGGCGGCGTCTACCTCGGCAACGACGTGTACCTGCCGAACCTCAACGACTACAGCACGCGCCTGGTCTACCGGGCTGCGCAAGAGACGGCCCGATGAGGCGCGGCGTCACCGCAGTACCGGGAGCCCTGCCGTGGCTGGCGTGGCTCGAGGACGACCGGCAGGAGATCGTTGCCAGCAGCTATCAGCGGACGAGAGAAACCGCCGAGTCGACCGCGAGAGGATTGCGCCGGCCGGCTGGAAGCAAAGGCGGGAGCCGGCCAGCCCAGCCGGCTCCCGCCACCGAAAGGAGCACCAGCATGATGACGCAGGCATCACCGCCGCCCCGCATCTTCGACGTCGACGTGTTCATCGGCGAGGGCCAGCAGGCCGCGCTCGAGCTGGCGATCGACGAGACGGCCGTGAAGGGCAAGGCGGAGAGGCCGCCGCCGGCGCCGCGCGAGATGCCTGGGCAGACCACGCTCGAGGACTAGGGGAAACTATGCCGCGTGCGGTATACTGTGGAGAGCGAACGAAGGGAGGGAGTCCCGTGGAACTGACCACCGACCAGGTAGCGGAACGGCTCGGCATCACGCCGAGGCGCGTGCGCGCTCTCATCACCGCCGGTAGGCTCAAGGCCAAGAAGATCGGCCGCGACTACCTGATCGACAGCCGCGACCTCGCCAAGTTCACCCCGCTGCCGCCCGGCCGCCCGGCCGGCAAAGGCTGACCGTGGCGCGCCCCGAGATCATCCTGCTGGACCTGAACTACACGCTCATCGGCAACCAGCAGGAGAGCCGCTACGTGCGGCCGATCGAGCGTCGCGTCGAAGCCGAGACGTACCGCATGGACCTCGTGGACGCCCTCGCCGGCTACCGCGTGTTCATGCTCACCGCGCGCCCTGAGCGCCAGAAGGCCGCGACCCTGGCCGCCATCGGCCGGCGCATCCCGCAGCTTGTCCTCGAGCGCGCCTACTTCAACACCAACGACGAGCAGCCGCCGGACGCCAAGCGCCGCATGCTCAAGACGTTCATCTTTCCTGACGGGATCGACCCGGCGTCGTGCTTCGCCGTCGAGAGCAACCCCAAGACGCGCGCCATGTACGCCGTCAACGGGATCAAAGCGGCACCCTACTCCGCTCGGCTCGTGGCGCGCCTCGAGGCCGTTAAGTCCGAGACGCTGCCGCTGCTCTGAGCGTTGCCTGACTGAGTACGGTTGTTCGGAAGAAACACGGTATTTGCAGGTAGAAACAGGTTGTAATACGTGCCGTATGGGGTATACTTATGAGTGTAAGGAGCACTCGACCGAAGGACCCAGCCATGACCGCTCAGACCCCCAGTCCCGAGAACAACTGGTTTGCCGGCTTCGAGCCCGAGCCCGAGGACGCGGAAGACAGCGACGACGCGGACGGCATCGACAACTACACCGGCGATGACCTGCCGATCGTGGTCCGCGCAGACGGCATCATCGACGTCATCGAGAACCCCTGCAACATCACCACCGTCGAGGCCGAGTACGACCGCGCGATGCGCGACCAGCGCGACGCCGAGCTGAGGGCGGCCGGCGTCGACATGGAGAGCCTCGCGAAGCTCGAGGGCGCCTACACCACCATGCTCAACCAGCGCGCCGACGTTTGGACGCGGCTGGCCACCCTGAACGAGAACGACGGCGCGCAGTACAGGCTGGCCGTCCGTCGCGAGGTTTCACTCACCAAGGCCATCGACACCACGCACGCCGAGATCGTCAAGGTCCGCGGGTACTGAGAATGACCGCCGCCGAGATCACCGCGTTCGAGCTTGAGGAACTCGGGCGCGCCGCATGGGAAGCCGACTTTCTCCGAGACGTCGACGCCGCGACTGTCGGCACGAGCCTCGATCCGGTGACCGACCAGCAGCTTTGGCGCCACATCAAATACTACGCCGGCGGCATCAAGCGCAGTCGCACCTTCTGGGACAGCAACCTCAGTTTGCGCGAGAACCGCGCCGCCTTCCGCTACCTCGATCGAGGCTGGCAGCAGGGCCGTGCGATGGACACGCTAGCGCAGGAGATCGGCATGGAGTGGCCCTGGTACGGAATCCGCGATGAGGCCGACCTGTGGGAGTGGATGCAGCGCACGCGGCGTTGCTGACCGAGAGGAGCAAGAAGATGGCGCCGACGAGTAGGTACACCGACGAGGAACTCCGCGAGGCGATCGCCGCGAAGATGAGGACCGAGAAGGGCTGCGCTGAGGCGCGCGACATTCTCGCGACCCTGTTCCGCTGGTACGAGGAAGACGCCCCCGCGCCGCTGTCGCTGCGGCTCGGAAAGACGAAACCCACCATCCCAACGGCGGACCGCATCCTCGTCTCGGAGCCCATCGCCGCCGAACTCTGCTCGGTCAGCTTGCCGACGCTTCGCAAGTGGGTAGCTGGCGGCCTGCTCCATCCGATCGAGCTGCCCGGCAACCTCAGGCGCAACCTCTACCGCCGCGCCGACATCGAGGCCTTCGCGGCCGGCCGCTCCTCGAGCGCGTGAGAGAGATCCCCCACGAGCGCCACTGACGGCCGCCTCGCGAGGCGGCCGTTGTCGTACCCGGGCGACGCCGGCCGCACCTTGGACTCATGAAGATCAGCCGCCGCTCGCACCTCGAGACGCTGAACGCCGAAACCGTCGTGGTCAACACCACGGGCGATGCGTCCATCCGTGGCGTTGGTGCGCGACTTTCGGGGCGCCATGATGGGGCGCGCAGACAAGGGCATCATTCTCACCACGGGGAGCCTCACGTCCGGCGCGCGCAAAGAGGCTGTGCGCGACGGCGTGCCGCCCACTGAACTGGTTGGCGGCGAGAAGCTCGTCAACATGCTTGAGGAGCTCGAGATGGGCCTCAAACCCGTTCGCGCGTATCGGATCGACCAGTCGTTCTTCGACGAGTTCAGGGGCTAGCGATGGCTCGGCGCTCTGTGCTTTGAGCGCCACGGGGCGCCTTCATCCGTCCCGCGCCGCTGTCATCCTTATTGTGGTCCGCCGGCGCGCCGTGAGCGTGGTCCTACGGCCTGAGATGAGGGGATCGGCCGGGCCAGCGGAGGCGGAGTTGTCAGGCACCGCCAGCCTGGCCCAGCCACCACAAGCATATCGCGGTCCGTGCGGCTCTCGTGGGCGATACTAGGATTGGTGAACTCCGGGTCGGAAGACCCCCTGCCGCCACGCTCGCCGTCCTACACTTCGACCTACACGTGCTCTCGGCGCTTTCCGCTCTCAGGCTCGCGCTAGGCTCGTTCGGTACACCTCAATCAGCCTCGAAAGCGGCTCGCCAAGCCATTCCTAAACCTGGTGTCGGCTGTTCGATCCAGCCCGGGGGCACCACAAAAGTCCTGCTCAGGGCGATTTCCTGTGGTGCGCGTTCGCGCACACAACTTCCGAATCGGCAAGACTGCCGACATTTTGCCGACGAGACTCCAGGTGACTCCAGGTGACTCCACACGACGACGCTCGCAGGCGGTTCCGGTGGGATCCTTGTCACTCGGCATCAGCTCCCTGGCATCCTGGGTCTCATACGCACTAGCGATCGTGGACGTGTGTCCGAGCAGGCCCGACGTGATGCGCTCGCTGGAGCCGCGCCGGCGTCCGCCGGCCGGCGTCCCGCTGTTCCACTCCGCCGACGCCGAGCGTCGCCTGCGCGCCCTGCACGCCGAGCTCCGGTCGACGACGCGATCCTGCTACGTGATGGCGAACGAGCTCGAGCTCGCCGGCGATTCGCTCAAAGTGGGCCGCTTCGCGGCGGCAGGCGCCGCGCTCGAGCGTGTACTGGACGAGTGCTTTGCAGACTTGGAGAGAACAGCGTGATCGGGATTCGCGCCCTATCCAGCGACCTTGGCATGCCTATCGGGTACGGGCTGGGCCTTGCCCCAAGACCATGGCGCATACAGGCGGCGCCGGGGTTTGGTGAAGTCCAGCGTCGCGAGGTACACGTCGATGGGATGACCGACGTACTGTCGCCCCAGCACGTCGATGCAGAATGGACGGAGCCGCACAGGGTCGGTCGCGTTGGACAGGGCCTTGAACTCCTCGACCGACATGGCTGCTTCTTGCGCATCCCGTGCACCGATCAGGCATGGGTATTGCCGATTCTCCGTCGCTGGGTGGAAGGCGCCAAGCGAGTAGAGCGGGAACCCGAGGCCACTCGCGACCATCGGCGTCGCGGTTGCGTTTCCCGAGATTGTGACGCCAATCAATTTCATCTTGAGAGGCACGAGCGTCGGGTTGGATACAACCACATGGATGAAGTCCTGGCGCCTCTGAGCCGATGATGTGTAGGTCCAGCCCAGTTCCGCGCTCACTCTCAGACGTCTCCGACGCTCTTGCCACTGTTGAAAGAGGGCGGCGGTGCCCGCTGCGGTGCCGATACCGCCCAAGAGGAGAGATGCCGTAGTTGCCGTGTCCATGCTAGGAGATTAGCACCGATCCGCTTGAGCTGGCAGCATCCCCTGGGGGGCAATCGCTGGACGTGCGTGGTGCGTACCCTGCCTGACCCTCCTTCGCGGCTTCCCCGAAAATGGCGTTTTCAGGGACGAAACGAAGTCGTAGCGCGAGACTGCCGACCGTCTGCTGACGAGACGTACGGAGCGCAGTTGGGACGATCAACGCTGCTCGAAGACCTAGCTCCGGCATGGGCAGCCCTCTGCCGGCCCGCTCCGTCACCTGTCCGCTGTAGTGTCTACTCGACCAAGCCACTACTTGGGCCGGAGGTGAGGCGCGTGGATGAGGACGATCTCGTTTCCCGGCTGATTGCCGCGGCGGATCGGGCCAGTAGCTGGGCAGATGCGTCAGCGGGACTGCGAAAGGATCTCAAAGAGAACGAGAGCGACGAATTGCGCTGGCTGATCTGGGCCTTTGACTATGGTCTGGACTCTTGGCGACATGGGGAGTTGTCCGCGAAGGATCCCTTCGTACCGATGCTGGGATACGACGACGGTTCTTCATATCCCGCGGCTCTCGAGCTCGTCGAAGAAGAGGCCATCGCAGTCTGGGAGAGCGTGGCAGATGCAGATGGACCGGTTGCGTCGTCGCGGCTCCATGACCTCTTGTGGGAACGTCGATCGGGAAACGAGCCATATCTTCACGCAAAGGCGGCTTGGGGCGCCTATGTGGATTTGGCCCGAGGCAGCTGGGAGGCCATCTATCGTTCAGTGTGCCTGGTGCGCGCGCTCCAACTCGCCCGCTCCTTGAACGACCCCGATCTCGTGTCGAGGACGACGCGACTGGCGGTGGCCTTCGTGCTGGGGGAGCTCCCCAACGAGGGGGCTCTGCCGGGCGCGTCGTTCCATGTCCTGGAGGCACTTGTCGATCTGCCGAAGGAGGCGCGTCCCCCGGAGCTCGACGGCCTCCTCGATCGCGCCGAGGGCCTCTTCGGCGACGACGCATCCCTCTTCGAGTCTGTGGCTCAAATGAAGATGAATCAGGCGGGCAGCCCGGAGGACTTGGCCTCCCTGCGTATGGCGCTCATCGATCGATGGTTGGAGACCGCCAAGGGAGCCGGAAGTCTGGCTCGCTTTGCCCACCTTCGCCACGCCCTGGAGCTCGCTGAAGCCTATGAGCTCACCGAGCGAGGCCGCGAGATCCGTGCGCTCATTCAGGAGAGTCCAGCAGACCAGGACGAGTTTCATGAGGTGTCCGTCGAGTTCAAGATCCCGCGCGCCGAGATCGACGGCTACGTGGGGGCTCTGACTGGAGACGACAGCTGGCAGGATGCCCTAACTCGCTTGGGTGCCATGCCAGCCCCGAGTGGCGACCACTCTGCGAACCTGGCCCTGGTTCAGCAGCAGATGGCCGATCATCCGCTGTTGTTCTTGATTACCAAGGTGATCTACGGTCCGCACGGGTTCCCCATCCAGGAGGTCAAGGACGAGGACCTGCACGTGCAGATCGCCCTGTCCGAACAAGAGCTGCTTGGCATCGGGCTAGGCGGCCTGATTGTGGGCAACACCCTCGACGCGATCAAGGATCGATACGGCGTTCCTTCCAAGGAGGAGCTCACAGGATTCTTCACGGCTGCGTTCATTCCCGAGGAGACCGCTGAGAGAGTGGCGGCTTCCCTGCTGCACTACTGGGAGGGGAGACTGGACGAGTGCGTCCACGTGCTCTGTCCACGGATAGAGGCAACGCTTCGCACGGGTCTCATGCGGATTGGCATGACCATCATGCGTTTGCCAATGGGCAAGAGGCCAGGGGGCGTGCGAGCCCTGGGAGAGCTGCTGAGGGAAGCCCTCACTCGAGATGTCTTCCGTGACGTCTCGCGCACGCGCTATCTGTACAACCTGCTCTGCGATCCCTACGGAATGAATCTGCGGAATGCAATAGCACACGGATTCCTCACGAAGGCTCTGCGAGAAGACGCGGCGCTCCTGATCCAGGCCATCGCCTATCTGCGGCTTCTCGGTGTTGGCGGGGACGAGGGGCAGAGCTGAGCCGGCCGCGGCGCCTACTTCGCAAACACCAGCCCCGCAATCAGCGCCGCCGCCTCCTCCTGCATCGCCGGGATGGCGTGCGAGTAGGTGTCGAGCGTGATCGAGATAGTGGCATGTCCGAGGCGTTCTGAGACGACCTTTGGGTGGATGCCGGCCTGCAGCGCCAATGTGGCGTGCGTGTGCCTGAGGTCATGCAAGCGGATCTGCGGCAGCATCGACTTCTTCACCGCCTGGCGCCAGTAGCGGGAAACCGACTCGGGGTCGAGGGCGGCGCCGTTCTCCAGTGTGAACACGAGGCCGGTCTCGACCCAGGCGTCGTCCCATTCCTTCTGTTCGTCGAGCTGCCGGGCTGCCTGCGCCTTCAAGACCTCCACGGTGCCCGGGTCCAGGGCGATCACGCGGCGTCCTTTGACGGTCTTCGGCTCGCTGACGATCACGTCGCGGCCGTTCGGGATGAGGGCTCGTCGCACCGAAAGGCGCCCGCCTTCGAGGTCGACGTCGCTCCAGCGCAGACCGATGGCCTCACCGCGGCGCATGCCGGTCATGGCGATCGTGTGCCAGAGAGAGCAGAGGCGCTCATCCTGCATGGCACCCAGGAACGCTTTGACCTGCTCCTTGGTCCAGGTCCGCATCTCCTTCGTGCCGTCACTCTTCTTGCGAGGCGGGTCGGCGGCATCTAAGGGGTTCCTCGAGATGTGACCCCACCGGACCGCGTCCTTGCAAGCTTTGTGCAAGCAGGCGTGCACGTGATGGATGGTCATGGGGGAGAGGCCCGTCTTCGTGTCCTTCTTGCCGGTCTCGGCGAGCTTCGCGTAGAGGGCGTTGACCTGAGAGCCGCTGAGCTTCTGCAGCTTGACCGTGCCGACATGGGGCACGATGTGGCAGTCAACGTGCTGCACGTAGGAGTTGTAGGTCGAGGGCCTGATGGTGGCCTTGACCGCCGGCAGCCATTCCTTCTTCAGGTAGTCCTTGACCGAGGCCTTGGTTGGGGCGCTGTAGTTGTGCTGCTCGACGGCGACCAAGAGCTTGTTCATCGCCGCCTGGCATTCCTTCTGTGTGGCGAAGCCGCTTTTGGTCTCGCGGCGGCGTTCCTCGGTCTCTCTGAGGGCGCTGCCGCACTTGGGGCAGGAGCCGATGGGTCGGCGCTCGATCCAGACGCGCTTGTTGCAGACCTCACACCTCTGCGCTGCGGCCAGCCCGATGTCGACGATGTACTCCCAGGAGCCGGCGCGCTCCTCGCCGCGGTGGCGGACGTGACCTCTCATCAGCGCTTCCCCTTGCCCGTCTTGGCAGCCTGCTTTCGCCTGCGTGAGACGCGCGCTGCCTGGGCGCGTGCGCATTGCGGCGTGCAGTACATGACCCCGCTCGAGTGGTACTGGCCGTGCTCGATGCCGCGCTCGCTGGCGATCTTCGAGCCGCCGCGCTGGCGCACGAAGAGGCGCCTGCAGGTCTCGCTGGCGCAGCGCCGGTAGCTGGCGTGCTCGGCGATGTGGTTGGCGAGCTGCAAGCAGGCTGCCTGGTAGACGTTGGGAACGGGCTCGCCGACAGGCACGAACTCGTTCAGGTGCAGCTCGACGCACACGTGGAAGGGCGTGAGCGCCATGTTCAACTGGTTGACGAGTTCCCATGAAGCCCTCGAGACGTCTGCGCTGCGCAGAGAGTCGCGGTCCAGGCCAAGGTAGGGCTGGCCTGCGGGCCGCGCTTCCTCGGCCAGCTCGGCGGCGTCGATCGCGCCGGTAGCGAAGCGCCACAGCAAGACCATGTTGAAGAGGGCATCCTGGTAGATTCCGACGCGGCGCACCGAGTGCACGCCGTCCAGATGCCGGAAGCCCAGGCGCCGCACCCTGCGCTGCAGCCCCGGCGCGTCAAAGTGCTCCCAACCTGGCGTCCAGGGAAGCGGCAGTGCGCGGTCGGCATCTTGGGCGAAGCGTCCCGAGTAGGGCAGGTTGGCAAGGTCCGTGCAGTCGTACTTGCCCACCGGGCCCCAGGCTGCGCAGAAGGCGAGCACCGCCTCGGCGTCATCCGTGTCCAGCTCGAGGAACTCGCGCAGGTAGAACTCGGGCGGCACCTCGGCAATGTCCCAGTCCGGCCGATCTTCCTCGGGCTCGGCGGTGCTGCCGAAGACGAGCACCTGGCCCTTGGCGAGGCGCACCTGCGGCACGAGCAGGACGGGCACCGGAACGATCGCTCCAGGCCACACCGTCATAGGATATCCGTGCTTCTTTTCCATACTCCACCGTTGTAGGTTTGTAGACGAAATCATAAGACGGTTTGTGGGGAAGTCAAGGGAGAGTGGGCATGCCTGATGCGTTGGCGAAGATCGAGAGCGGCGGTCCTCTGGGCCGCGGGGAACGAGAGCAGGTCGGACGGGCCAAGAGGTCGGAGCCAGATCCAACAGCGATGAGCCGCGAGGAGCTGCGTGCCTATCTGGGTGAGGTGGCCACCGTCTCCTTGTGGCCGTTCGCCGGCAAGGCGCTCGCGCTCTCGCGTTCCTCCACGTACAGCTGCCCCGACATCAAGTGCCTGAAGCTCGGCCACTTGCGCAAAGTGAGCGCTGCCTGGCTCGAAGCGACCCTCTTCGGCGCAGAGTGACTCGCGGCGAGCTGGCCGGCTGACTCGCGTGGGACTCCTCGAGCGATGCGACGCTTCGCGCCTGCGCGGCGTGCGATCCGACGGCAGAGGGGGACTCCTCGCGCTCTGCCCCTGCCACGACGATCATGACCCCAGCTTGCACCTCTGGACCGACGACGCCGGCGCACTCGCCTTCTCATGCCTCGCCGGCTGCGAGTGGTCGGAGCTCAAGGAGACCCTAGCGGGCCTGGGCCTGCCGGTCGACGCTCATGCCGCTGGCGGTAGCAGCGGGCCGACCGTCGTCGCGACCTACGACTACATCGACGAGTCCGGTGAGCTTGCCTACCAGGTGCTGCGCTACCAGCCGAAGGGTTTCCGTCAACGGCGCCCCAACGGCAGTGGCGGCTGGATCTGGAACCTCAAGGACACGACGCGACTGCTGTTTCGTCTCCCAGAGCTGATCGCCGGCGTCACCGGGGGCGAGACAATCTACGTCGCCGAGGGCGAGAAGGACGCGCTTGCGATCGCAGCAGCCGGTGGCGTCGCCACCTGTAACTCTGGCGGCGCCGGCAAGTGGCGGGACGATCATGGCGCCCACTTTGCTGGTGCGAACGTCATCATTGTCGCCGACAGGGACGAACCGGGACGCAAACACGCCGCCAAGGTCGCAGCATCCCTGCATGGCGTTGCCGCCAACCTACGCATCGTCGAAGCCAGGGAAGGCAAGGACGCCTTCAACCACCTGTCGGCCGGCCATGGGCTCGACGACTTCGTGCCTGCTGGGGCCACGACTCCGGCGGAGGGCGCCGCGCACATCGGCCTGGTCCGCTCGGCCTTCATCACGGCTCCGGAACTCGCCGAGAGCGAGGACGAGCCGGTCGCGTGGACCGTGCACGACTACATCGCTGAGGGCTCGACGACGCAGCTTACCGGGCAGCCAAAGGCCGGCAAGACCACCCTGGCCCTCTGCCTCGCCGACGCCGTGGCCAGCGGCCGGGCGTTCCTCGACCGCGCCACGACGCAGGGCGTCGTCGTCTACCTCACCGAGCAGACGAAGAGCACCTTCAGGGCAAGTGCGCGCGGGACGGGTCTCTTGCGGAACCCCGGCGTGCACTTGCTCCTGCGCTCACGCGTCTGGTCGCACGACTGGCCGACCATCATTGCGGAGGTGACCGCCTACTGCCTTGAGGTCGGAGCCAAGCTGCTCATCGTCGACACGCTGGGTCGTTGGGCTAGCCTCGATGGCGACGCCGAGAACGACGCTGGTGCCGCGCTCGCCGTGATGCAGCCGCTCGAGGAAGCCGCCGCCGCGGGACTTGCCGTTCTCGCCTTGCGCCACGAGCGCAAGAACCCCGGCGCCGACATCATCGACGCCGGCCGCGGCTCCTCGGCCTACGCTGGGGCCTTCGACCAGCTCCTGGCACTGAGGCGCGTCGGCGGCGCGGGGCACGCAAACCGCCGTCGGCTCTGCTGCGAGGGTCGTTTCGAAGAGACCCCCAGGGAGCTCGTGATCGACTACGAGACCGGCGTCTACACAGTACGCGGCACAGATATCGACGTGGAGCGAGCCCAGGTGCGGGCCGCCGTGCTCGACCTGTTGCCCGACTGCGAGGACGAGGCCTGGAGCTTCGATGCCCTGCGGATCGCATGCGGAGAGGCTACGACGAAGTCCACCCTTGAACGTGTTCTCGGTGCCGAGAACGACCCCAGCAAGGGGAAGTCCGCCAGCGGCCTTCTCGGAGAGGGACTTGTGCACCGCGCCAAGGGCGCAGGTTCGGCCTCATCTCGCGGATATGGCTACTGGCAAGGGTGCGGACGATGAGCCCGCGCTGCGAACTCCCCATACCTGTCGGCCATGAGAAGCGCGCGCTTCTCATGGCCCTGACTGCAGAGGCTGGCCTGCTCCCGTCTGTGCGCCTGCAGGGCGCAGACAGGGGAGCTGTCCCAGGCAGTCGACGAACTTCTCATGGTCTCCTACATAGGGTTGAGAAGCTCGTTCGAGGTTCGCAATGAGCCGGCAGGTCCCTGCGGAGCGGTGGCAGGCGTTCGTCACCGTCGCCGCCGTCTCGAAGACTGAGAAGGTCCTGCTCGCCTGCCGCTCGCGCGCGGTTCAGCGCCAGTACGAGGTTGCCGTCGCCAAGCTTGGCGGGAAGCCCGAGAACCTCATCTTCCGGATTCTGAAGGGTCCGTCACCAAGGCGGGACTGATGCCTCAGGTCCTTACTCAGCTCAGACCGAGGAGGTCGTGATGAAGACCACAGCCACTGACAAGCTCACGGTCGAGTGGTGGCCGACCGACAAGCCAGTCCCCTACGCACGCAACGCCAGGGTCTGCCCCGAGGTAGCCATCGCCAAGGTCGCCGGCTCGCTGACGGAGTTCGGCTGGCGCCAGCCGCTCGTGGTCGACCAGCAGGGCGTGATCGTCGCCGGGCATACGCGGCTGCTGGCCGCCCAACGCCTCGGCCTCGAGCAGGTTCCAGTCCACGTCGCCGCCGGCCTCACCCCCGAGCAGGTCAAGGCGTACCGCCTCATGGACAACCGCTCCAGCCAGGAGACCTCCTGGGACATGGACTTGCTGCCTCTCGAGCTCAGTGAACTGGCTGACTTCGAGTTCGACCTGGCGCTCACCGGCTTTGAGCCCGACGAGTTGGCCGCCTTCCTCGCCGAGGAGACTGAGGGCCTCACCGACCCCGATGCGGTGCCGGACGTCCCCGACGAGCCGGTCAGCAAGCCCGGCGACCTCTACCTGCTTGGTGAGCACCGCTTGCTCTGCGGCGACGCCACGAACCCTGACGACGTGCAGAAGCTGATGGCGGGGAAGAGGGCCACCCTGATGGCCACGGACCCACCCTACCTCGTCGATTACGCGGGCGGTCAGCACCCATCGAGCGAGGCCAATGGTGGCATCGTCGACGGCGTGCGCGTCGGCCACGAGGAGAAGCACTGGGACACCTATATCGACCACGAGCACTCGGTTGAGTTCTACGTCGACTTCCTGCGCTGCGCCCTGGACCACGCTCTGACCGACGCCGCCGCCATCTACCAGTGGTTCGGCATCATGCGCACCGAGGTGATCTGGCAGAGCTGGCGCGAGGTGGGCCTGCTGCCCCACCAGGTGCTGATCTGGAAGAAGACCAGGTCCGTGCTCACCTACTCACACTTCATGTGGAACTTCGAGCCGATGATCTACGGCTGGCGCCAGGGCAGCATGCCGAGCATGAAGCCGCCCGCCGATGCCAAGGCGGTCTGGGAGATCGGCAGCGCCATCGAAGACGGAGCCAGCGGCATCCACCCCACGCAGAAGCCGGTCGAGACGATCCGCCGTCCGATCAGCTACCACACCAAGCCCGGCGGCCTCATCTACGAACCGTTCTCGGGATCCGGCACCGCCTTGATCGCCGCCGAGGAGATGGGCAGGACCTGCTACGCCATGGAGCAGAGCCCGCAGTTCGTTGACGTCGCGGTCACCCGCTGGGAGGCGTTCACCGGCAGGAAGGCGGAGCATGAGTAAGGCTCGCCGCCGGCGGGCGACGCAGGCCGAACGCGAACAGCGCCTCGCGGAGCTGGCGGAGCTGCTGGCGACGCGCGCTCCCGAGCGCGCCGTCGTGCGCTTCGCCTGCGAGAAGTGGGGCCTCGGTGAGCGCGCTGCCCAGAAGTACGTCGCCGACACCCGCGATCGCCTGCGAGGCAGTGCCGAGTTCGACCGTCGCGTCCAGCTCGGCCTGGCGCTGGCCGGCTACGACCTCATCTTCCGTCGCCACTTCAAGGCCGGTGACCTCAGGAATGCCCGCGCCACCCTCGACAAGCTGGTCGCCCTCCTGGGGCTCGCAGTCCCCGCCCGGGAGCGGCCGCCCACCCTGGAAGCGATCGACGCCGAGATCGCCCGCCTCGAGGCCGAGATCGCGGCGCGCGAGGAACAGGTCCCATGAGGCAGGCTCGCCCTGCGCGCCTTAACGACCTACAGGCGCGCCTCACTCGCCTGCGTGAGACCGCCTCGTGGCTGAGTAGCCACGCCCGCATCGGCCGTGAGCTGCGCCGGGACCTCCTGCAAGCCGGCTCGCCGACCTGGAAGCCGGCCGAAGACCTCGCCTGGCGCACCTGGGTCGCACGCCACGGTGATGACTACGCGCGCGAGTTCGTCGCCGCGATCGACGAGATCCTCGAAGCACGAGCCGTGGGGATCGAGGCCGGCGACGAGCCAGAAGAGGCGTCGTAGGCGTGCACTATGCCGGCGCCAGACCGACCATTTCGTGCCTGGAAGGGCGAGTTAGCGCCGTTTTAGTTCGCCTTAGTTCGCATGCGGGGCACCTCGCCAGGCTCAAAAGGCCTCCAAAGCAGGTCGACATGCCTGCCGAAAACAGGCAAATACGAACTAAAATGAGCTCCTGAGCGTCGGCAGCCAGGCGGCGAGCTGGCCCTGAGCAGCGGTTTGTGGCCACGTACATGAACGGGTGACATGTACGGACGTTGGTGTTGTCCGACCGACGAGACGCTCAGCTCTGACTTGCCGTGATCGGCACGAATGAAGGAGGCGGCCACGATGACATTCCGCGCCGCCCGACCCCGAGCATAGTCGACATCGAGACCAGAGTAGACGAGCCATCATCGCTGTGCGTGCGCCTTCCGAGCGCCGGTTCTCACGACCGTGCCGGAAAGGTGAGTCGCCGTTCACTGCCCTCGGGCTCCTAGACGGAGCACGCGCCAAGCCGTACCCTCCGACGAAGGTGTTGCTCGTGCCGCTACCTGAAGGAGAGCAGGCGACCGTGCTGATCGAGAGACAACCAGGAGCAGATTGGAGAGATCTGCAGGAGCGAGTCGCAGTTGTCCTTCGCGAATGCGGGCTGGACTCCGAGGTCGCCCGCACGCTGCAGACCGTCCGCGGGAAGGTCGAGGTGGACGTGTATGCCACTGACTCATCGACGACTCCGCCGGCGATCCTCCTTTGCGAATGCAAGCGCTGGTCCAGCCGAGTACCCAAAGCGGAGGTCAAGTCCTTTCGAACGGACGTGGCCGACTTCGGAGCCCATTTTGGGCTTTTCATCTCTTCTTGCGGATTCCAGTCTGGCGCTCACGACGTCGTCGAGAACACCAACGTGCGTCTTGTCGATTGGCAAGGCTTTCAGGACCTCTTTCTGGAACGATGGTGCTCGCGGTACTGGGTGCCCACAATGCGCAAGCGCGGCGACCGTCTTGCTGCCTCTGTTGAGCCGATTGACAGCGATGCCGGACGTCGGTTTGCCCAAGGAGAGGGCATCCAGCCCGCGGAGGCGGCCGGGTTGTTCATGCTGGACCTTTGGGGCTCGCCCTTCCTCGGGCTGGAAGCCATGATCGGGCTGCCGACACAGCCCGTGGCGGACGCGATCTGGGGTCAGCTCGACACGTACCAAGCGTATCTTCCGGAGTCTGTGCTGGCGGCGGGCTCTCTGCGTGAGCTTCTGGACGCGCTGGCTCAGTACGCGGAGCAGTGGTTCGTCGGGCGACAAACCGATGGCTAGAGACGTGACTCATGGCTCCGATGCCGGCGATGAGTGATCCCTCGCGCGTTGCGCGGAGAGAGGACGCCGGGGCGTGACGCTACGCTTTGAATACTCAGCGGACCTCGACCGCTTCGCCGTGACCCATGGAACGGCTGGGGGGGAGGCCATCTCGCTTCGCGACTCGCCCGAGTACGCCTCACTGGAGTACTTGCGCTACGTGCCTCTGGGAGGTGTGTCTCTCGACGAAGTCGAATCGACGCTCATGCGTGCGCCTAGGGAAGTGTGCTGCGCCGTCACGACGGCCTGCGACATGGCCTGCAGTGTCTGCATAGCAGACGGATCGACCGGCGGCTCCGCGTGCGTCCCGCTGGCGACCTTCAAGCGCACCCTGGAATCGGTGTCCCCCGACGTTAAGCGAGTCACGATCACAGGCGGTGAACCGACCCTGCATCCGGATCTGCCCGAGCTCATGGAGCAGGCCTCACGCTGCGGAAGGTGCGTCGTGCTATCTACGAACGGGCACGACCTCCGAGGCGCCCTGGGGGCGTTGGCGGCAGCCGAGGGGGCTATTCTCGCTGTGTCTCTGCACGGCCCGCCGGCGATGCATGACCGGCATGTCGGCCTTGTCGGGTCACACGCGGATGCAGCAGCAACCATGGCCGCTGCCGTCGATCAGGGCCGCTTGGTCCATGTGCTCAGCATTGCGACGGAGGAGACCCTTCCATGGCTCTCCGACCTCGTCCTGAGCCTGGTCGACTCCGGCATCGTCGAGCACCGAATCAACCTCATCAAGCCGGCCGGACGGATTGGGTGCGCCGGCGTCACCTACGAGCAGGTTGCTCGGGCTGTTGGCCATTTGCAGGTCCCCCACAAGCTTTCGGTGAAGAGACGAGACCAGCCGCAACTCTTCCTCGGCCACGAGGGCGCATTGGAGGTTCGGAGTGGGCGACAGTACTGAGCGGGATCGATATGACATCGAGAAGGAGATCTACGAAACCCAGTGGGCGAACATCAGACACCACTGGATTCAGACCTTCGCCGGCACCACTCTCTTGTCGACCTTGATCGCGCTGGCCATCGTTCCGGTTCAGCTCATTCGCAGCGACACGCTTGGGACGGGAAGCGGCTCCGTTGACACCTACGTGAAGGCATTCGTTGCCGTGGTGATTCTCGCGCTCGGCGTCGTCACATTCCTCAACCAGCGCAACCACCACATGAGATCCCTAGAGGCGCGCAAAGTGGTCGTCGCCATCGAGCGCGAATGGGGCCTCTACGACGACGACGGTCGCTTCATCTTCCAGGAGGCCGGCTCCAACTACGCATACGCGAAGTTTGCGGGAGGCGAGAAGCGCCTCACCTACTCACTCGTCCAGTCTGCGTACATTGTGGTTATCACCGCCGCGGGGCTCTTGTTCGTGGTGTTCGCGTAGTCCGGCCGCCGAAGCGCGTTCAGTGACGCAGGGCTACGGCGTTTCGTGACCAGTCGAGACGCCCGCTCAGGGTCAGTTCTCGGGATTCTGCGCGCCGGGGCAGTTGGATTCCTGCGGCAGTGACTTCGACCCGGCCGCGTACTGCGGTGAGAAGTACGCGAATGGGTGACTTGGGCCATCGCCTGGGCCGGTCGCCGCTGCGTCAAGCCTGACTGACCACTGGCTGCCTGGACTACCTCGTCGGCACCATTGCGGCTACAGCGGCCTTGTGCAGCCATTGAGCATGCGGCACGGGTTAGCCAGTCCTGTGTGCGAGGCGACTGGTCTCCAAAGTTCCGTTGCCCGCCTCACCGTGGCATCGCGAGAGAGCGGGTGTGAATGGGGCCCCTCGGACACCAGGATGGTAGGACCATCACGGCCGTCATGTCGTCATGCTACTGTCTTGCCAGCAAGGGCTGCGCGTCAAGTCACGCATCTCCGGCACCGGGGACAACGATAGGGGTAGCGGGTGGGTCGTCTCGTCAAGATCCAGGACATCGACCAGTTTCGCGACATCGTGTGCATCAATGAAGCCGCGATCACCCCCGCGATCCTCGCCGGTGTTCGTCAACTGGACGAGAGACGAAGACTCGAGCCAATGCTGCGTCACCTGCTTCAAGATATGGCAGACACGCCGCATGGTCCCACCGAGATCGCCGACATACTAACCACCAAGGTTCTCCTGCGAGGCCAGAGGGTCGTGGCTGCCTTCGTCGTCAAGGGCCGGAGCTTCACGAAGGTGCGTGCGCGAGACATCGCTCATCAAGTGCTCCGACTTCGAGAAATACCGGGGCTTGGATTCATGGCGCTCGTCGCGGTCGGCGACATCCAAGATGACGCCCAGCGAGACTTCCTGCAGGTCGCCCGGGACGCAGACTGTGACTACCTGGTCATCGACGCCACCGACCTGGCCCGCCTTCTTGTCGCGTATGAGCTCGTGTGCCCCAACGACGGGCTGCCATTTGATGACGCGGGCGTCTGCGCCAATGGGCACGAGCGAGCGCCGGGTGTGGAGATGCGAATGCGTGTCCACGGAGGGCTTGAGTACGAGGTCGCGAGTCTCAAAGACGCAAGCTGGGCCGGGGCTCGCAGACTGAGCGCCAAGGTTCTGGTCAATAGCAATTACAGTCGGGAGGCGCTGCGCGAGATCATCAGGGATGCGACGGCGAAAGTCGCGAGGTCGGGCTACCACTGGAACAAGCTGGTTGTGGAGCACTGGCAAGGGAGGAGAGCTCAGGTCGTGTGGCTCTTCCTCGCGACAGATGCGCAGGATCTGCGCAACTACAACTGGGTCGCGCGCACTGAGTGGGTGGATTCGCGACTCGAGCCTGACGCGCGGCCGATGTCTCTGGACGCTGATGAGCACGTCGATGACATTGGTGTGGCGTGGAACGAAGGGCACGACGAGATGCGTGCCGTCCACCGAGGACTCACCGCTGGCAAGGGGGAGTTGCTCGAGAGACTGGAGCCTCTGGTGGACCGTGCGACAGCGATCGGCCAAGAGATCTGTCAGGCATTCGACAAGTTCCAGGCCGGAGCTCTTGGCGAACGCGACCTGGAGGCCAGGCTGCGCGAAGCAACACCGGAAGTCGACGCCATCGTCTTGGCGCACGGCAATCTGCCCTTTCCTCCCGAGGATGCAAAGGACTACGACGCGCGGGCCGAGAGCCTCATGAATTGGCTCAGTAACATGACTCTCTACTACTCCGACCGTGGTCTCGAACTCTGGCTGGAGCCCAATCGGGCCGCACTCATGCAGGATACGGTGAGGGACTTCCGTCGTGACCTCGACCGCCTGGCCTTCGAGCGGGAGAAGCTTCACTAGCCGCGGCACGTCTTGTGGCTCAGGCTGCTGTAGCCGACGTGCCGCCTGTTTCGGGAGTCTCTGGGTCCTCCTGTGCGGATGAAACGGCTCCGCGAGAAGGGCGATCTCTCTGATGCAGGAGCGAGGAGACCGCATGGCCCTTCCCGCATGCGCGGGAATCGGCCGAAGCCAGCGGGCGGCGGCAGTCTGTCGGCGGCGGGGGGAAGTCGCTGCACATTGGCAGGTAGGTGCGCGGCGACGGAACGTGCATGCGTTTTGCTTTGCCGGTAGCCCTTGCCTGTGCGAGGGTGCTCGGTGGGCGCGGGGATGGCTCCAGGTTCGTGCTGTCTGCCTTGTAGTGCTCAGGGCGTGACTCTAGGTCTGACTGTCTCCCCGCGCCGTCGAGACGGCGAGTGTGACCTTATAGGAGCCTGTCTGGCCTGACGCATGCCTGTCTGCTCGCTGTGCACATCCTCAGGAGCCAACAGGAGGGCAGAGACGTGATGGCGATCGGAGTGGACACCCACAAGGCGAGCCTGGCCGCCTGTGCCATCGATGCGTTGGGGCGCTCACGAGCGGAACGCACGTTCGCCAACAGCGCCGCCGGCCATCGCGCCTTCGAACGCTGGCTGCGGGCCCTGCCGCTGCCCCGGCGCATCGGCATCGAGGGCTCGGGCAGCTTCGGCGCCGCCCTGGCGCAGCGCCTGGCGGCCGCCGGCGAAGACGTGCGCGAAGTGCCCGTCATCCTCACCCACCGCGAGCGCCGCCGCACCGGACGGCCCGGCAAGTGCGACCCTGCCGATGCGCTCGCGATCGCGCGCGTCGTGCTGCGCGAGGAGCGCCTGCCCCTGGTGCGCGACCCGCTCGCCTACCGCGACCTGAAGCTGCTCGTCGACTACCGCGACCAGCTGATCGCCGAACAGACCCGTCTGCGCAACCGTCTGCACAGCGACCTGCAGGTGCTGATGCCCGGCTACGGGGCGCAGCTCGGCCGTCTCGGCGACCTCAAGCACGCTACCAGCATCCCTGCCGCGCGGAGCCTGCTCGCACCGCTCGGCGGCGTTGCGGTGGATCTGACTGAGCTGCGTCTGGCTCGTCTTGAGGCCCTGGCGGCCGAGATCGCTGAGAGCAGGCATCGCCTCGACGCCGCCCTCGCCAGTGAGCATCCGGCGCTCACCTCGATCTGCGGCGTCGGGCCGGTGACGGCGGCGCGCCTCCTCGGGGAGACCGGAGATCCGCGTCGCTTCCGTTCGGCGGCGGCGTTCGCCATGGCCTGCGGGGTGGCGCCGATCCCAGCCTCCTCGGGCAAGACGCAGCGCGTGCGCCTCAACCGGCGCGGCAATCGTCAGCTGAACCGGGCGCTGTTCATCGTCGCGCTCACGCAGGGTCGCGAGTACGCGCCCGCGCGAGAGTACATGGAGCGCAAGCGCGCCGAGGGCAAAACCTGGAACGAAGCAATGCGCTGCCTCAAGCGTCAGCTTGCCGACGTCGTCTTCCGGGCCATGCTCAAGGATCGCAGTGAAGAACTCTTGACAACATAGGAGCTCAGACATGTGACCGTGACCGAGAGCGTCCACCACAGAACGTCGTCCCCACGCATCCGCCCCGACGTGTAAGCTAGCAGGCAATGCGGTGGCGGCGTCAATCGCCGCCCCGTGGGGCACGCCGGAGGGGGGTCAGTGGGCGCACGAGATGCCGTACTCGAGCTGGTCAAGCGCTTCGCCCGCGACCGCGAACAGTACATGAACCCGACCTACCTCGAGACCCATGTGCGGCGCGAGTTCATTGACCCGTTCTTCAAGGCGCTGGGCTGGGACATCGACAACAGCGCCGGCTACGCGCCCCAGTACCGCGATGTGGTGCACGAGGACTCGATCAAGGTCGGCATCGACACTCGCGCCCCCGACTACTCGTTCCGCATCGGCGGCGTGCGTAAGTTCTTCGTCGAGGCCAAGAAGCCCTCTGTCAACTTGAAGGACGACCCGGCGCCCGCCTACCAGCTGCGCCGCTACGCCTGGTCGGCCAAGCTGCCGCTGAGCGTGGTCACCGACTTCCAGGAGTTCGTCGTCTACGACTGCCGCGTGAAGCCGGCCGCCGGCGACAAGGCTTCCGTGGCGCGTACGCTCTACGTCCCATGCGAGCACTACGGCGAGCGCTGGGACGACATCGCCAGCGTCTTCGGCAAGGACGCCATCCTCACTGGCTCCTTCGACAAGTACGCCGAGTCGAGCAAGGCCAAGCGCGGCACGGCCGAGGTCGACAAGGCCTTCCTCTCCGAGATCGAGAGCTGGCGCGACGAGCTGGCGCGGGGCATCGCCCTGCGCAATCCGTCGCTGTCGACCCGTGAGCTCAACTACGCCGTGCAGGTGACCATCGACCGCATCATCTTCCTGCGCATCTGCGAGGACCGCCGCATCGAGGGCTACGGCGAGCTGCAGAGCTTGCTCAACGGCGGCAGAACTTACGCACGCCTGCAGGAGCTCTTCATCCGCGCCGACCAGCGTTACAACTCAGGCCTGTTCCACTTCGAGAGCGAGAAGGGGCGCAACGGCGGCCCCGACCGCCTGACGCCCACGCTGACGATCGACGACAAGGTGCTCAAGGGCATCCTGAGGCGCCTGTACTACCCGGACAGCCCTTACGAGTTCAGCGTGCTGCCGGCCGACATCCTGGGGCAGGTCTACGAGCAGTTCCTCGGCAAGGTGATCCGCCTCACGGCCGGGCACCGTGCCGTGGTCGAGGACAAGCCCGAGGTCAAGAAGGCCGGCGGCGTCTACTACACGCCCACCTATATCGTCGACTACATCGTCGAGAACACGGTAGGCCGCCTGCTCGAAGGTGCCACGCCTGCGAAGGCCTCCGAGCTGCGCATCTGCGACCCGGCCTGCGGCAGCGGGTCTTTCCTCATAGGCGCCTACCAGTACCTGCTCGACTGGCACCGCGACTGGTACGTTGAGAACGGCGGCGAGAAGGCCAAGAAGGAGAAACGCATCTACGAGGCCGGCGGGGGCGAGTGGCGCCTGACGACCGCTGAGCGCAAGCGCATCCTGCTGAACAGCATCTTCGGCGTCGACATCGACGCCCAGGCGGTGGAGACGACCAAGCTCAGCCTGCTGCTCAAGGTGCTGGAGGGCGAGACCTCAGAGACGCTGAACGCGCAGATGAGCCTGATCCGCGAACGCGCCCTGCCCGACCTGTCCGCCAACATCAAGTGCGGCAACTCGCTGATCGGACCCGACTTCTACGACGAGGCGCAGATGGGCATGAGCCTCTTCGATGACGAAGAGCGCTACCGCATCAACGTCTTCGACTGGGAGGCGGAGTTCCCCGAGATCCTCGGTCGCGCGGTGCTCGAGGAGCGGCGAGGGTTCGACGCGGTGATCGGGAACCCGCCGTACATCGACTCCACGCTCATGACAAAAGAGATGCCCGACTGGAGAACATATTGCCGACCTCGATACGAAGCCGCATCGGGAAACTGGGATCTCTTCTGCCTATTCGTTGAGAAGGGACTCCAGCTGGCAAAGCGAAATGGCCTGGCCAGTCAGATTGTCCCAAACAAACTTGGCTCGACGGACTATGCTGCGGGAGCTCGCAGGGTCCTGACTGCTCAGAACTCGCTAGTGTCAATCCGGGACTACTCTGGGGTCCGTGTCTTCCCGGTAGCCGTCTATCCCATCGTCTACGTCGCACGGCGCGCCGTTGGTCAGGGCAAGTCAATCGTACTCTACGACAAAGCAACTCAGACTGACAGCGCAACGACCATGACGTTCGAGACAGCCCATCTCTCCATCTCGCGGCACTTCAGCATTCCAGGGGCACCGTGGGCGGTGTTTGCGGGGGTGGAGTCATCCGGATACGTCAGCCGACTGTGTGCGGAATACCCGCCACTCTCATCGGTCGCCGACGTTGTTGGCGCTGCAACGGTGAGCGAGGCATATCAGATGAAGCCGCTCATCGTTGACATGGCAGACGCTACGACCAGCGCGATCAAGGTCGTGAACAGCGGCGTGATCGATCGATATGCCACCCTTTGGGGTCAGAAGAGCCTACGGTACCTTGGAGATTCATATGCGTATCCCGGCGTCCCGGAAGACCTGTTGAGCAGCCTGCCTCCGAAGCGACTCGACCAGGCGAGAACCCCGAAGATCATCTTCGCTGGCATGACGAAACGCCTTGAGTGCATGGTCGACATCGCTGGAGATGTGTTGGCGGCGAAGTCGACATCACTTGTCTTCTCCGACATGGATCTCAGGTACCTGACCGGCCTTCTCAACAGCCGCCTGCTGAACTCCGTCTTCGAGAGCGTGTTCGGCGGCAACAAGTTGCAGGGCGGGTATCTCCGAATCGGCCCTCCGCAGCTCCGGACTCTTCCGATACGCACGATTGACCTTGGCGATCGGTACGAAAGGGCCAAGCATGACCGGATGGTCGAGCTCGTCGTGCACATGCTCGGCTTGAACGCGCGTCTGGCACGGACAAAGGCACCTCACGAACGAGTTGCCATAGTCCGCGAAATCGACGCGGCCGACCGCATGATCGACCGTCTCGTCTACGACCTCTACCACCTCACGGACGCCGAGATCGCCCTCGTCGAGGCTCTCTGAAGGGCGAGTTGCGGGGCTTCGCCCGGGTGGTCGGCTAGGCGTCGGCAGCGTTGGGAACGCACCTGCAAGAAGCCCATTTCTCCCCGCTGAATACGTCACCTGAACCTGTGCGGCGAGGGCCAGCTCGCCGCCGCCGATCGCCCGGCCGGAGTCGTGGCTCGCCGACCATGCGTCGCCGGGGGGGCTCACGCCAGGCCCGGTTCTCGCACTATCATAGAAAGCGAACCATCGAACGGGGTCAGGTCAGGGCGTCCAGGGCTGCTTCTACGGCACCAGCGGCGGCGCAGGGATCGACCTGCTGCTGGCCTGGTCCGATGGTCGCCTGTGGGCCATGGAGATCAAGCGCAGCCCCGCGCCCCGACCCGAGCGCGGCTCCCACACCGTTCGCGCAATGCTACGAGGAGGATGACGAGATGACCATGTTCCGACGCATCGACCACATCGAGATCACGCCCGTCGACTTCGATCGCTCGATCTCCTTCTACACGGATGTTCTCGGCTTCAAGGTGAGGAGCCGGATCACCGTGGATGTGCACCCTATCCGCGACATCATCTTCCTGGAACTGGGCGACACCATGCTCGAGCTGCTCAACATCGAGGGGGCGGCGGACCTGCCCTCCGACGGCCCTTACGTGGGCTACCGCATGATGGCCATCGAGGTCGAGAACATGGATGAGGCCTTAGCATACCTGGAAGAGAAAGGCGTCCGCGCCTCCCTTGAACCTCAGGAGACCGGCGGCGGGTCGCGCAGGGCCGAGATCAAGGACCCAGACGGATTCTCCATTGAATTACGCCAGTGGTGAGCCGGGCCGAGCGACCCGCCTAGCCCTGTAGCCTTAATTCTCAAGCGTACTTAGCCCGAATCCACCGATCCTCGCCTTCAAGCCGGTCTCACCTCCTCGGACGGGCTCTCGCCGGCGTCCAGGTAGCCCGACAACGACGGCAACGGGGCCGGCGCGGTGAGTTGAAGTCCTAACTCTTGCTGAGGTAATTCTCAATTTGACCTGACCCCATTCGTTGGTCCACTGCCTATGGTAGTGCGAGAGCCGGGTGGGGCGTGAGTGCCGGCGGGCTGCAGTCGGCAAGCGAGAACCTTGGCCAGACGAGCGTCGCCGGCGCTGGCGGTCGACTCGGTCGCGTCGGCATCGCGTCGGAGTGTGGACGAGAAGGCCAGCACACAGACGACTTCTGAGGCGCGAGCACGTCTCCGTAACCTATGTGCGCTTCCCTGGACCTGTCTCCCTCCTGACCGAGACGGTGGCCGTGGCGCCTCCAAGCCTCGGCGCCTGCGTCCCGCGGGCGTTCAGGCCAGAGACGGCTCTCACCCGTCGCGGTCTTCCTGAGCCTGAGGTCTTCAGCGCCGACAGGATCACCGTTCAGGCGGTCCCGACCCCGACGCCCACCACCTCCCCTGACGGCTGACCTTCGGGACGCATCGGGAAGCGGGCGCGGCGTCCAGTGGGCGCCGCCCGCGTTGTTGTTGCTCGCAAGCGGCCACAACGTGCTAGGGGTCTGGCCCGGCGGGGCGTTTCTCTGATGGAACCGAGAGCAGGGATGGGCCGTGCCAGAGGGACGAGCGGAGCGCAAAGGGTGTGGCGTGCAGAGGAGCGCGAGGCGAACGCGCCCCGAAGCCTTCGCCGCGCTGTACCGAGAACATGCGTCGGGCGTCCACAACCTCGCGCCACGCCTTCTCGGGCGTCGGTTGGGCTCGGCGGCGCCGCCGTTGCCGGTGCTGTGGCGCGCTTCATCTGTTCATAAACCCAGGGAGGGCAATTGTGATTGAGACTATCCTGAATTTGACGACCGAACTTGCTTGGAGGCCCCAATGTTGAAGAGTGTCCTTAAACGACCACACAGGCGCGCGCGCCTTTCGTCCACCCCCATCCTCCTCATCGTTGTTGCGTGCCTCGTGGCGACAGGCGCTGCCTTGTGGCCCGGCGTAGCAAGCGCGCACACGGTCGCACGCGGCGTTGCCGACTCCACCATCACCTCGATGACCGCCGATCAACAGGCGGCCGCGCTGCACGAGATCAGGTCTGAGCTGGACGGCACCTACGTGCGCTTCTTCGTCTCCTGGGCCGCCGCGCAGCCGCAGCAAGGTGCGTACGATCCCGGGTCCGCGTACATGAAGGGTGTCGCCTCGGCCGTCTCCCTGGCGCGTCAGAACGGGCTG
>Ga0209539_1000390_pt1 | contig 25660 bp, 20 predicted proteins | sample BarGraNGADG00312_2_FD_184499 | JGI IMG/M metagenome (GOLD analysis project Ga0209539, IMG submission 184499) | Arctic peat soil microbial communities from Barrow, Alaska - Barrow Graham LP Ref core NGADG0011-312 (SPAdes) (version 2) | ecosystem: Environmental > Terrestrial > Soil > Wetlands >...
CCATTGCCCGGCGCCCGGCGCCCCTGCTCATTCCTGTTCCCGGCCGAACTTCCCCGCATACTACCACCCTGCTTGTGAGGACGCTCGTTTGCCCGGGAGGCGAGCAAGACGGAGCGGAGGGACGTAGCACCTGAGGACACTACCGCGTCGTGAGGATCGCCGCCGGTACACGCGATCTCGTCGCGCGCCCGTTCACCGATTGGGACGACGCGCTCGACACGCTCGCCACATCGGCGACCTGACGCCGGCGGAGGTGCTGCGGGGGGTCAGATCGGTGCGGTCGGGCCGCATCTTCACCCTCATGCTCGAGGTAGGGGACCCCGCCGGTGAACCCCTCTGGCCGGGGCGCAAGCCCTCTGGCCACTTCATGAGCCAGGACAAGGGCTCCTACGAGGCGGGCAAGGTCCAGACCATGAGCGGCGGCCTGGAGTACGCGGACGACCTGATCTTCCTCGCAAGTCACGGCACCACGCACTGCGACGGCCTCGGTCACACCTGGTTCGACGGCAAGGCGTGGAACGGCTACCGGGCCGAGGACTCCAAGGGTGGTCTTGACAACGCCAGCGTCCTGCCGATCGCCGAGAAGGGCATCGCAGGACGGGCCGTGCTTCTCGACATCGCCCGGTATCGCGGCCTGCCCTACCTGCCCATGCACACTCAGGTCTCGATCGACGATCTGCTGGGATCCGCCAAGGCCCAAGGCGTCGAGGTGCACAAACGCGACATCGTCGTCATCCGCACCGGCGTCTTCCAACAGTTCTATCGGGAGGGCCGGGGGGCGTTCTATGGCGATTTCGACGAGCCCGGCATGACCTACGAGAAGGAGCTCGTCGACTGGTTCCACGACATGGAGATCCCCGTGAGCGCCACCGACATTCTGGCCGGCGAGCAGCTCTCCTCGCAGACCGCTGAGGCGGTGTTCCCTATTCACGCGGCGCTGAGCAGGAACCTCGGTGTCGTGTTCATTGAGGCACACTGGCTTGAGGAGTGGGCCGACGACTGCGCGCAGGACGGCAAGTACGACGCGTTCTACGTGGCCGCGCCGCTGAGGATCAGGGGCGGCACAGCGAGTCCGGTCAATCCGCTGGCGATCAAGTGATCGAAGGTGAAGACTCAGGAAATGCCAGATGCGCAGGTCGCATCCTCCGCCATCGCGGCCTTCCCCATCGAGAAGGTGCGACGGCAGTCCCCTTCGTTGGAACGCGCATACAGAGGCAAACCCGTCGCCTATCTCGACGGTCCCGGAGGGTGTCAAGTCTGCCGCGGCGCTATCGACGCCATGTGCGAGTGCATGGAACAAGGCGGCGCGAACCTCCATGGCCAGTTCCCGACGAGCCACGAGACCGAGGCCCTCTTTGACGAGGCGAGGTCGGCGGTGGCAGACCTGGTGGGAGGCAAGAAGGAGGAGGTCGCCTTCGGCTCCGACATGACGAGCGTCACCTTCAGCATCTCTCGCGCGCTCTGGCGCGTGACTGGAAGCCGGGTGACGAGATCGTCGTCACCGAGATGGACCACAACGCCAACGTCGACACCTGGCTGGCAGCGGCGCGTGACAAGGGCGTGACCGTGCGCTGGATCCCGGTCGACGCGGCAGCGCCCACCCTCGAACTCTCCGACCTCGCCTCGATCACCACCGAACGCACGAGACTGGTCGCTGTCGGCGGGGCATCGAACGCCGTCGGGGCCGTCAACGACGTGGCCGCCTTCGCGGCTACGGCGAAGTCCAAGGGTGCGCTGGTCTTCGTGGACGCCGTGCATGCCGTGCCCCACTTCTTCGTCGATCCCGAGGCCCTCGATATCGACATCGTCACCTGCTCGGCCTACGAGTTCTTCGGCCCTCACATGGGCATGGCGTGCATCAGCGAGGAGCTCTTCGAGCGCCTCGTGCCCTACAAGGTGTCGCCGGCGCCCTGCTACATCCCGACTGCCAGGAGACCGGCACCCAGAACCACGAGGGCCTGGGCGGGGTCGTCGCGGTCGTCGAGCTCATCGCGAGCCTTGGCAGCGGTCAGACACGCCGAGAGCGCATCGAGTCCGGGTATCGGGCTATCGAGGCGCGGGAGAACGGCCTCGCTGTTGGAGCATGCGCGCCCGCGTGCGCGAGTTGCCGAAGGTCACGCTGTACGACCCCGGCACGACGACGAGCAAGACGCCGACTCTCGCACTCGACGTCGAGGGCGCTTCTCCGCTTGACGTGTGCAAGTGGATGGTCGAGGAGCATTCGATTCTCGTCGCCGACGGCCACTTCTATGCCGTCAGGCTGGGAGACCTGACGGGCGCCAACGAGAAGGGCGGCTGGGTACGATCCGGGCTTGCTCCCTACACCTCGGAGGAGGAAGCTGGCCGCTTCGTTGTGGTTCTGGCACGGCGAGCGTTCCGGCGGCGGCGTGATGATGGACATGGGCTGCCACAGTTGCGAGATCATCCGCTGGATGTACGACAGGCCGGCGGTCGAGTCCGTGACGGCTGAGCTGGCCACATACGCTCACGGCGACCGCACCGATGTCGATGACCACGCCCTCGTGACTATCCGCTTTGAGGGCAACCGAGTCGGTGTCGTCGAAACGAGCCGGGCGAGATCGGGAGGCATGAACGACCGGATCGACATCATGGGCAGCGCTGGCGCCTCCTGCGTGGACTTGTTTGGGGCTCCTCGCCGCTCATGTACAGCGGTGTCGGCTAGGGCTATGCGGTAGAGAAGGCGCCCAACACAAAGGGCTGGACGTTGACGATCTTCGAAGAGTACCGGAACTACGGCATCCCGCAGGAGATGGAGCACTTCGCCGACGGCGTCCTCAACGACCGCGAACCGACGGAGACCGGCCTCGATGGGCGAGCCGCACTAGAGATCGTCTACGCCGCCTATCACTCTGCGGCGACCGGAAGCCGAGTCAACTTCCCACGTGAGCTCACTGCCGAGGAAGCGGCGGAGTCTCCCTACCTGGTCTGGAAGCGAGCGACCAGCCAAGCAGCAAGGTAGGGCCCGATTGGAAAGGGGCAACCAGCACCGGCCCGGTCCGACGGCATCACGCGTCAGCTTCTCGTCTGAAGTCCAGGGCCTCGTGCGGCGCGCCTCGCTGCAGAACACCAGGTAGCCCTCGACTCCCGCGGCAGCTTGACCGATCTCGCGTGGGCACTGACGCTCGTCGTTGAGCGACCACTCGACGACGTGGTCTCAGACACGCAGATCAACGTCACCGTGCCGGCGGGCGCCACGAACGGGCGCCATCTCCATCACCACCACCGGCGGCAGCGGCGCGAGCGCGGCGAGCTTCACCGTCCCCACTACGGCCACCGCCGCATATGCCTGGACCCACAGGCCGGCGGGGAAGGGATCGTGCTGCATGAGGGTCTCGATCGCCGCGACTGCCGCGCACACGGCCGCCAGGACGACGTGGGTCGCGTTCGGCGTGAAGTAGCGGGGTGATGTGTAGGACGGCGCGCGGCCGCTGATGCCCCTCCGCGCCGCGGCGCGAGATCACGATCGGCTCGCCGCTATGCCGTCGCGGACGGCGGTGAGCTGCTCCACGGCGAAGTCGAGGTCGGCGATCTCGTGCAGCGCCGACACCTGCACGCGGATGCGCGCCTCGCCGTTGGGCACGACCGGGTAGAAGAAGCCGACGGCGTAGACGGAGCGCTCGAGCAGCCCGGCCGCGATCAACTGGGCGTCGCGCGCCTCGCCAACCATGACCGGGATGATCGGGTGGCCCGCCCCGCGCGTCTCGAACCCCGCCGCCTCCACCGCCGCGCGGAAGTGCTGCGCGTTGCGCCGCAGCCGCGCGCGCAGGTCCTGCGACCTCTGCACGACCTCGATGGCCGTGATCGAAGCCGCCGCGATCATCGGCGCCAGGCTGTTCGAGAAGAGGTAGGGGCGCGAGCGCTGCCGGAGCAGCTCGACCACCTCGCGGGAGCTGGTCGTGAAGCCGCCGCTGGCGCCGCCGAGCGCCTTGCCCAGCGTGCCGGTGACGATGTCGACGCGCTTGCCGACGCCGTGGTGCTCCGGCGTGCCGCGCCCATGCTCGCCCAACACGCCGAGCGCGTGCGAGTCGTCGACCATGACGAGGGCGCCGTAGCGCTCGGCGAGCTCGCAGACGTCCGCGAGGGGCGCGATGACGCCGTCCATGGAGAACACGCCGTCCGTCACGATCAGGACGGTGCGCGCCTCCCGCGCCTCCTTGAGCCTCTCCTCCAGGTCCGCCATGTCGCAATTGCGGTAGCGGTAGCGCTGCGCCTTGCAGAGGCGGATCCCGTCGATGACGCTGGCGTGGTTCAGGGCGTCGCTGATGACCGCGTCCTCCGGCCCGAGGAGCGTCTCGAAGAGGCCGCCGTTGGCGTCGAAGCAGGAGGAGTAGAGGATCGCGGCCTCCATGCCGAGGAAGCTCGCGATGGTCTCCTCGAGGTGGGCGTGCACCGTCTGCGTGCCACAGATGAAGCGCACGGAGGACATGCCATAGCCCCATTGCTCGAGGGCCTGGCCGGCGGCCGCCACCACGTCCGGATGTGACGACAGGTTGAGGTAGTTGTTGGCGCACATGTTGAGCACGCGGCGCCCGTCGGCGAGCTGGACCCACGCGCCCTGCGCTCCGGCGATCGGGTGCTCGACCTTGAACAGGCCCTGATCGCGCGTGTCCTGCAGCTCGTGCAGAAGCCGATCCCTGACGACATCGGTTATCACGACTCGCCTCCAGGCTGGCGTCGTTCGCGGCCTTCGCCGCTGAGCGCGGCCGGCCAATCCAGGATGACCTTGCCGGAGTGGCCGGAGCGCGCGATCGCGAACGCCTCCTCGTACTCGGTAACGGGGAAGTGGTGGGTGATGACGGGAGTGACGTCGAGTCCGCTCTGGACCATCGCCGTCATCTTGTACCAGGTCTCGAACATCTCCCGTCCGTAGATGCCCTTGAGCGTGAGCCCACCGAAGATCACGCGTTCCAGCTCGACGGGGGTCTCACCCTCCAGAAAGCCGAGCAGCCCGATGCGGCCGCCGTGGGCCATGGCGGCGATCATGCTGCGCAAGGCGTCCTTGCTGCCGGACATCTCGAGGCCGACATCGAAGCCCTCCTCCATGCCGAGGGCAGCCATCGCCTCGGCCAGGCCGGAGGTGCGCACATCGACGGCGAGCGACACGCCCATCTTCTCGGCGATGCTCAGCCGCGTCGGGTTCACGTCCGTGATCACGACGTGCCGCGCACCGGCGTGGCGCACCACGGCTGCCGCCAGGCAGCCGACCGGCCCGGCGCCGGTGATGAGCACGTCCTCGCCGACCAGGTCGAACGACAGCGCCGTGTGCACGGCGTTGCCCAGCGGGTCGAAGATGGCTAGAGTGTCGAGCGGGATCCGCTCGTCCGCCGGCCAGACGTTGACCGCCGGGAGCGCCAGGTACTCGGCGAAGGCGCCGGGGGCGGTCGTTCCGATGCTCACACTGTTCGCGCAGAGATGACGGCGACCGGCGCGGCAGTTGCGGCAGTGGCCGCAGACGATGTGCCCCTCGCCGGTCGCCAGCTCCCCGAGCTCGAGGCCGCGCACCCCGTCTCCCAGCTTGACGATCCTGCCCACGAACTCGTGGCCGACGACCAGCGGCACGGACAGCGTGCGCTGCGCCCACTCGTCCCACGCGTAGATGTGCACGTCCGTGCCGCAGATGGCGGTCTTGAGCACGCGGATCACCACTTCTCCGGTGCCGGCGCTGGGGACGGCGACACTCTCGACCGCCAGACCGGGTCCGCGGTGGTTCTTGACGAGCGCGAGCATGGACTCCACGGCGTCTCCTTCAGTCGGTCCAGGGCATCCGCTCTCTTGTGCCCGCAACATGCCGCTTGCTCACCTGCGCCCCGTTGACGGGCACGCTCGTCACTCAGCGGGCACAACCCGCCTACGCCGGCTCAGCTCGCCGGCTGAATGGCGGGGAACGCCCGCGCCAGCCCATCGAGGCGCGCCCAGTCGCGCTCCACCTGGGCGCGAAGCTCGTCCATGCTCGGCGCCACAGAACGGAAGCGTCCCTGCCGGCGCAGGTAGTCGTCGAGCGGCGTGCCGTCGGGGCGGGCGTTGATGCGGTAGCGCTCGCCGTCGAACACTTCGTACACCGAAAAGAGGCCGCAGGCGACCGCGAGGCGGACGAGCTCGACGCTCTCGGCGGGATCCGACTTCCAGCCCGCCGGGCAGGGCGACAGCATGAGCAGGAAGCGGAAGCCCGTCATGCCCAGAGCCAGGCTGATCTTGCGCAGGAAGTCGTCTCGGTGGGCGAGCGACAGCGTCGCCGCGTAGGGGACGCGATGCGCGGCCATGATCGCCATGATGTCCTTCTTTGTCTCGGCCTTGCCGCGCGGAGTCGTGGTCGTCTTGGCGCCGCGTGGCGTGGCGCCGCTGCGCTGGCCCCCGGTGTTGCCGTAGATCTCGTTGTCGTAGCAGATGTAGAGGACGTCCTCGTCGCGCTCGGCGGCGGCGGAGAGCGTCGCCAGGCCGATGTCGTAGGTGCCGCCGTCGCCGGCCCAGCAGATCGTGGGGTCGGCCTCCCCGTTCAGCTGTCGCACGCGGGCGATACCGGTCGCCACGGCGGCGGCGCTGGCGAAGGTGGTCTCGATGGCCGGAACGCTGTAGGCACTGGACGGGAAGGCACCGGGCGTGACGGCGCCACAGCACGCCGGGATGACCATCGTCGGCGTCGCTGCGCCGAGCGCCTCGTTGAGCCACTGCAGGCCCACCGACATCGCGCAGCCGGGGCAGTTCGTGCTGTCCGGGCGAAGGATGTGAGGGCGGGGCGCCGAGCCGGGCGCCGGCAGCGAGGTCGTCATGGTCAGGTCACCTCCCGCGGGAAAAAGACCGGCGCCTCGGCGCGCTCGCGGCCGGCGAGGTCGTCGAGGACCAGCTCGAGGAGCGGCGGATCGACTTCGCCGCCGCCGAGCCCGACGATGTAGCCCTGCAGCAGCACGTCGGGCCGCTCCCTCAGGCTGGTCGCGATCTCGTTCCACATGATGCCGCCCGACCCAGGCGAGTGGTCGCGATCGAGCACGGCCACGCGCCGTGCGCTGCCGATCGCGCGCGCGAGCTCGTCCCTGAGGAACGGGCGGAAGAGCTTGAGCTGCACGAGCCCGACCTTCTCGCCGGCGCTGCGGCGCGTCTCCACGACGCTGCGCAACGTGCTTACCGTGGTGCCCGAGGCGATGAGTACCGTGTCGGCGTCGGCGGTCTGCTCTGCCCCGAAGGCGTCGCGCGGCCGGCGGCCGAAGACGCGCGCGAACTCGGCGCCGGCCTCGTCGAGCACCTCGGGCACCCGTTCCATCGCCGCCTGGATCTCCTCGCGGTGCCGCTGCGTGTGGCGCGGGTCCATTATCTGTCCGTAGGTGCGCGGGTGGTCGGCTCGCGCCCGCAGCGCCAGGTCGAGCGGCGGCAGGTAGGCGTCGACGAGGTCCTGCGACGGGAGGTCGCACACCATGCTGGTGTGGGAGAGGAGGAAGCCGTCCTCGGTCACCATCGCGGGGAGCAGCACGCGCGGGTCCTCGGCGACACGAAAGGCGAGCAGGATGGTGTCCACCAGGTCCTGATGCGAGTCGCAGTAGAGCTGCAGCCAGGGCGCGTCGCGCAGGGCGAGGCTGTCGCCGTGATCGGCCCAGATGTTCCAGGGCGGACCGATCGTGCGATTGGACACCGCCATGACGATGGGCAGGCGTGCCAGTCCGGCGGCGAAGACGTTCTCCGTCATGTACAGGAGTCCGTTGGAGGAACTGGCGGTGAAGGAGCGGGCTCCCGCGAGCGAGGCGCCGATGCAGACCGCCATGGCGCTGTGCTCCGATTCCACGGCGACGAAGTTCCCTTTGCTGAAGCGCGCCGCCATGACGCTCTCGATGATCTCGGTCTGGGGCGTGATGGGGTAGCAGCCGCCGCCGCAGCCGCGGGCGGCGCGGTTGGCTTCGCCGGCCGCGACGAGCGCGTGGCCGGCGGCCTGGTTGCCGGTGACGACGGCTCTCGTCATCTCGCGTCCTTCCTCATGTCGGCAGCATCGCGAGGGCGCTGCGCGGGCACTGCGCCGCGCACAGCCCGCAGCCTTTGCAGTAGTCCTCGTCGACATCGCAGTCGGTGGTGCCCACGTGTCTGAGGATGCCTTCGGGGCAGTAGACGACGCAGTCCCCGCACGCCGAACAGGCGCCACAGCTGAAGCAGCGCTGCGCTTCCTCATAGGCGACCTCCAGCCCCGGCCGGTCGCTGAGGCCCCGGCGTACCTCGAGGAAGTTCGCCCTGCGCGAGCTCGGCCGCCGTAGCCTGCCCCTCGCCATGGCCGCGTGAGGGACATCGCGGAACGTGAGGACGGAGGCATCGACCAGAGGCGCCGGGAGCGAGGGCGCCTCGACGCCGCCCAGGGCGGCGTGCAGGCGCCATGCCGCCCGGCGCCCGCCGCCGATGGCCGCCGCCACCGTGCCTTCAGACCCGACCAGGTCGCCCGCGGTGCAGGCCGGTGCGTCTTCAGCTCCGGGAAGCAGCTCCTCCTCGTTGAGCACCGAGCCTGCCGGCAGGAGACGGTCGCTCGGCGCCTGGCCGAGCGCGAGCAGGACGGTGTCGCAGCGGAACTCGGCCAGGCCTTCGTCACCATCGACCGGAACGGGACGCGGCCGGCCCGACTTGTCGGGCTCGCCGAGGGTCATGCGCCGGCAGACCAGCGCCGTCCCATCACCGGCCTCCTCCAGTCGCAGAGGCGCGGCCAGCTGCTCGATGCGGACGCCCTCGGCGAGCGCTTCCTCGATCTCCCCGGCGATCGCGGGCATCTCGGCGCGCGTCCGCCGGTAGACCACGAGCGCGTCCTGGGCGCCGAGGCGGAGCGCCACGCGAGCTGCGTCGATCGCCGTATTGCCGCCGCCGGCGACGACGACGCGTTGCCCGCCGAGGTCGGGCGGCCGGGTGCGGCTGAGGTCGAGGAAGTCAAGCGCCCGCAGCACACGAGGGTCGCCGGCGCCGAGGTTCGCGCTGCGCTGCTTCTGTAGCCCCGTCGCCACGACTACGCCGTCGTACTCGCTTCGCAGCTCGGCAAGCCGGGAGCGGGACACCAGGTGACCGCTGCGCACCTGCACGCCGTGGGCAAGGATGAAGGCGATCTCGCTGTCGATGATCTCGCGGGGCAGTCTGTACGCGGGGATCCCGGTGCGCAGGAGCCCGCCGAGTTCGTCGCCTGCCTCGAACACGGTCACGGGATAGCCGAGCCGGGCGAGCTGGTAGGCGGCGCTGAGGCCGGCAGGGCCGGAGCCGATCACGGCCAGACGTTCGGAGCGAGTCGGTAGCGTGGGCTCAGGCCAGGGCGCGCGCGCCGCGATGTGGCGCTCCAGCTCGCCGATGTTCACAGCCTCGTCGTACTGGCCGCGGGAGCACGCCTGCATGCACGGCGCCGGACAGACGCGCCCGCAGGTCCCCGGGAAGGGCGAGGTCGCGAGGATGGTCTTCAGTGCGGCCTCGTAGTCTCGCTGCGCCATCGCCTGAACGAAGCCTCGCACGTCGTTGCCCGCCGGACAGCCGTCGCTGCAGAGAGGCGTCAGCGACGCGCTGGCGGGGATTCGGGTGGCCCACGAGCCCGTGTGCACCGCCGGCGGGCCGCCGATGTCCTCGTCGAACATGCTCGCCACTCTGGCGGGCGGGCGGGGTGCGGCGACCGGCGCGATGATCCCCGGCAGGCAGGCCTGACGGACGCTGTCGTACGCCGTGTGCACGGCCTTCAGGTTGGGCTCGCCCAGGCCGAGGTGCGCGATCGCGGCCTCGGCCTCAGCGAGCGACAGTCCCAGGATCTCCGCGGCGGCCCCGAGCAGCGCGGTGTTCACGATGGGCAGCGCCTTCGTCCCCAGCCCGTTGTCCACGGCGATCGCCGACGCATCGAGAGTCGCCACGTTGCGCCCGGGAAAGACGTCCGCGAAGGCGTCCGGCGGCAGCGGGGTATTGAGCACGATGCATCCCCGAGGGTCCATCTCCTGGGCCGCCTCCGGTGCGATGAGCCCGGCGTCCAGCACGATCACGTGGTCGGGCTCGCGGACGGGATAGTGCTCCGCGATCTCCTCGTCGTCCACGCGCACGAACGCCTGGACCGGCGCGCCGGCGCGCTCCGCGCCGTAGCGGCCGAAGGCCTGCACATAATTGCCACGCAGGAAGTACGCGGCCGCGATCAGCTTGGCCAGCGTCACTCCGCCGCGGCCGCCGCGGCCATAGATCGTGATCTTGATCATGGCGGATCCTGCTTCGCGCGCCGGCGAGGCGGCGGACCGGCCTGGGCAGCGACGTACTCCGCGTACCAGGCCATGGCGGCGAGGGCGCGAACTGCGGCGACCGGCGAGTAGAGGATGACGGGATCGTGTCGCGCGCCGCCCGGGAAGGTCGCGACCTCGAGCGGGCGCAGGGGGACGTTGACGATCGGTTTGCCCGTCCTCTCCATGAGCGCGGTCACGCGCTCGAGAAAGGCGATCTCGGCAGGGTTGAAGCGGTCGCTGCCGGGCGCACCCGGTCCGCCGGCGGCGGGCCCGGCGTCGTCTGACGTCCAGCCGGTGGACGGGCTGCGGAGCACGCCCAGCACGACGACGGCGTCCACCGCCTCGCTCTCGGCGAGCAGCGTCAGCGTGCGCTCTGCGAGGTCTGGACCGATGGATGCCACGAGGTCGATGGGGTTATTGCGGCTCCAGTAGCCGGGCAGGAGCTTGTCCAGCTCCGCGAGGACGTGAGGCTCCAAGAGGGCCAGCTCGAGGTCGTTGCGGGCCAGCTCGTCCGCCGCCAGCACGCCCCAGCCTCCACCCAGCGTCATGATCGCCACGCGGCGGCCCGGTGGCAGCGGGAGTGCGGTGAGGCACAGCGCCAGATCCAGGCTCTCGTCGGGGCCCGTGCGCACGAGGCAGCCGGTCTGGCGGGCCGCGGCCAGGAAGACGTCGGCCGCGCCCGCCATGGCGCCGGTGTGCGATGCGGCGGCGCGGCGGCCGTACTCCGTCAGGCCGCCGCGCAGCACCACCACCGGCTTCTGCCGCGTGGTGCGGCGCATGACGTCGAGGAAACGGCGGCCGTCGTCGACTCCTTCGAGATACACGAGGGTGGCGGCGGTCTGCGCGTCGTCTCGCAGCGCGTCGACCACGTCGAGCGCGCTCGTGCTCGCCTCGTTGCCGACCGTCACGTACTTGTCGATGCCGATGCCGCGCCGCTCGGCTGCGCTGACGAGCTGTACCCCGATGTTGCCGGACTGTGAGACGACGCTCAGGCGGCCGGCTTGCGGCCGCAACTCCAGGAAGCCGACGGCGTGAAGCCGGCTGTGCGTCGCGACCAGGCCCATGCAATTGGGGCCGATGAGCGTGACGCCCGAGGTCCGCGCCGTTTGGGTCAGCTCCGCCTCCGCGGCGGCCCCCGCCTCTCCCGCCTCCGAGAAGTCCGCAGCCACCACGAGCACGACGGGGATCCCGCGCTCGCCACACTGCTCGACCACAGCGTTCACCTGGGTGGCCCCCAGCGTCACCAGCGCCAGGTCCGGGGCTTCCGGCAGTTCCGCGACGCTGCGGAAGGCGGGCAGACCGCACACCGTGCCGCCACGACGGTTCACGGGATAGATGGCGCCGGCGAAGCCGCCGTCGATGAGGTTAAGGAGGAGGGAGCCGCCCCATTTGAGAGGGTCGTCCGAGGCGCCGACGACCGCGACGGCGCGCGGCGCGAACAGCGGGGTCAGATCGGGGGGCGAGGTGACACGTGGGAGGGGGGCGGACGCGGACGCGCCGCGCTCTCCCTGCGGATCGAGGATCACCAGCGCGTCGGCGGCCACCGGCGTTGCGTCTTCCACGATGAGGGGGTTCACGTCGATCTCGGCAACCGCGGGATGGTCCGCGGCGATGCGCGCGAGCGCGCGGATAGCGCTGGTCAGCGCTGCGCGATCCACGGGCGGCAGGCCACGGAAGTCGTCGAGCAGCGCGCTCGCCCTGATGCCCGCAAGCATGCCATCGATGTCCCGGTCGTCCAGCGGCGTCACCCCGAGCGCGATGTCCCTGTGAGCCTCAGTGAAGATCCCTCCGACGCCGAAGACGACGACTGGACCGAAGAGAGGATCGCGCTTCATGCCGACCATGAGCTCGCGCGCTCCCCGGACCATGCGCTCGACCAGCAGCGCGGCGTCCTGACCTTCGGTGAGTGCGAGCAGCGAGCGGGCGGCGGCCCGGACGGCCTCGTCCCCGCAGAGATCCAGAGCGACCAGGCCGTGCTCTGTCTTGTGACTGATGCGCGGCCCGAAAGCCTTCACGACCACCGGACCGCCGAGCCGCCGGGCGATAGCCGCGGCCTCGTCCTCGCTGCGCGCGACGCCGCCCTCGGGGACGGCGATCCCGTAGCCGGACAGCATCGCCTTCGCCTGCCACTCGTCCAGCGCGCTGCGCTCGCGGGCTACGGCTTCGGCTACGACCGCGGCCGCATCGCGTTGGGCGGCCGGGGATGGCGTCACGATACCGCGTTCGCCTTGCACCTGAGCATGCACGCGCGCTCCCCTCTGCACAGTCGCACCACGGCGTACACTCCCGTATGCCGGAGGCGCTGACCCAACGCTCCACCTTTCGGAGAGCCGCTCTCACTAGTATAAAGAGTACTCTCACTAGTATAAAGAGTAGTCTGTTAACTCAAACGCGGCAACAGCGTTGTCTGCGGCGTGGGAGCCGGCTGGGACGAAACGGCCCGCCGGCTCCAGCTACTCCTGGTGGGGTGGGCGCTGCGCAGACGCCCTCGGCCGAGACGACCCCGTCCACTGGGGCGCGCCAACGCGACTAGCGTACTTCGGCGCGGGTACTATTGGCTCAACGTCGCCACGCTGGCGACCTCCGTTCCCGACGACCCCTGAGTGAGGACGACGTGAAGATCCGTCTCATCGAATCGGAGTCACCCAGCGTCCATCTGTGGTCGCCGTGGCGCTACCCGCGTCTCGGTTTGCCGATGATAGGCGCCGCACTCGTGGCCGCCGGCCACGACGTGCGCATCTACTGCCCCCACCTGGCGCCAGTCGACTGGGACGACGTCTACAGCGCCGGCCTGGTGGGATTTTCTACGACCACGTCCACGGCGCCGGCCGCCTACCGGATGGCCGACGATCTGCGCGCCCGCGGCATCCCGGTGATCATCGGCGGCTCGCACGTGACCTTCATGGCCGACGAGGCCCTGGGCCACGCGGACTACGTGGCCCGCGGGGAGGGTGGCGAGCAGCTCATGCTCGAGCTGATCGGCGCGCTCGACGGTCGGCGCGACCTCGCCTCCATCCGCGGTCTGTCGTTCCTGCGCGGCGACCGCTCCGTGCACAACGACCTGCGCGAGCCCTGCGCAGACCTGGACGAGCTGCCGGTGCCCGACCTGTCCCTGATCGTCGGGTACCGGCGCATGCGCTCGACCCCCATCATGACCAGCTGGGGCTGCCCGTTCGCCTGCAACTTCTGCTCGGTCACGGCGATGTTCGGGCGCAAGTACCGCTTCCGCAGCGCCGAGAACGTGGTCGCCGAGATCGCGCAGAAGCGGCCCCGGCACATCTTCTTCTACGACGACAACTTCGCCGCCGACGCGAAGCGGCTCAAGATCCTGCTGCGCATGATGATCGATCGCGATCTGGTGGTGCCGTGGCAGGCCCAGGTGCGCACCGACGTCGTCCGCGATGCCGAGCTTCTTGACCTCATGGCGCTCTCCGGCTGCAAGGTCCTGGCGCTCGGGCTGGAGTCTGTCGACCAGGCCACGCTCGACGGCTACCAGAAGGCGCAGACGGTCGAGGACATCGCGCAGGCCATCGACACGCTGCACGACCACGGCATCAAGGCGCACGGCATGTTCGTCCTGGGCGCGGACACGGACGACCGCGACACCGTGCGCGACACGGTGACGTTCGCCTTGAAGCATCGCATCGACACCCTCATGCTCAACATCCTCACGCCGGCTCCCGGGACCCGGTGGTTCGCCGAGACGGACGCCGAGGGCCGCATCTTCGACAAGCGCTGGGACCTCTACGACGGCCAGCACGTGGTCATCGCGCCGCGGCGCATGGCGCCCGCCGAGCTGCAGGCGGAGGTGCTCAAGGGCTACGCGCGCTTCTACTCGTTCAGGCAGTGGCTGGCGTACCTCTTCACGCTTCGGCTGCACAGATTCCGCGATCACACCTGGTGCTGGTGGTTCGCGCGCCGTTGGGCCAAGGACCGGGGCAACCGGCAGTACCTGGAGACCCTCGCCCGGATGCAGACGTCGCTCGAGCTGCCGCGGCGGTCCGCGGCAGCCTGACGCCGTCTGCGGGGAGAGGACCGGCCGCAGGTTCCGTCTGCCGTCGTCGTGCGGGCGCTCAAGATGACGAGGCTCAGCCCCGATTGCTGTTGTTTTGTGAGCGATGTTGCCTTACTATCGTCAGAAATGAGCAGGCACGGCGGTGTGTCCACGTCGTGCTCCTCGACGCCATCGGCCGAGCCAGGGGGGGCAACATGCGCCGCAACCGTCGTCTTCTCGTGATCGCATGTGTGGCCGGGGCGGCCGCGCTGTTCGCGCTCGCCGTCGCCGGGCTGGGCGCGGCCGCGCCGCAGGGAACGACCGAGCCTTCGCAGGCGCTCGCGCCGGGGCCTTCGCCGGCGCCCTCGTACTCGCCGGCGCCGCTCATCGAGGGCTTCGAGGCGCCCAGCCCTTACCTCGGCGTCACCAACGACAACGACCGCTTCGTCAAGGGCCGGCCGGACGTGGGCATCAAGAGAGTCACCTACCCTGCCGGCAAGCTCGGCGGCTGCATGAAGGTCGATTTCACCATGGTGGGAGGCCTCTGGAAGAACGTCATGGTCCAGGTGAACAAGGCCGTGCCGCTCAACCTCAGCGGTCAGGACACACTCGACTTCACGATGGAGGGCGACTGGGCCGACAAGGGCGGCGCGCAGTCGGTGACGGTGGCGCTGACGATGCTGAACGGCGCCCTGTACTACCAGTCGCTGACGGTCACCAAGGCGTGGAAGACCCACCACCTGGCGCTCGACCCGGACGGCACGGCGTGGGGCACGGACGGACCCAACTGGGGCGCGCGGGACGCGTTCACGCTCGACAAGATCGCCACCATCACCTTCTTCGTCAGCCCCGCCAAGACGGGCCGCTACAGCCTGTACTTCGACGACCTGGCGGTCACAGGCGGCCCGGTGCTGCCGTACGTGGACGCCGACGCGCCGGTGCCCCAGAAGTTCACCTCGATCCCCTACGCCATCGGCCAGGCGGTCGACGACATGGGCTGGCGCGATTGGGACAACCGCCGCAAGAGCGTGCGCGACTACCAGGTGCTGCTGAGGGAGAAGGCCTCCCTCGCCGACTACCAGACGGTGGTCGACATCGGCAAGGCGGCCGGCACGCGGCTCACCACCGTGTGGATCATGCAGGACCTCGACAAGCACAACACATGCGCCAAGGCCAGGTACAACACTCCGGTCGCCAGGTACGACATGACCAGCGACGGCACCGGGTGGCGCAACCGCATCACGCCCGATCAGCACGGGATCATCGGGCTCGTCAAGCGCAACGCCGCGTTCATGGAGTTCGGTATGCACGGCGTCTCGCACGAGCACTTCCGGGGCGGCGTCGAGCAGCGCGCCGAGTACGCGCACATCGACGAGAGCAAACCGGGGCGCGCCACGACGTGGGGCTGGGCCGACATGAACCGCAAGGCCCAGTGCTACCGCGAGCTGCTGCGCCAGTACTTCAGCCCCGCGCAGCTCGACATGCCGGTCGCCGAAGTGCCGCCGGCACACGCCTACTACTACAGCAAGACCGACCCGCACACGACCGGCGCCTTGCTGCACAAGTACGGCGTCAAGTACGTCAACGGCGGCATCAACGTGTCGACCAACGTGCGCGCGGGCTACTTCATCGATCACGGCGTGCTCTTCATCAACCGCGCCTACGGCACTAACTGGGACTGGGTCGGCTCGACGCCCTGGGAGGGCTACTGGAACGACTTCGACGCGCCGTACTACCCATCGGACAAGTACGGCTGGCAGGAGGCCCACTTCCCCAACCTGTGGAACGCCAGGAAGAAGTGGACGCAGTATCTCCTGGGCACCAACGACAGCCAGAACCGCTTCCTGCCCAAGAACTCGGCCCAGTGCTCGTGGCAGTACCTCTACCACAAGTTCGGCACGATCACCGAGTCCGGCGGCACGTACACCATCGACCTCACCAGGGTCGATCCCGCCGCCTACGACGCCAACCTGCTGGGCAGCATGGTGCTCAAGACCTGGGTGGGCGACAGGGAGATCGCCTCGGTCGCCCTCACCAACGGCGCCAGCGTCCTGGGCTACTGGAAGGACACCTTCGGCTACGCCTACATCGAGATCGGCAAGAACGGCAACCCGCAGGGGCGTCTCGATCCTGCCGTCTACGAGATGACGGTGACGTTCGGCGATCAGACCATGCCCGCCTACGTCGACCTCAACGGCGCGACCTACAACGTGCAGTCGTTCGCCGCGGACGCGCACCAGGCTTCGCTGAAGCTGCAGATGTACGGCCGCCAGACGGTCAGGGTGAAGCTTCCCTTCACGCCTGCGTCGGTCGAGTGCAAGAACCCGGAGCTCGTGATCGGCAGGTGGAGCTACGCGGACGGCTTCCTGACCATGGACGTGCGCGGCACTACGCTCACCGGTGAGAAGGGCACGATCACGATCAGCGACACGGCTTCCGTGCAGCCCGACTGGCCGGCCGTGGACGATTTCCTCTACCAGCTGCAGAACCTGAGCCTGCTGAAGGCGGGCAACAGCCACTTCGACCTCGTCATCACCGACTACTCGCGGAACGGGCATGAGGCGACGCGCTTCTCGCACGGGCAGATCGCCGCCTTGCAGCACAGCCCGGGCGGCGCCAAGCGCGTCCTCGCCTACCTGAGTATCGGCGAGGCCGAGACCTATCGGTGGTACTGGAAGAAGTCCTGGGACGCGAACCTCGACGGCGTACCGGACAAGGGCGCGCCGTCCTGGCTTGGCCGGTCCAACCCGGATTGGCTCGACAACTACAAGGTCCGCTTCTGGAATCCGGGCTGGCAGCAGATCATCTACGGCACCCCGGACAGCTACCTCGACAAGATCATCGCCGACGGCTACGACGGGGTGTACCTCGACATCATCGACGCCTACGAGTACTGGGGTCCGGGCGGTGAGGGCCGGCCGGTGCGCAAGCAGGCGGCGCAGGACATGGTCGACTTCGTGCGCGCTCTGGCGCACTACGGCCGCGTGGTCAAGGGCAAGCCCGACTTCGCGATCTTCCCGCAGAACGGCGCCGATCTTGGCAAACACACCGAGTACATGGCCGTGGTCACCGGCATCGGTCAGGAAGACACCTGGTACGACGGCGACGCGATCTCGCCCTGGACGGCTGGGAACGTGCGCGCGCTCGAGCGCTTCAAGAGCGCCGGCAAGCCGGTCCTCTGCACCGACTACTGCCGGCGCCCCGCGCACATCGACCGCTTCTACCGCAAGGCGCAGGCCCTGGGCTTCGTGCCCTACGCCACCGTGCGCGACCTGGACAAGCTCGTGGTCAACCCGGGTCACGCGCCCGACTGAGCCGGGACGATGCGGGCACGGCCGGTCGCATCGGGGCGGCGACCGGCCCCCGCTCGGGCGCCTCGTCCCGGCGCCGGCAGTGCGGCGCGTTCGTGGGCAAACCGTTGCACAACGCGTACACTTCGCAGTGAGCCCGCGTCCGCGGGCACGTACCTGCCATGTCGACCATGGCGATGGCGGCCGCAAAGCGCGCCGCCGAAGGGGAGGTGGATCGCGATGAGACCTATCCATTGGCGATCGCGGCGGAGCGTGAGCGTGTTGGGCCTCGTGCTGCTGCTGGTCGCGCTTGCCGCGCTCGTGGCGCTGGCCGCCGGCTGCGGCAGTTCGAGCTCCGGCTCGAGCGCCAGCCCAAGTCCCAGCGCATCGACCGGGGCCACGTGGACGCCGGCCGACCTGGCGGCGCTGCAGGCCGACCCGGCACTCAAGCCCATGCTGCCTTCGGGCATGACCGCGATCCGCGTTGCCAGCGACATCCCGTACGCACCGTGGGAGTACTACGAGCCGGCCACCAGCAAGAACCCAGCCGGGTTCGACTACGACCTCTCGCAGGCCATCGCCAAGAAGGTCGGCGTCCCCGCCTCGTTCAACGAGACCCCGTTCGACAGCATCATCCTGTCGATCAAGGGCGGCAAGAACGACATGATCATGTCGGACATGTACGACAACCTCGAGCGCGAACAGCAGGGCGTCAGTTTCGTCGACTACGCCCTGGACGGCACGTCCATCCTCGTCAAGAAGGGCAATCCCGACGGCATCACCAACCTCGACAGCCTGGCGGGCAAGACCGTGGCCTGCGAGAGCGGCACGACGCAGCAGGCGCTGCTCCAGAAGCTGAACACGCAGTTCAAGAGCTCCGGCAAGGCGGCGATGACCATCCTGGCGCTCCCGAACCAGCCGGCAGCTTTCCTCGCCGTCACCAGTGGCCGCGCCGTCGCAGACCTCACCGACCATTCGACCGCCGAATACAACGCCATGACGACAAACAACGGCAACACGTTCGAGGTCGTCAGCGATCCGTCGGCGCCCAAGGGCTATGAGCCCCAGCTCGTGGGCATCGGTATGGTGGCCAAGAACACCCAGCTCATCGAAACCGTGCAGAAGGCCCTTCAGGACCTGATCGACGAGGGCGCCTACCAGAAGATCATCGCCAAGTACGGACTGACGGCCGTGGACTCGGCGCAGGTCAACCAGGGCGGCAAGAGCCCCAGCCCGAGCGCTACACCGTAAGGCTTTGAGCAGCTTGGCTTCTTCCAGCATGGATCTGGGCGGAGGGGCGGCCGGGGGACCGGCCGCCCCCTCCCGCCCGGAGGTCATCAAGGCCATCCCGGTCCGGCACTGGGGCCGCTGGCTCAGTGCGGCCATCGTCGTCTATCTCGTGGTGGCGCTGGTGTTCTCGTTCATCAAGAGCCCCAACGTCGACTGGCCGACGGTCTTCGACTACATGTTCAAGCCGCTGACTCTGCGGGCTCTGGCGCTTACCATCGAACTGACCTTCGTCACGATGGCGGTCGGCGCTGCCGGCGGGACGATCCTGGCCATCATGCGTCTCTCCGACAACCCGGTGCTCTCGTGGATCGCCTGGGTGTACATCTGGTTCTTCCGCGGCACTCCCGTGTACGTGCAGATCATCCTCTGGGGCAACATCGGCGTGCTGTACAGCACGTTCTACGTCGGGCTCCCGTTCACGGGCCTCGTCGTCGCGCATGGCAGCAGCGGCCTCCTCGTCAACCACTTGCTCGTGGTCGCGGTCCTGGCCCTGGGCCTCAACGAGGCAGCCTATGCGGCAGAGCTGGTGAGGGCCGGCATCATCTCCGTCGATGCCGGCCAGAGCGAGGCCGCCTCATCGCTCGGCATGTCGCCGCTGCTTGTCACCCGCCGCATCGTGCTTCCGCAGGCGATGCGGGTGATCATCCCGACGATGGGCAACGAGACCATCAGCATGCTCAAGACGACGTCGCTGCTTGCCGTGCTCGGTGGTGGCATCGAGCTGTTCGGACGGCTGCAGAGCATCTACGCCCAGACTTTCCAGGTCATGCCGCTGCTGATCGTCGCCTCGGCTTGGTACCTGATCGTCACTTCGATCCTGACAGTCGGCCAGGCGCGTCTCGAGGCCTACTTCGGCAAGGGCTTCGGCGCGGAGGAGACAGAGGCGGCGGAGAAGAGAGCCGCGCGCAGAGCATGGAAAGCCAATGCGGTCGCGGAGAGGGCCCAGAGGAATCCAGGACGTGGGTCATGATGAGCCAGCCAGAGGGAGGGCACCTGATCGATGCCGCGACCGCTGCGGCCGAAGCAGCCACCGGCGGTCAGCCGATGGTCAAGGCCGAGCAGGTCTGGAAGTCGTTCGGCAAGCTGGATGTGCTCAAAGGCGTCAACTTCGTCGTCCAGCCGCAGCAGACGTTCGTGCTGCTCGGCCCGTCGGGCGGCGGCAAGTCCACGCTGCTGCGCTGCATCAACCACCTCGAGAAGATCGACGCCGGCCGGCTGTACGTGGCCGGCGAGCTCATGGGCTACAGGGAGCGCGGCAAGGTCCTGCACGAGATGAAGGCCCGCGACGTGGCCAGGCAGCGGGCCTCCATTGGCATGGTCTTCCAGCGCTTCAACCTCTTCCCGCACAGGACCGCGATCGAGAACGTGATGGAAGCGCCGATCATGGTCCAGCAGGTGCCGCGCAAGAAGGCCGAGGCTGAGGCCGAGGCGCTTCTCAGGAGCGTCGGGCTCGGCGAGAAGCTCGACACCTACCCTGCGCAGCTCTCGGGCGGTCAGCAGCAGCGCGTCGCCATCGCCCGGGCGCTGGCCATGAAGCCCAAGTTGATGCTCTTCGACGAGCCTACGTCGGCGCTCGACCCGGAGCTCGTCGGCGAGGTGCTGGACGTGATGAAGCAGCTCGCCCGCGACGGCATGACCATGGTCGTGGTCACGCACGAGATGGGTTTCGCCAAGGAGGTCGCCGACGGCGTGGCGCTCATCGACGGCGGCGTGATCGTGGAGCAAGGTCCGCCGATGGAAGTCCTCGTGAGCCCGAAAGAGGAGCGGACCAAGCTCTTCCTGTCGAAGGTCCTGGCGTAGCAGAGCGTACGGGCGCGGGCGGGGCTTCGCCGCCCGCGCCCGTAGGCGTAAGCCGGCCGCGCTGGTGATTCGCGTCCTCCGGAGAGATATGCTCAGGCGGTCCGAGGCAGGGCGCTGGTTCGTGGGACGCGCAGCCTTCGGAGTCTGGCCTGGGCTTCCGGAAGGGGGATCGGCGTGGGAGGCGCACCGGAGCGAGCAGGCGGCGTCGCCTGCACCATCGCCGGCTGCCTGCTCATCCTCGTCAGCGCCCCCCTGCTGCTGCTCGTCGCGCCCAGCTTGAAGGGCCTCGGCGTGGTGGCGGCCGGCCTCGTCGCCTTCGCCGTGCTCGTCGCCGGCGTCGTCCTCGCCGGCCGCTGGCTGGGCGTGTTCCAGCGCCGCCCGGTGGGATCGGTGGAACAGCCGGGATGCCTGCCGCTGCTGGTCACCCTCCTGACTCTCCTGAGCGCCGCGGTGATTCTCTACTACGTCGTGTACTACTGCGCGGGCGTCGTCCTCAACGGGTGGAACAGCGTCTAGTTCACCCGCGAGTCGAGACCGGAGATGAGCACGAGCGTCACTCTGCGTTTGGCGTTCCGCCACGGGGGAACCCGCCGGGTATGACGGTGACGCGGCGAGCCCGCACGGTGGGCGGCGTCCCGCAGTCCAGAGAGGCGATACCGATGATCCTCATCGTGCAACACACCGTACGCGACTACGACGCCTGGAAGCCGGTCTTCGACGAGCACGAGGGCGTGCGCGTCAGGTATGGGTGCCAGGGCCACACGATCTACCGCGATGCCGATGACCCCAACAGCCTGACCCTGCTCTTCAGGTACGAATCTCGCGAGCGGGCGGACGAGTTCATGCGCGATCCGTCCCTGCGCGAGGCGATGGAGCGCGGCGGCGTGATCTCCGAGCCGCGCGTCTCGTGGGTGGAAGATGCTGAAGCCGCCTCATACGCGGCGCGCCGGGCGGCGTGACCTCACGCTGCAAGGCGGGCTGAGCGCCGCCGGCCGCCTTCGAGACGTAGAATGGGGCGGCCCCGGCGGGCGCACCTCCGACGTGCCCGGGGGTCTCCGCTTGGGAGGGTGAACCTTGAAGGCCGTCGTCGTGTACGAGTCGCTCTGGGGGAACACCGCCGCGGTGGCGCGCGCGATCGCCGAAGGCCTCGGGCCGGAGGCGCGCGCCCTGACCACGGCCGAGGCGACGACCGATGTGGTCGCCGGCGCGGACGTGATCGTCGCCGGCTCGCCGGTGCTGGGCTTCACGCTGCCGACCGAGAAGATGCGCGAGGGCGTGCGCAGCAACCCGGGTAAGGCGCCGGCGCCGCCCGACCTCTCGCACCCCTCGATGCGCTCATGGCTCGACGCGCTACCCGACGGCCACGGGCACGGGGCCGCGTTCGACACCCAGGTGCGCGGCCCGTTCGGCAGTGCCGCACCGAAGATCGCCGAGGCGCTCGACAAGGCCGGGTACAGCCCGCTGGGGAAGCCAGTCGGCTTCGTGGTGGCGGGCCGGTTCGGCCCGCTGCGCGACGGCGAGCTCGAGCGCGCGCGCGATTGGGGCGCGGAGCTTGCGCGTACGCTGCAGGCGGCCGCGGGGTAAGGACCTTCAGCCGCCCCGCCCGGCGCGGGGTCGTCACCGGCCGGTCGAGTAGGATATCCCGAACAACGCGTGTCGGACCACACCCGAAGGAGCTTGACGATGGCGGACCCGCAGTACCCCTCACACGACGCCGAGCGCCCCGATCTGTCGCCCGCCACCCTCTCCGTCTGGGCGGGCGAGGGCGAGTCGCTCGTGGAGGGCGCCACCCAGGTGCCGATCGTGTACAGCGCCGCCTACGGCTACCCGGACGTGGAGTCCTGGCTCGACGTGGCGCTCGGGCGCAAGCCGGGCCACATCTACAGCCGCAACACCAACCCGACCGTGCATGCCTTCGAGGAGAAGGTGCGGATCCTCGAAGGCGCCGAAGCCGCGACCAGCTTCTCCACCGGCATGGCCGCGGTGAGCAACATGCTGTTCGCGCTGCTGGCGCCCGGCGACCGCGTGGTCTCGGTCAAGGACACCTACGGCGGCACCAACCGGCTGTTCCACGACTTCCTTCCGCGGCTCGGTATCGAGGTCGAGCTCTGCGACACTATCGACCACGAGCGGATCGAGGCCGCCATCGCGCGCGGCTGCACGCTCGTCTACCTCGAGACGCCGACCAACCCGACGCTCAAGGTGATGGACATTGCCCGCCTGGCCGCGGCGGGGCACGAGGCCGGCGCCGTCGTGGTCGTCGACAACACCTTCGCCACGCCGATCAACCAGAACCCGCTGGCCCTGGGCGCCGACCTGGTGCTGCACAGCGCGACCAAGTTCCTCGGCGGTCACGCCGACGTGCTCGGCGGCGTCGTCTGCGGTGACCCCGAGCTGGTCGCCAAGGTCTACCACTACCGCGAGATCACCGGAGCCGCGCTCGACCCGATGGCCGCCTACCTGCTGATCCGCGGCATGAAGACGCTGAGCTTGCGCATCCGCCAGCAGAACGAGAGCGCGCTCACCATCGCGCGCTGGCTTCAGGAGCAGCTGGCGGTCGCCGCCGTCTACTACCCCGGCCTCGAGACGCACCTGCATCACGACGTCGCCGCCCGCCAGATGCGCGGTTACGGCGGCGTGCTCAGCTTCCTGCTCGAGGGCGGCTTCGAGGCGGTGAAGCGGGTGCTGCCGCGCCTACGCCTCGCGCACCGCGCCGCCAACCTGGGCGCCGTCGAGACGGTCGCCGGCCCGCCGGCGACGACCAGCCACGTCGAGTGCACCGCCGAGGAGCGCGAGGCGATGGGCATCCCAGAGGGGCTGATCCGCTACTCGGTGGGCATCGAGGACTCAGGCGACCTGATTGCCGACCTCGAGCAGGCGCTCGCCGGAGCGTAGGGGGCTGGGACCTCCAGGCCCGCACGGCCACGAGCGAGAGGCCGAGCGTCTCCTCTGCCTCGCGGATGCGGCCGAGCTGCACGTCGTCGTGCTCGGCCGGCTGCGCCCGGAGCTGCGGGCCGAGCCCGTCCATCAGCGTCTGGAACTTCGTCTCGCGCGCCGGGTCAAGCCTGCGGCACGAGAAGGCCGCCAGCGTGAGACCCAGGTCGTGCCGCAGAGCCTGGAGAGTCTCGAGCCGGTCGCCGTCGAGCTTCCGCGCGATCTCGCAGAGCATCTCGCTCCTCCACTACCAGACGAAGGGGATGAAGCGCCGTCGCACCCGCTCACGGTAGGCGGCGTACTCGGGGTGCCGTTCGGTGAGCCAGGCCTCCTCGCGGCTGCGCTTGGCTTCCAGGAATGGCCCGGCCACGGCCAGCGGCAGAAGTGCCAGCGGCGAGGTGAGCAGCCCCCAGGCGGTGCCGAGCAGGAGCACCCCGCCGTAGATGGGGTGCCGCAGGAGGCCGTAGGCGCCCTCCTGCTTGAGGCTGCCCTCGGCCGTCGGCCGAGGGAATGGCGTGAGCTGGCGCCCCAGGCGCCGTGAGCCGCCGGCGCTGAGCCCGGCGCCGGCCAGCGCCAGCAGCACGGCGGCGAGCAGCCGGGTGGTCCGGGCTGCGCGCGGCCAGCGCGGGCCGCGCAGCCCGGCGACAACGGCCCACCCGATCAGCGCGGTCTGCGCCGCCACCCAGCCCTCGCCGCGCGGGCCGAGCGCCGGCAGTCTGCTGCCGGCGGGAGGGGTCTGCGGCTCGTCGGTCGCGCTCATCGCGGTCGGCCTCCTGGTGGCCTGTCGGGGAGCCGGCGCCGGCCGGCGCCCCGCTGCAATCGTACAAGCATACTGGGCCTCGGGCGGGGTCGCGAGCCGCACCGCCCGGCTACTTGACCGCCACCTTGCAGCGGTCGCGCGGGTCGCTGACGACCGGCACTCGGACGCCGGGTTGACAGGCGGGGACCTCGAAGCGGTTGATGAGCAGTTTGGTGGTCGCCTCGCAGGGTTCACCGCTGGGGGCGTCGACGAGCAGACGCAGTTTCGCGACCGGGCAGTTGTTGCTGATCGTGATGCCGGTCTCCTCGACCGCGGTGATCGTCGCCGAAGAAGAGCCACAGGCAGAAGGCGATCAGCGCGACGAAGCCGATGCAGATGATCGCCCCGGCGCGCAGAGCGCCTGCCCGTGCGGCGGTGAGTGCACCGTTGGCCGCAGGGGCGCCGCGGCCGAAGGCGGACGGCGTCCGGCTGCTATCATCGCGGGCATGGACGAACGGGCTGGGGTAGATGCCGGGCGCGTGGCCGAGCTGTGGCAGCGCGAACGCGTGCGCTACGCGTGTGAGCACCCGCGCTGCCTGGCGCTGCGCGAGCGCGCCCGCCCGCGCATGCCGCACGGCGTGCCCATGAGCTGGATGGTCAGCTCCTTCGCCCATCCGCCGCTGTGGGTCGACGAAGGGCACGGCGTCCACTTCACCTGCGCCGACGGGCGCCGTTTCCTCGACACCAACGTCGGCGACAAAAGCACCTTCTGCGGCATCGACTCGGCGCCGGTGGTACGCGCCGTGCAACGGCGCGTGGCCGCCGGCGCCCAGTTCATGCTGCCGACAGAAGACGCGATCGTCGTGGCCGACGAGCTGGCCGCTCGCTGGGGCGTGCCGGCGTGGCAGTTCACGCTGTCCGCCTCGCAGGCCAACACGGAGGCCCTGCGCCTGGCGCGACACGCCACCGGCCGCGCCCGCGTACTCAGCTTCACCGGCAACTACGGTGGCCACGGCGACGAGCTGCTGGCCGCCTACGCCGGCGAGGAGCGCCTCTCGTACCTGGGGCTGCCCGAGGCGGCCGGACGTGACCTCGACGTGGTGCAGTTCAACGACCGCGACGCCCTGGAGCGGGCGCTGGCCGGGCGCGACTACGCCTGCGTGTTCACGGAGTCGGCGCTCACGAACGAGGGAGTGGTGCTCCCCGACCCGGGCTTTCACGCCGAGCTGCGCCGGCTCACGCACGAGAGCGGTACGCTGCTGCTCTTGGACGAGACGCACACCCTGATCTGCGGGTCCGGCGGCCTTACCCGGGAGTGGGAGCTCGAGCCGGACATAGTCGTGGTCGGCAAGGCGATCGGCGGCGGGCTGCCGCTCGGCGCCTACGGGATGACCGCGGA
>Ga0209539_1000393_pt1 | contig 25602 bp, 26 predicted proteins | sample BarGraNGADG00312_2_FD_184499 | JGI IMG/M metagenome (GOLD analysis project Ga0209539, IMG submission 184499) | Arctic peat soil microbial communities from Barrow, Alaska - Barrow Graham LP Ref core NGADG0011-312 (SPAdes) (version 2) | ecosystem: Environmental > Terrestrial > Soil > Wetlands >...
GGACAGGCACCTTTTTGCATTCTTGCCTGAAAACAAATGCGCCGCAGGCATCTGCCCGCGGCGCACTCTTCTAATGCAAAATGGTGCCTGTCCCTATTTTGCGTTTTTACTTCAGCTTGTCCCTCCCGAAGCCCAGCACGTTACGCGCGGTGATGAGCATCTGGATCTGGCCGGTGCCCTCGAAGATGTCGTTGATCTTCGCGTCGCGCATCCACTTCTCGAGCAGGCATTTGCGCGAGTAGCCGAGCGGCCCCATCAGCTCGACGCATTTCTGCGTGATATGGGTCACCGCCAGGCCCGCCTTGGCCTTGGCCATGGACGCCTCCAGGCTGTTGCGGGTGCCGTTGTCCAGCATCCACACGGCGCGCCAGGTGAGCAGCCGAGCCGCCTTGAGGTTGGCCTCCATCTCGGTGATGTCGCGCTCGATCGCGGTCATGTTCGCCGGAGAGATCCCGTAGCGGATCTCGACGCCTTCGTCGGCGAGCGCCTGCTTGACGTAGTCCAGGGCCGCGCGCCCCACGCCGATCGCCATGGCGGCGACCATAGGCCGCGTCGCGTCGAACGTCGCCATGACGCCCTTGAAGCCCTTCTCTCCGGCCTTCTTGGGGTCGACGACCTCAGCGCTTCCCAGGATGTTGGCCTCCGGGATGCGGCAGTCCATGAACGCCAGGGTCACCGTGTCCGAGCAGCGGATGCCCATCTTGTCCTCGATCTTGGCGATGGTCATGCCCGGCGCGCCGTGCTCGACGATAAACGGCTTGATGCCCGCGCGGCCGGCCTTCGCGTCTACCGTGGCCCAGACGACCACGAAGCCGTCCGAGTCCTCGAGCGCGCTCTTACCGCTCGTCACGAAGATCTTCTCGCCGTTCAGCACCCACTCGTTGCCGTCCTTCACCGCGGTGGTGCGCAGGTTGGCGGTGTCGCTGCCGGCCTCCGGCTCAGTGATCGCCATGGCGCCCCAGCACGGCTTCTCGCCCGAGAAGCGAGCCAGGAACTGCTCCTTCTGCTCAGGTGTCCCGGTCGCCTGCACCGCCGCGCCTCCGAGGCCCTGCCCCGGGAACGCGAGCGCTATGCCGGCGTCGCCCCAGAATATCTCCTCGACGGTAACGGCCGTGGTGAGCTGCGCCTCGCGGCGCTTCTTCTCGCCGCCCTCTTCCTTCTTCTTGTCGCCGCCGGAGAGCGAGCCGCCGATGCCGCCCTTCATGAACCCATGGACCATGTTCAACAGGTCCCAGGGCTTCTCGTGCTCTTCCTCGTCGTACTTCCTCGCCTGCGGGCGCATCGCCTGCTCCGCGAACATGCGCAGCATCTTCTGCGTGCCCTTGATCTTCGGCGAAAGCTCAAAATCTATAGTCACTCAGTTCACCTCCTAAACCATTACCAGGCCTTCGAGGGTGGAGAAGGCGCGCGCGTTCCGGAACCAGAGCTCCGGCATGTTGTCCCGCACGTAGCCGTGACCGCCCATGACCTGAACCGCACCGTCGCAAACCTGCATGCACTTCTGGGCCGCGTAGTTCTTCGCGAGCGCCGCGTCCTTCGCGAACTCCTCGCCCCGGTCGGCCTTCCAGGCGGCCTCCCAGGCCAGCATCCTCGACGCGTCCGTCTCCATGAACATCTCGGCGATCATGAAGGCGATTGCCTGACGCGAGCCGATGGGGTCGCCGAACGCAATGCGCTCCTTGGCATAATCCCGGGAGTGCTCGGCCGCGCGGCGCATCATACCGATCGCCATCGCCGCAAGCGCCAGGCGCGAGCGGGACAGCAGGTTGAGGTAGTCGATCCCTTCGCCCTCGCCGACCTTGGCGCTGAGAGGGACCCTGACGTCCTTCAGTTCGACTTCATACGTGGCAAGGGCCTTCAGCCCCATGTTCTTCTCGGGCTCGCTGACAGTCAGGTCCTCCGCGGCCTTCGGGACTATGAAAGCCTCGACGCCGGAGAAGCCCGCGCCCGGGTTTGTGGTCGCAAAGACCAACAGGTTGTCGGAGTCGGCAGCGAGCGGGACCAGGCACTTCTGGCCCTTGAGGACATACTCCTCGCCGTCCCTGGTGGCGCGGGTCGCCGGCGCCGAAGCGTCGAACGAGAACCTCGGCTCCACGAGAGCCGCGCCGGAAGCGTTGAACGCCTCGCCGCACATCGAAGGGAGCACCGCCTGCTTCTGCTCCTCTGTGCCCTCGAGCAGGACGGTGTACGCCGTGACCGTGGGCGAGCACAGGTGCAGGGCCGCGGACAGGTCGCCGTGGGCGAGTTCCTCATAAGCCATGACGCCGGTCAGCGCCGATGGGCCTTCGCCGAAGCCCCCGTATTCCTCGGGGACGGAGGACGAGATGATCTCGAGTTCCCAGCCCGTCTTCACGATGTCTGGAGAGACCGCGCAGGCCTCGTCCATCTCCCGCGAGGCGGGATCCATCTGGTCGGTCGCGAAGCTGGCAATGGTCTCCGTTACCATCGCCTGTTCTTCGCTGGGTTCGAACGATAGCATAGGCTACTCCTCCTTTCGCGGGGGCGGCTGCTCCGTCCCCTTAAACGCCGCCTCTTCAAGCAGGCGGCTCCTGAGTTCCCTCTTCATCACTTTCAGCGTCATGGTCAGCGGCATCTGGTCTATGATGCGCACCATCCGCGGCGCCTTGTAGGCTGCTATGTGCTCCTTGCACCAGTCGAGGAGCTCCTGCTCGGTCGCCTCCTGGCCGTCTATGAGCTGGATAAACGCGACCGGCACCTCTCCCTTGGTCTCATGGGGCGCGCCGATGAGCGCGACCTCGAAGACCTTCGGGTTGCGCAGGATCTCTTCTTCGACCTCGCGCGAGAACACCGAGTAGCCGCCGTGCTTGACGACGTCTTTCTCCCTGTCGACGAAGTGAAGAAAGCCGAGCCGGTCGCGGAAACCCACGTCGCCGGTGTGGAACCACCCGTACTTGAAAGCCTCGGCGGTGCGGTCCTCGTCGCCCCAGTAACCCTTCATCACGTTGGGGCCGCGGACTACGAACTCGCCGACTTTGCCGCGGCGGAGTTTCTTGCCCTCGTCATCCATCACCTTGACGTGCACACCGGGGACGGGCATGCCGACCGTCCCGGACCTCCGGATGAAGGAGTTCACCGAGATGATCGGGGACGTCTCGACCAGCCCGTATCCTTCGATGAAGCGGCCGCCGAAGGACTCGAGCACCTTGATCTGGTCCCGGGGCATGGCATCGGCGCCGGATATCCAGTACCTGACGCTGGAGAGGTCGTACTTCTCTGGATGGAACTGCAGGAGGATGTTCCACATCGCCGGGACCCCGGTCACGACGGTGGCCTTGTACTCCTCTATGTATTTGAGGGTCTTCTCCGGGTCGAAGAAACGCTCCAGCACTCCCGAGCAACCGCAGTAGAAGCCCCCGATGATGCTGGTGGTGAAGCCGAAGATGTGCGCGAGCGGCAGCGCGGTGACTCCCACGTCTTTGCGCCCGATCCGCAGCATGATCACCGAGAGCGTGGCGGTCGAGAGAAGGTTCTTGCTGGTGAGCACTGCGCCCTTGGGGACGCCGGTGGTTCCGGAGGTGTAGAAGATGGCGATGGGCGCGTTCTTGTCCAGGTCGATCGGCGCGACCACCGTGTCGCTGAACCCCTCGGTGAGGTCGTCGACCGACATGAAACCGTCCGGAACGTCTTCGGCGTCGCCCACCATAAGCCAGTGCTCGATGCCCGGGACGCTGGACTTGTCCCGGATGTTGAGAGCGAAGAGTTCGGGCTCGGTGACCAGCACCTTTGCCCCACAATCCGCGATCGCGCCCCGGAGTTCGTCAGCCTTGAGCATGTAGTTGAACGGGACCGTGATCGCGCCGATGCGGGCGGCAGCGGTGAACAGCAGCCCGACCTCGGGCATGTTGGTGAGAACGGTGGCGATGCGGTCGCCGGCTTTTACGCCCAGCCTGTCCCGCAGGGCCGCGGCGACCGTGTTGCACGACTTCAGCGCCTGGTTGAAGGTCAGGACTGTCGTCTCGTCGTCGTATCCGAGGTTGCGATAGGTGACGGCCTGCTCGCGCCTGGCGAAGTCCTTGTCGCCGAACTTGGATGCGGCGCGGTCGACGAGGTTCGCCACGGAAAGGTTATTTCGTGCCAACTGGTGCCCCAGACTCCTAGACAGCCGCCCTATTATATATGACCGAAGTCATCAAGCGCGGCGCGCGCGGCTCTTCCGAGCTTCGGCCGACAGTACTTAACGGCGCTACAGCGGTCGTTATATTAGCAACAGAGCAAGAACGAGTAAACACCGTAGCGCCGGCGTCCCGCCGGCACGGGTCCCTGTGCCAGTGTAGCGCCGGCGTCCCGCCGGCAAGGGTCCTTGTGCTAGTCTTGATCGAGAGGCGCCGACCGCAAGGTGGTTGTATGACGCGCTGGCGAACAGGTTTCATAGTCGCAACGATCAGCATGGTGGCGCTCGCGGTCGTCACCGCCGGCTGCGTCTCGAAGACGACCTCGAGTACGGTCCCCTCCCAGCCCTCCACGCAGGCAACCGGTAAGCCGACTGTGCTGATCTTCGCCCAGCCCGGGTGAGCTACCTGCCCCGTCGCCGAGCGCCTCGTGCAGGAGCTGCAGAAAGAGATGGGTGGATCGTTCGACGTTCAGATCGTCGATATCTCAATAGATACGGCTGCCGCTCAGAAGTACGAGATCCAGGCGACGCCTACCGAGGTGATCCTCGGTTCGAGTGGCGCACAGTCCTCAGTGATGACAGGGGTGCCGGAAAAGCAGGAGCTTCGCGCGGCGATCGAAAAAGCGGCGGGGCAGTGAGTGCGGCCAGATCTAATTGTTTGGGGTAATGGATTGGGGCTGGTGGAGCCGAGGGGAGACTCGAAGGCCGCTGCACCCTGCCGAAGATTCCGTAAGCGCTGGTTTGCTGGTAAGGGTTCCGCAGCCCCCTAGGGGGGCTTCCAGCCCCCCTGAGGGCGAAGCCCTTCGGGCTTCTGTCACCCCCCGATGAAGAGTCGCGGGTGGACCTTCCCCCCGCGACATGAATCGACCCCCCTGGGTTCGAGTCCCCTCGGGTTTGGTGATTGCTGGTGTATGGTGGAGCCGAGGGGACTCGAACCCCTGACCTCATCCGTGCGAGGGATGCGCTCTCCCAACTGAGCTACGGCCCCACTGTGCCGCTATTCTAGCGCAAGGCATACGGCACTTCAAAAAGCGCGAAGCATTGCGCGGCGCTATAATCTTCACATCCGGTTCACCGATGATGGAGGTGCCGTTGGCGCGCCAGGACCCCGAAGACGACCTCGAAGTGAATGAACCAGCCGAAGAGGCCGAGGTCAGCCGCTGGAGGCGGTTCGCCGCGTGGGCGGTGCGCTGGCGCACGCCGCTGCTCGTGATCACCGCCTTGGTTTCCCTCACGCTGGTGATCGGCATAGGGCTCTACCAGTTCTCGCACCGCGCGCGCGTGCCTATCGACATAGTGAAGACGCAGCCCATCCACGGAACCGATACCTCGGTGGGTGCCGGCATCCTCGACTTCGTCAAAGCCCAGGGCGTCAAAGTGGTAAACGAGGGCTTCAAGCCCAATTGGGGCGCAGAGCAGGTCGGCGACAAAGAGTGGGTAGTGTCATACGTCTTCGAGGTCGGCCGCCAGTCCCACTGGTTGTCATGGCGGGTCAATACCAGCACAGGTGACATCGTGCCCAGGAACGCACTCGCCCGCCGGATCCTGGAAGGTAAGTAATGATCGCCGACCTCCACATCCACACCAACCGCTCGGGCGGGCCGATGCTTCGGGGGGGTACCTGGGCGACCTCGAGTGTAATAAGAAGTGGAAAACGAACGACGTGGTTCTGACGTGGGGTTGCCCTGCTGTGTAGTATAATTATCGAGAATCGTCCAGCGGGTAGGATATGTCCCGCAAGTATAGAAATTAAAGCCTGGGTATCAATACGGAGGTGGCTACGTGGCAAGGTATGGACCTCACGGACACGAGATAGTCGGCGAAGAAATCGACCGGATAAGGTGTGGTAACTGCGGTAACCGCGTCGTGTTCGAACAGGGTGACGAAGAGGTCAAGTGCCCGCACTGCGGCAACCTCGTAAAGAAGCCGAAGAAACAGAAGCCAAAACCAGAAGAATAGACGGTGGCAGGGGCCCTGTAAGACCTCCCACGGGGGATCGAACCAGGAGGGGAAACTTGGAACTGGAAGTATCGACAAGGGAAGTCGGAGATCACACTGTGATCAAGCTGAAAGGCGAGGTCGATATCTACACCGCGCCGTCTCTTCGCGAGACCATCGTGGACGCGGTCGAGAAAGGCCGCTACAAGATAGCGGTCGACCTCGATGAGGTCGACTTCCTCGACAGCACCGGTCTGGGTGTCCTCGTGGGGGGTTTGAAGAGGGTCAAGCAGCACGAGGGCGAGCTCGGAATAATCTGCAACCAGGAGAAGATCCTGCGCATCTTCAAGATCACGGGACTGACCAAGATCTTCAAGATGTACAAGGGTGTTGACGAGCTCGAAGGCGGCCAGGCCTGAGCTGACGGGCGGCCCCGACCGACTTGCAGGATACTTGAACCAGAGGCGGACCTTGGTCCGCCTTGCGTTGTTGAAGGGCGGGTTCGGCCTGTAATCACCCGTTGAACATTGGATGCGCTTATGACAGAGAAGCAGATCGGCGACTACTACCAGAGCCTCAGGGACGAGATGGTCGAGCAACAGATGCGGGCGCGCGGCATCACCGACGAGAGGGTGCTCGAAGCGATGAGGAGGGTGCCGCGCCACCTCTTCGTCCCCCCCGGCCGCAGGGACAGGGCATACGACGACACCCCGCTGCCTCTCGGCGAAGGGCAGACGATCTCGCAGCCTTACATGGTCGCCTGGATGACCGAGCTGCTTTGCCTGCGAGGCAACGAGGTGGTGCTGGAGGTCGGGACCGGCAGCGGCTACCAGGCAGCCGTGCTGGGCGTCCTCGCTAAGAAGGTCTACACGATCGAGCGAATACCTTCGCTTGCAGAAGCCGCTGCCAGACTCCTCACCGAGCTCTCGCTCGACAACGTTGAGATCGTGGTCGGGGACGGGAGCAAGGGGCTCAAGGAGCACGCGCCATACGACGGCATACTGGTGACGGCCGGCTCCCCGGGCGTCCCACAAGTGCTGGTCGAGCAACTGGCCGACGGAGGGCGTCTCGTCATCCCCGTGGGCCCCGCTTCCATGCAGATGCTCAACGTGATCACCAGGCGCGGAGATGACGTTGAGACAAACCAGGTTGGTTCCTGCGTCTTCGTGCCGCTGGTGGGCATGTACGGCTGGGAGCAGTCCTGACCGCTTGACCGCTGCGAACGCCATGAAATATCGTGAGTGGCGGCCCGGACACCGAAAGAGGTGCAGATGCAACCAGTTATCGTAATGCCGACATATAACGAGATTGAGAACATCGAGAACATGGTCCGGCAGTTGTTCGGCATGGACCTCGGCCTCTCCATGTTGATAGTGGACGACAACTCGCCTGACGGCACGGGCGACATCGCCGACCGCCTCGCCACCGAGTTCCCTCAGCTCCGCGTCTCGCACCGGGAAGGCAAGCTGGGGCTCGGTACCGCGTACACGCACGGTTTCAAGATCGCGGTGGACGAAATGGGCGCGGATTGCGTCTTCGAGATGGACGCCGATTTCTCTCACAATCCGAAATACATCCCCGATTTTCTCGAGGCGATACGGAAACACGACATCGTCATTGGGTCCCGCTACGTCGACGGGGGCGGCACCGAGGACTGGGGATGGACGCGGAAGCTCATAAGCCGGGGCGGCAGCCTGTATGCCAGGACGCTCACCGGGATGAAGATCAAGGACACCACCGCCGGGTTCCGGTGCTTCAGGACGGAAGTCCTGCGCCAGATCGATTTCTCGCGCATCGATGCGTCCGGTTACGGGTTCCAGGTGGAGATGTCCTACGTCTGCACCATCATGGGGTTCGACATCTACGAGCTCCCCATAGTGTTCGCCGACCGTCGGGTCGGAGAGTCCAAGATGAGCAAGGGGATCGTCCTCGAGGCGATGCGGCTCGTCGGGGGGTTGAAACGTAAATACAGCGATATTACCAAACAGAGCCCGAAGTCTTGAAAGAGGTGACCGGCCGCGGTCCGCGGCCGCTCACAGTCAGTAACCGGGGCATCAGTGTGAACCATTGCCGGCGGGACGCCGGCGCTACAGGGCGCCCGGTCCGCGGCGGCGGGACACCATCACCGGCGCGATCCATTCAAGACGGGCAGAAATCCGGACGGAGGTCTCAGTGAGCAAGCAACTGACGGAACAACTGCACTACCTGTTCGAGCCGAGGTCGGTGGCGATCATCGGCGCGAGCAACGTGAAGATGAAGTGGGGCTATATCGTGCCGGCCAACATCCTGGCCGGAGGGTGGAAAGGCAAGCTCTACCCCGTGAACCCCAAAGAGACGGAGATACTCGACAGGCCGGTCGTGAAGTCAGTGAAGGACATCGAAGACGACGTCGACCTGGCGGTTGTCACGGTCCCGGCCGACCACGTGGTCGCCGTGGTCAAAGAGTGCGTCGAGAAGGGCGTCAAGACCTGCATCGTGATATCGGGAGGCTTCAGCGAGACGGGAGGGGAGGGGACCGTACTCGAGCGGCAGATGATCGAGGTCATCAAAGGCTCGGGGATGCGCCTGGTCGGGCCCAACACCATGGGGGTCTACTCGGGCCCGAACTCGCTTCACGCCTTGATGCCGCCCGTCCGCCCGGTGGCGGGCAAGATCGGTTTCGCTGCACAGAGCGGTAACCTGGGCACCCAGATGCTGTCCCTCGGCAAGGCGCTGGGGGTCGGGTTCTCCCGGTTCGTCTGCATCGGCAACGAGGCGGAGCTCAAGGCCGCTGATTACCTGGAGTACTTCGCGGACGACCCGGCGACCGAGGTCATCCTCCTCTATATAGAGGGGCTGCGCGACGCGAGGCGGTTCATCGAGGTAGCGGCCAACACCTCCCCGAAGAAGCCGATCGTCGTCCTCAAGGCCGGGAAGACGCAGGCGGGAGCGAGAGCGGCGGCGTCCCACAGCGCGGCGCTCGCGGCCGATGAGGCCATCTTCGAAGGCGTCATCAAGCAGACCGGCATGATCGAGGCGGACACCACCGAGGAGATGCTCGATATCGCCAAGGCGTTCGCGGCTATTCCACCGCCAAAGGGAAAGAGGGTCGGGGTCCTGACCTGGGGCGGCGGCTGGGGGGTCGTAACCGCGGATGCCCTCGCGCAGCACGGGCTCGAGCTGGTGGAATTCCCGGAGGAGACGCTCAGAGAGCTTGATGCGGTCCTGCCACCGTACTGGAGCCGCGGCAACCCTGTCGACCTGGTGGGCACGCTCGACCTGTCGATGCACTTCCAGTGCCTCGAGATCATCGCCCGCTGCAACTGCGTGGACTCGATAATAAGCCTCGGAACGATGGGCGCGACCTCCTCCTTCCAATCGTTCGTTCTGGAGGGCCCGATGATGGACGAGATCGAGCGGGAGCGCATCAAGCCCAAGGTCATCACGAGCGAGTTCCTTAAAGAGCTGCAGAAGACCGACGAGGCTTACCGCGCCGAGGTCATACGCCTGATGGAGGAGACACAGAAGCCGATAATAGCGGTCTCGTTCCCGACGTCCGGGTCTATCACGCCTATGCTCGCGAGACAGAGCGAGGTAGTGATATACCCGTCCCCGGAACGGGGCGCCAAGACCCTCGCGGCGCTCTATGAGTACCAGCAGTTTCTCGAGAGGAAGCTGGCGAGCGTCTGAGCGGATCCGGCAGAGTCGTTAGACCAGTAGGAGAACCTTGGTACTGATACTGCAGGCGGCGTTCCTGGGAATCGTCCAGGGCCTGACGGAGTTCATACCTATAAGCTCCAGCGGGCACCTGGTGCTGATACCGAAGCTCTTCGGCTGGAACGTCTTCGTCGCCACCAAGGGCGTCAGCACGGCGTTCGATGTCGCTCTGCACCTGGGCACGCTGCTGGCGCTGCTGGTCTTCTTCCGCCGGCAGTGGATCGTGCTCATCAAGGCCTTCTTCCTGTCGCTGCGGCACCGGCCCGCCGACTGGGACAGGTATATGAAGCTTGCCTGGATGCTGATCCTCGCGAGCATCCCGGCGGCGATCGCCGGGGCGCTGCTCAACAACGTGATAGAGGACCATTTCCGGACCTCCGGCTGGGTCGCGATCCTGCTGCTCCTCGGGGCTTCCGTCATGGCCGCCGCGGAGTTGCTCGGGAAGCGGGACAGGGACTTCAGCCGCTTGAAGATGAAGGACGCGGGGATAGTCGGCGGCGCCCAGGTGCTCGCGCTGTTTCCCGGGGTATCGCGTTCAGGCATCACGATCTCGGCCGGCATGCTGGACGGCCTCGACCGCGAGGCAGCCGCGCATTTCGCTTTTCTGATGGCGGCCCCGATTATAGCGGGCTCCGGGATCTACGAAGCTTTGAAACTGGCGAAGAACGGCTTCCCGGCCCACGGCCCCGGCATCTTCATCGCCGGGTTCATCACCTCGGCGCTGAGCGGGTTCGTGGCTATCGCCTGGATGATGAAGTACCTCAAGAGCCACACGCTTCTGCCTTTCATCATCTACCGCGTGGGCCTCGCCGCGCTTGTGTTTATCATCCTCGCCGCCGCCTGACGCGCCGCGGCATGGCTTTGACAAAGTCGCGAATTCTGGTTCACTTGAAGAGTGGCCCACTGAACGAAGATCGGATCCAGATGCACGAACTGTCTGTGACGGAGAGCATGCTCGGGGTGGTGCTGAGGCACGCTCAGGCGAACAACGCCACCAAGGTTACCAGGATAAACATGGTGATGGGCGAAATGAGCACGGTGATGGAGGACTCGGTGCGGTTCTACTTCGAGATCATCGGCAAGGACACCATCGCCCAGGATGCGGAGTTGAACTTCCGGCACACCAAGCTCATCACGAAGTGCAAGGAGTGCGGCAAGGAGTTCGAGGTCGTCGAGTACGACTTCACCTGCCCCGAGTGCAAGGGCACCTCCACGGAGATCATCTCCGGGCGCGAGTTCCAGGTAGAATCGATAGAGATCAGCTAGGAGGCAGAGGGATGGAGATCGAGGTCCTCGAGGGCGTCTTTGACGCTAACGAGATAATCGCAAAAGAGAACAGGGCGCTGCTCGACCGGGAGGGCGCGTTCATGATCAACCTGATGGCCAGCCCTGGCGCGGGCAAGACGTCGGTCATCATGAAAACGCTTGAGGGCGTGTCCGGCGACCTCAACTGCGCGGTCATCGAAGGTGACATAGCCGGCAAGGTGGACTCCGAGCGCATAGCCGCCGCGGGAGTCCCGGCGATCCAGATCAACACGGGTGGCTCCTGCCACCTCGAGGCAAAGCAGATCAACCACGCGCTGAACCACCTGAACCTCGAAGGCGTGGACCTGGTGATAGTCGAGAACGTCGGCAACCTGGTGTGCCCGGCCGAGTTCAAGCTGGGGGAAGACCTCAAGGTCATGATCCTGTCGGTGGCCGAGGGGCACGACAAGCCCCTCAAGTATCCCCTCATGTTCTCAGAGTGCCACGTGCTGATAGTCAACAAGATCGACCTGATACCTCACACCGACTTCGACGTGGAGGAACTCGAGACAACTGTCCTCAAGATGAATCCGGGAGTGGTGATCTTCCGAGTGTCTTGCAGGACCGGCCAAGGACTGCAAGAATGGAGCGCGTGGCTCAAGAAAAAGGTGGACACGGCCGATAAGGCTACATAACAGGCGGTCGGCTCAAGCCGCAGGGGTACCTCAATCCCACAACATCAAAGCGTGACAATACCGTATTCCGGTTTTGGTAATAGCCATTTCCGTATACGGATTTCTATTACCTCAAAGGAGGCGCTTGATGCCAACGGAGGCGTTGAGGCGGGTCAGGGAGACGGAGGAGAAGGCGGAGGACCTCATCGACAGCGCTTACGACGAGGCCGACCGCATACTCGCGGATGCCAGGACCGACGCGGCGAGGACGATTGACGCTGCTCAGGACAAGGTCCGGCGCGAGATCACATTCATCCGCTCATCTCTCGACAAAGAGGCGCAACGGGAGATCGAAAGCATCAACAGCCGGACAGCGGCTGAGCGGGAGTCGATGCGAGGGTCGGCGGAAGCGCGAATGGGGCAGTCGGTGGAGACAGTCTTGAAAGCAGTCGGACTCAAGCGCTGAACCTCGGGGCGGCGCTGCCAGGAACGCTTGCGACGAGATGGTCTGGGGACCCGATGGCTATTGAGCCGGTAAAGAAGATATCGATAATCGCGCACAAGGGCGTGGAGGACGGCGTCGTGGAGACGCTGCGGGGGCTTGCCAGCGTTCACCTCGACCGCGCCGATGACCCCGAGTTCCTTTCGGCCAGGCAGTTGACCGGCGACAAGATCGAGGAGAGGCGGCGCCTCGAGCTCGCGCTGGCGCAGGTCGATTTTCTGCTTACCTTCCTGAAAGAACATTCCGCTGCAAAGCCCGGCTTCCTCAAGACCATGATCAAGGACAAGTACCACATGACGCTGGAGGAGTTCGACAGGGCCGGGCATCGCCTTGACCTCCAACTGCTTTACGCGGAGTGCTCGGAATTCCAGAGGAGGCTGACCGAGTGGCAGGACAGGACGGTGGCCCTCGGAAAAGAGATCGAGGAACTCGAGAACTGGTCGGGCCTTTCCATCCCGTTGGACGAGATACACAGCGATCCCTCCTGCACGGTCAAAACGGTCAGGGTCTCCCATTCCGACGTGCCGGCACTGCGTGCCAGGCTTGCCGCCGAAGCCCCTGAAAGCGAACTCGAGTGCCTGAAAGAGCGCGGCATCTGGACGAGCTGCCTGCTTCTGTACCACCCCTCCCTCACCGAGACGATCGCCTCCATCATCAGGGACTACGAACTCGAAGAGGTCACCCTTGAACTCGTATCGGACGAGGCCGCTGACAGGATCGAGCAGGCGAGACGTGAACTGACCGCCCTGAAAAGCCGGCGGGAGCGGGCCGTCACACGCGTGGCGAGCCTCCAGGAAAAAGTGCCGGCGCTCGACGTCCTGCACGAGCTGCTGTCCGATGGGCTCAAGCGGATCGAGGCGACCACCGCCTTCGGCGAGACCCGCTCGGCAGTCGCCATCCAGGGCTGGTTGACCGAGGACGATATGGCTCGCACACTCGAAGCGGTCGAGGGGGTCTCGGACGATGTCGTCGTCGAGATCGCGGAAGCCGGCGAAGAGGACGATGCGCCCGTGTCACTCAAGAACCCCGGGTGGGCGCGTCCCTTCGAGCTCCTGGTCACCATGTACGGACCGCCGAACCAGAGGGAGTATGACCCTACCATCATCGTGGGAATATCTTTCGCGATATTCTTCGGTTTCTGCATCGGGGACGCGGGGTACGGCGCCTTACTCATCCCGGCCTTCCTGCTCATGCGCAAGTATCTTCCGCTGGGCCCCAAGGCGAAGGATTTCCTGGTGGTACTTACGTACGGAGCCGGCATGGCCATCGTCTTCGGCATCCTCACGGGCTCCTACTTCGGCATAGATATCGCGAAGCTGCCGGCGCCCCTGCAGACGCTCGCCGTCCTCGACCCGCTCGGAAAGACGATGCTGGTCATGGGCGTGTGTATCGGAATAGGCGTGGTGCACATGCTCGTCGGCACGGCGGTCGAGTTCCGCGACAACTGGCGCGCGGGGAACCGCGCGGACGCCCTGATAGACCAGGGCCTCGTCTTCCTGCTCTTCGCCGGGGGCGGGATAGCAGCCGCCCTGGCGGCCATGAAAGTGATCCCCTCGTCGGTCGTCTTCATCGTGGGCGGAGCGGCGATAGTGCTGATGCTCTGCCTCCTCGGAAGGAGCGCGAAGGGGATCGGTGGCAAGATCGTCAACGGCATCTATGAGACGTACGGGACGGTGGTGGGATTCATATCGGACGCCATCTCATATGTACGGCTTTTCGCCCTCGGGCTCGCCACCTTCATCATAGCTTTTGTAGTGAACACCATGGCCGGGCTGACGCGGGGCATCGGTCCCGTGATCGGCATCCTCATCATGCTCATCGTCCTGCTGGTCGGCCACACGTTCAATATTGCGATCAATCTTCTGGGCGCTTTCGTGCACCCGCTGCGGCTCGAGTTCGTCGAGTTCTTCGGCAAGTTCTACGAGGACGGCGGAAGGCACTTCAGGCCGTTTGGCGTTGATTCCAAGATCGTTTTCATCAAGGACAGTCAGGACATCTGAAGCTACCGGGAAAAGGAGGCAAAGTTGGTCGGGATTCTAGCAGCGGTCGCCAACAAGGTGACAACGGCGGTCACTTGGGGGGGGATGACGGGCTTCCAGTGGGCCCTGCTGGGCGCCGTGCTGGCGTTCATCGGCGGCGGGATCGGGTCGTCCATCGGCATCACCTACGTGAACCACGTCGCGAGCGGCATTCTGGTCGAGGAGCCGGACAAGTTCGGTCCGCTGCTCCCTCTGATCGCGATTCCGGGGACCCAGGGAGTGTACGGGCTGATCACCGCGATACTGGTGCCCATCCTGTTCAAGCTGAGCCAGCTCTCCGGGCACAAAGGGTTCCTCGTCTTTCTCGCCTGCCTGCCGGTGGCGCTGGTCTGTTTTCTATCGGCGATCTACCAGGGCATGTCGTCCGTGAGCGCCTCGGCCATGGTGGCGCGCCGGACAGAGGAAGCCGGGAAGGCACTCATACTGCCTGCCCTGGTCGAGACATACGCGGTCTTCTCGCTCATCCTCACGATCTTCCTTTTCACGCGCATCCGTTAGGGCGCGGGACACGGGAGGCGGGATAGGCCGCGAGCGCGCAAGAGAGGCACCATGCCACTTGACAGGCTGACAGAAAGAATAATGCGCGAGGCGCAGGAAGAGCACGACCGGATCATCGAGAGGGCACGCGCCGAGCGTGACACGATCCTGGTCGATGCCGACGCGAGCGCCAAGAACATCTTCAGGCGGAGGGTCAGGCAGGCACGGAACATCGCCGAGGAAGAGAAGAAGCGCAGCGTCACGGTCGCCGGGCTCGAGGCGCGCAAGGAGGTCCTCCGGGACAAGCAGGAGATGATCGCTCGCGTGTTCGACCTGGCGCGCCAGGCTGTGCTCGACCTGGCTGAGGACGATTACCTCGAGTTTCTCCTGGCCCTGCTGGCCGACGTGCCGCCGTGCGAAGACGCCGAGGTGGTGCTCTCGCCGACCGACCGGGAGAGGGTGGGTGCGGGGCTCGTTGAAAGGGCGAACGCGGCGCGGGTGTGCATGGACGGGCAACCGTGCTTCAGGCTCTCCGAGGAGACGCGGGATATCGCGGGTGGCGTCGTGGTGCGCTGCGTGGGCCTCGAGATGAACAGTTCCGTAGATGCCCTCATCGATGCCAGGCGTGAAGACCTCGAGTCCTCCATCGTCCAGTTGTTGTTCGGGGGTCCCTGATGGCCATGCACACGACGAGGGTGAAGGTGGTCGGGAGCGATATACCTTACTACCCCCGATACTTCAGCAAGACGGGCAGGTACGGTTACGCAGTGGGGAGGATCATGGTCCGCGAGGCCACCCTCTTGAACCGGCAGCAGGTGGGCCGCCTCGTCGGGCTGGACTTCCGCGGCGCGATCGACGTGACACTCGAGACGGTCTACGGGCCTTATCTCAGGGGCGTGAGCCTCTCGCACGAGATCGACGACGGGCTGATGAGATTCCTGGTGCAGGAGTACGCGTTCATGGACGAGATCTGCGCCGGGACCCTCGTCGCGCATTTCATGCATATGAAATACGACTTCCACAACCTCCGGGTGATCCTCAAGCGCCACTACTTCGCCGATGCCCAGGGTGACAACCTGATCCCGGGGCTCGGGAGCATCCCCGCGGAGGATATGCTCAAGGCTGCTCAGGGCGAGAAGCCCACCGGGGTGCTGCCCGCCTACATAGGGAACGTCATCGCGGCGGCGGGCCTGTGGACCGCAGCGCAGAACGACCCGCAGCTCCTGGACACCCTGGTCGACAGGTCGTTCCTGGAGCGGCGCCTCGCCGTCGCGGACGAAGAGCGCAGCCGCGCTCTCCGTGACTTCTGCGCCGCGTCCATTGATGTCGCAAACGTGAAAGTGATGCTCCGTGGGTTCAACCGCGGGAAAGACAGAGAGTTCTACGAAGCAGCGCTGGCTGAAGGGGGCCGCATCCCGCGGCCGAAGCTGCTCTCCCTCGCAGGCGAGCCCTTCGAGGTGGTCGCTGACAAGTTCCTCGCATCACGCTACGGGCGGATGCTGGAGGCGGCGGTGCCGGCAGACGGGCGGATCCGGTTGACGTCGCTCGACAAGGAATCGGACGAGTACCTGTTCGAGCAGGTTAAGGGGCTCTCAAAGATATCGATGGGCCCGGAGCGCATTGTCAGGTTCATGCTCACCAGGGAGAGCGAGGTCGTGATGCTCCGGATCATCTTCATGGGGAAGATTCACGGCCTCACGCCCGAGTCCATCCAGGGTCGCATCCCTGAGGCATACCTCTACGAGAGCCCGAGGCAGCAATGAAGATCGCGATGATCGGCGGTAAGAGCTCGACAATGGGTTTCAGGGCGCTGGGAGTGGAGACGTTCGAGGTCCTCAAGCCGGCGGACGCGGCCGCAGCCTGGCGCGGCATGGAGCTCGAGAGATACGCGGTGGTATTCGTGACCGAGCCCGTCTACCAGGTCTTGAGGGAGGAGATCGAGGCGGTGCCGCTCGAGGGCCCGCCGATAGTGACAGTCATACCTTCCGTGGCCGGCAGCAGAGGAGCGGGCTACGACGTCGTCCGCAGGCTGGTCGAGCGGGCGGTGGGAACGGACGTGATGGCGCGGGAGTGAGGCGGCGCCGGGCAGCGCGCTGTCCGAGGCCGAAAAGGAGCACTGGATGCCGGATAACGAGCAGGCTGGAACGATCGTGAAGGTTGCCGGGCCGCTGGTAGTGGCCAGGGGCCTCGCGAGCCCGAAGATGTACGACGTCGTGAGGGTAGGCGCCGAGCGCCTGATGGGCGAGATCATCGAACTGCGGGGGAGCGACGCTTCGATCCAGGTCTACGAGGAGACCAACGGCCTCGGGCCGGGCGACCCTGTCTTCTCTACCGGCGGCCCGCTCTCGGTCGAGCTCGGCCCCGGCCTCCTGCAGTCGATCTATGACGGCGTCCAGCGGCCGCTGGACATGATACGTGAGAAGACGGGCAACTTCATCACCAGGGGCATCGACCTTCCGGCTCTTGACCGCGAGAAGAAGTGGGAGTTCGAGCCCCTGGTCAAGGTCGGCGACGAGGTCCGCGGCGGCGATATCATCGGCAAGGTCGAGGAGACGGCGATCATCGATCATAAGATCATGGTTCCCCACGGCCTCGGGGGCCGGGTGACCCGGATCGAACACGATTTTTTCACGGTCGCGGACGTGGTGGCAGTCCTGGGGGAGGGACCCGATGCCACGGACCTGACCCTCATGCAGCGCTGGCCGGTGCGGCGCCCGCGGCCCTACCAGGGGAAACGATCCCCCGTGGAAGGGCTCGTGACGGGGCAGAGGGTCATCGACACATTTTTCCCGGTGGTCAAGGGCGGCGCCGCCTGCATCCCGGGGCCGTTCGGAAGCGGCAAGACGGTCGTGCAACACCAGATCGCGAAATGGGCGGACGCCGATGTCATCCTGTTCGTCGGCTGCGGGGAACGCGGCAACGAGATGACCGAGGTGCTGATCGATTTCCCCGAGCTCATCGACCCCTACTCGGGAAAGCCCCTCATGATGCGAACGGTGCTGATCGCCAACACGAGCAACATGCCGGTCGCGGCGCGCGAAGCATCGGTCTACACCGGCGTGACCATCGCGGAGTATTTCAGGGACATGGGCTATGATGTCGCGCTGCAGGCGGACTCGACCAGCAGGTGGGCCGAGGCCCTCCGGGAGATAAGCGGGAGGCTCGAGGAGATGCCGGGTGAAGAAGGCTACCCGGCTTATCTCGGGTCGCGCATCGCGTCTTTCTATGAGAGGGCGGGTCTCACCGATTGCACGGGCAAGCCGGACAGAAGAGGGTCCGTCACGGTCGTCGGCTCGGTGTCGCCTCCGGGCGGTGACATCTCCGAGCCGGTGACTCAATCAACGCTGCGTGTCGTCAAGGTCTTCTGGGGCCTTGAGGACCGGCTTGCTTTCATGCGCCACTTCCCCGCGATCAACTGGCTCATCAGTTACTCCATGTACCTGGAGAAAGTCGAGGCGAGGTGGAGGGAAGTCGTCGACCCGTCATTCGCGGCCCTGCGCGCACGGGCGATGGTGCTCCTGCAGCGTGAAGCCGAGCTCGAGGAGATCGTGAGGCTGATCGGGGTGGAGGCGCTGTCGCCGAGCGAGCGCCTGGTGATGGAGGGCGCTCGCAGCATCCGCGAGGATTTCCTGCAGCAGAACGCCTACGACGAGAACGACACTTTCACTTCGCTTAAGAAGCAGTTCAGGCTACTCAGGCTCGTGATGTTGTTCCACGCGGAAGCGCAGAAGGCGCTCGACGCGGGGGCCGATATCGCCGACATCCTCGCGAGCCCGACGCGGGAGAGGATAGCCGTCGCGAAGTTCGTCAAGGAAGAGGACCTGGCCGCGCTCAGCAGACTGGAGAGAGCGGTCGAAAAAGGGATGGAGGATCTGGTGCAGGCGAAGGCCGCCGAGCTACGGGGGCCGGGTGGTGAGGAACGCGCCGTGTAAGCGGACGTCGCGAGCCTATTTCTGGAGGGCATAGATGGCCATCAAAGACTACATGACCGTAAGGGACATCGTGGGCCCGCTGCTGCTCGTCGAGCAGGTTGAAGGAGCCAAGTACGGCGAGCTGGTCGAAGTCGAGTTCCCGGACGGGTCGGTGGGCCTCGGAAACGTCCTGGAGGTGGAGGAGGACCGAGTGCTCATCCAGTCCTTCGAGGGTACTCGCGGCCTGAACATAGAGAGCACGCGCATCCGGTTCCGGGGGCGTGGCCTCGAGCTGGGAGTCTCCCGGGACATCCTGGGCAGGGTCTTCGATGGCCTCGGCAGGCCGATAGACGGGGGCCCGAACATCATCCCCGATAAGCGCCTCGACGTGAACGGAAACCCCATCAACCCGTATGCCCGGGATTATCCGGCCGACTTCATCCAGACGGGCATCTCCGCGATTGACGGGCTGAACCCGCTGGTCCGCGGTCAGAAGCTGCCGATATTCTCCGGCGCGGGGCTGCCCCACTCCCGGCTCGCGGCCCAGATGGCCAGGCAGAGCGCGGTGCTCGGGAAGGCGGAGGAGTTCGCCGTCGTATTCGCCGCCATGGGCATAACGTTCGAGGACGCGGACTTCTTCACCACCGAGTTCAGGAGCGCCGCCGCGATAGAACGCTCGGTCCTGTTCGTGAACCTGGCGAGCGATCCGGCGATCGAGCGGATCGCGACCCCGCGCGTGGCGCTGACGGCGGCCGAGTACCTCGCGTTCGAGTTGGGCATGCACGTGCTGGTGATACTGTCTGACATGACGTACTACTGCGAGGCGCTGAGGGAGGTATCGGCGGCACGCAAGGAGGTGCCGGGGAGGCGCGGCTACCCGGGGTACCTGTACACGGACCTGGCCACGATCTACGAGAGGGCGGGGCGCATCAAGGACCTGCCCGGGTCTATCACGCAGGTGCCTATCCTGTCGATGCCCGAGGACGACAAGACGCACCCGATCCCCGACCTCACCGGTTACATAACCGAAGGCCAGATCATCCTCGGAAGGGATCTCAACCGTCGCGGGATCTATCCCCCGATCGACGTGCTTCCCTCGCTGTCGAGGCTCAAAGAGAAAGGGATCGGCGAGGGGCGGACGCGGGAGGACCACTCCAACCTCTCGAACCAGCTTTTCTCCGCTTACGCCAGGGGCCAGGAGGCAAAGGAGCTCGCGGTGATCCTTGGGGAGGCGGCGCTGACTGAGGAGGACAAGCTGTTCGCGGGCTTCGCGGACGTGTTCGAGGAGCAGTTCATCCGCCAGGAAGACACCGAGGACCGGTCCATAGAGGAGACGCTGGCGCTCGGCTGGGAGATGCTCAAGATGCTGCCCCGCCCGGCGCTCAAGCGCGTCCGGGACGACCAGATAAAAAAATACATGAAGAGCGCCTGAGCATGTTGATCCGCCCGGGCACCGGAGAGGACTGAGGGATGGCTGTCAGGTCAACGACCAGCCCGAACAGGATGGAGCTGTTGAAGTTGAGACGGCGCCTCGCGATCGCGGAGCGTGGTCACAAGCTCCTCAAGGACAAGTTCGATGAGCTCATGAAGCCGTTCCTGGCGATGGTCAAGGACATCCGCGACCGGCGCCTGGAGGTCGAGAGAGAGCTTTGCGGGGCTCAGCAGATCTTTGCCCTTGCGCGTTCGGAGGTGTTCACGGAGGAGATGGAGGCCGCACTCCTCAGCCCCAAAGCGACGGCGAACGTCGAGCTGCGAAGGGAAAACCTGGTGTCGGTGAGAGCGCCAAGGCTGGAGCTCACGGCGGAGGGCGATTTCGACTGTTACGGCCTGGGACTGACCCCGTCACAGTTGGACGAGGCACTTGCCAGGTTCTCGCTCCTCCTTCCGAAGATGGTCCTTCTCGCCCAGGAGGAGAGCACTCTCAAGCTGCTGGCCAGCGAGATCGAGAAGACCCGGCGGCGCGTGAACGCTCTCGAGTACGTCCTGATACCACAGCTTGAGGAGACGATCCGCTACATCACTATCAGGCTCGACGAGTTCGAGCGGGCGAGCCGGACGCGCCTGATGAAGATCAAGGAGATGGTCTCCTGACCCCGACGTCTTCTACTCGGTCTTTTCCTCGATGAAGTAGACGATGCTGGAGTCCGGGCTGCTCGTGAACTTGTCCGGGTTCATCACCCAGATCTCCGTCCTGGTGAGCATTCCAGTGGTCGCGGTGCGCCTCGGTCCCGCGAAGCCGATTATGAAGACCCCCTGGCCGAGGTACTGCGCTCTCTCCGCGTAGTACGGCAGCAGCACGGGCTCGGACTGGGTCAGGTACACGATCATCGCCTCGAGGCACGCGCCGTCCTGCCCCTGCTCGACCATCATGTCGGCCATCTTCCGCCTGAACATCGTGCCCATCGTGATGGCGTGCGTTATGGAATAACGCTTCGCGATCTCTTTCTTGACTTCCATGGACTCGAAAGTCGTGCGTAGCTTCGTGTCGTCGTAGTTGTTGTTGCTGACCTTGACCACGGGCATTATCGCGGCGGTGCCGCTGGGCAGAGCCTGCTGCGTCTTCTGCTCGCCGGGCGACGTGGAGACCGTTGTGCCCGGAGTCGTAGAGGTCTTGCCCGCCTGATCGTTCGAGGTCCGCGTCAGCGTAGGGCTCGGCACTCCACCGCCTGAATACACCATGACCACCACGAGGAGCGCGATTATCACCGCGGCCGCGGTGCCGACACCCGCGAGCACGCGGGGAGACCACAGTACGCTCGGCCTGAACGTGCTCAACCGGCCGGCCTGGCCCGCGCTCTCGACTGAAGTGCGCAGGGTCCGCAGCACTTTCTCCGCCGAGGCCTCCGGCATCTTAACGGTCGAGAGGGTCGCCAGCGCGGAGCTCGAAAGGGTCAGCTCCTCGAGGGCGCCCCTGCACTCTTCGCAGGACTCCAGGTGGTCGCGCACGGCGTCCGCGCGCGCTGAAGGGAGGCTTCCATCAGCGTAATCTATAAGTGATTTTCTAAACCGGCGGCAATTCATTTCCCTACCTCCACCACCCGGTTAGACGGAGCGCTCATCGCCATTGTTCCTTGTGTGGCTCGAGAATCTCAGCGAGCTTTATCCTCGCGCGGAAGATCCTGGATTTAACGGTTCCTACCGGGAGCCTGAGGAGGCTCGCGACCTCGTGGTACTGCAGTCCCTCCAGCTCGTGGAGTACGAGGGGGGCCCTGAGGGACAACGGGAGCTCCATGAGCGCGCCCTGCACAAGCCTCTGTGCCTCGGACGATATCGCCATGTTCTCCAGTCCTCCCGACCCGTTCGACTGCGGTTCGTACGACTCTGTCGGGTCGCCATCCTGGCTCAATAGCTCCGGGCTTCTCTTCTTTCGACGCAGATAGTCCCTCGAACGGTTCATCGAGACCCGGTAGAGCCAGGTGGAGAAGGAGGACCTGCCCTCAAAAGACCCTACTTTGCGCATCACCTGGAGGAATATCTCCTGGCAGAGGTCCTCGGCGTCGCAGGGATTGCCGGTCATCCGGTAAGCGAGCGAGAACACCTGGTTGCGGTAGCGATTGAATAGTTCTTCGAGGGCTTCGAGATCGCCGGCTCTCGCCAGGGCGACGAGGGCGTCGTCACCGCGGTCCTGCCCCTTGTCCTCCGGTGCGTTCATGGCAGGCATTATATCTTATCCAAGAACGGCGGCGATATTTCGAGCCCGGCCTGCCGCCCGGGGGTGAAGGCCCGGCGCTGGTTTGCCTGCATTCGGAGCGTTGGGCTAATATTTGTTGGGCCCTCCTTCCGGGTCCTTTGCATGTCTGCACCGGAGGTCAGATGCCAGAGAAGAAGCTGATGACAGGCAATGAGGCCGTTGCGCTCGCGGCTTTCCACTCGGGCGCGCTCTTCGCCTCGGCCTACCCAGGCACGCCTTCGACCGAGATACTCGAGAGTTTCTCGCGCTTCGACGGCGTCTACGCGGAGTGGGCGCCGAACGAGAAAGTCGCCCTGGAGGCGGCGGTCGGCGCCAGCATCGGCGGAGTGCGGTCGCTCGCGGCCATGAAACACGTGGGGCTCAACGTGGCCGCCGACCCCTGGTTCACGCTGCCGTACATCGGCGTGTCGGGCGGGCTGGTGGTGGTGAACGCGGACGACCCGGGCATGCACTCGAGCCAGAACGAGCAGGACAACAGGTACTACGCCAAGGCGGCCAAGGTCCCGATGCTCGAGCCCGCCGACAGCCAGGAAGCGTACGAACTCACCCGCGAGGCCTACCGCATGAGTGAGCGGCACGACACCCCGGTGATGCTCCGCCTGACAACCAGGGTCTGCCACTCGCGGGGCCTGGTCGAGACCTCCGAGCCGGAGACCCACGCGAGGGTCCCTTATGAGAAGGACGAGGTGAAGCGGGTGATGATCCCGGGGCACGCGCGCCTGCGCCACCCCGTCATGGTGGAGCGCCTCGCCGAGCTGGAGGAGCTCTCGAACGACTTTCCCTGGCAGCGCGAGGAGAGAGGCGCCGGCGATGCGGTGGTCGTGACCAGCGGGGTCGCCTACCAGTACGTCAAGGAGGCTTTTCCCGGCGTCAGCATCCTGAAGCTCGCGATGACAAACCCGCTGCCGCGTCGGTTGATAACCGAGTTCTGCGAGCAGTACAAGGACGTTTACGTGGTCGAAGAGCTCGAGCCGTACCTCGAGGAGACCGTCGCCTCCCTCGGCCTCTACCCGAAAGGCAAGGAATGGGTCCCGCGTGTCGGCGAGCTCAACGTCGACAACGTCCGGCAGTCTTTCCCGGAGCTCGCCGCCAGCACCGGCGTCGAGGCCCCGGTCCACCTCGCGCACGTCGAGGGGCTGCCGCCGAGGCCGCCGATCCTGTGCGCCGGGTGCCCGCATCGGGGCATCATGTACGCGCTGGCGAGGCAGAAGGCGATCATCGCCGGCGACATCGGCTGCTATACGCTGAGCGTCCTGCCGCCGCTGTCGGCCCACGACTGCCAGGTGTGCATGGGGGCCAGCATCACCATGGGGCACGGGCTCGAAAAAGCCCTCGAGATGGAGGAAGGGGAGAGCGAGGCTGACAGCAAGGGAAGCCACAGGGTGGTCTCCGTGCTCGGCGACTCGACGTTCTTCCACAGCGGGGTGACCGGCCTGATGGAGATGGCGTACAACCGCGGCCGCTACACCGTGGTCATCCTCGACAACCGGACCACCGCGATGACCGGGTTCCAGGACCACCCCGGAACGGGTGTGACCCTGCAGCGCGAGGAGACGTCTTCGGTGAACATCGAGATGCTCGCCCGCGCCATCGGAATAGAGAACGTGCGCGTGGTCGACCCGTACGACCTCGATGAGTGCAGGAAGGTCCTGGACGAGGAGATGAAGCGCGACGCGCCGTCGGTCGTCATCTCGAGGCGGGCGTGCGTCCTGCGTGTCAAGGACAAGGACAGGACGGCGTACGCTGTCTCGCGCGAGGAGTGCAACGACTGCGGGCTGTGCATGAGGCTCGCCTGCCCGGCCCTCGTCAAGCGCGATGGAGAAGTGATGATACTCGAAGACGCCTGCACCGGCTGCGGCGTGTGCGCGCAGGTCTGCAAGCGGGAAGCGATCAAGGTCTGATGGTGAGCAAGGACATGAATAAGAAAGCCATCGAAGGCGAGGCCACGCGCTCGGTCGTTCTGGCGGGCGTCGGCGGGCAGGGCACAATACTCGCCGCCAACCTGCTGGCGAGCGCGCTCGTCGAACACGGCTACGACGTCAAGACCAGCGAGGTCCACGGAATGGCGCAGCGCGGTGGCAGCGTCATCAGCATGGTGAGGTTCGGCAGCGCGGTGGCGAGCCCCCTGGTCCCGTACGGGGAGGCGGAGGCGCTGGTCGCGACCGAGCTGCTCGAGACCCTGAGGAACCTCGAGTTCCTGGCACCGGGCGGACGCGTCATCGCGTCCCGCACCAGGGTCGACCCGCTGCCGGTGCTCCAGGGCGCGGTCGAATACCCGGCGGACGCCGAAGAGCGCATCTCGTCCATCGCGCCGGAGAGCATCATCGTCGACGCGGCCGCGATCGCCGCGGAGGCGGGTGACGCCAGGGCGGCAAACACCGTCCTGCTCGGGATATTGAGCCCGATGCTGCCGGTCGGCGAGGACGAGTGGCTGGCCGCGATCGAGAGCCTCGTGAAAGCAAAGGCGGTGGAGGCGAACAGGAAAGCCTTCCTGGCGGGCCGCAGACTTGCGGAGGAGTCGGCTTGAGGGCGCCTGCCGGCGGGACGCCGGCGTTACGCATGGTGAGCGGATGCCTATGAATATCTGGAACAGAGAGATGGAGACGCTCGCCGGCGCCGAGCTGGAGGCGCTTCAGTTGAGCAGGCTCGAGGAGACGCTCGAGCGGGTCTGGAACTCCTCCTCGGCTTACAGGGCGCGCATCCAGGAAGCGGGGATCAACCCGTCGAGCATCAAGAGCCTGGAAGACGCCTCGAAGCTGCCGTTCACCCGCAAGCAGGATTTCCGCGACAGCTATCCCCTCGGCATGCTCGCGACTCCCTTGGAGGACGTGGTCAGGCTTCACGCCTCCTCGGGCACGACCGGGAGCAGGACGCTCGTGGGGTACACCGCGCGCGACCTCGATACCTGGTCCGAGCTGGTGGCGAGGTTCGCGACAGCCGCGGGGGTCGTCGCCAGGGACGTGGCTCAGATCTCTTTCACCTACGGGCTGTTCACCGGCGGCTTCGGCCTCCACTACGGCCTCGAGAAAGTCGGCGCTACGGTCATTCCCGCTTCGGGCGGCAACACCGAGCTGCAGTTGTCGCTCATCAAGGACCTCAAGACGACGGTCCTGGTGGCGACTCCCACATATGCGCTCCACATCGCCGAGGTCGGCATCGCGCAGGGTTTAGATTTCGAAGCCTGCTCGCTTCGAGTCGGGCTCTTCGGTGGGGAGCCCTGGAGCGAAGGGATACGAGAGCGCATCGAAGCGGACACCGGCATGACCGCCACGGACAACTACGGCCTCTCCGAGGTCG
>Ga0209539_1000394_pt1 | contig 25559 bp, 22 predicted proteins | sample BarGraNGADG00312_2_FD_184499 | JGI IMG/M metagenome (GOLD analysis project Ga0209539, IMG submission 184499) | Arctic peat soil microbial communities from Barrow, Alaska - Barrow Graham LP Ref core NGADG0011-312 (SPAdes) (version 2) | ecosystem: Environmental > Terrestrial > Soil > Wetlands >...
CGATGTCCGAGGAGTATGCCTCCCGGGCGCCGCGCGCCATCGCCTCGGCGACCGGCCTGTTCACAGCTCCCTCGCTCAGAAGACCGGTTGGGACACGAAGCAGCGACTCCTTGGCTTCATTCGTGTATGCCACGATGCCGCCAAGAAGGTAGACCGAGCTGCCGGGGACGTTCGCGATCCTGCTGGCCACCATGCCCGCGGTTATGGACTCGGCGGTCGCTATGGTCATGCCACGCTCGCGCAGCAGGCCCCCTACAATCTCCTCCATCGACTGGTCGTCGACGCCGTACATGAGGTTTCCGAGCCTCGAGAGGACCTCGGCCTGCTCGGCGTCCAAAAGGCTTGCGGCCTCCTCGTGCGTCGTGCCCGTGGCGGTCAGCTTGACCACGATAGGCCCGCCCATGACCAGGAACCCGTAGTCGACAGGTCCCGCGCCGATGCGGTCGGCCACCAGCTTCGCGACGTCCGACTCTCCTCTGCCAAAGGTCATTATCCTGCGGGTCACGATCACTCCCGCCGTCTGGAAACGCTCGCATATTGCCGGCATCACGTCCGAGGCAAGCATGGATTCCATCTCGCGCGGAACGCCCGGGAGCACGGCGATGAGAGCGTCGTCGTGCTCCAGCATGAAACCGGGGGCAGTGCCGCCGGCGGTGGGCACCTCCGTCGCGCCCTCCGGGAAATAGGCCTGCTTGAGGTTCTCATCGGGCATCGGGCGCCCCAGCCGTGAGAAGAAGAGCTTGAGGTTCTCTACGATGTGCGGTTGCAGGACCAGCTCGCGGCCGGTGCCGAGCGCCACTCCTTCTGTCGTGAGGTCATCCGACGTCGGCCCGAGTCCGCCCGTCACGATCACAGCGTCGAAAGATGACGCAAGACCGCGCACCTCCCGGGAGATCTCTTCGAGGGAGTCCGGGACGGTCACGTGGCGGGAGATCCTCAATCCGGGCTCGCGCAGCGCGGAAGCGATGGCGCCGACGTTGGTGTCGAGGACTTCGCCCGAGAGCAGCTCATCGCCGATCGTAACCACGGCGATCAGTGGGGAGCTTCCCTTCATTGCGAGGCGGCCTCCGGGTCTGCCTTCTCCTCCCGGGCGTCGCCTGCCGGCTCGGCCTTCTGCGGGCGGAAGATCTCGCGCCGGGCCCGGAGCATGTAGTCGACACCCGAGTAGACTGTTATCGCCGCCATCAGGTAGACAAGCGTGAGCACCCAGGGTGTCTGTGCGCTTCCCGGGAAGAAGATCAGCACGCATGCGACGATGATCTGCGAGAACATCTTTATCTTGCCTGACCAGGAAGCCGGGAAAGAGATGCCCTTGCGCGCCCCGATGATCCGTATGCCCGAAATAAGCAACTCGCGCGCGACAACCACCAGCAATACCCACAAGGGAAGAAGGACAGGCGGGGTCTGCCAGCCGACGTACCACAGGGTGATCATAACGGGGATCATGAGCAGCTTGTCCGCCAGCGGGTCGAGGAACTCGCCGAGCTTGGTCACGGCGTCGTTCTTACGCGCGTAGTATCCGTCAGCCTTGTCGGTGAGGGCGGCCAGTATGAAGATGATTCCGGCGGCCAGCGTGTTGGATATGTTAAAAGGCAGGTTCCCCTTGTAGAGGAGCAGGATGATGATGACCGGCGCGAGCGCGACGCGGAGAGCAGTCATGAGGTTCGCGGGGTTCAGCCACTTTCCGGCCACGGCCGCTTCCGCCAGGTTGTTAATGCCGTTAGATCTCTCCGACAAGGTCAAGCCCCTCGTGCCCGGTGATGCGCGCCACCCGGAAGTCGCCCGGCCCGGCGGTCCCGTCCCGCCCGACGCGCCTCAGGTAAATCATGCCGTCAACAACTGGGGCTTCCCTGCAGGAGCGCCCCACCAGGTCGTAAGGCTCGATCTCGCAGAGCTCATCGACGACCACTTCGAGCTCTCGGCCAAGAAAGCGCTCGAGGTTTTCGGCCTCGATGGCATCCTGGAGCTCGACGACCTTATTATAGCGCGAAAGGGCTTCATCTACGGGAACGGCGCCGTCCAGCCCGCCCGCGGCTGTGCCTTCCTCCGGTGAGAACACAAATGCCCCGAGCCAGTCGAAGCGGGCCTCTTTTATGAACCCCACAAGCTCGTCGAAGTCGCGCTCTCCCTCACCGGGATACCCGACCATCACCGTGCTCCTCACCGCTGCGTCGGGCATCATGCGCCTGATCCCGGCGACGAGCTCGAGGTACTCCTCCCCTGACCCGGGCCTCCCCATGCGCCCCAGCACAGCCCGGCTGGCGTGCTGAAAGGGAATGTCAAAGTACTTGCACACCCTTTCGTTGGCGGCGACCTCCTCGAGCAGCCGGTTCGTCACCCCTTCCGGCTGCAGGTACAGGAGGCGCAGCCAGTGGACGTGCGGCACGGCGGCGATCCGCCGGATGAGGCGTGGGAGGTCGGACTTCCCGTCGAGGTCGCAGCCGTACGAGGTCAGGTCCTGCGCCAGCAGTATCACCTCGCGGTCCCTTCCGGCGGCCAGCCGCGCGACCTCCTCGAGCACCACGTCGGGCCTGCGGCTCACAAACGGCCCGCGGATCGAGGGTATTGTACAGAACCCGCACGCGCGGTCGCACCCGTCTGCCACTCGAAGATACAGCGTCGAGTTCTCCGACGAGTCAACGGTCCTCGTGATCTCGGCCTGGGCGGGCCCGGACTGCGCGACGGCCCTGCCCTTCCCGCCAATGGCTTCGAGGATCGTCCGTTCCAGGTCCGCGCTCCAGCCCGCCCCGAGCACGGCTGCCAGTTCGGGCATCTGCTCAGCGAGATCTTCACCGTACCTCTGTGCCATGCAGCCAAGCGCTATTATTGGTGGCCTGTCCTCGCCGGAACCCGCGAGCTCGTCGAGCTCGAGTATTGTGTCGATCCCCTCGTCGCACGCCTCGCGTATGAAGCCGCAGGTCATGACAAGGATGACGTCGCTGGACTCGATCGAGGTCGTCTCCCGCATGCCCAGCCCTGCCAGCACGCTCCTCGCGAGGTCGGACTCGACCTCGTTTCGAAAACATCCAAGGGTTATCAGTGTGAACGAGCGGCCGCTCAGGCAGTCGATGGGATTCTGGAGAGACATGCGGTTACCGGTAGTTGGTGAATTGAAGGGGAAGGTCGAAGTCGTGCTCCTTGACCGCCTTCATCACTCCTTGAAGGGCGTCCTTGCTCTTACTCGAGACCCTCACCTGGTCCTTCTGGACCGCGACGTTGACCTTCTTGTCGACGCCTTTGATGAACTTGGTGATCTCGCGCGCCTTGTCGGTGTCAATCCCCTGCAGGACCTTGGCCTCGCGCTTGACCGTGCCCTTGGGGCCCGGCTGGACGGCGCCCCACGATATCGCCTTCAGCGGCACTTCCCGCCTTGTCAGTCTCGCTTCCATCACGTCGATCATCGAATGGAGGTGGAACTCGTCGGCAGAGAAAACGGTTATTGTGTCCGGCGCGCTCTCGATGCGCGACCCCGTGCCCTTGAAGTCGAACCTGTTATCGATCTCCTTGCGCGCCTGGTTGAGCGCGTTGTCCAGCTCGGGGAGGTCGACCTTGCTCACAATGTCGAACGAGTTGTCTGTTGCAGCCATGTCAATCCTCGTGGAGCTTGAAGTCGTCGACGAGCCGTTTCATCTCTATCGACAGCCGGGCGAGTTCCTGTATCGAAGCGCGCATCTCTTCCATCGACGCAGTCTGCTCGTTGGCCGCGGCCGACGCTTCCTGAGTGCCGGCGGCCGCCTGCTCAGCGATCGCGGCGATGTCGTGCGAGGCCTTGACCACGCGGTCCGAGCCTTCACGCTGCGCCTCCGTGGCCCTGTAGACCGTCTCGGCGCCGCCCGCGATGTCCTCGACGATCTGCGCGACGTGTGTCAGCGCGTCGAGGGTGGACTGTATCACCTCTATCGAGCTCCCGATTATCTCTTTGCTGTTGTCCACAGCCTTGAGGGCGCGGGTCGTCTCGTTCTCGGTGTCCCTGATCATCTTCGATATCTGGTCAGCTGCCTTCCGGCTGCTCTCCGCGAGGCTGCGGACTTCCTCGGCCACGACCGCGAATCCCCGGCCGTGCTCGCCGGCGCGGCTCGCCTCGATTGCGGCGTTAAGCGCGAGCATGTTCGTCTGCTCGGAGATGTTGGTTATGACGTCGACGATGAGGCCGATCTGCATGGACCTGTCACCTAGACCCTGCATTATGTCGGTGACGCTGTCCATCGCCTGCTTCATCTCGTTCATCTTGGTGGCGGCCTGCTCGGCGTTGATCGAGCCGGCGCGGGCGATCTCGTTCGCCACCCTTCCAGTCTCCGCTGACCCCTTCGCGGCTTCCGCGACGCTCGAAGCCATGTCGGCGATCTCGTTGATGATCTCCGAGGTCTCCTCGACTGCGCGGGCCTGCGACTCGGCGCCCTTGGAGATCTGCTCGACCGTCGAGGACACTTCCTCCGCTGAGGCCATGACCTCCTCGGATGAGGCGGCCAGTTCTTCGGCGGTCGCGCTCACGAGGGTCGACGCTTCGCGCAGCTTCTCGAGTATCACCCGAAGGCCGTCCACCATGGCGTTCTCCGCGACCACTAGCTTTCCGATGACGTCGTTCGAGCGACGGTCAAGGTGCGTGGTGAGGTCGCCCTCGGCGACCGAATGCGAGAAATCGATGACCGGGTTCAGGGCCGAGTTAAAAGCCCTCTGGATGAACCAGACGTAGATGGTCTCCCCCATCAGGACCACGACCAGCAGCAGGACGGACACGTATGTCAGACCCGTCGAGGAGAGGTCGGTGAAGGCTACCAGAAGGGGTATCACGATGACGAGCGATATGGCGCCGTGGAGTATGCCTATGAGCACAGTCTTCCACTTTATGCTGAGGTTTTTGATCAAAGCTGGTCCGTTCCGCGAATGTCAGCCGCCAATGTTCCTGATCTTCTCCGCCACGTCGGTTCCCGTCTCTTTTCCCGAGAAGAACGAGACCGATTTTTCGATGTGGGTGGCAAGGTCGGGCAGCTGGGCGGCCGTCAGTGTGTCAGGCGTGGTTCCAATGAGCTCGCAGTTCTTCTTGACCGTGGCCTTGGCGATAAAATCACCGACGGCAGAGGCCAGAATCTTCTCGACCTGTTGGGCCAGAGGATTGGCCAATTCGAACCTCCTGTCTCACTCCACCACTGCAACCTGAAACTCCCGCTGCCGCGCACGGCTGAATGACGGCTTTACATTACCAATACGGGGAATAATGTGCAACAGACGCTTAATGTTTCTGTCGCTCTTTCCAGGAGTCGAACTCCTCGGGGGTGAGTAGCACTTTTCGCGACTTGCTGCCTTCGTGGGGGCCCACGATGCCGAGCTGCGAGAGCTCGACGATGATGCGCCTGGCTCGCGCGTAGCCGACCCTCAGGTGGGTCTGCAGCATGGATGCGGAGGCCTCTCCGGCGAACACCACGTACTCTGCAGCCTCGTCGAGAAGAGGGTCACGGTCGGTGAACTCGGTCTTGATCTCCGAGGCCACCTTGCCGAGGTCGATGGTGGTCTTCTCCTCCACCCGCTGTTCGCGTATGTAGCCCGTGAGGAACTCGATCTCCTTCTGCTGGATAAGGGCGCCCTGGACCCGCTCCGGCTGAGGGATGTTGCCCGGGTCGAGAAGCATGTCCCCTTTGCCGAGCAGCTTCTCGGCGCCCTTTGTGCTGAGGATGGTACGCGAATCGGTGTGGCTCGCGACCTGGAAAGCTATGCGGGCGGTGATGTTGTTCTTGATGACCCCGGTGATGACGTCCACCGACGGGCGCTGGGTGGCTATTATCAGGTGGATGCCGACCGCCCTCGCCTTCGCTGTCAGCCGGCTGATCGAGCTCTCGACCTCGCGCCGGGCGACTATCATCAGGTCGCCGAGCTCGTCTATCACCACGACTATCTTGGGGAGAGGATCCAGCTCCTTGTCCTGTTCCGCGATCGCGTTATACTCGTCGATGTGCACGACGCGCTGCTTCTGCAGCACCTGGTAGCGCCTGTCCATCTCCCGCACCGCCCAGAGAAGCGCCTTGGCTGCCGGCTCCGGCTCGTTGATGACATCGCAGAGCAGATGAGGCAGCCCGCTGTACCAGGTGAACTCCACGTACTTGGGGTCGATCATGATTAACTTCAACTGGTCGGGCCGGCACCTCATCAGAAGGCAGGAAATGAGGCAGTTGATGCAGCACGACTTGCCGGCGCCGGTGGAGCCGGCAAGCAGGAGGTGTGGGAGCTGCGCGAGGTCCAGGACGACAGGCTCCCCGAACATGTCTTTGCCCACGGCCATGGTCAGGAGGTTGTGCGGCGCTACCGGGCCGAGCGATTCGATTATGTCTCCGAGCAGGACAGAGTCCCGTATGTGGTTCGGCACCTCGATGCCGATGGCCTGGCGCCCGGGAATGGGAGAGTAGATGCGGATGTCCGGGGAGCCCAGGGCGTATGCGATGTCCTGCTCCAGCTCGGTCACGCGCTTGACCTTCTCGCCGGTCCCGACCTCGACCTCGAACAGAGAAACGGTCGGACCTGGTGAGACCTTGTTCACCCTTGCGTCGACGTCCATGCTCTGAAGCGTGTGCTCGATCGCGAGCTTACGCTCATCGTTCGTCTGCTTTGAGAAAGCTTTGTTGTGGCTCTTGTTCAGTATCGAGGAAGGCGGCAGCTTGTACTTGCCGGTCCTGGGCTTTGTGACCTGTATGGCGAGCTGGCCACCGTTCTCTTCCTGGACGGGCATCGCAGGAGACGGCTTCGACGGATAGACCTTAGCCTGGCCGGTTTTCACAGGTCTGGAGGCCGCGGAAGGGGCTTCGCCGGTTACCTCCCCCACCGGGGCCAGGGCCACGGCGGGCGTGATGCCCGCGCCCTTCAACCGGCGCCAGCCGGAGATGATCTGTTCCTCGAAAGCAACCACGATGCCTGCTAGCAACGCCGCCACTGCGAAGATGTAAGCCCCCACCTGCCCGATCAGCCTGCACAGCGGCCAGGCTATTGCCGCACCGACGAGGCCTCCCCCGCCGTAGAGCTCTGCCGAGGAGAACATCGCGTCCGTCGGCTTGGGTATCTGGAGAAGTGTCAGAAGCGCGACGCACATGATGGCGGCCCCAGCCGCCAGGAGGCCGATCCTCACGTTGGGCCGCGTGACGCCCAGTAACGCGATTACCGAGGCGGCCATGAAGGCGAACGGGACCGCGAACCTGCCGACTCCCAGCAGCCAGGCGAGCCCGGTGCGTACGCCGCGGCCGACGGGCCCGACGCTCGAGGGAGCGAAGATGCAAAGGAAAGTGAAGAAGGCGAGGGCCAAGAAGCAGACACCGTATAACGCCCTCCTTCGGCCGGGCGTAAGGCGAGCTTCGGCCTGCTCTTCGGGAACTTTCTTGCCGGCGTCGTCCGCACGGGTACCCGATACTGCTTTCACGGGCGCTTTGCTCCTCTGTACGCCCTGCGAAGGCTTTTTCTGAATCTGCGCTTTTGCCAACAGGCGAGCCTTCCCTGAAACTCGATGTTCCTACATAACAAGTATTCTTTTCAGGAATATTTGCACCTTTGGGGTGCGGGATGAGGCTGCTGCAGCGAGCCTGGAGCTCAGAGGCTGCCGTCGATGAACATGTCGAGGACCGGCTCGAGGCCCAGCGTGAGCCCCGGGAGCCTCTCGACCGACTTGATGGCCATCATGACGCCTGGCATGAAGCAGCTTCTGTCTGTGGTGTCGTGGCGGATTGAAAGTGTCTGGCCCGGCGCGCCGAATATGATCTCCTGGTTCGCGACGAGGCCGTCGAGCCTGACGCTGTGGATGCGGACCGGCCCCACTCCGCCGCCCCGGGCACCCTCCACCTCTCGTGAGACGGTGCCGGGCACCTCGGACGCCTTCATGACCTCTTCGATCGCGCGGGCTGTGGCAATGGCCGTGCCGCTCGGTGAATCCTTCTTGCCCCTGTGGTGGAGCTCTATGATCTCGCACTGGTCGAACGCGCCCGCCGCCACCTTTGCGAGCCGCATCATCATCACGGCTCCGATCGCGAAGTTTGGGGCGATTATGACGTTGGCCTTAGAGGACTCTGCCTTGGCTTTGATCTCGGCGAGGCTTGCCGACGGGATGCCCGTCGTCCCTACGACGGCGCTAATCCCGGAATCCAGGGCCCACATGATGTTCGGGACCGCGGCGGCCGCCTGGGTGAAGTCCACGACGACGTTGACGCCCAGCCCCTCCAGGCAGTCGAGCTCTCCCTCGACCAAGAAGCCGCAACCCTCGAACTCACCTGCGGCAAGCGGGTCGACGCCCGCTACGAGCTCGAGCTCGGGATCGGCCTCGACGGCTCTCATCACTTCCATGCCCATCTTCCCCAGCGCGCCCAGCACCGCCACCTTCTGCATCAGGACCTCCAGTTCAGAGCCTGCCCGACAGCGCCAGGTCCCCTTCATCGAATGGGCCAATGACAGCGAAGCTGGGGTCGACTGCGCCCCATGTCTCCTCGAACACCCGGTGGATGTCATCCATCGTGACCGCCGCGACGCGGTCCACCATGTCCTGGACGCTGAGGTGCTCGCCGTCTGACAGCTCAGCCTTGGCGATGCGGTTCATCCTGTTGCCGCTGTCCTCGTTACCTATCCACAAGGAGCCTTTGAGGTGGTTCTTCGACCGCTCCAGCTCCTCGGCCGTGAACCCGGAATCGCGCACCTTGATGAGCTCTTCCTCTATGAGCCCGATGACCTGGACGGCCTGCTTGGGGTGCGTTCCCGCGTAGATCCCGACCATGCCCATCCCCAGAAACAGGCCCGTGTAGGAGTATATGGAATAGACCAGGCCGAGCTGCTCGCGCACCCGCTGGAAGAGCCTCGAGCTCATGCTGCCGCCGAGGATGTTGTCCATTACCGACAGTGCGAACCTGTCGGGGTGGCGGCGGGGAAGGCCCTTGCCTCCAAGGGTGATGTGCGCCTGCTCGGTCTCTTTCTTGACGATGACGCTGTTCGTGAGCGGTGTCTCGAGCGCGCCGGAGCGGTCCGCTGGCACGCCCGCGGGGAGGTCGTCCATGTAATTCTCCACGAGCTCGCACATGAGGTCGTGATCCACCGAGCCGGCCGCCGATACGACGATCCTCGATGCGACGTATCGCTCGCAGCAGAACTCGAACATGAAGTCCCGGTCCACCGTCCGTATCAGGTTGGACTCCCCGAGCACGCTGTGTCCTATCGGGTGGTCGCCCCAGAGCGCGTCGGCCAGGTAGTCGTGCACGAGCTCGTCAGGCGAGTCGTTGTGCATGTTGATCTCTTCGAGCACGACCTGGCGCTCCGAATCGAGCTCCTTGGGATCGATGACGGAGTGCCTTGCCATGTCCATGATGACCTCGGTCGCCCTCGGGAGGTGCTCCTCGAGCATCCGCGAGTAGATCGATGTGTGCTCGCGACCGGTGGCGGCGTTGATGTCGGCCCCCATGTGGTCGAAGGTCTGCGCGATCTGAAGGGCGTTCATCGTCGGGGTCCCCTTGAAGAGCATATGCTCCAGGAAATGGGATAGCCCGTACTGCCCGGGGGATTCGTCCCTCGACCCCGCATTTATCCAGACGCCGAGCGATATCGAGCGGACTTCAGGGACGCGCTCGGTCAGGACACGAATGCCTGACTCGAGCTTTGTCCTCTTGAAGGTTGATGGCGCCATCCGCGATCACTTTTCGGTCGGTTGCAGGTTGATCGCGCGCAGGTTGATCCGGCCCAGGTTGTCGACCGCCTCGACCTCGACCTCGACCTTATCGCCCACGTTGACCACGTCCTCCACCCTGTCGATCCGGGTCTTCGACAGCTTGGATATGTGGATCAGGCCGTCCTTGCCCGGCGCGAGCTCGATGAACGCGCCGAAGTTCGTCGTCTTGACGACGGTCCCCGTGAAGCGGTCTCCCACCTCGGGGTCCTTCGCGATGCGCTCTATGTCGCGCTGCACGTTCTTGACCTTTTCGGAGTCGCGCCCGAACACGAACACGCGGCCGTCGTTCTCCACGTCGATCTCGACGTCGTACTTCTCGATCAGCCCGCGGATGTTCTTTCCACCGGGGCCGATGAGCTCGCCGATCTTCTCGACCGGGATCTGAAGCTGCAGCATCCTCGGGGCGTTCTCGTTGACCTCGCTCCGGGGCTCGGGGATGGCCTCCGTCATGGCTTTGATGATGAAGGACCTGCCCTGCCTCGCCTGCTCCATGGCGGCCTCCATGATCTCGTAGGAGAGCCCTGAGCACTTGATGTCCATCTGTAGCGCGGTGATGCCTTCCTTGCTGCCGGCTACCTTGAAGTCCATGTCGCCCGCAGAGTCCTCGAGACCCTGTATGTCCGAGAGGATGGTGAAGTTCTCACCTTCGATGACAAGGCCCATCGCTATGCCGCCGACGTGGGCGTTGCCCTTCAGGGGGACTCCCGCGTCCATGAGCGCCATGCTGCTCGCGCAGGTGGAGCCCATCGATGAGGAGCCGTTCGACTCCAGCACCTCTGACACCAGCCTGATCGTGTAGGGGAACTCGTCCTCGTTCGGTATGACCGGCTGTAGCGCGCGCTCCGCGAGGGCGCCGTGACCTATCTCGCGCCTCTTCGGGCCGCGCAGCGGACGCGCCTCGCCCGTCGAGAACGGTGGGAAGTTGTAGTGGTGTATGAACCGCTTGTACTCCTGAACACCGAGGTCGTCCAGGATCTGCTTCTCACCGTGCGCGCCAAGTGTCGCGATAGTGAGGACCTGGGTCTCTCCGCGGGTGAACAGGCCTGAGCCGTGCGTCTTGGGCAGGAGGCCGACTTCCGTCGTGAGCTTGCGGATCTGGAACGACTTGCGGCCGTCGGGCCTCAGGTTCAGCTCCGTTATCTGCTTGCGCAGGAGCTTGTACTCGAGCGCATCGAGGGTCCGCTTGACCATGTGCTCCAGGCCCGCGAACTTCTCCATGTACGGCTGGCCCAGGGCCTTGCGCGTGTCTTTCCTGCTCAGCGACCTCTGTGCTTTCCTCAGGCCCTCGACAGACGAGTCGAGTAGCGACTTGCGCATCTGCTCTTCGATCTCAGGCTCGATCTCGCTCGCCACCCTGTGGTAGAGGAGCTCGCCGCCCGCGGTCCTCGAGCATATCCCCACTATCTTTCGCACTTCGTCGGGGAAATGGCTGTTGGCATCGACGAGGATCTGCTTGAACGCTTCGTTCTGCGCCTCTATGGCCTCGTGATCGCCGGCCTTGTGTGCGTTGACCAGTTTGTCGGCAACGTCCTTGTACTTCGGCTCGAGGTACGCCTTGATCTCGTTGATGATGTCGTCCTTGGGTCGCCTGCCCGCTTCCCTGCGCGCCTCGGCGTCCACCAGGTCGATCATGTCTATCAGTTCCCGGATCGCCGCGTGGGCCACTTTGAGCCCTTCGACTATCTCTGTCTCGCTGACCTCGTTCGCGCCGGCCTCGACCATGAGGATCGACTCGCGGTTCCCTGCCACAACGAGGTTCATCGTAGAGTCGGGCCACTGCTGGAAGGTCGGGTTGACGACCCACTCGTCTTCGACCTTGCCGATACGGACGCCCGCAAGAGGCCCGTTGAACGGTATGTTGGACAGCTGCAGCGCGCATGCAGCGCCGACTATCCCGAGCATGTCCGGCGGGTTGATCTGGTCGGTTGAGAGTACGCTTACAACGACCTGCACGTCGTTGCGAAACTCCTTGCTGAAGTTCGGCCGCAGCGTGCGGTCTATTATTCGGGCGGTCAAGGTCGCCATGTCGGTCGGCCTGCCTTCTCTGCGGAAGAAGCTTCCGGGGATCTTTCCCGCGGCGTAGAGCTTCTCTTCAACGTCCACCGTCAGGGGCATGAAATCCACCGGGCGCACATCGTCCGATGCGACGACGGTCGCGAGTATGGATGTCCCCTCACATGTCACCAGCGCAGCGCCGTCGGCCTGCTTGGCCATCTTCCCGGTCTCGATCTCGATCTTCTTGCCGAATATCTCGATCTCTTTAGATACTAATCCCATAATAAAAAGAGCCTCCTTAGCCCTAGCTCCATAACACGAAACCCATATGAACTTGTGTTTTTTTCAAGAACGGATTGGTTGGGAATCATGCTACCGCGCACCTGCGCGTCTTCTCTGTCTTATCTCCTCAGTCCCAGCCTCTTGATGAGAGTACGGTACCTCTCAACGTCCTCTTTCTTCAGATAGTTAAGCAATCTCCTCCTCTGTCCCACCTTCATCAGCAGACCTCTGCGTGAGTGGTGGTCTTTCTTGTGCTCCTTCATGTGCTCGGTCAGGTCGTTTATCTCGCGAGTGAGCAGCGCCACCTGGACCTCCGTCGAACCGGTGTCCGTCTCGTGCGCCTTGTACTCGTCGATAATCTTCTTGCGCTCAACTTTATCCAGCATTCATTTCTCCCGTTTCAAACCTTGATTAACGGCAATATACCATAAAACGCGCGATATGTAACTCGAATGGCATCGCCGACAACGCCTTTAGTCGCCTTTCGAAAGCAGCGCCCTTGCCTTTCGCACGTCTTTCTTTATCTGGTTGACCAGCTCTTCTTCCCCTGCGAAAGCGATCTCCTCGCGCAGCCTGTGATGGAACTCGATCTCGAGAGATTCTCCGTAGATGTTCTCCTCGAAATCGATCAGAAAGACCTCCAGGGCGACCTCGTGGTCGTGGAAGGTGGGGTTGCTGCCGATGTTGATCGCGCAGAAGTACTTCCTGTCGGTGAGGATCGCCTTTCCCGCGTATACCCCGTCGGGAGGCCCGCAGAAGTCGCGGTCCAGGGAAAGGTTGGCGGTCGGAAACCCGAGGCGTTTGCCCCTCGAGTGCCCTGACACGACCCTGCCCCCGACAGTGTATGGCCTTCCCAGTCCGATGCAGACCTCGTGCATCCGCCCCTCGACGATGAGGCCCCTGACGAGCGTGCTCGAGAGCTGCCCGAGCTCGACGCCCACGAGAGGCACCACGTCGACGGTGAAGCCCAGCCTCCTGCCCTCGGATGCGAGGGTCCTCACGTCTCCGGCTCCCCCACGCCCGAAGTGGAAGTTCTCGCCTACGCACACGCGCTTCGCGCCGAGGTGCCCGCAGAGCACTTTCTCACAGAATTCCGTGGGCGTGAGCGACGCGAAGTTCCGGCTGAAGTTGACCGAGATCGTGAAGTCGAGGCCCAGGGAAGCAAGGATCTCTATCTTCGACTGCGGGGAGGTTATGACGCAGGGAGACTCACCGCAGACGATCTCGCGCGGGTTGCGCTCGAAGGTGAGCGCCACGCTCGAGATCTTGCGCTTCCCAGCCTCCTTGACGCACTCCGCGATTATCGCCTGGTGCCCCCGGTGCACGCCGTCGAACACGCCTATTGTCACAACCGACGACGTGGCGTACTTCTGAAAGTCCCTGGTGTGCTCAAGCAGCTTCATCGGCTGTGCCTCCGGGGTGGGGCCGCACGACCCGCACCGCCCTTGCGGCGATCCCCTCGTCGTCTACTCTTGGCGGCCCGTAGAGGGCGACGAGAGTCCCGCCCTCGTCCATGACCCTGAAAGTGGCGCCCTGCTCAGGGACCTCGAATGACCCCACCGGTATGGGCTTTCCCATCGACACGGCCGTCGCCAGCTCATCGCCGACCTGCGCGGACGGCATCTCACGCGTGGCGTCCTCAAGCGAGATCAGGCTCTCGCCCACGCTGGAGCACTCGAGCTCCTCGAGCGTGATCGACGAAGCGATGTCGAACGCCCCCGAGGCTGTGCGCCGAAGGCTCTCTACGCAGGCGCCGCAGCCCAGTGTTGCGCCGAGGTCGTGCACCAGGCTCCTCACGTAGGTGCCGGGCCCGCAGACGATGTCGAGGTGCGCCGCGAGGCGGTCCTCGCTCTGCTCGAGTCCTGCGAGGTCTATCGACTCTATGTAGACCGTACGGCTGCGGGCCTGCACGGCCTCTCCGCTGCGCGCGTACCTGTAGAGCGGCTTTCCCTGGTGTTTGACTGCCGAGTAGGCGGGCGGGACCTGTGACACCATTCCGGTCATGCCCTCGATGGCTTCCAATATCTTTTCGCGGGTGACGCCTGACGTATCGCCGGTGCACACGGTTCTGCCGTCGGTGTCGTACGTGTCGGTCTCGACGCCGAGCAGGGCGCCCGTGCTGTAGCGCTTCAAGCCAGCGGCGAGGTACGAGGAGAGCAGCGTCGCCCGGCCCAGGCACGTGACAAGAACGCCCGTAGCAAGCGGGTCCAGAGTTCCGGCGTGCCCCGCTTTTCGCTCGCCGGTCAGCTCGGCGACCCTCGACACGACCCGCCTCGAGGTCAGGCCGGCCGGCTTGTCAATTATCAGTATCCCGTCCAGAGGCAATTATTTCTTCCTTGAGTTGCAGTAGCGCGTCGTCGATGCCGCGCTTGTCCGAGGTGTAGCCGGCGGCGACCCTGTGGCCGCCCCCGCCGAGCTTTCTCGCGATGCTCCCTATGTCGGTGTCAGACCGGGAGCGCAACGACACGCGGACCGTCCCGTCTTTCTGCTCCTTGAACAGGGCGACGATCTTGTGCCCGCGCAGTGCCCTGAGGTTGTCGATCAGGTCCTCGGTCTCGTTCATCTTGACGCCGAACTTCGAGAGGTCCTCCTGCGACACGTAGCCGTAGATCAGGCCGAGGTCGCCGTCGTAGACCGCGCGGCAGAGCACGTCTCCCGCCAGCCGTATGTAGGAGAGCGAGTCGCTCTGGTAGATGTTCTCGTAGACTCTGTGCGGCTCGACCCCGGCCGCGACGAGCTGTGCCGCTATCCGGAGCGTTTCCGCGGTCACGTTGCTGAACTGGAACCTGCCGGTGTCCGTGACCAGCCCTGCGTACAGGCACGTGGCGGAGTCCCGGTCGAGCACGAGACAGAGAGGTTCGATCAGCGAGTAGACGATCTGCGAGGTAGACGCCGCCGCCGGGTCGACCAGGTTGGCCCTGCCGAACTGGCTGTTGTCGGGGTGGTGGTCGATATTGACGAGGGGCACAGCGAGGGCGGGCTCCTGCAGCTCCTCGAGCCTTCTCTCGTTGGCGCAGTCGAGCGCGATCGAGACGCCGAAGCCAGGCTTGATCCCGGCTGGCGGGACGAGCAGCGACATCCCCGGCAGGAAGAGATACTTCTCGGGCATCTCAAAGGGCTCGGGCCAGCTCGCCTGCACATCGTAGCCCGCCGCGGCAAGCATCAGGCCGAGGCCGAGGACCGAGCCGATCGCGTCCCCGTCCGGGTACTGGTGGCCGAGGACGAGCGCGGAGCGCGTGCCGGTTATGAGCCGGCGCACTTCCTCAAGACCCGTCGCTTTCCCCATCACTGCTCTCCTCCATCTCCAAGGCCACCTTCTTCATGATCTCCGAGAGGCGCAGCGCCTCGGCGCTGACGTCCTCGTGGACGAACTCGATCTCGGGCAGGTACTTGAGCCGAAGGTGCTTACCGAGGGCGGACCTCATGTAGCCTTTCGAGCTCTGGAGCCCGGCCAGGGATCTCGCGACTTCCTCGTCGGTGCCCATGACGCTCACGAAGACTTTCGCGTGGCGCAGGTCCGGGCTCACCTTCACCTCGGTGATCGTGACGAAGCCCACGCGGGGGTCCTTGACCTCACGCTGGATGACCTCCGACAGCACTTCTTTACATGCCTCTTCGACCCTGCTCAGGCGCCTCGACATCACATACCGCCTAGATGTCCTCGGGCTTCAAGACCCAGCGCTCTTCGTCCACTACCTCAACCCCTGACGACTCGATCAGCCGTCGGGCGCCGTCAAGCGCCTTGCCGACGAGCTGCCGTGATGATGACACGCACGTGATGCCGAGGACGCCGCTCTTCCAGTAATCCCTGTCTCCGACCTCCGCCGCGCCCATGAGCTTGCTGTTGCCGAGGCGGTCGAGAATGCTCTTAAGCAGCCGGCGTTTATCTTTCAGCGATGAGCAGGCGGCCATGTCGAGCCTGAACCTGGCGATCCCGACGTAGAACTTCAAGAGGACCTCCGTGCGATACTGCGGGGAGAGGCCGCGCCTTAGCGCGGGACCTCGCGCATCTGATAGGCCTCTAGGATGTCGCCTTCCTTGATATCGTTGAAGTCGTCGAGCCCGACGCCGCACTCGAACCCGGCGGCGACCGACTTGACGTCCTCTTTGAACCTGCGAAGCGATCCGACTTTCCCGTCGTGAACCACCACACCGTCACGGACGACCCTGACGCGCGAGTTGCGGTTGATCTCACCCTCCAGCACGTACGACCCGGCCACGAGCCCGCTGCCGGGCACCCTGAACGTCTGCCGCACCTCGAGGCGTCCGGTGACCTCTTCGGTAAACACCGGAGCCAGCATGCCGATCCGCGCCGCGGCCATGTCCTCGGTCAGCTTGTAGATGACCTGGTAGGTGCGTATCTCGACTTCCTCCAGCTCCGCGGCCCGCGCCGCCTTGCTGTCCGGCCTGACGGTGAAGCCGAGGACGATTGCGTCGCTCGCGGAGGCGAGCATTATATCGGTCTCGGTGATGCCGCCGACGCCGCTGTGGATTACGTGGAGCTTGACCTCCTCTGTCGACAGCTTGGCCAGCGAATCCATGACGGCCTCGAGAGAGCCCTGAGTGTCGGCCTTCAGGACCACCTTGAGCTCCTTAAGCTCGCCCTCCATTATCTTGTCGAAAAGGTTCTCGAGAGAAACGTGGCGGGGACCGCCCTGCTCCTCGATCTTTTTCTGCATGCGCCGCCTGTCGGCGATCTGCCTGGCTTTTTTCTCGTCCGCGACTACCCTGAACTCGTCGCCGGCCATGGGCAGGCTCGAGAGGCCCAGCATCTCCACGGGGTTTGCCGGGGTCGCGACTTCAACGTTATCGCCCTTGTCGTCGAACATCGCCCTGATCTTCCCCCAGGCGGTGCCGACCACCACGACGTCACCGATCCTTGCGGTGCCGCGCTGGACCAGCACCGTTGCGGCCGGGCCGCGCGCCTTGTCGAGCTTGGCTTCGATCACGGTGCCGCTTGCATCGGTGTTGGGGTTCGCCTTGAGCTCCTGCAGCTCTGCTATGAGAAGGATCATCTCGAGGAGGTGGTCGATGTTGGTACCCGCCTTGGCGCTGACGTCGGCGTACACCGTCTCGCCGCCCCATTCTTCGGGGATGAGCCCTTTCTCCGAGAGCTGCTGGCGCACCCGGCCGGGGTCGGAGTCCGGCTTGTCGATCTTGTTCACGGCGACGATCACCGGTACCTCGGCCTCCAGCGCGTGATCGAGAGCCTCGACCGTCTGCGGCATGACGCCGTCGTCAGCCGCGACCACCAGTACCGCGATATCCGTTATCTGGGCGCCGCGGGCTCTCATCTGCGTGAAGGACTCGTGGCCGGGTGTGTCGATGAACGTGATCGGCTTGCCGTGGAATACGACCTGGTATGCGCCGATGTGCTGGGTTATCCCGCCCATCTCGCTCGATACCACGTCTGTCTTGCGAATGGCATCGAGCAGCAGGGTCTTGCCGTGGTCGACGTGGCCCATGACGGTGACCACCGGCGGCCTCGGCTCGAGGTCCTCGGGGATGTCGGTGAGCTCCTTGAACTCCTGGACCCTCGCCGGCCTGACCTTGATCTCGATACCCAGGTCCTCTGAGAGCAACCTGAGCGCTTCATCGCTTATCTGCTGGTTGAGCGTGAGCATCTCACCGAAGGACATCATCTTCTTAATGACCTCACCCGGTGTGAGCCCGGCCTTCTGAGCGAAATCTTTTACCGTGATGCCGGACGACACACGCAGCAGCTTAGGGGCAACCGTGCTCGGCGCCGAACGGGTCCTCGGGGCTGCCGCCCTGCCGCGCGGCACGTACCGGTAGAGCTTGCGCTCCCCGGGGCCGCCTCCGGAAGGCCTGCGGTCGGCCGGGGCCACTCGAAGCGTCTGCTTGCCTTTTCCCTTGCGCGCGGGGCGCTGCTGAGTCGGCGGCGCGGGTGGCGCCGAAGGGCCTCGCCTCTGCTGAGGCTGCGCAGGCCTGGGCTGTCCACCGGGCCTTTGCTGCGCCTGGGGTCTGGGCTGTCCGGGCGTGGGCGTCGTCACCCGCAGAGGCGGACGCGCACCTGCTTTCTGAGGAGGCGCCTGTGGCGGCTTGCCTGCCTGCGGCGGCCTGCCTGGTTGCGGCTGAACCGGCGGGGCGGCTGCCTTTTTTGCTGGCGGCGCTGCCTGCGCCGGCGCCTGTGGCGGCTGAACCGGGCGCGCCTGTGGCGCGGCGGCGGCCTTGGCCGCTGGAGCCGGCGCTTTCGCCTGCGGTGCCTGCACGGCTTTCGCCGGCGGGGCGGCGGGCTTCTCGGCTTTCTTCGCGGCGGGCTTCGCGGCCGGCTTCTCGGCTTTCTTCGCGGCGGGCTTCTTGGCCGCTGCTTTTTTCCCGGCGGGCTTCTCAGCCTTCTTCGCAGCCGCTTTCTTTGCCGCGGGCTTCTTCTCCGCTTTCTTTGCCGCCGGCTTCTTCTCAGCCTTCTTGGCGGCAGGCTTCTTCGCCGGCTTCTTCTTGGGTTTTACGATCTTGACGATCTCCCGGCCGAAGGACGAACGTACCTTGTTCGCGTCCTCCTGGGAGATCGAAGAGAGGTTTGTCTTCGCGGGTATCTGAAGCTTCCTGAGCCTGTCGGACACCTCGCGGTTCGACTTTCTCAACTCTGTGGCTAGCTCATGGACCCTGATGCTGTTTGCCAATGCTAGAGGCTCTCCTTTGAAAGCTGCTCGATCTTCTCATACACCTGCGGGGGCACCCTCCTGGAAAGCGCCCGCTCGATGCCGCCCCGGCCTCGTGCTTTTTCCACACACTCAGCCGACGGGCAGACGTATGCTCCGCGCCCCGATAACTTTACCTGTGCGCGCGTCACAGTCCAACCTTGCGCCCCGACCCGGATCAGTTCGGACTTCGGCTTTCTGGCGCCGCAGCCCGCGCACCTCCGCTCAGGGACAGCCAACTTCAGACGCCTTCCACGTCATCGCCTCCGGCGACTGCTTCGACTTCTTTAACCATGGCGGGTTGGGCCTCGGTGGCCTCCGGGGCCTCGGTGGCCTCTGAGTCCGGCACGGGCTCCTCGAGAGCCTCTATCAGCTCTTCCTCGCCTTCGGTCATGGCTTCTTTGCGCTCGGGCTCAGGGGCCTCGGCCTCTTCGGCCAGCTCGGCGGCAACCTCAGCCTCGACTTCGACTTCGGCCTCCGCCTCGGCCTCAACGACCTCGGCGGCTTCAACGACCGCCTCAGCTTCGGAAGCAGGCATCGCACCTTTCTCCTCGATGGGGGTGACCTCTTCGACTTCCACGTCGCCGGCCTCTATCAGCTCGCCCATTTTCGCGTGGGCGGGCATCCCGCAGAACTCGGAACCTGGCTTGGCTTTGTTCTTGCACCTGTGCCCGGAGGACGTTATCGCCCGGCACTGCCGCTCGGATTCCTCGAGCGCCTGGCCGGCGAGCCGGCGCTCCGCTCGTATCGCAGCGGCTTCGGTGGCCTGCGACTCGGAAAGTATGTCTATCCTCCAACCCGTCAGCTTGGCAGCAAGGCGCGCGTTCTGGCCTTCCTTGCCGATGGCGAGCGAGAGCTGGTTGTCGGGGACTATGACCTCGGCCGTGAGGTTGTCCGGGTCGACGATGACCTCCTTGACCTTCGCCGGGCTTATCGCGTTGGCCACGAACTCGGCGGGGTCTTCCTTCCACTCGACGATGTCGACCTTCTCGCCACGCAGCTCGCTGACTATCATGCGTACCCGCGAGCCCTTGGCGCCGACACACGCGCCTACGGGATCGACGTTCGCGTCGTTGGAAGCTACAGCCACCTTGGAGCGCTGGCCTCCCTCCCTTGCTACGGCCTTGATCTCGACCAGGCCGTCATATATCTCGGGAACCTCGAGCTCGAACAGCCGCTTCAACAGCCCGGGGTGAGTACGCGACACCATGATCTGCGGGCCCTTGGTCGTCCGCCGCACGTCGACGATGTAGGTCTTGATCCTCGCGCCGTGCTCGTAGCGCTCGCCTCGCACCTGCTCGCTCGGGGGCAGCAGCGCCTCGACCTTGCCGAGGTCCACCAGTGTGTAGCGCTGATCGCTCTGCTGAACTATGCCGGTGACGATGTCGCCCTCGCGCCCGTGGTACTCGTCGAACATCAGCTCGCGCTCCGCCTCGCGGATCCTCTGTATGATGACCTGCTTGGCTGTCTGGGCGGCAATCCTGCCGAAGTTGTCAGGGGTGACCTCGACTTCCTCGGGCTCGCCCTTGTCGTTTTCGCGTGTCTCGAAGACTCGTATCTCACCTGTCTCTTCGTCAATATCTATCCGGGCGTCGATCTCTTCCGGCTCGACGTCGCCGAAGTTCTTCTTGTACGCGGTGAGGAGCGCGTCTTTGAGGGCTTCAAGGACCGTGTCAATGGCCAGCCCCTTCTCGAGCTCTATCTGCTTCAGCGCGTCCATCAGCTTGAACTTCACTTCTCAACACATCCTATGTCGCCGTTACCACGGCAGTTCCGGGTCCAGCCGGGCCGTCTGGATGCTCTCGTACTTCAGCTCGAGAGTCTCCAGCCCCAGATCCAGCTGGATCGATTCCTCCCCGGCACCCCGAAGGATGCCTCCGAACCCGCGCCTGCCCTCGAAGGGCTGCCTCAGGTTCACCTTGATCCGCTTGCCGACGCTCTTCTTGAAGTCGTCGGGCCTCTTGAGCGGCCGTTCCAGTCCCGGGCTCATGACCTCCAGCACGTACGGGCCGCGGATCACGTTCTCCCGCTCGAGGACCTGGCCGATCATGTCGCTTGCGGCCGCGCAGTCTTCCAGGGTCACTCCGCCATCTTTGTCTACGGAAACCCGCAAAAAAACGCGACCCTTTTCCCTGTGGGTGCTGACGTCGGCTACCTCGAGTCCGAGACCCTGCATAAGGTCGCCGGTCGCCTCCACCACGCGAGCGTAAAGGTCGCCGCCCATGACGGTTCTTCCCTCCCGGAAAGCGCTTTAGGTAAATAAAAAGCGGGCATCCTTGCCCACCCGTCGAGAGCGCTTTCAACTGCTTGAAAAGAATACCACTAAACGTCCCCGCGCGCAACGATGACGCGCGGCCTTAAAGCCTTGTTCAACCCCCCTTGGGAGCAAGCATCCAAACGAGTAGAAGAGTCGTGACCGCGAACGTTGATCCGAGCACGATGGTGATCCTGTCGAGGTTCTTCTCGACTATGTACGAGCCCGAGAAGAGGCTGGACCCGCCGCCACCGCCGCCGCCGAGGACGCTCGATAGCCCTCCGCCCTTGCCGGCGTGCAGGAGCACCGAGATCACCAGCCCCGTGCACACGATTATGTGGATCACCAGTACGATTATCTTGAAAGCACCCATAACAGCGTAATGATAGGGTTAGTCGCATCCCATTGCAACCGGAAGGAACAACATCGCGCCGCTCGCAAGCCCGGTTCAGGCGCCGAACTTTTCGAGCCGGCCGGCATTTGCCAGCATGAGGGCCATCAGGTCGCGCGCAGGAAATATCCCGAGCGCGCCCGCGGCGCAGGCGGTCTCGCCGAATGACTGAACGGCGTCGGTCCGCTCCCAGCGCGAGCGGAGGACGAGGGGTAGCGGGTGCCAGCTGTGCGACTTCATTATGGCCGGGGTCGAGTGGTCGCCCGTGACGACGAGCACGTCCGGCTCCAGCGCGAGGACGCCCGGCATCCCGGCGTCCACTTCTTCGATCGCTTTCACCTTGCGCTCGAAGTCGCCGTCCTCGCCCGAGCTATCTGTCGGCTTGTGGTGGACGTAAAAGTAGTCGCTGTCGCTCCACGCTCCCGCCAGCGCTTCGACCTTCTCTTCAAACGGGTCGGCCGCCTCGATTACGTTCATTCCAACGAGCCTCGCGAGGGCGCGGTACATCGGGTAGCTCGCTATACCCGTTGCTCTCATCCTGTAGAGCTCGGTGACACGCGGCAGGTGGGGCAGCTTCGAGAAACCGCGAAGCAGTATCATGTTCGCCGGCTGTTCGTCGGCGAGGACGCGGGCGGCCTCCCGGACATACTCGTTGACGGTCTCGGCCGTAGAAGCAGCCTCGGGTCCCGCGCCGGGGAGCGGCCGGCACTCGAGAGGCTCGAGCCCGACTCTCTGGGGGTCCGTGTCGGCGAGCTTGTCCGACAGCCCCGGCCCGGAGAAGACCAGCGCCGCCCTGTAGTCCTTCTCAGGCACTATCCGGGCGGTCAGCCCTCCCGGGAGCGCCATCGCGTTCAGCTTCTCGCACAGCCTGGCGTTGACTTCGGTCGCGATCCGGCCGGCCCGCCTGTCGACGACTCTGCCAGCCTCGACCGTGCAGAAGTTCACGCGCGCCGCGACGTCGTCGGGCCCGAGCTCGATCCCGGCGCCCGTCGCCGCGAGCGCTCCACGGCCGATGCTGAACTCTACCGGGCCGTAGCCGAACAGGGCGAGGTGCGCGGGCCCGCTGCCGGGCGTTATACCGAGGGCTATCGGAATGGTCAGGCCGCAGGCTGACTCTCGCGCGATTGCGTCGAGGTTAGGAGTGTGAGCAGTCTCGAGCTCCGTGAGGCCGGTATCCGGATGCGGGAGGCCACCCAGCCCGTCCATGACGATGAGGACCATCTTCGTGTCGAGCTCGATCGCCAGGTCCGAAAGAAAATTCATGTCAACCAAGGCACACCTCTCGGGGTCTAAAAATGCACCACTGGTGCCTGACCCCAGTGGTGCATTTCTTGCTGATTCAGCTGAACTTGATGAGCCGGGCGAAGTCCGCCGGCTTCAGGCTCGCCCCGCCGACGAGTGCGCCGTCTATGTTCGGCATCGACATCAGCTCGTCGACGTTCGAAGGGCTTACGCTGCCGCCGTACTGTATGCGCTTTGAATCTGCAGTCGCCTCGTCGTAGAGGCCGGCCACTGTTTCGCGAATGATGCCGCAGACTTCGTCCGCGTCCGCGGACGTCGCGGCCTTGCCCGTACCGATCGCCCAGACAGGCTCGTAGGCGATGATGACTTGCTCCGCCTTCTCGCGCTCCAGCTCGAAGAGCCCGCACTTGACCTGGTTTGTGACCACGTTCTCTGTCTCGCCCGCCTCGCGCTGCTTCAGGGTCTCGCCGCAGCACATTATCGGGATAAGGCCGTGGTCGATGGCGGAGGCCACCTTCCGGTTGACCCCCTGGTCCGTCTCGCCGAACAGCTGCCGGCGCTCGGAGTGGCCGATGATGACGTATGACACGCCCAGGTCGAGCAGCATGGCAGGTGACACTTCACCCGTGAAGGCCCCGGAGTCTTCCCAGTGCATGTTCTGCGCTCCGAGCCCCAGGGTCATGCCGCCTTCGGCGATCGCCCCGGATACGGCGGGTATGTCTATGAACGGCGGGCAGACTACGGCATCGACGCTGTCGACGCCTGCGATCTCGCGCCACAGATCGTTCACGAGAGTCACGCCTTGCCCGGGCAGCAAGTTCATCTTCCAGTTGCCAGCTATGACCGGCTTCCTCACTCCAAACCCCTCCTCAACCTACTTGTCGTCGAGCGCCTCCACGGCCGGAAGCTTCTTGCCTTCGAGCAGCCTCATCGCCGCGCCGCCACCGGTGGACACGAAGTCCATCCTGTCCTCGAGGCCGTACTGCCTCAGGGCCGCGTCGGAATCGCCGCCACCTACGACAGTCGTCGCACTGGCGCCCGCTATGCACTCGGCGATGCTCTTGGTCCCGTTCGCGAACGACGGCCACTCGAACACGCCCATCGGGCCGTTCCAGAAGATGGTCCTGGCGTCGTTCAGGGTCATGCAGTACTTTTCGACGGTGGCCGGCCCGATGTCGAGGCCCATCCAGTCCGCGGGTATCGACTCTGTCGGCACTATCTTCCAATTGGCGTCCTTGTCGAAGCGGTCAGCCACGACGAAGTCGACCGGGACCATGACCTTGACGCCTTTCTTCCTGGCTTTCTTCATGGTCGAGGCGATCTGGGTGATCTGGTCCTCTTCGGCCACCGACTGGCCGATCTCGAGTCCCATGCTCTTGATGATGGTGAAACACATCCCGCCGCCGGTGAGTATGCAGTCCGCTATCTCGAGAAAGCTGTCGATGACGCCCAGCTTGTCCGATATCTTGTTGCCGCCCAGCACGACGACGAACGGCCGTGCCGGGTCCTCCATGAGGCCGCCCAGCGTGTCGAGCTCCTTCTCCATGAGCAGCCCCATCACCGAGGGAAGGTACCGCGTCACCCCGACGGTGGAAGCGTGCGCCCTGTGGCTGGTGCCGAAAGCGTCGTTGACATAGAGGTCGGCCAGCTCGGCCAGTTGCTTCGCGAAATCGGGCAGGTTCTCCGTCTCCCCCGGATAGAACCGCAGGTTCTCGAGCAGGATGAGCGCCTTTGGGTTGTCCTGGATCGCCTGCTTAACGCGGGGGCCGATGCATTCCTTGAGGCAGACGACGGGGACGTCGATCATCTCCGCGAGCCGCTTTCCCACCGGCGCCATCCTGAGGCTCTCGACGACCTGGCCCTTCGGCCTGCCCAGGTGAGACATGAGGATCGGGTGCGCCCCGTGCTCCAGCAGGTAGTTGATGGTCGGAAGCGCGCCCCTGATCCGTGTGTCGTCGGCCACGTTCCTCTCGATGTCGATCGGGACGTTGAAATCCACGCGGACGATGACGTTCTTCCCGCCCACGTCTACGTCATGAAGTGTTTTCTTTGGAAGGCTGATCATCTGATCTACGCCCGGCTCAGGCCGATATGAACTTGATCATGTCGACCACGCGGTTCGAGTAGCCCCACTCGTTGTCATACCAGGACATGACCTTGATCGTGTCTCCCATCGCCATCGTGGCGAGCGAGTCGAAGACGGACGACGCCGGGTTCCCGATGACGTCGACGCTCACGATGGGGTCTTCCGTGTATTCGAGGATGCCCTTGAGGCGGCCCTTTCCGGCCACCGCCTTGAACGCCGAGTTGACCTCATCAACAGTGACCGCGCGGTCTACGTTCACGACGAGGTCGACTATTGAGGCGTCAAATGTCGGAACCCTGAGCGCGAGCCCGTCGATCTTCCCCTTGAGCTCGGGCATGACAAGGCCGGTCGCCCTGGCGGCGCCGGTGGTCGTGGGGATGATCGACATAGCGCCCGCGCGGGCGCGCCGGAGGTCCTTGTGCGGGCCGTCCATGATGACCTGGTCGTTCGTGTATGCATGCACCGTGGTCATGAATCCGTGCTTGAAGCCAAAGGCGTCCTTGACCACCTTGACCACCGGGACCAGGCAGTTGGTCGTGCAGGACGCGTTCGAGATTATGTTGTGCTTCTTGGGGTCATAAACGTCGTCGTTGATGCCCATGACCATCGTGAGGTCGGGGTCGGTCGCCGGGGCGCTGATGATGACTTTCTTCGCGCCTGCGTCGAGGTGCTTCATGGCCCCTTCGCGCTTGGTGAACAGGCCGGTGGACTCGACTACAACTTCAACCTCGAGGTCTTTCCATGGGAGGCTGCCGGGGTCCCGCTCGGAGAGGACCTTGATGACCTTTCCGTCTATCTCGAGGCCACCTTCGGCGACGCGGACCTCGCCAGGGTATATCTTGTGCACAGAGTCGTACTTGAAAAGGTGGCGCATCACCGTTGCGTCCGTGAGGTCGTTGATCGCGACTATCTCGATCTTGTCGTCACCCATCGCCGCACGCGTAACGAGCCGTCCGATTCTCCCAAAC
>Ga0209539_1000399_pt1 | contig 25424 bp, 18 predicted proteins | sample BarGraNGADG00312_2_FD_184499 | JGI IMG/M metagenome (GOLD analysis project Ga0209539, IMG submission 184499) | Arctic peat soil microbial communities from Barrow, Alaska - Barrow Graham LP Ref core NGADG0011-312 (SPAdes) (version 2) | ecosystem: Environmental > Terrestrial > Soil > Wetlands >...
ATAAATATGCTGGTGCCTGGTGTTCTGAAAATGACTACCTTCTTAATCAGATTCTGAAAAAAGAATGGGGTTTTAAGGGGTTGGTTGTATCGGATTGGGGAGGAACACATAGTACTGTTAAAGCTGCCTTGAATGGTCTTGATGTTGAAATGGGCACTCCGGGAAATGCATTTTTGGGACAGGCATTACTCGATTCCGTTAAATCAGGCATTGTGCCAGTCGGAATCATTGATGAAAAAGTCAGAAGAATTCTCAGAGTTAGATTTTCAGTCGAACCAGTCAGCGAATCAAAACCTGCAGGTATCGTAGCGACTCCTGAACATGGGAAAATTGCCTATCAGGTAGCTTCACAATCTATTGTATTATTAAAAAACAGGGATCATCTTTTACCTGTCGATCTTAATAAAGTTAGTAAGATAGCTGTCATTGGAGACAATGCAACCCGTAAACTCGCATCCGGAGGTTTTGGTGCAGGTGTTAAAACCCGATACGAAATCACTCCCCTTGAGGGTTTAAAAAGCAAAATAGGTGACAAAGCATCCATAAAGTTTGCTCAGGGATATAAATCAGGATTCAGTCAGAATCAACAGTCTAGAGACAGAAGATTATCCAGTAATAAGGTAGACACAACTTTGCTGAAAGAAGCGGTCGAACTTGCCGGAAAGTCAGATATTGCCATCATTTTTGGTGGTACTAACCGGGTATTTGAAACTGAAAGCTCAGATCGTTCTGATTTTAAATTACCATACGGACAGGATGAACTGATCAGCGCAGTAGCGGCAGTAAACCCCAGAACCATCGTCGTTTTGGTTGCCGCTTCTCCTTTGGACCTGAACAACGCTTTAAATTCTTCTTCTGCCATGCTGATATCCTGGTTTAACGGATCTGAGGGAGGCAATGCATTGGCAGATGTTTTACTGGGTAATGTTAATCCTTCCGGCAAATTGCCGTTTACCTTCCCGGCATCTCTTAATGATTCTCCAGCTTACGCTTTGGGAACGTTTCCCGGTGACAATATTGTTGATTATAAAGAAGGATCTCTTGTTGGATATCGATGGTTTGATACAAAAAAAATAAAACCTCTGTTCTCTTTTGGATTTGGTCTTTCATACACAGAATTCTCTTATAGTGGAATTAAAACAGATAAGCCTAAATACAGGAGCGATGAGAATATCAACATTTCAGTGAAATTGAAGAACACAGGAAAAAGCAAGGGGGATGAAGTAGTTCAGCTTTATGTCCATCGATTGAATTCACAGATTGAATGGCCGGAAAAAGAACTCAAAGGGTTCATCCGCGTATCACTCAAACCGGGCGAATCCAGAAAAATAACCATGACATTGCCAGTAAGTCAGTTAAGATATTGGGATGCAAACATTCATGACTGGCGTCTCGAAAGTGGAAAAATTCAGGTTATGATCGGATCTTCTTCATCAGATATCCATCTGGTTAAAAACATTGAGATTTAATCTCATTATCAGTACTAAGTGAATACTGACTGTTATATTTCTACTAAATTCCTTTCCGGAAAAGGTAACCATGAAAAAGTCACCTGAAAACGATCCTGATCCTTACTTCATCTTCGATTGGTTTTCCGTTATCCTCTGCAGGCTTCCAGGAAGGTCCTGATTTAATAAGTCTGATCGCTTCATCAGAAAATATTTTACCCGGACTTCTTGCGATCATAATACTGTCGATGCTACCATTAATACGGACTAAAAAGCTAACTACAACAACAGCCCTCTGACCAGCGGTTATTGAATCAGGCCGATGCTGGTTCTCCTTAATATATTTATCAAAATTTGATTTTCCGTTAACCGGGCTGGGAGGCGCATAGCCTGTAAAAACATCTTCTTTTTCAGACTTAGCCTTCTTCGTACCATATCCCACAACTACAACTTCACTCAAGGCTGATATTGAAGGATCGAGCTTTACCTGGACCTGTGAATCTCTCTTTGCATCAAACTCCTTTGATTCCATACCTATAAAATTTGCAATCAGAGTCCGGTTATTCGTATCAGGTAAAGTAATACTGAAATTGCCTCCTGCATCCGTAATGACTCCTGAACTGGTCCCTTTTTTTAAAATATTAGATCCCGGAACCGGGAGATTATCTTCAGATGAAAGTACCCTCCCTGATGTTTTTAACCCGGCAAAAGTTTTAGCTCTGGCAGGAACTGCTGCAGTTGGGGCAATGTCTTTATCCTTAGATGACTGCCGGAAGGCCGCAGGCCTGATTTCAGAGATTGAATCATTGTTTTGTGCTTCTGCTAAGATCTGCTTTGCGTACTTTGCGGTTAAATAGGACTTTTTCAACACTTTCGATCGGGAATGGGGTAGTATTAATGTAAAGCAGTAATGACCTTGAATTATTATAATTGGCTCCGCAGAAATTTATCAATCTCTTTTGCAGCTTTTCTGCCTGACGCAATCGCACTTACTACCAGGGTTGCTCCACTTATCGAATCACCTGCAGCGAATACTTTTTGCCTGTTAGTAAATTGGTTTTTATCGACCCTGATATTTCTTCTCTGATCAAGTTCCAATTCAAGCTCAGTAATCAATCCTTCGAGAGCAGGATGTACAAACCCCATTGCAAGCAATACAAGATCTGCATCAATAATTCTGTGTGTTCCCTGAATAACTTCCATTATATAATGATCGTCTTTTACCTTCCACTCCACATCTTCCACCTCAACTCCTGTAACATGGTTATCCGACCCGATGAATTTAATTGTAGCAATGCTCCAGTATCTTTCACAACCCTCTTCCTGTGAAGTGGATGTCTTAAGGACTTTTCCAAAATATGGCCATGGATTGTTTGCCGTCCGTGTCAGAGGCGGTTTCGGCATAATCTCAATCTGTGTTACACTAACAGCTTTCTGCCGTATCGAAGTTCCCACGCAATCAGAACCTGTATCTCCTCCTCCTATCACCAGAACTTTCTTCCCTTCAGCATTTATTTTACTAGCTGAAGTCTGGATCTGACCTGAATTCACCCTGTTTTGAAGCGAAAGAAAATCCATTGCAAAGTTTATACCGTTAAGTTCCCTTCCTTCTGCAATAAGATCGCGTGGATGTGTAGCACCAATAGCAATACAAATTGCATCAAACTGTTCAAGTAGCTCTTTACCAGTAATATCCTTACCTATATTTATTCCGGTTCTGATAGTAAGTCCTTCCTCAATCATCAGGTTGAGGCGCCTGTCGAGAATGGCTTTACTTAGTTTAAAATCGGGAATACCAAATCTCAACAATCCACCTGCTTTTTCATCTTTTTCAAAGAGGGTTACCAGATGACCTGCTTTATTTAAGAGATCGGCGGCTGCCATTCCTGCAGGACCACTTCCAATCACGGCCACTTTTTTGTCTGTCCTGACTTTTGGAGGCTGCGGCTTAACATAGCCTTCTGAAAAAGCCTTTTCAGCAATAGCCACTTCATTTTCCCTTATTGTCACTGGCTCCTGATTGATATTCAGTACGCAGGCATGTTCACAGCTTGCAGGACAAATCCTTCCAGTAAATTCCGGAAAATTATTTGTTGCCTCTAGACGTGTATAAGCCGCTTTCCAGTCACCTTTGAATAACAGATCATTCCATTCCGGGATTAAATTATCTACCGGGCAGCTCCAATGGCAATATGGAATGCCACAATCCATACATCTGGAGGCTTGCAACATCCTGTCTTCGCTGTTAAGTACCTGCTCAACTTCACTGTGGTCACAGATCCTTTCATTAAGCGGTCTGTTTCCAGCTTCCTTTCTTTTTATCTTCAGAAATCCGGTTATATCAGCCATAATATTTTTTTATAAATTGTTTCTCGTTTCTCGTTTCTCGTTTTGTTAGCTCCGTGTCACATCGCCTATAATACATAATACATTTCTTAGCTTGCACTTATCTCAAGATCAAGCTCAACATCCGCAATTTTCTTTCTGATCTCTTCGAGTTTCTGTTCCTGAAGCACCTTTTTAAAATCGTACGGTATAACTTTGATGAACATCGGGATATATTTGTAAAGATCATCAAGTATCATCTTTGCTTTTTTGCTTTTGGTAAATTGATAATGACGTGAGATGAGTCCGGTAAGTTCGGTAATATCTCCATGATCCTCGACCAGAGATAACTCTACCATTCCCATATTGCAGTAAAAATCAAAATCCCCATTCTCATTAAATACATATGCAATACCACCGCTCATACCGGCAGCGAAGTTGCTTCCTGTAGTTCCGAGAACAACAACGCGTCCGCCTGTCATATATTCACAGCAATGGTTTCCCACGCCTTCAACTACAGCGTTCGCACCGCTGTTACGCACTCCGAATCTTTCACCGGCAACACCTGAAATGTATATTTCACCTCTTGTTGCACCATAAAGAACAGTATTGCCTATAATTATGTTCTTATCGGGTTCAAATGTAGAACCAGGAGGGGGAACAACAATAATCCTTCCACCTGAGAGTCCTTTCCCCAGATAATCATTTGAATCACCCTCAAGATACAATTCAACACCAGGAGAAAGAAATGCACCAAAGCTCTGACCAGCCGACCCGGAAAACCGGCACCTGATCGTTCCGTCAGGTAATCCTGCTGAACCATAGAGCATTGCAATCTTTCCCGACAGCATAGCTCCGGTAGTCCTGTCAGTATTGTGTATCGGTCTTTCGATTACTACCGGTTGTCTCTCTGAAATAGCTTTTTCAGCTTTTGTAATCAGCTCTATGTCTAGAACATGATCAATTTTATGATCCTGATTAGCAACACAATGCATGGCATTTTCTGCCGATTCGGCAGGTAATGACAGGAATCCTGAGAGATCCAGATTTTTAGTTTTCCAGTGATTGACTTCAGGATTTCTTTCCAAAAGATCAAACCGGCCAATTATATCTTCCATTTTTTTATAACCAAGTTCAGCGAGGTATTCACGTACTTCTTCTGCCATGAACCGGAAAAATGTCACAACATTGTCAGCTTTTCCTCTGAACCTCTTTCTCAATTCGACGTTCTGAGTAGCTACTCCTACAGGACAAGTATTGAGATGACATTTTCGCATCATTACACAACCCATTACAATAAGAGCAGATGTTGAGAAACCAAATTCCTCGGCACCAAGTAGCGAAGCAATAATTATATCCCTTCCGCTTTTTAATTGTCCGTCAGCCTGAAGGATCACTTTTCTGCGCAGGTTATTCATTACCAGAGTTTGTTGTGCTTCAGCCAGACCCAGTTCAAGAGGCAATCCTGCATGTTTAATCGATGAAGAGGGACTGGCCCCGGTTCCACCTTCATATCCGCTGATAGTTATGAGGTCCGCACCGGCCTTGGTAACACCTGCAGCAATTGTGCCAACTCCGCTTTCTGAAACCAGTTTAACACTGACCTTAGCCTTTGGATTAACATTTTTCAGATCGAAGATGAGCTGCGAAAGGTCTTCAATTGAATAAATATCATGATGTGGTGGCGGAGAGATAAGTGTTATTCCCGGTATTGCGTACCTGGTTTTGGCAATTATCTTGTCTACCTTATGGCCCGGCAACTGACCACCTTCCCCGGGTTTTGCTCCCTGTGCAATTTTTATCTGGAGCTCGTCAGCATTTACCAGGTATTCAGTTGTTACACCAAAACGGCCGCTTGCAACCTGTTTTATAGCGCTCCGTACACTGTCTCCATTTTCCAAAGGTATGAAGCGTACCGGATCTTCACCTCCTTCACCGGTATTGCTTCGTCCGCCAATACGGTTCATGGCAATAGCCAATGTCTCGTGGGCTTCACGACTGATTGATCCATAAGACATTGCTCCGGTAACAAACCTTTTCATTATCTCTTCCACTGGCTCAACTTCATTAATGGGTATAGGATTTTTTTTCATCCTTAACAAACCTCTGATGAACCCCGGACTCGTCGTATCAGCATCTACACGTCTTGTATACTCTTTAAACTTCTTATAATCTGCAGTACCTGTGCTCCATTGAAGCAGGGATACGGTTTCCGGGTTCCACGCATGATGTTCGCCATATTTCCGGTATGAATATACACCTTCGGTAAGCATCTCGGATTGCTGTTCGGCAATAAATGCTTTTCTGTGCGGTATGAGAACCTCTTCGGCTATCTCATGCATTCCTATACCACCAATTCTAGAAATTGTTCCGGCAAAATATTTATTGATTACATCCGGGTGAATGCCGATTGCTTCAAATATCTGTGATGACCGGTAGCTTCTGAGGGTACTGATTCCCATCTTAGACATTATCTTAAGGATTCCTTTGTTAACCGCGTTGACATAATTCTCCTCAGCTTTCTCATAATCGAGCTGGATAGCCTTATCTTTAACGAGTTTGTCAATAACGGCAAGACTCATGTACGGATTGATTATACTTGCACCGTAGCCAAAAAGCAGCGCAAAATGCATAACCTCACGCGGCTCTGCCGATTCAACTACTATATCAATCTGCATTCTCTTGCGGGTTTTAATTAAGTGGTGATGAATAGCAGAAACGGCCATCAACGAAGGTATTGGTGCAGCGTTCTTACTAATACCGCGATCGGAAAGTATAATATAGTTTTTTCCATCATCAACTGCTTTTTCAGCATCTCTGCACAATTGTTCAACAGCATTCTCCAAACCTTCAGCTCCTTTTTCGGCATCAAAATGCAGGAGCAGGTTTGCAGCTGAAAATCCTTTGTATCTTAAGTTTTTGACAACCTGAAAATAAGTATTTGATATTACCGGATTTCTGAACCGTACCATTTTAACGTGATTGGGCGATGTCTCAAGAAGGTTTTGCTGTAGAGATCCAAGATAACCCGACAATGTCATAACAAGCTCCTCTCTGATTGGGTCAATTGGAGGATTCGTAACCTGGGCAAATAACTGTTTGAAATAGTTGAATAACCGGTAAGGCTTTCTTGACAGTACAGCAACGGGAACATCGTTGCCCATAGAACCGATAGGTTCTTTTCCGGTAGCGGCCATCTCCTTGATAATCCTCTCCGTATCTTCCAATGAGTAATTGAAGGATGTAATATATTTATTATACTCGTCTCCCATATCGGTTGTCTCTTTGTGCCCGGTCTCAATCTTTTCGAGCTTGACCATATTCTGCTGGATCCATTGTCCGTAAGGATATTCAGCAGCCAGTTCCGCTTTTAGCTCCTTATCATAGAAAATTTTACCTGCCTCAGTATCGACAAGGATCATCTTCCCTGGTTTTAACCGTCCTTTCTCCCTTATCTCTTCCGGTGCAAAAGTTTGTACACCGGCTTCTGATCCCATAACAATCAGGTCGTTTGTGGTTATAACATATCTCGACGGACGCAAACCATTTCTGTCGAGCATCCCCCCAATGTAGCGGCCATCAGAGAATATAAGTGAAGCAGGGCCATCCCATGGTTCCAGGAAAGTAGAATGATATTTATAGAATGCCTTTAATTCGGGGGAAATGGGATTTTTATCATTTATTGATTCAGGAATCAGAACTGACATTGCGTAAGGCAACGATTTGCCGCTCATTATAAGGAATTCCAGCACGTTATCCAACGATGCTGAATCACTCTTGTCAGGTTCTATAATAGGATACAGCCTGGTAAGATCACCCAGCTTATCAGATTTAAGGATTGATTCTCTTGCTTCCATCCAGAAGCGATTTCCTTTTATTGTATTGATCTCCCCGTTATGTCCCAGCATTCTGAAGGGCTGGGCAAGATCCCAACTCGGAAATGTATTGGTACTGAATCTTGAATGAACCAGTGCTATTGCACTCTGTAACCGTTCATCGTTCAGGTCGAGAAAGTATTCTCCAAGCTGAATTGAGGTAAGCATACCTTTATATATGAGTACTTTTGTGGAAAGACTCGGGATATAGAAGAAATTTTTTTGCTTAATGTTTGAATTTCGGATCAGGTTTTCTGTACGTTTCCTGATTATGTATAATTTACGTTCAAGATCCTCCTGCGGAATATCAGCTCCCAGTAGAATCTGAATAATTTCAGGTTCCGCAGCCCGGGATATTTCACCTATTACCGTATTATTTCGCGGAACTTCCCGAAAACCAATAAGATTGACACCTTCCTCCTTTAAAATACTGAGCAATATTTCCTTGCATTCAGATGCGTCACTGCTATCCTGCGGAAGGAAAATAAGCCCTGTTCCGAACTGTCCCTGGGGAGGGAGCGAATATCCCTGAATAAGATAAAAATCTCTGGGAACCTGTATAAGTACACCTGCTCCATCACCGGTTTTACTATCGGCTCCTTCAGCACCACGGTGGGTCATATTTGTAAGAATGTCAAGCCCCTGCCTGATTATTAAATGAGACTTTTTCCCTTTCAGATGTGCCACAAATCCAATCCCGCAATTCTCATGCTCAAACTCCTGACGATAAAATCCCTGTTGCTTTGGGCGTTCTTTTTTCATAATGTTTACCTTAATAATTCAATTGTTTTATACAAAAAAACCGTTCTCTGTTTTTGAGAGAACGGTCATCCCTAATCCGATACCATACACCATTCTCAGTCAGTTCCAATTAACCTTTTAATGAGGCGTGATATAATGGATCTAAAATTGTTCATTTCCCTTAATATTAGACGACAAATATACTACATATTCTTTCAGATTATCGTAAAAATCAATAATATTATTAACGAATAGGTATAAAATATTTAAAATGTTTCAATCCTGTTAATTACTGACATGATTTCCGACCATTTCAATATTCCCATTCTCCCATTATCGTTTCAGCCAATTTTTTGTTACTTTGTAGTTCTTAAGACATATATAATAATGCAATTTCTTTAATGTCTCATTAGTTCAGATTTATATGGAAAATCCTAAGAACCTTATAATTGTAATATTTGGAGCCTCAGGAGATCTGACTTCAAGGAAGTTGATCCCGGCAATATTTTCATTGAAGACTCAAAAACTTTTGCCAGAGAAATATGCAGTTCTGGGTGTTGGAAGAACAAAAATATCAACTGATGATTTCAGAATAAGGATGAGTAAGGCTATCATCTCTAATTCGGAGGAAAAGGTTACAGATCAGAATCTTATTTCAGATTTCACTCAGAATCTTTATTATCACTCCATGGATAATGTTTCTGAGAACGAATATTCAGAACTTAAAAAAGTTTTACAGGAGCTTGATAATAAATACAATAGCGGAGAAAACTATATTTTTTATACGGCAACACCTCCTAGTATGTATGAGGTCATTGCGGTTAATCTGGCAAAGGCAGGTCTGTGTAATCAGCAGAATGGATTCAGAAGGATAATAATTGAGAAGCCATTTGGATATGATCTTGAATCAGGACGGGAGCTCAATAATACCCTGCATGAGCTCATATCAGAAGATCAGATATTCAGAATAGATCATTATCTTGGAAAGGAAACTGTTCAAAATCTACTGGTTACAAGATTTGCAAATGGGATATTCGAACCTCTTTGGAACAGAAATTATATACACAGGATTGAGATCACTTCTGCTGAAAGCATTGGAGTGGAGGAGAGAGGTGGATATTACGACTCTGCGGGAGCTTTGCGGGATATGGTCCAGAACCATCTTCTCCAAATGGTCGGAATGACAGCAATGGAGCCCCCTTCTTCTCTCGATGCAAATGCTATCCGGAACGAAGTATTGAAAGTTTTTCAATCATTACAACCCATCAGGGAAGAAGATGTACCGGACCAGGTGATCAGGGGCCAGTATACCGGATCACTTATCCGTGGTGAGTGTGTTACCGGGTACAGATACGAGAAAGGTGTTGCAGCTGATTCACGTACAGAGACTTATATTGCTATAAAGTTCTTTATTAACAACTGGAGATGGGGTGGAGTACCGTTTTATATACGCACAGGAAAAAGGTTACCGACCCGTGTTACGGAAATAGTCATACACTTTAAACAAACCCCTCATCATCTCTTCCAACGGGAATTCGGAAAACTGTCTGCTAATCAGCTGATAATTCGGATTCAACCTGACGAGGGGATATTACTTAAGTTTGACATGAAAGAACCCGGAGCAGGATTCAACGTGAAGAATGTAAATATGGATTTTCATTACAAAGATCTTGCAGACATCAGGGTACCCTCTGCCTACGAAAGGCTTCTTCATGATGTAATGCTGGGCGATTCTACTCTGTTTTCACGTGACGATGAAGTCGAAACAGCATGGAGATTTCTCGAACCGATTCAGAAGGCATGGGCTAATAATAAGGCTATCAAGGTATTCGGCTATCCGGCAGGCACATGGGGTCCGGAACATGCCAACGACCTGATTCAGGGGGAGGGACTTACCTGGAGATATCCATGCAAAAATCTGGCAGATGAGGAATTGTACTGTGAATTATAAACGGCACAACGGCACAAAGGCGCAAGGGCGTAACGGCGAAGAAGATTCAAAACAGTGTGACTCCGAATATAACTCTGTATTACTCCGCGGTAAAAAATATATATAAATAAAATATTATTAATCAGTTGGATAAGATTGTTAAAATATTCCGGGATCCTTATGCATTAGCTAAGGAATTTGCTGAGGAAATGATATATTTGATAGAGCAATCGGCACAAAAAAGCAAACCATTTTCAGTTGCCTTGTCCGGAGGTTCCACTCCTGAAATATTATTTACACTGTTAAGCGAAAACTATGCTAAATCTGTTTTTTGGCAATTTGTCCATGTTTTCTGGGTAGATGAAAGATGTGTATCGCCTGATGACTCAGAAAGTAATTATGGAATGACCAGGAGAAAATTACTCTGTAATATTGATATACCTTCCACTAATATTCACAGAATAAAAGGTGAGGAGTATCCTGAAAATGAGGCAATACGTTACTCGGAAGAGATATCAAAATTTACAGAAAAACGAGATGGAATACCATTATTTGATCTGATGATTCTCGGTCTGGGAGAAGATGGACATACGGCTTCTATCTTTCCGGGACACGAGGAGTTAATTAATTCTGACAAAATCTGCGATGTAGCCTGTCATCCTGTTACTTTGCAGAAACGAATAACTCTTACAGGCCGGGTTATAAATAATGCAGATTTCATAGCATTCCTTGTAACAGGGAAGAAAAAGGAGAAAGTTGTAGAAAAAATATTTAAAAAGAGTATAGATACACAAAACTTACCTGCCTCCTACATTGTACCAATCCATGGACGATTGAGTTGGTTTCTTGACCGGGATGCAGGAGGTCTGTTATAACTGACCACTACTATCTGAATGTAATATCTTTATAGGATTGGTTGATTTTTTCTATATTTGGAATAACTTTTATCAACTTAAAATATATAGCCATGTCACACGAAAAAGCTAAAGAACAGACAAAGAACAAAAAAGAGCCAACAAAAAGTCTGAAAGAGAAACGCCTGGCAAAAAAGGCTAAAAAAGAAGAAAAGAAAAGACAGTAAAAAGGAGGACTTGGTTTCTTATTCTCTTATTGTCCAAATATTAGTCGTTAGACCCTTTGTGTACCTTCGTATGAACCTTCGTGTACCTTAGTGGTAAAAAAAATCCCGGTCATTCGACCGGGATTGAATAATAAATCTTTGTATGGATAAACTAAGCTAGTCTAACGTCTACTGCATTAATTCCTTTTTTACCTTCCTGAAGTTCAAATGTAACTTCATCATTCTCTTTAATCTGATCTTTCAGACCAGATACGTGTACAAAATATTCATTATCCGAATCTGCATCTTTAATGAATCCGAATCCTTTTGATACATTAAAAAATTTTACCGTTCCTTTGTTCATTTTATTCTGTTTTTAAATTAATGGCGCAAGATACATAATTAATTTGAAATAATCTAAATAAATTTATAATATTCTGACGTTTAACCGAAATCCGGCTACCGGCTTCCGGCTATCGGCTTCCGACTTCGGCTTCCGACTTCGGACTTCCAACTATATTAATGCTGAGATTAAGAGTTATGCTGGTTTTAAAAAAAGCATCAAAAATATTTTTACTTTTATCGACTTATTTGTTAATAACCGCTATCATGAAAAGATCTTTTAGTTGTTGGCTGACATTATTAATAACTGCTGCAAATGTATTGGGACAGGTCAATCTTCAGACTATAGCCGAAAAATCTGATTATAAATCTACTTCAGATTATAGTGATGTAATGCACTTCATAAATCAGATTACAAAATCCTCGCATTATATAAGGTTAGAGAATATTGCCACTTCGGTTGAGGGACGGGAAATACCGCTTTTAATTATCGGCAATCCTTTACCAAAATCTCCGAAGGACCTTATCAACGATAAAAGGATTATTGTATATGTTCAGGCAGATATTCATGCCGGAGAAGTAGAAGGCAAAGAAGCTACTCTGATGTATGTCAGGGATTTGCTTAAAGAGAAGAATTCTATTATCCTGAAAAATGTAATTCTTTTGGTATGTCCGTTGTTTAATCCTGATGGCAATGAGAAGATCAGTTCGCTTAACAGAACATACCAGAATGGTCCTGTGAACGGCGTAGGAGTAAGGTATAATGGTCAGTTTCTTGACCTGAACCGTGATGCAATGAAGGCTGAGTCACCTGAAGTAAGAGGAGTACTGACCGACGTTTTTAACAAGTGGGATCCTGCCATATTTATGGATTGCCATACAACCGACGGATCGTATCATGTGGAACCGACAACTTTCACCTGGATGGTCAACCCTGACGGAGACAATTCATTGATTGAGTTTATGCACAAGAAAATGATGCCTGAAATAGCAAACACCCTCTCAGGTAAATATAAGATTGAAAACTGCTTCTACGGTGAGTTCTTTGACATGATGGATCCTGACAAAGGATGGGTTCTTGATGCTTCCGAACCACGGTATATGAGTAATTATTACGGAATCAGGAACAGACTGGGTATTCTCAATGAAAATTATGTTTATGCTGATTTCAAGTCACGTGTTCTGGGTTGCTATTGGCTGATTCATTCATTGCTTGATTATGCATCTGTTCATAAAGTCGAAATTAAAGACCTATTGAGTGAAGTCGATAGAAAAACAATAGCACGAGGAATGAATCCTGCCGTAACAGATTCTTTTGCGATTGAGTATAAGGTAAGACCATTGCCGGAAAAGGTCACTATCCGGACATTTGAGGCAGAACTTGCCAATGATGTAAACGGGAGAAGAAACTATAAAAAAAGTGACCGCCAAAGGGATGTCCTGGTACCTTATTATATTGATTATTATCCCACAAGAAACGTAAGGTTCCCATTTGCCTATGTTTTAACCACAGGTGATCCCGAGATAATAGGACTGCTTAAAAGACATGGTATTAAATTAGAAAAGATGTTAACCTCCGCTAAAATTGAGGTTCAACGCTTTGAAATAAGTGAACTTAAAGGAGCCATAAGACTGAACCAGGGACATTATACAAATACTATCAAAGGCAACTTTGTCATCGAAACAAAGGATTTTCCAGCCGGAACAATAGTTGTCAGAACTGATCAGCCTCTTGCAAATCTGGCAGCATATTTACTTGAACCACAGTCGAATGATGGTTTGGTTGTTTGGAACTTCTTTGATCGCTACTTTGTACCTCAATGGGGCGTGGGCTATAATCCGTATCCGGTATATAAGGTTCTGGAAAGCACAGATTTAAAAACAATACCTATTTTATAATATTTTTTTCTGACATTTGCGGCTGTTAAACGAAGGCAATATATCTGAATATGAGAAAATGGCGAGTTGAAGATTCTGCTGAATTATATAACATAAACGGGTGGGGAGTTGATTACTTTTCTATAAACCAGAAGGGACATGTGATTGTTACTCCTCAGAGAAACGGAATGTCAGTTGATCTTAAAGATCTTCTTGATGAACTTATTTTATCGGATGTCTCCACTCCGGTGCTTGTCAGGTTTCCCGATATTCTGGATGATCGAATAATAAGTATCTCAAAATGTTTTAAATCGGCTTCAGAAGAGTATGGCTACAAAGCTCAGAACTTTATTATCTATCCGATTAAAGTGAATCAGATGAGGCCGGTAGTAGAAGAGATTGTAAGTCACGGGAAAAAATTCAACATAGGTCTGGAAGCTGGCTCCAAACCTGAACTTCACGCTGTGATTGCCATAAATACCGATCCTGAGTCCCTCATAATCTGCAATGGCTATAAAGATGAAGATTATATTGAACTCGCGCTTCTGGCACAGAAGATGGGCAAAAGAATATTTCTGGTTGTTGAGAAGCTTAATGAACTAAAGCTTATTACATCAATTGCAAAAAGACTGAAAGTAAAACCAAATCTTGGGATCAGGATTAAACTAGCCAGCGTAGGCAGCGGAAAATGGGAAGATTCAGGAGGTGATATCAGCAAATTCGGATTGACTTCGAGCGAACTGCTTGAAGCCATAGATTTCATCGAGAAAAGCAAGATGAGAGACTGTGTTAAACTGATCCATTTTCATATCGGCAGCCAGGTCACAAAGATCCGCCGGATAAAAATAGCATTACGCGAAGCTTCCCAGTTTTATGTTGAACTCAGGAATCTGGGTTTTAATGTGGAATTTGTTGATATTGGCGGTGGTCTTGGGGTTGACTATGATGGTACAGGCTCTTCAAACAGTGAAAGCAGCGTTAATTATACTATCCAGGAGTATGTAAACGACTCTATAAGCACCTTTGTGGATGCAAGTAATAAAAACAATATACCTCATCCGAATATCATAACCGAATCGGGTCGATCGCTTACTGCCCATCATTCTGTACTGATTTTCGAGGTTCTTGAGACCACAACTCTTCCATCGTGGGATACTGAGGACCTCCTTAATGAACATGACCATGAACTTGTGAAAGAACTTTTCCTCTTATGGGATAACTTTAACCAGACAAGAATGCTCGAAACATGGCATGATGCCCAACAGATAAGGGAAGAAGCTCTTGACAGATTCAGTTTTGGGCTCATCGACCTTAAAACCAGAGCCCAGATCGAACGACTTTTCTGGTCCATCGCCCGAAAAGTTTATCAAATGGCTAATGTAACTAAACATGTACCCGAAGAGTTGCGGCAGATATCCAGAATACTCTCTGACAAATATTTCTGTAATTTTTCACTTTTCCAGTCACTTCCTGATGCATGGGCCATTGATCAGATATTCCCGATAATGCCAATTCACAGACTCAATGAGGAGCCTTTGCGCAATGCAACTATCCAGGATATGACCTGCGATTCTGATGGGAAAATAGACAACTTCATTTCAACCCGTAATTCATCGCATCACCTGCCAGTTCACTCTTTACGGGGGAAGGAGCCATATTACCTTGGAGTCTTTCTGGTGGGTGCATACCAGGAAATATTAGGAGACCTGCATAATCTGTTTGGTGATACTAACGCAGTACACGTGTCAGTTGATAGTAATGGTTATAAGATTGATCAGGTAATTGACGGAGAGACTGTTGCTGAGGTTCTTGATTATGTGCAATACAACTCAAAAAAGATGGTCAGAACAGTTGAATCGTGGGTAACATCATCTGTAAAGGCCGGCATTATAACTCTGGAGGAGGGTAAGGAATTTCTTTCAAATTACCGTTCAGGTCTGTATGGGTACACTTATCTTGAATGATGAAAGTCCGATTTTCAGCCAAAATTTAACGACTTATAAAAATATTTCTTAATTTGGAATCTTCAATTTCAATTTTACTGATCGTTAATTAATAATTTATTAATCCTTTAAACTATGAGTGACAGTACCTTTGATTTTAATGTATTTATTAAGGAATCCAAAGATGTCCTTGTAAATCCGAAATCTTACTTCTCGACCATGAAAACTACGGGAGGTATAGCTGAACCTTTGATTAAGGCAGTAATTTATGGTGCGATTGCCGGAGCTTTAGCATTCCTCTGGAGTATTCTGAATCTTGGTGCAATAACCGGTGGTTTATTCGGTGGCGCTTTAGGGATTATGATTTTTATAGGGAAAATTATCGGATCAATAATCGGATTATTTATAGGGGCAGTGATTTTACTGGTCATCTCTTCGATCTGCAAAGGGAGCACAGATTTCGAGGCAAATGTGAGGGTAACTGCAGCTTGTATGGTTATAATGCCAATAAGCGCATTCTTTGGCCTGGCAAGTCACTTTAATTATTACCTTGGCTCAATCATTGGCCTGGCCATAAGTGTTTATGGTTTATGGCTGCTTTACAATGGTCTTGTGGAAGCTTTGAAAGCAAATAAGGAGACCGCAAAAATTGTAATATACATTTTAATAGCACTTATTGTCCTAATAATGATATTTTCAATAGGGACACTTGGGAGGACGAGTAGAATGATGAATGAATTTAAAAATATAAATTCTACCGAGCTTCCTCAAAATTAAATTATTTAAATAATTTAACTAACGCCAGGTTCTGCGAGATAACATTTATTCCGGCCTGGCGTTTTTATTTTTAAATGTTGTATAATGAAAACACATGTTTTGATTTTGTTGTCATTTGTATGCATTGGTATCAATGCACAGAAAGGAAATCAGAAGCCGGGAAGATGGCACATCAGCGATAAGGTGGATGCATCTGATTATCAGATGATTCAAAAAGCCAACCTGTACTATTATATTTCAAATGATAATGAAAATATTTATATCGATTTAAAGGTTGAAGATGCGGGAGTTCAGAACAGAATTTTAAAAGAGGGTCTCACAATCTGGATCAACATGGATGACAAGTCTGCAAAAAAAATGGGCATCAGATTTCCGATCGGTTCTCAGAATAAGGCAGGTCGTAACAATAATAATCGTACTGAAAGTATGTTAAATCCTGACGGAACCCTCGCTACTCCTCTTTCACAGGCACATACAATTGAACTTATCGGATTTACCAGTGAAGAAGCAAGGCGCTTTCCATCAGAAAATAACGATAATTTCCGAGGATCGGTTAAATATGATAATGAAGGGATATTATATTACAAAATGATAATGCCAATTGTAAAACTGCCTCTAAGAAACTCTATACAGGGTATTGGGGCAATGCCTTTTGCTATTGGTATTGAGTATGGCATATTATCTTCTGTGAATAAATCTGGTAACCAGATGAGTCCACCACCATCCTCCTCATCTTCTTCAGATGGATCCAGGAGTGGATCACGGGGAGGCAGAGGATCAGGGGGCGGAGGCCGGTCCGGCAGAGGAGGAGCTGTGACTGCAAGTGGCGACAGAACAACTACAAACTTATACATGCCTGACAGTACACCGGTACTGAAATGGATTAAGGATGTCAGGCTTGCAACTTCAAAGTAGTTTTTATAGTTTTATATCATCAATATAGAATATGATCTATTCAGGTCAGACTATGTAAATTCATTATAAATAGAAAAAAATGAAAAACTGGGTATTCTCCAGAAATATTTTTGTGGTTCTTATATACAGGATTCTGCTCATTATGTTCCTGTTCTCATTGTGCAGAGTTGGATTTTTTCTGTTTAATAACAAAATGTTTCCGGGAGTAACATTAAGTCAATTGATTACAATATTAAAAGGTGGGCTGTCTTTTGATATTTCTGCAGTAGTTTATATCAATATGCTTTTCATCCTTTTGCATATTTTCCCGTTTGAGGTTCGATATAAAGAGTTGTATCAGGTAATTCTGAAGTATATCTTCTTTATTACAAATGGGATAGCCATTGCTATGAACGGAATGGATTTTGTTTATTACAGATTTGTTTACAAGAGAGCTACCGCTGATGTTTTTAAAACTTTTGAACATGAAACGAATCTCGTGAAACTGTTTTTCAGGTTTCTGTTCGACTACTGGCCGGCCACTCTTTTCACTCTCTTTACATGGTTTCTGATGGTTTACCTCTACAACAAAGTGAAGACAGAAAAACCTAAACCTGTCAATAAATTAGTCTATTATTCTGTAAACATTCTTATGATCCCTTTGGTTATTGCACTGGTTGTAGGTGCAGCTCGTGGCGGATATAAACATTCAACACGTCCGATTACAATCAGTAACGCTGCGCGTTATGTTGAGTCACCCCGCGATGTAGCTATCGTCCTGAACACCCCTTTTAGTTTTTTCAGAACTTTTGATAAAAAAGTCCTTGTCAAATATAAATTCTTCAATGATGAAAAGTTAACTAAGCTTTACAATCCTCTCTATACACCTTTAAAAACAAAACCATTCACCAATGAAAATGTGGTTATAATCATTCTTGAAAGTTTTGCCAGAGAGTATATTGGATCTCTTAACTCCACACTTGAAGGAGGAACCTATAAGGGATATACTCCATTTATAGATTCCCTCATTAATGTCAGTCTTAGTTTTGATGTCTCAATTGCCAACGGGAAAAAATCAATCGATGCAATGCCTTCAATTCTTGCATCAATACCTTCACTTGAAACTCCCTATACAATTTCTCATTATGCTAATAATCAGATTGCAGGACTTCCGGAGCTGCTTAAAAGAAAAGGTTATTATTCTGCTTATTTCCATGGCGCACCTAACGGATCTATGGGTTTTGATTCATTTGCAAAAATGGCGGGATTCAGCGACTATTTCGGACTCAATCAGTATCCGGGGAAAGGAGATTTTGATGGTATGTGGGGTGTTTGGGATGAACCATTCTTTAAATTTTTTGCTGATAAAATGAATAGCTTCAAACAGCCCTTTTTAGCTTCTATTTTTTCAGTTTCATCTCATCATCCCTTTAAAGTTCCCGAAAAATATGCCGGTAAATTTAAAAAAGGTCCGGCTCCGATCCTGGAAGTGGTAGGCTACACTGATTTTGCATTGCATGAATTATTCGATGAGATTTCCAAAAGTCCATGGTTTAAGAATACTCTTTTTGTTATCACAGCTGATCATACAAATGAGTCGATACATAAAGAATTCCAGAATAACTTTGGATCATATAGCGTTCCGATAATATTTTTTAAACCCGGAAGTGATCTTAAAGGGATGAAGAAAAGGATAGCACAGCAGATTGATATTATGCCCACAGTGTTAAGTTATCTGAATTATGATGAGGAATATATTGCCTTCGGAAACAATCTTTTAGATGATTCATATGAGGCATTTGCTTTCAATACTTCCGGAAGTACATATCATCTTTATATGAAAGATCATATACTGGAAATGATAGATAATAAATCTGTCGGATTGTTCGACTACAAAAATGACATCTTTTTGGAGAAAAACCTGCTGGATAAAAATCCTGATCTTCAGTTGCAGATGGAAGAAAAACTGAAAGCTATCATTCAATCTTACAATGGCAGGTTAGTTGATAATAATATGGTTATCAGAAAATAAAATTATGAATTCACGTCGTCAGTTTTTAAAGTTGGCAGGAACCGGAATTCTTGCAGCAGGTTCCTCTTCTTTATATGCATATCCCGATATGCCTGTCAGGTCGGATAAAACTTTCGACACCTTCAGCATTGGAATGGCCGGATATACATTCAAGGAATTCTCAGTTGAAAAGACCATCGAGATGATGAAGAGGATAGGTGTTACCAATCTCTCTCTGAAAGATTTTCATATGCCGATGAACAGCACTCAGGAGCAGATCAATGTTGTTCTTGAAAAGTTTAAATCCGCCGGAATCAATGTTTACACGGTCGGCGTTGTTTATATGAAGACCCAGGAATCTGTTGATCAGGCTTTTGAGTATGCTAAAATGGCCGGAGTCAGAATGATTGTCGGAGCACCCGATTATGAACTTCTTCCTTATGTCGAGAAAAAGTTAAAGACTTACGACTATAAAATGGCAATTCATAATCATGGTCCGGACAATCCACTTTACCCTAACGCCAGGGATATCTGGAATCATATTAAAGATCTTGACTCCCGAATGGGAATTTGTATAGATATAGGCCATACCACTCGCGACGGACAAGATCCGGCTGTTGATATTTTAAAATATAAATCAAGAATATATGATATTCATATAAAGGATGTTGATAAAGCTTCGAAAGAGGGAAAAACTATTGAGATGGGTCGTGGCATCATTAATATTCCAAAAGTTGTTGCCACTCTTCGCAAAATCAGGTACTCCGGATCCTGCAGCCTGGAGTTTGAAAAAGATATGAAAGACCCGCTTCCGGGCATCGCAGAATCTATAGGTTATTTCAAAGGGGTGATGGCCTGTAAATAACTCGGTGCGCGGTATGCGGCATGCGGCGTGCGGTAACATGAATGCGAACCGAGGCGAAGCTTAATATTTCTTGAGAAGATCAAGTAACTTCCCATCCAGTTTATGTCCGTACCAGTCGGTATAATTTACATCCGTACGGCCCGAGTCGAGAATACCAAAATCACCTCTGAAATTCCAGAGAGCATATCCGATACTATTTTTTGTTAATATATCAGCCACGTCACCGAACCATGCGAGAAATACCTGATGAGGTGTTTTTTTCCAGCAGCCGCATTCTCCGCAATGCACTCCTACTCCTTTATTTAAAAGATCGATCCATGGTTTATAAAACTCCTCCAGTTGTTCCCTGCCATAATTCTTCCCTTCAATAGTCCCAGGCCAGACGGGAGTAGGTGCCTGAGAAGGATCTTTCCAGACCCATGGAGCCTGATAATGTGAAATCAGGTGGGGCCAGTATCCTCTGCAACTTTGTGCTATTTTCAAATCAATAAGTTCCGGGACAACATTATTCCCACCACCATTGCCATCAGCAATTATAAGACGATCGGGGCTAACATTTCTTATTGCTTTGGAAGCACCTTCAGCAACCTTGTGATAAATATCGCCTGGTACAAGGCCCTTTTTTGCGAACTGGTCATTCATGTCTTCTATATAAGCTGGCTCGTTGAGAAGATCAAAACTTAATTTTTCAGGTGAAATACTTTTATAGCGTGCAGCCCACATACCCCAATGAAAATTGAAGGCATCCTGAGCTTCTTTATCTTTCCACAGATTGAACGGTTCGTGAAATCCGGCATTTATGCAATATCCCGGACCTCTATGCAGATTCAGACTAACATGTAACCCGTGCTTTTGGGCCGTAAATATCAAATGATCAATATCATCCAAAACTTTTTGGTCAAACCTTGATAACTCATCGATTTTTATATCTTTTGAACGGTCAAAGGTGAGATAACGCGGGTACGCCATAGGCAGCCTCACAAAATTGAAACCCCAGTCTGCCATCCATTTGAAATCATCCTCGGTAGTCCTGCTTCCCTCTGAATTGTAGGGAGCTGAAGGTGAAAAATAATCGAGAAGGTTAAAACCTCTCCACCGTGGTAATGCATTTTTAAAGGGTGATGAATTTCCGGCAAAAACTGTGTTGCCTGCCACTGCGAGGGCTGAGGCAGCTAAAGTCGCATTCTTTATGAATAGACGGCGATTAATTTTTCTTCTTTTCATATTATCCCAATTTAATAACAATAAATTTATGCTTTTATTTGGGTTTTTGCCTGTTTTAACGCATCAAAAACAGACAATTGTGTTTTGAGCTGTGTTTATATGTATCTTTGCACAATGAAAAATGAAATAGACATACCGATTTTGAAAGAAGAAGATTTTGTTGCTGCCAATATCCGCAGGGATAATTATTCACTCATACGGGATAAACAGAACATTGAGTTTAACGGAGCAATTGCCAGCCGACTTCTGGCAAATGAAAAAATTCATGTTAAATGCGAAAAATGTGGTAAAGAATTTACAACTGACACTGGAACTGAAGGTCCTGTTAAATGCCCTGAATGTAAGTAAAATCAAATTTCTATTTAGTTTCGCCGGCCTTAAAAAAAGTCCAGGGTTGTGATGGCCGGTCTTTAAGTAATCCTTTCATCCAGTCGAACTGTTCATGTTTCGCTAAATAGGTTTTTGCATCGAATGGTATCCCGCATGCAGAACCCCATCGTGCAGCAAACGACATCTGTTTTGCCATCTTTGAATCGATAACTTTCCCATCAAGTGTTCCCCAGGGGGCAAAAGGAATATCAACACCGTATATATCAGAATCCAGATCAGGATGCGAACACAATGTTCTAATGTCGGGGGTACTCGTATTCAAATAAGAGTCATAATGATCGGCCTCGAGTTCTTTCGCCTTATCAAGGTTTATTTTGCCTGCGTTTTCTCTCATCAGTTGTTTCCAGCGAACCCGCCTGGCAACTGAAGAATTTTTAATATCCAATTCAGAAGTTTTAGTCTCGAACCTCAGGATTCTTATATCTTCGGCAACATTTGAACCGACAAAGTAACCGTTTTTCTTTTTTTCAAAACCAATATACTTCAATCCAAGTTCTAGCCGGGCGATTTCATTCGTATTTATATCACCAATCAGCCATGCATTAGCATACCCTCCATTGTTTCCTGTCTTCATTATTTCGCACCATTCATCAATTGAAGATGCATATTGAGTGGCATGTCGCATGCGGCAAAATTCCGGAATGCCTTTTTCATCGAATGGAAAGAAATCTCCAATTGTCGTTTCGGAACCAACCAGGCCGGCGTCGGTTACAAAAAAGTCTGTTTCGCTGTGAATCAATCCGGCAACGGATTGCATGAATATCCGGTGGCCTTTGTCAGGAAGAATGTCCAGAATAATATTGCATTGTGGATAATAGAATGAACTCATAGTATTGTGTCCCAGGACGATGCTTCCATCTGTTGTCATATCTCCTGTTGCTATAAATGAACTGCACGATTCCTTTTTAGGATCAGGCGAGTTGGGAGAAATCGAATCTTTTACCAGGGGCCACCAATATCCCATGAATTCCGTGGAACCGTTATAGGCTATAATTTCATCCCGGGTAGTTAACTCACCTGCTGCTTTCATTCCTTCCACAATTCCTTCCATTTCTTCCATATTTTCAGCATCAATATTGGGAGTGAACATCTTAGCACTCCTCTGAACCAGCCATTGCCATTCCATGGCAGTCTGATATTGCCATACCACATTCATCATTCTGAGTGCTTCCTTAATCTCTTTTGAGAGCAGGTACCCATGTTGGAAACCACGCTCTTTCGGTTTTCCTTCAATGTGAAGATAAGTCCACCCGTTTTTTTCATGTCTGTTGGCTTTTGATAACCATGATCTTTGTTCATTTGTGAGCTGAAAATTATTCTGACTATGCGCCAGAGAGGAATAAATGAAAATCGATAAAATGAGTACAATTAACTTTTTATTCATAGTATAAAGCTTTTAGATTATTTAAAGATATATTTATCAATTATAAATATTCATTTCAATCCGACAATGCAATAATCATGAAAAAGTTAATTACGATTTGTTTTTTCGTGTTTTTTGTACTTTCGCTAAATGCCCAGTCAAAAAATTCATTGGTATTCGGGGATGCTGTAGGTAAGTACAAGAAAATGCAAAAAACCGGGGCAGTATTATCCATTATCGGTGGTGCAACATTTATTGCAGGGAATATAATGTACAGGAAAATATATAATGATTTTGGTATTAATGAACCTCCCGGAGACAGGGTAAAGACTTATCGTCAGGTTATGCTTGGAGGGGTTGGATTATTGGCTGTTGGAGTTCCTATATGGACAATTGGAAGGGTTAAGGAGAGGCATATTGAAATTGGACTGGTCAGGTTTAATCGACTGACTTCGGTAAATGGTATTGGATTAAAAATCAGCTTTTAAGCGTCCTTGATAAAGTAGTATAGAACCACCAAAACGACAGATCTTTTTAATGCATAAATAAACGAAGTAAGAATGAAATGATAGTTGGGATTAGTATTATTGAACCAATTATCCATAATTTAATACGTTTGTCTCTTTCTGCCTGCTGAACGTCTTTTCTGGTTTGAATTTCTATTCCCGGAAAAAGGTTTCTTAACCATCCATATAAATAAACTGCCGGAGTTGCTGTAATAAATGACATTATTATAATAACTGAAATCAAGTCTTTGTTGAAAATATTTCCCATAAGTTTGGGAAATATGACTTTTGTTTTGATAAAAAGTTCAATCAGATTTATTAACAAAAAATTTAGTAATAAAATGATTGATGCAATTATTATAATCTTATACTTTTTAACAGAAGCAGACTGGTTTCTGCAATTTGAAAAAAAGTCTTCTACCAATCCAATTGTTTCATTTACCCAGATTATGTCCTGTCCCTGAACTAAAATATAACCTCCGGATGAGTGTGAGTGCTTAATTTTTATAACAAATTTAATATCCAGCACATTTTCGTAAAAAACTAATAAAATTTCAGTTATTTTTTTGTTACTGAGAATCTCATCATCTTTTAAAATTTTATCAAATGATCCGGTGAATCTTGAATTATCCGATGCAGTAAACTCTATGTCTGAATGACCAAGACTATTTATTATCTCCTCAATTATAATGTCGGAATATCCTTTTTGAATAAGTTGTTTCCGTTTAATTTCTTTTGCCTTATCCAGAATCTCATTCGAGAGTTTAACGAAAAGCCTGACTAAGGATATTACATCATCTTTAGTTAATATTTTATTATCAATCCAGGCTTCACTTTTCTCTACCAGACTATTCATAAATAGTTAATTAAATTTGACATATCCTCAACCTGTCGGCTTCCACTGAAATAAATAATTTCATAAACATATGTTTTCTTTGTTAAATTATTTAAAAATCTATTGTTCTATATAATGTTATTTTTCTATTTAACAGACATATACCAAAAATATATCTAATTTTTGCCGAATACAAGAAAAATCTAATTTTGGCCCCGGAGCATTTTAAATTTGAATTCTCAATAGTATGACCGGGGACGGAATCTCGTACCCCGAAGCAAGGCCCTTGGAGAAATCCCGGGGTTTTTGTTTAAATCCTAAACTAAATAAAAAGAAATAAGTAACTTTGATTACAAGAGAGACAAGACAAAAAGTACTTTTATTCAACTGTTTTGGTATGTATATGAGCACTTTCAACGTTAATTGTAGGATGTGTTAAATTGACAAAATACTTAAAAATGAAGCACTTAAAAATAATACATATCATAATTCTTTCAGTCACGTGTTTATGTTTATCTACCTGCAAGTACATCAATTCTGTCTCAATGAAACCCTTTGATGGCTCCGTGCTGATTACGAGTAAGAAAGAGATAGTTAAAACATTAAAAGATAAATGCGTTGACACTATCAGCTTTACAAAGGGTGAAATAGTAGCAGATGTCGGTGCTGCAAATGGTTCAATAGAAGCTATGCTATCCATGTTTCATGACAGTTTAACTTTTTACATACAAGACATTGATACTTCAGTTTGCAATCAAAAAACTATTAATAAAGTAGTTAAAAGTTATCAGGACTTAAATGGAAGACCATTTACAAATGAGTTCATCGTTATAAAAGGTACTGACAATGAAACGAATCTTCCTGATGATACCTTTAATAAAATATTAATATTATGGACTTATCAATATTTTAAGAATCCAAAGGGTATTATGATAGATTTGAGACTGAAACTTAAAACTGATGGACTAATGTATATCATCAATCCGGATAGGGATAATTACTCGGGTAAAGTGTTGA
>Ga0209539_1000401_pt1 | contig 25313 bp, 24 predicted proteins | sample BarGraNGADG00312_2_FD_184499 | JGI IMG/M metagenome (GOLD analysis project Ga0209539, IMG submission 184499) | Arctic peat soil microbial communities from Barrow, Alaska - Barrow Graham LP Ref core NGADG0011-312 (SPAdes) (version 2) | ecosystem: Environmental > Terrestrial > Soil > Wetlands >...
TAGTGGCATAGATGAAACGACGATGGTAAACCGTCAGATGTTGCCTGATACATACACATCGGCGGCATGACGATTCTGTTCTTAAGAGTCATACCTTTGACTTTGTATTCTTCAAACAGTTTCATAGTAGACACCTCCAAATTGCTTTCAAACCCGTTGTTCTATGAGCAGTCTACAGTATCTGTACAGTTAAATCAACACTAAAATAGCATAGTTCTGCAGGACGTCGTGCCGTAGTGGGCGCAGGAAGAGGCACTGATCTATGGCGCGAGTACACAAACCGAAGACGTCCTGCGCGTGTGGCAGCCGGCCATCTCGCAGACCTGAAACGCCGGGTACGGTACTACCCCGACGGGCCCCTTGCTGATTCGTACCACCGTGGGCGGAGAGGGAAGTACCTGCGCTGCCATTACGACAGCATCCGTGTCTCGCCTAGTATTAGTGTGACGAACGTCCGCTATCTATACGAAGAAGCTGTCCAAGCTGGCGGTGATCACGCCCTGGTCATTGCTGAGATAGAGCTTGCATAATTGAGTTGGTTAGTTCGTGTACGGGCTTGCCACGCCATGAAGAAGCCTGCCGGTTGAGGTGCCCCGGCGGGCGGGTTGTTCTGTTCGTGGCAGAAGTGGCAAAGATTGAACTCGCGTCCAAATACGTTGGATCCAGTACCAGTACAGGTTCAATCGGCTATTGTACCTTCTGCTCGGCTGGGCGACCGCCAATAGGGAGTAACGAGTCAGGAGTACATGCCGCGGATCAGTAGTCCGACTCCTCGAATACTACGCCGTTGTCGCGCAGGAATCGTGTAAGCACGTCAGGATGCACTCCGAACCCAATATTCAGGAACTGCGGTATCTCAACTTCCCGCCCAGCCTGTAGAGTCTTCGGGACGAAATCGAGACTGAGCGTTTCAGTGTGACTCTGGATCGCCCAGACGGTTCCTTTTGTGTCGAAAATGGGTCCTCCGCTCTGCCCCTTGAGACCGGGTGACGACGTCTCAAGAAACTGGATCGGCTGACCACCATAATCCGAGTTCAAGATGACCTTGTTGCGCGTGTAGATGCCTTCGAGAGGAAAGAGTGGCACAGTCGGGTCGTCAAATCCAAGGCAGAACTCTCCTGAACCCTCATCGAACGTAGCCGGGATGTGGAAGAATGGGTACCCGAGTTTGCAGAGACTGGTTCCAGCGCGCAGACTCTGGGGATTCTTGAGAACGGGATACCTGTGCACTTGCGATGCGTCAAACGGCCTCAAGCGACCAATGGCCAAGTCCGCACCAGGCAGCATCCTGCGATCCTCCAAAGTCACCTGGTTTTCGCACCACCACCAAGAAATGTTCGTTATCCATCTCTTGTTGGGATTCAGTTGTCCCTTCCTCTTTCGCTTCTGCTTGTCCGTCGCCGAAGAATCGTTGTCAATTTCCGCAAGTTTCTTCCAGTACTCAGCCATCTCCTTCACACTGGTCTCATACTCTGACTGCTGTCCGAATATATGTGCAGTAGTTGCAATCCAACCCTCTTGGTTGAGAATGACAAAGGCCCCGTGGCCGCACTCGACGCTGCCGTCAAATCTCCGTACGGATACCACAACAAGCCGTGTGAACTGACTGGCTACCTCATAAGCTTCTGCGAACATCTCTCCTCCTCCCATTTCTCAACCTACACGTTGACATGTTCCTGCATCAGATGACACTTCGACATCTGTCAGATAGTCGGGGGCATTCGATGCGCTAGTAGTACTGTGCAATGTACCCGTAGGCCTTGTCGAAGAGATCCTGGTCCTTCATCTCGTACTTCACGTAGAGGATGTGACGCAGCGCTTTCTGGACTTCGCGCTCGCCGGATTTGGTATTCTGCCATCCAAGGAAGCGCACGTTGCGGACGATCTCGTCGATGTCGGTCACGATGCGCTCGATCATCACGGGCGTCTTGGTGGTCTTGACGGAGGTAAACAAGTCGGTCAGAGCTGCTTTGGCCTTGGCTTGTTCATCGACGGGATCTACCTGTTTCTCAGTTTCCACCACGTCTTTGGCGAGCGCAAGAATTTCCTTGAGGAACTCGATGCTGTTGATCAAACCACGCTCGTGCTTCTCCTTGAGCTTCTCCAGGCGTTCGCCTAATGCAACGAACCTAGGGTCGTCTTTGTGGAGGCGTAGCCGGGCGATGAGCTTGATTTGGAGCTCCTTGGACTTGGTATCTGGATTCCTGCTGTTTAGGATGCCCTGGAGGACCTCGGGATCCATAACGAGCGTGTCGAGATCGTCACGAACCGTCTCAATCTGGACGTTTTCGTGGACCAACTCGATCGTCTTTGCCCCTAGCGCGTGCCAGAGGAGCTTGCCATTGCCACTGCTCGGCTTCACCGATTCATAGACCCTGCTGAGCCATTTGTAGTCTGTCTCATAGAGCGTCAGACAAGGGTCAGGAGACAGTGCTTCCCAGAGCGTGGAGAGGACCGAGTACTCGGCGGCGAACGCGTCGCGTGCCTTATTGTCCGGCAGGCAATCCTGGGCTGCAATGAGTCCCTCGTACCCTCCCACCGTGCGATCAACACCAGGGAAGAACAAGAGGCACTTGGCAACCTGGTCAGGCATCTGTTTCTTGAGCTGGTCCAGATTCTCAATCACTCTCTGGACAGCTTTCTCATCGAAGTCCAGCGCGCGTGCGACGTCATCGAAGATGCCAAGGTAGTCCACGATCAGCCCGTGCGTCTTGTTGGGAAATGGGCGGTTGGTCCGGCAGATTGCCTGCAAGAGGTTGTGATCTCGCATCGGCTTGTCCAGGTACATCGCTTGGAGGATGGGAGCATCAAAACCCGTGAGCAGCTTGGAGGTGACGATCAGGATCTTGAGCGGATCCGTCGGATCACGGAACCGGTCAAGCAGCTTCGCTTCCTCGTCCTTGGAGAGCTTCCACCGTGCATACTCGTCGCCCTTGTCGCCTTGAACACTCATGACGATAGCGCTGGCGTCGGCGCTGATCAGCTCATCCAGGGCATGCTTGTAGAGGACACAGCACTCACGGTCGAAGGTCACCACCTGAGCCTTGAACGCATTGGGCTCCACCTTGCTCTGAAAGTGGTCCACGATGTGCTTACAGATTGCGTCGACGCGAACTGGCGACTTGATGAGCACGGCCATCTTGGCAGCCCGCTTGGTCAGGTCGTCGCGCTCCTCCTCGGTCAGATTGTCGGTCAGCTGAGCATACGCCTCGTCGATTGCCACCTGGTCAATGTGCAGTCGCACTTCCACGGCCTCGAAGTACAGGGGCAAGGTCGCCTTGTCGCGAATGGAGTCTTGAAACGAATACCGGCTCATGTACCCGTGCTCGTCCTCATCGGCGCCAAAGGCCCAGTACGTGTTGTGGTCACGTTTATTGATTGGGGTACCCGTGAGACCGAAGAGGAAGGCGTTGGGGAGTGCTGCGCGCATCTTGCGTCCCAGGTCCCCTTCCTGCGTGCGGTGTGCCTCATCGACCATCACGATAATGTTGGAGCGGTCATTGAGACGGCTCTCGGCCTCGGCGAACTTGTGGATCGTCGTGATGATGATCTTACGGGTATCAACTGCGAGCAAGTGCTGGAGCTCCTCACGTGACGAGGCACCAATCATGTTGGGGATGTCGGCGGCATTGAAGGTCGCTGTGATCTGTGTGTCGAGGTCGATGCGATCGACGACAATGATGACCGTCGGGTTCTGCAAACGCTCCTCCATGCGCAGCTTCTGTGCTGCAAACACCATGAGCAGCGACTTGCCAGAACCCTGGAAGTGCCAGATCAACCCCTTCTTGGGGGAGCCTTTCACGACACGGTCGACGATGAGGTTGGCTGCCTGGTACTGCTGGTAGCGGCAGATGATCTTGATGCCCCGGTGTTGCTTGTCCGTGGCAAACAACGTGAAGTTCTGCAGGATATCGAGCAGGACACGCGGCTGCAACATAGCATTGAGCGAGCGCTGGACGTCGGCTAGCGTGCCCTCAGCCGTATCCTCACCCTCATGCCAGGGGCCCCAGATGGTAATGGGCATACACACGGAGCCGTACCGATAGCACTTTCCCTCAGTCGCGAACGACAGCACATTGGGCACGAACATCTGTGGGACGCTCTTCTCATACCCGTCGCGGATGTCACTGGCACCGTCGACCCATGTGACTGCCGGACGCACCGGGGTTTTGGCCTCACCAATGACCAGCGGAATGCCGTTCACGAGGAGCACGATGTCGAAGCGGCGCCCGCCTTCCTGCGTCGGATAGACCCACTGGTTGGTGACGACGTAGTCGTTGTTGGCAAGGTTGTCGAAATCGATGAGGCGCACTGGCACGTGCTCACCGCGCTCGCCAAAGGGCATGGACTTCTCGCCCCGTAGCCACTCGGCAAATAGCTCGTTGGCGTGCACGAGACCCTCGCCCTGAACGGTCACGAGGATCGCCCGCAGATGGTAGATCACCTCGTCGGCTCGATCGGGCTGGGCCTTGATGGACGGGTTCAGGCGAATGAGGGCGTCACGCACCATTGAGTCCACAAGCACGTCAGAGTGCTGTCGCGGAAGCGCTTCGGCCACAACATACCGCCAAGCAGGCCGACCGGCGGCGTAGCGACCTCCATTTTCCCCGATTGCGCCCACGACGGCTCCCTCAGATAGGGTATCGACTACCAGCTGTTCAACGGTGTCTTCTTCGCTAAACATGGGCAACCCCCGCAATCAGAGCGTTTCGCATCTCCGCCAAGAGTCTCTTGCACGATTCTGAAGCATCCTGACTTAACGTCCTCCTTGCGCTGATTGCGTCCAAGTCGCGGCAAATGCGTATCTGTACCTCAATGGGAGGAGTTGGGATACAGAACTTCCCAAGCGACCCGAGCGTGATCGTCTTCTGTGCAAGGCCTTCTGCATAGATACTAGCTTGCTTCTTCCCCAAGTTTGACTCAAGGAAATAGCATAGGAATCGGCTGTCGAGAACGCCTGTTCTTGGCCGGATGACCGCAATGTGTCTCTGAAACGCAAACGGTCGGTCCCAGTCCACGAGAATGGCGTCGCCGAATCGGCCAACCACGGTGTACAGAACGTCCCCTCGTTGCGGCCTCAGCGTCTTCGTTAGACGGGCGTATGTCTCCTCTGAAATCCATTTCGATACTGACCAGTCGACTCCGCCCTGAGTAATGTTTTCTATCAGCAAGAAAGGGACCCCCGTCTTGGTGAAGACTGGCGGTTGGTGCGTGCCATCAGTGATCTTCTCGCACATGTCTCGAAGTCTGCCAGAACAGATACCCGGAATGCGTCCTTGCCGTAGAGCTTCAAACGGTGCATCTGGAGGCATGTACTGAGTCAGGAGTGCATGTTGCTCTGACAACAAAGCCTTGTCGACGGCAGAGTACTTCTCGACTACGTCGTCAGCCGCCCAGAGGACACTGACAATGCGCTTCTGTTCTTCGAGGGGTGGAAGCGCGAACTCGTAGCTCAGGAGGTTCCTGATGTTGACCCGTTTTGACATTGAGCCTGCTGCGTGGGATAGGGCGTATTCCCAAAACGTATCAGTATTGAGAATCGCCGGAAGAAGTTCCCCGATGATCACTGATTCCTTCGGCCTTAGCACGATAGCGTCGCCTGAGCATACACCGTCAAAGTCAACCATTGAGGCTCTCCTCAGGTAGGCATTCCTTCGAGCAAATAGCGTGTCTCCCGCCTTAAAGACCTTCATGGCTGAAATCAGGTCGGCAGTCGTTCCCCAGCGACGAATCTTGAGCTCCCCAGAATCGAAATGTTCCAAGCCGACGAACCGGTCGGCTTCTGCCTCGGATGGATTGTCGATGCGTGTCGAGATCTCGTTCACGGCGTCGCCCAATCGCACTGTTGTCCATCGCACTCTCTGGCCATTCGTAGTCATTTGGTGCCTCCATCAAGTGGAGTACTATACAGGGTCTTCAGCAAGCTGTTCATGGATATTCGCAGCGACTGCGAGCTGGTCTGCCATTCGGCAATGCACTCTTTCAGCTCCAGTTCGTCTCCACTCCCTGTCCCCCTGACATGATCGGATCGATCGACTCTCATGAAGAGGTCCAGACTCAGATTGTTGCCCTTCGCACGTATCTCAGCATTGCCTACCACATGAGCGAATCCTTTGACGTCTCTGAAGCCCTTGTAGGCACTCACGATGTGCTCAATGTGCTCGTCGGTCAGGCAGCTCTGAGCCCGCTCCCGCGTAACCTCGTTGACTGCATTGACAAAGAGGATCTTGCCCCGTCGTTCCTTGGGTTTGTTCGTGCGGCAGATCAAGATACAGGCTTCCATGGGTGAGTTGTAGAACAGGTTGGGTCCCAGGCCAACCACGCATTCGACTACATCATGGGCAATCAACTTGTCGCGCATGGACTGCTCCTCGTTGCGGAACAGCACGCCGTGGGGGAAAAGGATGGCACATCTTCCTGACTTGGGCTTCAGGCTCTGAATAATGTGTTGCAGGAAGGCGTAGTCTGCGCGGCCTTGCGGTGGCGTACCATAGATGTTGCGTCCCCATGGATCAGCCGACCATGCATCACGATCCCACTGCTTGACCGAATATGGCGGATTGGCCAGCACGATGTCGAATTGCATGAGCCGATCGCCCTGGACGAAGACTGGATGCGCCAGGGTATCACCACGCACGATATGAAAGTCCTCGATGCCGTGGAGGAAGAGATTCATGCGCCCGATGCCCGATGTCAGCAGGTTGAGCTCCTGACCGTACAGGTGGAGGTTGCGCCACTCCTTGCCCTGACCCTTGAGATGCGCTACACACGAAAGCAGCATGCCGGCCGAGCCACTGGTCGGATCATACACCGACTCCCCGGGCACGGGCTGCAGGATCTCGGTCATGAGATGTACAACGGTCCGGTTGGTGTAGAACTCCGCGGCTGTGTGACCAGAGTCATCGGCAAACTTCTTGATCAGGAACTCATAGCCAACACCCAACTCATCCTCGGGGCAGTTGGCCAGCGAGAGCGTCAAGGATGAGAAATGCTCCATGAGCTCCCGCAGCATGGCGTCCGGAAGACGATCCTTGTTGGTCCACTGAGCATCTCCGAAGATGCCAGTGAGCGCATCGGGGTTCGCTTTCTCAATGTCGCGCAGTGCGTCCTGAATGGCCTTGCCCACCTCTTTGACCTTGGTGCGGACGACATTCCAATGGGCTCCCTCGGGGATGCAGAATCGGTGCTGCTCAGGCAGCAGGGCATAGTCTTTGTCTCCACCCGATTCTTCTAGCGCGTGTGTGAGCTCTTCGTCGTACACATCACAGAGGCGCTTGTAGAACAGGAGTGGGAAGATGAATTGTTTGTAGTCGCCGGCGTCGATATAGCCCCGCAGGAGGGTCGCGGCGCCCCAGAGATATGACTCAAGCTCAGACTGGGATACGATGCCGCCGCTCATTCCGCTAGACCTTCCTGTTTCAGTAATTCGAGTAAATGGCCTTCGGCATCGTACGCAGCAGCTAGGGACTTCTCTAGGTTGTCCAAGGCTTGGTTCGCCATCATGGTTGCTTCTTCGACTATCGGCTCAATATAGCGAGGCATATTGAGGTTGAAGTCGTTGGCGCGGACCTCGTCAAGCGGTACGACGCGGCAGATCCTGTCCACATCTTTGTAGTTCTCGTACCAGCTGTAGATCGCGTCGACGTGCTCTGCTAACAGCTCATTCTGGGCGCGGCCAGTCTTGAACTCGTGCGATGCGTCGATGAAGAGCACCTTGCCCCGATGCTCTCTGGCCTTAGTCTCACGGAACACCAGGATGCAGGCTGGAATCGTGGCACCGTAGAAGAGATTGGGGCCGAGACCAATGACGGCGTCGAGCTTGTCCATCTCCAGAATCCTGCGTCGAATCTCGCCCTCCTTGCCCATATGGAAGAGCACGGCGTTCGAAAGGACGACGGCCATCCGACCCGTCTTGGGCGCCATGGACTTGATCATGTGCTGCACCCAGGCGAAGTCGCCATTCTTGGCGGGAGGGAGCCCGGCAAAGTTGCGCCCGTAGGGATCGTTGGTCCAAAGATCATCGCCCCAAACCTCGAGCGAGAAAGGTGGATTGGCAATGACACAGTCGAATTGGGCGAGGCTGTCACCAGAGTAGAAGGCGGGACGCCGCAGAGTGTCACCTCGTTCGATGTGAAAGTCCTCAAGACCGTGGAGGAAGAGGTTCATACGTGCAATGGAGGACGTCGTCAGGTTCTTCTCCTGGCCGTAGAGCTTGCCCAGCATGAGGTTGAGGTCGCCTCCATGCTCCTGGACGTAGTCCAACACTCCGAGGAGCATACCGCCTGTGCCACCAGCGGGATCATATGCCGTTTCTCCGGCCTTGGGAGCGAGGATACGAACCATGAGCCGCACGACGGGACGAGGTGTGTAGAACTCACCAGCCTTCTTGTTGGTCAGGTCGGCGAACTTCTTGATGAGGTACTCGTAGGCCTGGCCCATGATGTCAGCCTTGCAGTATGCGTTGTCTAGTGTGCGACTGGAGAAGTGCTCGATCAGGTCCTTGAGCAGGGCATCGGACAGACGAGCTGTATTCGTCCACTGAGCGTCGCCGAAGATGCCATGCAGTGTATCCGGGTTGGCCTGTTCAATCCCGCGCATAGCGGTCTGCAGTGCATGACCGACGCTCGTCGCCTTGGCACGCACGTCCTGCCAGTGACAGCCCTCCGGAATCTGAAAACGGTGGTTCTCGGGGAACTGAGCATACTCTGGGTCGTCGGGGGATTCCTTGCTAGCGGCAGCGTACTCCTCGTCATAAACGTCAGAGATGCGCTTGAAGAACAGGAGTGGAAAGATATACGTCTTGAAGTCGGCGGCATCGACGGGGCCACGGAGAATACATGCTGCCTGCCAGAGATAACTGGAAAGAGCCGAAAGGTCAAGATCGGCCGATTTGGTTTCTGCTTTCTTCTTGCTCACGAGTACTCGCCCTCCTGCCTCATAGCGCCTGCTGCCCCAGCTCAACGGACAACCAGAAGGATCGAGCGGTTGTCCGACGGCCAAAAACTATGTCGCCGCTGCCCCCGGATGCATACGCATTTCATCCATATCGGAGTACTCTCCAAGATATGTTGCGCCACCTAATTGTCAACCTTGTTTGTCGGCGTGTACTGCCGATATGCGTCCTGACCAGGGCCCGTTGGCCCTCAAGAACAGACGCAAAACGCCCCCAGTCGTGTGGTTGGGGAGCGCAGGATCCTGCAATGGATAGGGGCTCAGTCCAACAAATAGAGTCGTGAAATCTGATGACGACTCATGGACTAAGTTCGCTCTCCTAGGCCGAAGACGAAATGTTGGGCTGGCCTAGCCAGTTCTGCTGGCGAAGATGGTGTGGTGAATCTGCATTTCGGGCACGCCAAGCACAATCGAGGCAGCTTCTACGTGGCCTCGCCTATCTGCTCGCACCAAGCCTCAAGCTCCTCCACTAGCCTCTCGGCTTCTGCATCTTTGGAGCGAATTGTCTTAGGACTGATGCGCACTCTCTTGAACTTGACATGCCCGTCCTGGCTATCGACCACCGTCCTTGTTCGCACTAGTCCATACTTCGACAGTGATCCCCAGCAAGCGTGAACGACACTATTCCGAAACTCGTTGAGCGAAACGAGCTGTTCCTTGATTCCCTTCAAGGCAATCTGATGCCTCGTGTCCACACAGGATGCCATCCTGGCATACATCTTGTAGAACAATTCGATCTTGTTCCCGACCGACAGCCTCTCTGTAATAATGAACCCCAATTCGTCGGAATCGTTGAATATGAACTCTGCAATCGCTAGATCGAGTGCGTGTTCAAGAAGGCTGAAGTCGATCAGGAACGATCCGATTAGGGGGCAGTACCGTGCACGCACCCGCTCAAGATACTCTGTGTCGACGTAGTCGAATTGCTCCAGGTCCTGCCACTCTTCTTTGTCTGCTCCCATATCACTTCTCCCGACACTCTCGTCAACTGACCGAATCGTTCCCTACCACCATCCGCTGATGTCCTTTCAGTGAGAGACCATGTGGATGCTGAGTCCGACAGACGATCAGCGCTCAGACACAAGATCTGCCCTAGCATCCAGCATTGCCCAGACGGCCGACCTTGGTGTCGGCAACCAAAGATGCCAGGCCCCATGCGATTTGACTCAGGTGGCCCACAGTCCACCTCCCTTCTCAGCCAACATCGCGTTGTTCGCCTTCAAGTGCTCGTACAACATCCTCTATCTTCGGAGCCCTACGCCTCTTGACACATACAACAACCAGCCAGACGACGGAAACAGCACCAATAAGGTAGAAGAAGGCGCACCATACTTCGGCGCTGACACCAATTGAATCCCTGAACGATGTTGTCAGTAGAGTCAAGCTGAGCGATATCACCAGTTCTAGAGGAGGCACAAAATCCCATGAGGCTTCAAGGCCGTCTGTGTAGTCACGGAGCAGAAGACGAGCCCTGTCACCCGTCGTCCGAATCACATCTTGATCGGTCGTATCATATGTCACGCAGTTGAGTCTGGTACTAGTAGTGATTTTCGCGTTCTGGGTCACCTCCACAAGGTTCGACGAATCCGAAGTCCCCAGTGTGACCGGTGAAGGCCTTTCCTTGGAACTCACGTCTTGCGGCGGGTGCAAATTCACTAGCGTCACCTGTGAGGGCTTCTTCTTGGAACTCATGGTTTGCCGGCCTTCTCTGGTTCCTCCGGTGTCTTCTTGGGCTCCATCAGCCCCAGTATCCCCAGGGCGTACTGGCTCATGTATCCACAGTTGGTGCAGATAACCATGACACTGGGCAGTATTTGCCCGCCCAGAACAACGTTAGTCTGGCTAGACTGCACTGTTTGGCTGAAGTATCCATCTTGAAGGCTGAACGAAGTGCCGCCACATCGAGGGCAAGGCTTTGAGACCCCTCGCTCTTGAAGAGTTTTTATGACTAGATCTGACTGTTCTTTTGTGAATACGCTCACGCTTCCCCCTAGTTGCCTGCAAGGCTTCAATCTGACTTCGACAACCAGAGTAACACTATTTTCTCTCGCCTCAAGCGGAAAGAAGCCCTGCTAGTGCCAGAGCTCCGGCGTGAATGACATGCAAATGGAGGACAGATGGCTAGTCGTCATGAATCTCCACCTGGCATTTCACTGGTGTGACAAATCCGGACATTGAGACACTTCTCACTTCCGCAGCTTCGAGTTCTGACCATCCCAGATCGGGCGCCGCTGCTGCCCTTCGAACCAAGAACTGCCAATTCACGCCACATTTCGGTGATTCGATCCCAGTACGCACCCTTCGCGATGACACCAGTTCTGGGCTGTTTCTCCCGCTATCTACTCGTCTGTTCGCGCTCCATCGTCAGCGAACCGCCTCTGACCTCCGTGCTGCAACGCAGACGAAATGTCGCAACTCTACTTGCTCACTCTAGGGTCAGGCCTGTCTGGCTTTCTTCTTTCGGGGTTTTCCCCTGAACAGCGCGTTGTAGGCGATGAACGCAACAGCCAGGTACGCACATGTCTTGGGGATCATCAGCATGCCGACCAGCGCGTGGGTGGGCGCAAACAGAATGACGGGGATATAACAGGCAAACGAGATCACGATCATCCACGCGATAAGGTTGAACGTCCTGTCCTTCGCGTGGGCCGAATCACGGAACAGCAGGTACACGAGACCCAGCCCTTCGATCATGAGCGGAATATTCCGGATGATGCTCCACGGCATGGGGGAAACGATGGCGGTCCACTGGTTCACGGCCGGCATCATGAGTCCCAGGCGCACGACACCCATGGCAACGAGTGTCCATGCGAACCAGTCGAAGGTTTTGTGGAAGCGAATGCGCCATGCGTCCAGCATGACCATGTAGAAGAACGTCACGGTGACAGCTGTCGCAAACGTGCCGATCCCTACGAGTGTCGTGTGCTGCGCCAGCCCGCCGTTCAGATAAGCGAACACGCGGAACCCAACATGTCCGGCATCCCCAGTCCCAGCAGAACGAACGCCCAGAGAACGCACGTAGCGACCCGACGGTTTCGCCTCGCTACCTTTCTGCGGTGGATGAACATCAGAGCAACCAGTGTCCAGACCGTGACGAGGTAGCCGATGTCAAACCATATTTCGATTCCTTGACGGAGTGCTTCAGGCATGTACTTCCTCCTCGTGCTCTTGCTGTGTTGGGGAGGCAAGTATACTGTGCAGGCTGGCAAACAGCCTAAACTGCTCCCCACCACGAGCCTGTAGTCGACCATTAGAACAGCGGTCTCCAAGAGCACCGTGTCCTGTTCAAGCCTCCGCGGCAGAGTTACTATTTGGGAACAACGGGCACAGGCAAGAACTGGCAATTCGGAAGGCAGTACTGTAGGCGAATTTATCGATGCATTTAGGAACAAGAGCAATTTCTGATCCAAGGGTGCGGCAAGAGACATAGGGGCTACCGTTGAGAATTCGATGAGGACGACCCCCTGTTCAACCAAGCCTATGTATTTACGGGAGGAGGATGACACACAAAGGCACGATGCAACCCGTGGTAACGGCGTAACGAAAGAAGCCAACTACTCAATAGTCGGCTTGTTGGAGTTCTTCTCGCATCACAAGTTGCTCCATTTGCAGGAGCAGCTCACACATGCCTAGTTCGCAAGTGCCAGCGTGGACCCTGGTGGAGGTCGACTCGCATACTATGTCCTAGTATCCGGCATGCATCCTCTTGATGTCAAATGTTCAGGAATTAGGCCTGATCATCCACCAATTTCACCGTGTAGAGAACGAGGTCATTCAAAAAGGAGCTGAATTCCGAATCGTCCTCCATCACTTTCAACTTTCCCTCCTCAATCTTTTCTTGAATCTTTTCCAGGGATGGCGACGAAATGTCGTTCTCAGAAAGAACAGTAATTAGACGGCTTGCTGAATCAATAAGCCGGAGAGGGCCGTAGCTTTTTGTTTCGTTAACCAAATCACATGCGCTGGTGAGCATATAGCAAACCAATCCGAAGACTTGTTCTTTAAACGTCTCATTCATCTGCGTAGGAATTGAACCAGATTACATTGGGGTGTCGCTTGGGAGCAGGGGGATTCCCGTCGGGAAAGCCTACCGAAATCAGAAGCTGCGGGTAAATGTGCGCAGGCAAACCAAGGATTTGTTGAACGGCCTCGGCATGAAAAGAAGCTATCGGGCAGGTTCCCAAGCCGACCGCGTAAGCGGTGAGCATGATGTTTTGAGCCGCCATGCCTGTATCCATTAAAGACAGGGTCTTGACCCCCAATTCCCCGCCTTTCTCTAAGGCATGAGTCAAATCCTGGCAGATAGCAATGACTGAGCTGGGAGTCCCCAATAGGCCAGGGGAAACCAGTCTCAACTTATTTAGAACCTTGGCATCGGTGATAACGAGAAATCGCCAGGATTGGGTGTTCCCTCCTGAAGGTGCCCAGATGCCCGCTTCCAGGATGAGGTCTCTAAGAACCCCTTCCTCCACTGGAGCGGTAGTAAACTTTCTTATGCTTCTTCTGCTCTGAATCGCAGCTAAGATATCCATCTTGTCCATCTCTCAAAGGCCTCAAATGAGTTCCTCAAGGATATATTGAAGAATCTCGCGTATCTTCCTTCATTGGCTCTTGCAATATCGCAGCCATGGCACTTTCCTCAACGACTTCCGACAAGACCGGTGCAGCAGCCCAAGGACTATTGACCTCATCTTTTACTGCTGCTAGGCTCTTAGCAACCCTATTGCCTCGTGCAGTCACACCGATCTGTAACTCTAAAGATTCAGCCGTTGGCTCGACCTTTATCATACAAGAAGCACTTCACAACATGCCCCGGCATAATCTCCACGCTGGGAGGATCCTCTTCCGAACACTTCTTTAGCTTAACAGGACACCGCGGACAGAAACCACACCCTGGTGGAACGTTTACTGGGTTGGGAATCTCGCCCGTTGATATTATGTGTTTTGGCTTCAGCTTTCTTTCTGCCTCAGTTACAACCGGGACCGATGAAAGCAGCATCTGAGTATATGGATGCAATGGTTTCGTGAAAAAGTCCAGCGTAGCTGCGCTTTCGTAAATCTTTCCAAGGTACATTATCTCCACTCTTGTAGCCACGTTCCGCACTAGGCTAAGATTGTGAGTGATAAACAAATATGAGAGGTTAAGGCCTGTTTGCAGTTTCACCAACATGGTGATTATTTTCGCTTGCATTGATTCATCCAAGGCAGATGTCGGCTCGTCCAAGATGACCAAAGAGGGATGCACCGCGAGAGCTCGCGCTATCGCGACCAATTGGCGCTCGCCCCCTCCTATCGTTCTGGGGTACTTATCCATGTACTCCGGTGAAAGCCCAACGGTCGCCAAGAGTTCCTTAACCCTTTCGCTTACTTTGCCCTTCTCCACGATATTGTGTACCCTGAGTGGCACCTCCAAGCTTTGCCCGACGGTTCTCCTCGGGTTCAAGGAAGTTCCAGGATCCTGAAAAACGACCTGAATTTCCTTCTTGAGAGACAAGGGCCTCTTGGCAATAACCATGGTAGAAATGTCCATGTCCCTGAACCAGATTTCCCCCCCTGTTGATTTATACAACCCAAGAATGGTGTCTGCGGTCGTGCTTTTCCCTGATCCTGATTCACCGACCAAAGCAACCGTTTCGCCACGGTTCACATAGAAACTCACCCCATCGATAGCCTTTAAGTCCACCGTCTTCCGTCTGTGAGAGATTGACGCTACGTTGACTGGGAAGTATTTCTTGAGGTTCTCGACTTTCAATAGTTCTTCCATTGTCTATGACCTCTGCTTTTCGCTGAAGAGAAAGCATGCAACTCTATGCCCCGGTTCAACCTCTACCATGGGTGGCGGCTCGGTCACACAAACTGGCAACGCTTTCGAGCACCTCGAGCTGAATCTACAACCGTTACCTGGGGCGAGATAATTGACCATCTCTCCGGAAATTCCTGACGCGATGCCTCCACCGGATAATTTTGGAATGCACGACATCAGAGCACGGCTGTAGGGGTGATATGGGTTTTCGAACAAGTCTCGGGTATTGGCTTGTTCTACAACGGTACCTCCGTACAACATGTACACACGATCAGTCATCTCGCTGACAATATCTAAGGAATGACTTATTAGGATCATCGACACGTGTCTTTCATCGACACGTGTCTTTATTAACCTCAAGATTTGATCTTGAATCGTTACGTCCAAGTTTGTGGTAGGCTCATCAGCAAGTAACAACTCCCTGGGAGTGGCAAGGGCCATCGCAATAAAGACTCTCTGTCTCATCCCTCCACTTAGCTGAAATGGGTAACTTGCCAGAATTCTGTCCGGATCCGGCAGAGACGCTGATCCCAGCGCATTGACCGCCGTCTCATGTATTTGTGACTTCGGGATCCTTGAACCGTCAGGGTTGTAGGCATATCCTATGATATCACTCATTATAGACCCAATTTTCAACACCGGATTCAATGCTGAAGTAGGGTCCTGAAAAATCATGGCAACCTTCTGCCCTCGCAAGATAGAAAGCTCATGGGCCGACATTGTCAGGACATCCTTGCCGTCTAGAAGAATCTTGCCACCAGAAATCCTGCCAGCTTTCGGTAGTATGCCCGTTATCGATCTCGCAATCGTGGTTTTGCCACTACCGGTCTCCCCCACTATGCCCACGCGTTCGCCCTTCCGTACTTCTATGTTGACGCCATTGATTACCTTCAATTGCCCTTTATAAACCCTGTATCCAACCTTCAAATCTGTAATACTTAGAAGTAAGTCCGCCATCTATAGAACCTCCGTGGAGACCATATTCTTTATGCCATCTCCTAGAAGGTTAAAACCCAGAACAATAAAGGCTATCGCCAGGGCAGGGAATACGGAAATCCACCACTGAGCTGGCAAGTATTGTGCTCCATCGGACACCATTGTCCCTAGTGCAGCCGTAGGGGGCTGTTCCCCGAGTCCTACAAAACTTAACGTAGCGCCCATCAGAATTACCCAGCCGATCTCTAGAGCCATCTTTGTAAAGATTGGCGCAAGACAGTTAGGCAAAATTTCCGCGAACATGATGTGTCTCTTGCCTGCCCCTATGGTTTCTGATGCCTTTATAAAGGTCTCATTGCGTATAGAAGAAGTCTGACTATAGGTCAATCTTGCATAGTAAGGCCACCATGCAAAGGCCACCGCCATCATGGAGTGAAATAGGCTAGGCCGCCCAAGCGAAGCAACTGCCAAAGCCAGAAGTAATGCAGGCAGAGTGACAAAGATGTCGGTAACGCGCATAATAATTGTGTCAATGAACGTTCCATAGTAATACCCGGCGAACAATCCCACCAGAACTCCCAGGGGAACAATCATGGCGATTACTCCTAGACCCATTACAAGCGCTCCCCTAAAAGCGAACATGACACGGCTCAGAATGTCCCTTCCTTCAATGTCCGTACCGAACAGGTGGGTGAGGCTAGGTGCTTTGCTGGCATTGTCAAAGTCAATAAGGGCCCCGGCAGACTTAGGGTAGGGAGCCAACACGGGCGCGAAAATAGCAACAACCACAACCAATAGAACCATAAAGAAACCTACAACTGAGACCTTGTTACGAGAAAACTTATAGATAGCATTCCCTGTTGAATCCATCGCTCTATTGAAAGTTTTCATAGGCTAGCTCCGTGACTCTACTTAGCCGCTCTGCTGTAATCTCGTGCGAGGGTCTAAATATGCAACGATTACATCGGACAGAATAATTATAAGTACGAATATGCCTCCGATGAGCATTAGTATGCCGCCCATAGCATTCAAGTCCTTGTTAAGAATTGCCTGCATCCCCAACCTTGACAGTCCCGGAAAATTGAACACGGATTCCACTATGAAAGCGTTGGCAAATTGTGAACCTGCATCTAGCGACATAACACTGATAGCAGGAATGAGAGCCAGCCTGCCCAGGTATTTTGTCAAGATTCGATTTTCGGGCACACCGTAAGCTCTCATTGCATAGACATGATCTGCTTCCATATCGTCAACGATACTGCTCCTAAATATTCGAGCAGCCTGTGCCATCACACCCATCGCTAGTGCGAACCCGGGCAAGATCAAGTGCTTTAGACTGTCCCAGAATAGACCTAATTGTCCATGCAGGAGAGAGTCCCATGTATACATGCCTGTTATATGGGCGGGAGGGACCAGGCCTTCAGTGAGTCTTCCCGAGATTGGAAGAATAGGTAACCAATAACCAAAAATCAAGATTAGAAGAATGCCCCAGACAAAAGCTGGTGTAGCAATCCCCAGATATGCAAAAATCCGTACAATTCCGTCAAGCCAGGTATCTACGTACTTTGCAGACAAGAGTCCAAGGCCAAGACCACCAACAAATTGAACGATAACCGCCAGTATTATCATCTCAAGGGTGGAGGGAAAATACTCCTTAATGTCGGTGACAACTGGCCTTCGCGACAACAAGGAAATTCCCAAATCGCCTGTCAAGAGACCCTTCATCCACAGAAAGTACTGAGTAATAAGCGGCTTATCCAAATTCATTTGTTTTCGTAGGGCTTGAATGGCGGCCTCGTCAACCCGAGGACCCAGCGCTATTCGCGCTGGGTCTCCAGGTAAAATCCTCGTGATGCAAAAAAGGACAATCGACAGGCCTATCAGAACAATGACTGCCTCACCTAATCTCTTGGCCAACCATGATGGTAAACTCATAATACGCTTGTCTCCTCCGTGATTATGACTTGGAGATTATGACGTGGGTCACGAACCAGAAAGTAGGTTAACTCTATTGGTAGGGTAGGCCTTAATGTCATGTACATACATACAATAGCCCATAAGTACACTGCAAACAGCAGTCTTGTGCAATTTTACAGCATTAGCCACGGGCCAATCAATGTAAGCACTCTGATACGCTCTCTGCTCTGCTTGGTCCATTACCCAGATTGTTGGGCAAAGATCAACGATCTTTTCCTGTATAGCATAATACTTCTTAACTCTTGCCGCTTGGTCTATAGTTCCCAGGGCGTCACTAATCATCTTGTCTATCGAAGAATTTTGAAGCCACTCACATTGTTCCCAACTTCCAGCGCTAGTAGATGCATATCTTATGGCGAGCATTGCACCAGCCTCTGGGTAGTCAACGCCCACAAAAACAACTGAAGCATTAGGAGTTGTCTTGATGGTGGTGGCATCAGCTATCATTGAACCAAAGGGTTTCTTAGTAATCTGTACCTTGACGCCTATCTGGGCACAATCGGCCTGGAAAAGAAGAGCTACTTTCTCTTCTGCAGGGGCCTCCGCGCACCACGACATGGTAACGGGGTATTGATTCAGTTGCTTGGCGTATTTCGACAGGGCAAGTTCTGCTTTGGCTTTCTCCAGATTCTTCGTATATCCTACGATCTTCGGGTCATGGCCAAGCAGGTTTGCTGGCACTGGTCCTTTGCACACGGAACTTCCTGGATAGATGCTCTTAATTACCGTGTTGTAGTCAAACGCGTACGCCAGCGCTTTTCTGAAATGAACATCATCTGTTGGTGCTTTCTTCGTATTCAGCATGATATTCAGATTATGCCCGTTCAAGTAAGTAACGACAGTTGCGCCCTTCAGCTTGGCAATAGCTTGATAAGTCTCCAAAGGGAGCAGCTCATCGGTTATGTCGAGGTTTCGTTTGGCGAATGCTGTCAGTTCACTTGACGGCTGACTAGTAGCAGACTCCTCGAATGTCTGGGGTGCATTGGCATTCCAGCCTCCCCAGAACCCGCTAAATTTCGTGGCAATGAGATGGTCCTCCATGGACATTTCTTTGACCGTATAGGGACCAGATCCAGCGTCATGGGCGAGTAACCAATTTGCCCCATAATCGCCAAGGGCCTTTCCATAGGTACCGGTCTTTATGTGCGCCATGACTTGCTTCTTGTCTGCAATGTATAGTCTTGGGAGCGCGCTAACAAAGGGCCCGAAGGACTTTTTCAGTGTAAAGACGACGGTGTATGTTCCGGTCGCCTTGGTGCTCTTAATGTACGGTTTGAATATGTAGGCAAAACCTTGCCCAATCGTAAGTAGTCGGTCCATCGAAAACACGACATCATTAGCGGTAAACGGATCACCATTGTGGAATTTTACCCCCTGCCGTAGAGTAAATGTGTAAACCAACCCATCCTTCGATGCCGTCCACTTCAAGGCAAGCCAAGGTTTTACGGTACCTTCAGGGGTTGGGAATACCAGTGAGTCATAAAGGTTTACTAGGGCAATTGAGTCTGAAAAATCGTTGCCAACGGCCGGATCAATATAGGTCGGCCAATCTTCCGTCGTGTGAAAGACATAGTTTGTGGTATTAGCAGGGGTGGGGGCAGGGGTGGGGGCAGCAGCAGTCTTGCACCCTGCGAGGACCGAAACAAACAGCATTGCGACAAGCAGTACGACGATTGCCCTGAACGTTCTGTTCATGACCATTCCTCCTCCAACAATTCTGGCATTAGGTAGTAGCAGCAATAGCTTTTTGGGTAGTACTTGGACTAACACTAAAGAAAGTCAGCAACAGTACTGCACATAAGAAGACTGCTAAGGCACGGCGAATGTTCCTGAATCCACTACTGTACATCACTCCCTCTTTATTACTTTACTAGTCTTACTACTTCTTCAATGGGTCGATAATCAACATCGTAGCCAAAATGTTTGGGACCAAGGATACCCAGTCCCTTGGCAGTTCTCATAGCCTCTATGGATTTAAGCCCAATTACACCGACGCGGTCTCCCACCTTCATATTCGTGTTAGTGATTGGCTCGCCAGTATCCAAATTTACTTGGGTCAGAAGATCAGGGCTGGTCACAAAAACCTTATCGTTCTTCCAAGACACGTGGTTCTCATTCTTGAACCAAATCTTGAAAGTCTGCCCGGAGAAATCGTCAACACCCTTCATGGCATGAGTTCCCCAGTAATATCCTTCCTTGTCCTCAGTCTCTTTGGCAGACACGACACCCTTAAACAAGACCCACCCGCCAACTTCCTTCGCGAGGGCGTCTACCATATTTCCTTGTTTGCTCTCTTGGCATTTCCTAATAAATGCACCAGTCTCTAAAGCTCTCGATAGCGTCCCACGAACTATGATTTCTTTAGCTTCTTTCCCGCTCATCAAGAACCCACACTGGGAGGCCAGTCCAGAGGAAGCTTCACTAATCAATTTGCCAATCCTCTCTGCTACCTCAGTATTGAGCGCACTTTTTATGATGCAAATGTCGCCATATGCATCAACACTTGAGATGGGATAAATGGTCATGTTGGCCAGATAGGGGGTACCTTGAGGAATCTCCGGAATTGCTCTCCCCACAAAATCCCCATCCACAGCTGCAATATTCAGGCTAGCTGCTGCTGCAGGAGGGCAGAGCGCATTTCCACCACCAAGTTCGATAGCAACAAGAGCGTCAATCTTCTTCCCAGTATACGCCTCTAGCTCTTTGACGCCAGCAACCGTCATCCCCTTATAGTCGTAAAGCTTCTTTGAGAGGCCCAACGTGTCCATCCGTTTCTGTGTCTCCTCTGTCATTGGTGCGATCGTCCCCATAAGGAATGGGCAAGCAACCAATTCATCGTCCCGAAGATCTTGGACATCGACCAGAGATACTTTCTTACCTTGTTCTACTTCACTCGCAAGTGCTTCAACCCCTTGCACTCGATCTCCGCCGCCACCGGTCCCAAAAAAGGTAGCTCCTCTACCCAGGTCCTCAACCTGCAATCGACTTGAAATTACCGTGCTCAAAGCTCCACCTCCAACAAGAATTTTTGGATCTCTTCACTCGTAGTAACCATACAGGGATACTAGAGTGAAAAGATTTCGTGTCAAGAAGCGCGTATCAAGTCATCCAAACTCTACGTGAACTGGCTGTGCAAACTGATGAGAAGATGGGGGGCAAACGATCACAAAAGACTGTTGGTCCTTTCGACGTACCACAAAAGAACGGCAGGAACAGGGACTATGATGCAGAACAGAAAGGGATTAGGATGCTCAAAGCATATGCATATTGGAGAGTACAGAAGAACGAGAAATCGAAGATGTCAGTGATTGCCAGAGCTCGCGGGATAGTGCGCAAGACGTTTCGCCTGCCTCCTACGTCAGGTAAGGCGCCAAACCGTGTTACTGTGTCTCTACAGACAACTGACGCATTCTTCTCACCACTCCTGCGGATTGGTAGTCTGGTGATGACGTCATCGTCTTGGCGGCCCCTTCCTGTGGTGTGGCCATAGAACGTATGCAAAACAATGCTGAAGACGTGAAGTGTCGTGACTGGCTTTTCTGCACGAAGGAAACGTGTCAACTCACGTAAAAATGTACGTGAACGGTCAGACCGTAGACTCATCTAATAAGTACGCGTAGTTACCACGTTTCTTGATGACCAGGGGTTGTCTTCTCTTGGCCATCTCGTCCAGTTGTTCCTGGCAATGGAGGATCTCGTGGCGCAGACTGGCCAGGTCCAGTTCTGCACGAGTGGCACGGAGGCGCCTCTTTGTCTCTTCGGGAACATCCATCCGTGCCAGCATCCGTGTACAGGGTGTTTGTGCTCTGTCATATACCTTGGTGATATGACTCCCGGTCCTCACCTTGGAGAGGAGCTTCTGGCTGGGAAGGAACCAGTTCACCAGGAGATGCAGGGAGCGGTACAGCCGGTTCAGGAGGTCCACTTCACTCTGACTGTCATGCCGGTCATATCCCACGAACTTGCGGATGACCGAGTCGTTCTTCTCTTCTATATGGGCATTGTCATTCTTGTGATACGGACGGGACCGGGTGAGGGTGATCTCCCGGGTATGGCAGAAGCGGACGAGGTGGCCGTTCATGAACTCAGTCCCATTGTCCGCATGGAGGGAGATCATCTGCCCAGGATACCGGCGGAGACAGGACTCATCTGGAGGAGCAGTTGCCGGGTCTCATCATCGACATGGAGATGCCCATGGGCCGTCAAGTCCTCCACAAACGGTGCCATGCCTCCTGCCAGACGGACAGGTCCCAGAAACGTGCTTGCACTCCAGATGGTGGTCGGTGCCTGCTGGACTGCGGGACCATAGAGAGGAGGACGGTGCCGATGGATATGCTTTGTGGGATCAGCCACCAGGATACAATCTCCCAAGAGATACTGCTGTCCTGTCTGGTGCAGTACACGAGCGGCATATCTCCTGCAGTATCCGGTCGATTCACAGAAGTCGTCCAGCATTGCTGATTTCTTTGCCTTCCCTGCCTTGAGGTATACCTGTCCCTTGACCATCGTGAGCTTCTTCCGTTCCTGCATCGTGAGCTCCATTCCCGCTGCTCCTTTTTCATCCCAAGGATCAGCACTATTCTCTTCTCCTTCACGTACTTTTTCTCATGAGTTCACGGAACCATTTCAGGTACACAATAGATGAGTCGATGCGCCTGGTTGATTTCCTGGAACCCATCTGGTATGATTTGTCGAGATGCAAATGAATCTAGATAAGGAGTAGTGAAACTTGAAACCAACCAGAGATGAAGCGTACAAACTATTGTGCAAGTACAATGATTCTCCTGCCCTCATTACCCATGCGTTGACGGTTGAAGGCGTGATGCGGCACTTCGCGCGTCTGTTGGGCGAGGATGAGGAGAAGTGGGGAAGTATCGGGCTCATGCATGATATCGATTATCAGATGTTCCCGGATCAGCACTGCATCAAGGCCAGGGAGATCCTGACTGAGCATGGCGTTGACGATGAATACATACACGCGATCATGAGCCATGGGTATGGCATGTGCTGCGATGTGAAGCCAGAACATGTTATGGAAAAGGTTCTCTTCACGATAGATGAGCTGACAGGTCTCATAACTGCCTGCGCGATCATGAGACCGTCGAGAAGCGTACTGGATCTTGAGCTGAAATCGGTTATGAAGAAGTATAAAGCTCACGGGTTTGCTGCCGGTGTGAACAGGGAAGTCATCGAACAGGGCGCCGCTATGCTGAACATGGATCTGGATTATGTCATTACGGAGACCATTGCCGGCATGAGAGAGGTGGCCGAAGCCATCGGCCTCAAGGGAGAGCTCTGAGCTGATTATTCGACCGCTCCTGGATGCGACGTCGGACAAGACGGGAGGATTGAGTGTATACAGGCAAAATCAGAATCAAGAAAACTGATCAATCGGACTTGCAGAATGTCATGAAGCTATGGAACAACGGCCAAGTAATGTTCTATGTCGGCTTTCCCAGGGGTCTGGGCGTTACGCTTGAGCGCCTCCAGAAATGGTTGGATGGAGTCAATCAGGATATTTTCTGCAGGCATTACAGTATCTACGCTGAAGATATCGGGTATTGCGGCGAAACGTTCTACGACATCGATCGTGAACATGATCTGGCAAGACTGGATATCAAGCTTCTGCCAAAGGCACAGGGCAAAGGGATCGCTGCATATGCTTTCAGTCATGTCATCGACCAGGTGTTCAGCAATAATCTGGCCACGAAGGCATATGCCGACCCTCACCCGGACAACAAGAAGGCATCCAAACTCTGCGCAAAACTGGGGTTCGTCAGCAAACCAAGGCCGGGGTTTCTCGAAAAGGGCCCAACGTATATGGAGGTCACTCGGGATACGTTCAAGAGTGCCTGCCCAGCAGAATCGGCCTGAGGGAAGCGGCGAGGCTATCGGCCCAGCACTCCCTCCTTTCGCTCGCCATCGAACCAGGACAATGAAGAAGCCCACCGGCTGGGGTGCCGGTGGGCGGATTGTTTTGTTCGTGGTGGAGGTGGCGAGAGTTGAACTCGCGTCCAAATACGTTAAATACAGCGCTACTACAGGTTTAGTCGGCTGTTGTACCTTGCGCTCGGCCGGGAGTCGACGCCCCGCTCTGCACGATTTCCCGTTTGGTACTCTCTGGCAAGGAACGGGAACGACCCTCGCCTTCGAGACCCCTATAGACGCGCCCCTGACGGATCCAGGGATGGACGATCCGGAGAGACGCTAGCCGCGCTTAGGCAGCTAGAGCGTAATTGTTATTGGCTTGTTTTTTTGTGACAGATGTTTAAAGAGGCCAACTGTCGTCCTCTACCTGCAACCCTGCACCACACGTATCTGTCGAACCCCAGCACCCCCAAGTACTTTTTTCCCATACGAGGGGCGTATCCCCACGTGTAAGAAGTATTACACAGTGATTATACCACAGATTGCCCGTGCATTCTCGAAGAGCACAGTCGTTCATTCGGCAGTTGAGTATTTTTATTATGACTATTTTCTGAGCAGTCTCACCATGGAGGACCCGCCCCAGCTCCTGGTGCACAGCTTGTTGTTTGAGCGGTGCATATCCAGGCGAGCCCGCCCAACGCTTCGGTGCCAGCGCCCAGTCGGCACAAGATCCCCGTACGATACTCTTAGATATTGAGCAAGACACCACACGGCGTTTTTGTCATCCACGTCATTGCTTACTTCATTGGTCGTTTCGAGGTGTGTAAGAAATCTTGTAATGAAATCCTCAAGTGTTTTTCCTGTTTCTCCTTGATAGGCTTCCAACTGTAATGTCTGGAAGTATTCATTAGGAGAAGAGCCTATTTCTAATTGTCTTCTGCCTCCTAATGTCTTTCCTTCGCCTTGTTGAGGCATGATGGGTAAACTTTCAACTAATCCCACAGACCAGCCTGGAACGGCGCAAATACGTCCATTATTGACTACTTCCAATTTGGTCTGTCCCCGATGATTGGTTGAATATTCTTGAGGGAAATATACAAGCTCGTCCGTATCTAATGCCTGTCGTAAGGTATCCCATATCCAGACTTGTTTTTCGGCATTGACACGAACAGGTATGAAAGGATCAGAAGGCGTACGTCTGGTTTGACAAATTTTACCTTCTGCTGCGTGTTTAAGAATAGCTGCTTTCATTCGGTCAATAAGAAGGGGTGTTGGCATTGCCATGGGTGTCAATTCTAAACGATCAAACCCTTGTGGCACTTTTCTACCTACAAGCTCTCTATTATGATCAAAAAGTTCTACAACCTGTTCTTGGGTTGGTATTGGATACTCTTTTCCATCTATTCCAATCACCCCAATGCTTTGTGATTTCGGAAGAAGGGTGAGAATGCCGGTGCGGTTTAAGGTGGTAACGCAGCGGGCATATTCCTTTTCAATACGGCGGGTTAGAAAGCCGACCATAGGCACCATGCCCCTTTTCCTGTCCGCTTGATCAAGTACATCGCTTCGTCGGCGCGCCTGATCAACTCCTGACTGCTGTGCCCGTGCTCCGGGAACAGAGCGACACCAACTGACATGCTGACGGATATTGGGCCTTCAGTGATCGCGAGCGGTTCATCGAATGATGCGACTACCTTGTCCGCCATCGACGCAATGCTTCTCACATCCTTCACGCCGAGCGCAGCGACGACGAACTCGTCTCCCCCGACGCGCGCGA
>Ga0209539_1000402_pt1 | contig 25264 bp, 20 predicted proteins | sample BarGraNGADG00312_2_FD_184499 | JGI IMG/M metagenome (GOLD analysis project Ga0209539, IMG submission 184499) | Arctic peat soil microbial communities from Barrow, Alaska - Barrow Graham LP Ref core NGADG0011-312 (SPAdes) (version 2) | ecosystem: Environmental > Terrestrial > Soil > Wetlands >...
GTTACGGACGAAGGGTCGGGCTCCCGCCAGAGTCCGGCCCTTCTTCGTGCCCGAGCGACACCGGCTAGCCACCCACGAACCTGGTCCGGGCGCCGCGCCGGGTCGCCCTGTCGCCTCGATCGCCCGCGTCTTCCCTTCGTCGTCCGGCCACGACGCTAGCCTGACGCCGTGCGAGCACTCCGGGAACTGAAGGTCCTGCTCCGGCTGCGCGACTTCCGCCGGCTGTTCGCGATCCGGCTGACCAGCCAGTTCGGCGACGGCTTGATCCAGTTCGGCCTGGCGACCCTGTTCTTCTTCTCCCCGGAGAAGGCGTCGACCGCGCACGGGGTCGCAGCGGCGTTCGCGGTGCTGCTTGCACCGTTCACGCTCGTTGGTCCGTGGGCCGGGGTGTTCCTGGACCGCTGGCGACGCCGTCAGGTCCTCCTCGTCGGCAACCTGCTCCGAGTCGTGCTCACTCTCCTGCTCGTCTGGGCGATGGCGGCCGCGGGCGAAGGTCTCCTGGTGTACGTGCTAGCTCTGGCCATCCTGTCGATCAACCGGTTCCTGCTGGCCGCGCTCTCCGCAGCGCTGCCGCGGGTCGTAGACGGTGAGCTGCTGGTCACGGCGAACTCCGTCGCCCCGACGCTTGGTGCAGGAGCCGCGTTCCTCGGCGTAGCCGCCGGCGTGCTGCTGCACCGCGTCCTACCGAGTGGCGGCCCCAACGGCTCGCTGGTCGTGGCGGCCGCGGTCTTCCTTGCGGCATCGTTGCTCCCACTCCGCCTGGGTGCCGGCCGACTCGGCCCCGATCACCGACCCACCGGTAGTGAGATCGCGAACCAGCTCCGTCACCTCGCCCACGGCCTCGCCGACGGCGCCCGCCACGTCGTCGCGCGGCGGACCCCGGCCAACGCCCTCGCCGTGATGGCCATCCACCGGTTCATCTATGGCGCCATGTTCATCGCCGCGATCCTCGTCTCGCGCAACGTCCTCGCCGATCCGGCAAACACCGACGCCGGGTTCGCAAACTTCGCGACCATTCTCGGCGCGTCCGCCGTCGGCTTCGCTCTCGCTGCGGTCGTCACCCCGGTCGTGCACGAGTGGATCAGCCCGCACCTCTGGATCGTTCTCTGCCTGGTCCTCGGGGCCGCCAGCCAGCTCCTGCTCACGATCACCCTCACTCGCACCACGATGCTGATCGGGTCCGTGCTCCTCGGCCTGGCCGTCCAGGGCGGAAAGATCGCGGTCGACACAATCGTCCAGCGCGACACCGACGACGAGTTCCGCGGCCGCGCCTTCTCGCTCTACGACATGCTCTACAACGCGGCGTTCGTCGGGGCCGCGGCGCTGGCAGCGCTGGTGCTGCCGGACACCGGGTACTCGCGGGTCGCGTTCGGCGCCCTCTCGATCGCGTATCTCATCGCGGCCGCGCTGTTCAGCCGGACCCGGGTCCGGCCGCTGCTGGCGGGAAAGAAGCTCGCCGCGCTGAGCCCGGCCGTCGAGAGCCCGGCCGTTGAGAGCCCGGACGACGACGGTCCGGTCAGCGGCGAGGCCTGACGACCTCCCAGCTCGCGATCGGTCCCGGGACGACGACGAAGATCGGGTGCACCTCGGGAACGACGACGTCCGCCCAGCGGGCCAGGACATCGGGGCTGCGGACCGCAAGCTTGCCGCGGAGGTGGGCCCACTCGAAGGCGAGCTGCCCGTCGGTGACCTCGAGGCTCAGCCACGCGTCCGCCGGACCGAGGATCTTGCCGCGGTCGAAGGAGTAGCCGCGTCGCACCGCCTCGTCGACAATCCCGTGCAGGTAGGTCCTGATGGACGCCCCGGGGGCCGCCACCTCACGGAAGCGGCGCAGCTGCGGATGGTGGCGGTAGCCGCGGGTGGCGCGGGCGAGCACCTGCTGGGCCAGCAGTCCTTCACGCCAGCACGCGGTCAGTGCTTGGCGATCGAAGTAGCGCGGATGCACCGACCAGAGCCTCATCCGTGACCGGCCGCTCGAGACACTCTCATCCGAGGCGCTCTCATCCGCGGGAGGCCCACCACGCGAGCAGCGCCTCCCGGGCGGCCGGTGGGCCGAGCGGGCCCTGGTCCAGCCGAAGCTCCAACAGGAAGCGGTAGGCCTGGCCCACTGCCGGACCGGCCGGGATCCCGAGGATCTCCATGATCTGCACCCCGTCGAGGTCCGGGCGGATCGCGGCGAGCTCCTCCTCGCCGCGCAGCCGTTCGATCCGAGCCTCGAGCTCGTCGTACGCGCGGGCCAGCCGGTCGGCCTTGCGCCGGTTGCGGGTGGTCGAGTCCGAGCGGGCCAGCCGGTGCAGTCGTTCGAGCAGCGGCCCGGCATCCGTGACGTAGCGACGCACCGCGGAATCCGTCCACTGGCCCTCGCCGTATCCGTGGAACCGTAGGTGCAGCTCGACCAGGCTCGACACGTCCTTGACGGTCTCCTTGTCGAACCTCAGCGCCTTGAGGCGCTTGGCGGTCAGCTTCGCGCCGACGACCTCGTGGTGGTGAAAGCTGACCCCGCCGCCCGCCTCGAAGCGACGCGTCGCCGGCTTGCCGATGTCGTGCAGCAGCGCGGCGAGGCGCAGCACCAGGTCGGGGCCAGGGACCGCGCCGTCGGGCCCGGTCTCCAGGGTGATCGCCTGCTCGAGCACGGTGAGGGTGTGGTGGTAGACGTCCTTGTGGCGGTGGTGCTCGTCGATCTCGAGGCGCAGCGCGGGCAGCTCGGGCAGCACGTGGTCCGCGAGACCGGTCTGGACGAGGACCTCAAGGCCCGGCCGAGGCGCGGGCGACAGCAGCAGCTTGGTGAGCTCGTCGCGGACCCGCTCGGCCGAGACGATCGCGATCCGGTCGGCCATCTCCACGATCGCCCCGTGCGCCTGGGCGTCCACCGTGAAGCCGAGCTGAGCGGCGAACCGCGCCGCTCGCATCATTCGCAGCGGGTCGTCGTCGAACGACTGACGTGCCTCGCCCGGTGTGCGAAGCACGCGCCGCGCGAGATCGCCCAGACCGTCGAACGGATCGACGAACGTCATCTCGGGCAGCCGGACCGCCATCGCATTCACCGCGAAGTCCCGACGGGACAGGTCGCCCTCGAGCGAGTCGCCGAAGGCTACCTCGGGCTTTCGGGAGCCCGACCGGTAGGCGTCGGTGCGATAGGTGGTCACCTCGACGACGACGTCCCCACGCTTCGCGCCGATCGTGCCGAACGCGCGTCCGATGTCCCAGTGCGCCGATCCCCAGCGCGCGAGGATCGTCTCGCTCTCGGCCGGGGTCGCCGAGGTCGCGAAGTCGAGATCCGCACTGACGCGGCCGAGGAAGGCATCCCGCACCGGGCCGCCGACGAGCGCGAGTTCGTGACCCCCGGCGTGGAATGCCTCGGCCAGCTCAAGAGCCGCGGGCGCAAGACCGGCCAGCACGGCCAGCGCGCGGCGCTGGAGCGTGCTGGCATCGGAGCGAGGGTGAACGGTGGACACGACGACCAAGGGTGCCAGATTCCGCGGGTATGTGAGCGGCCGGAGCGCACCCGGATACAGTGGCGGCATGTCCAGCACGGCGCCCGCACCCGACCCGCACGGGGTGCCTGCGCCGCCCGGCGGCCACCCGCTGCGCCGCAGTGCGCGCGAGACCACGGCCCGTCCGGCGGGCTCGCACCTGCCCGTCGTGGACGAGACCTCGGCCGGCGGCATCGTCGTCCGAGCCGCCGCCGAGGGGCACGAGGCCGCTGTCATCGCCCGCCGCAACCGAGCCGGTCGGCTCGAGTGGTGCTTGCCCAAGGGTCATCTCGAGGGCCTCGAGACGCCGGAACAGGCCGCGATTCGCGAGATCGCCGAGGAGACCGGCATCACCGGTGAGGTGCTCAGCTCGCTCGGCACGATCGACTTCTGGTTCACCGGCGAGGACCGGCGGGTGCACAAGGTCGTGCACCATTTCCTGCTGCTCGCGGTGGATGGCATCCTGACGACCGACCGCGACCCGGACCGCGAAGCCGAGGACGTTGCGTGGGTTCCGGTCGATGAGCTGGACGAACGCCTGGTCTACCCGAACGAACGCCGGCTCGCGGCCACGGCGCGCGCTGCCCTCGCCATGTGGCCATGACCGGCCGGTGGCGCCCCGCACGGCGAGCGCCGGCAGGCCTGCAGCGCGCGGCGAGAGCACTCGGTTCCGGAGCAGGGGTACTCACCTTGGTCCTCTTCGGCCTACCCGTCGCGCACGCCGCGCAATCGGCTTCCGCTTCCGTCACGATCGAGATCCAGGCGATCACTCCGCAGGTCGCCCGACCCGGCGACACGCTCACCGTCCGGGCGACACTCCGCAACCCCACGGCGGCACCCATCGACCAGATCACGGCCTCGTTGTCCGTGTACAGGTACGCCTTCTCGAGCCGCTCATCGCTCGATGGCTGGGAACTGCAGGCGAGCGACGGCTCGATCGGCACCATCGTCGTCTCCGACCAGGCGAAGGACCCCCTTGGCCCGGGCCAGTCGCGCGAGGTGACGCTCACCGTTCCGGCCGACTCCATCGGCCTGCTCAGGTCGCCCGACGGCTGGGGTCCACGGGGCCTGGCCGTGAGTGTCACGAGCGGCCGGGCCCGACTCGGGGTCGCGCGCAGCTTCCTGCTCTGGCTCCCGTCCGACTCCGTCCCGGCCACCCGGCTCAGCATCGTGGTCCCGTTGACCGAGGCACCCGGCGCCGCGGCGCCGTTCGGCCCCTCGAGTCGCCTGACCGCGGTTCTCGCCGCCACCGAGCAGCACCGTGACATCGCCTGGGCCGTCGACCCGGCCGTCGTGAATCGGGCCATCGTCGCCGTTGCCGCGGGGCGCGGCTGGCTCACCCGTTTCCACGCAGCGCTCCTGAGCCGAGACGTCTACTCACTTCCGTACGCCGACTCCGACGCCGCCGCGCTCGCTCACGCCGATCAGCCCAAGCTCTACCTCGACGCGGCGGCGATCGGCCAGCAGCAGCTCGAGTCCGCGCTCGGCGGCGCCAACGCGTCGCGCCTCGCCTGGCCGGCGAACAGTTCGCCCGACTTGTCGACGATCGATCTCGCCGCTCGATCCAAGCCCGCCGTGGTGCTCCTCGGCTCAGCGGATGTCGAAGCGGTCGACTCACTGACCTACACGCCGACTGGGCGCTCGCAGGTCACGACGCAGAGCGGCGACGTCGACCTCGTGCTCTCCGACGCGGTCCTCACCGGACAGCTCACCGATCCGGGCGGGCGGACCCCTGCCGCCGCGGCTCAGCGCGTGCTCGCCGAGACCGCGATGATCACCCGGGAGCGGCCGACGACGGCCCGGCACGTCCTTGCCGCCCTGCCACGCGACTGGCTTCCGGTGGTCGCGTCGACATCGGCGCAGCTGACCGCACTCGACAGCGCCCCCTGGGTCGACCTGACTCCGCTCGCCACCCTGATCGGTACACCGCCGGTCGACGTGCGGCACAACGCCTTGCCGTTCGCCGGGCCTGACCCGGGCGAGCTCTCGGCCGGCGACGCCGCCCGGATCGGCCAGGCCACCGTGGAGCTCGATGCGTTCGGATCGGTCCCGACCGATCGGGCCGCCGCCCTCGGTTCGCTCCCGACCGACCTCCTCGACCTCACCTCGGTCGGCTGGCGCGGCTACCCCGACGCTCGCTCCGCGGCGATCGACATCGCGCTCGCCAAGGTCACCGCGCTGACCGGTTCCGTCACCGTCGTGAAGAGCAGCGTCGTCAACCTCATCGCCGCCCGCGGGGAGATCCCGGTGAGCCTGCACAACGGGCTCGATCAACCCGCGCGCGTCCTCGTCCGGCTCCAACCCCGCAATGCACGTCTCGTGGCGACCGCTGCCGTCCCGGTCGAGATCCCCGCCGGCGAGACCGCGTCGGTGAAGGTTCCCGTGCACGCGGTCGCGAACGGCGATGTCGCAGTGGACGTCGTGGTGCTCACGCCCTCCGGTGCGCTCCTGATGACAGGTGATCGCTTCACCGTCCGGGTACGAGCCGATTGGGAGAACCTCGCGACCGCGGTGGTCGCCGTGTTGCTCGCCATCGGCGTCGTGATCGGAATCTTCCGGACGGCCAGACGCGGTCGAAGGGAGACAAGGCTCAGCGTCGCCGAGGCGCGGGCCGAGACCGAGGATGCCCCGGGCGTGGCCGAGGAGATGGCGCTCATTGAGCCGCGAGACGAGGAGATGGTGCCCCGCGAGCCGCAGGACCAGGCAGGTGCGGAGCAATCCGGCGGCGACTCCAGTGACTGACGCATTCGTCACGGGATCGGCTGGCCTCGGCCGGCACGCGTCCACGATGGCCGCCGGTACGGCTGTCTCGCGGGTACTCGGCGTCGTGCGCACCTGGATGCTCATCGCTGCGGTCGGCGTCAACGTCGGCGCGGCGAACGCCTTCGATGTCGCGAACCGCGCGCCGAACATCCTCTTCGCGATCATCGCGGGTGGCGTGCTCAACGCCGTGCTGGTCCCACAGATCGTCAAGGCGCAGCGCAGCGCGGACGGCCAGGACTACGTCGACCGGCTGCTCACCCTCGCCGGCGTGCTCATCCTCGGGATGACGCTCGTGCTGACCCTCGGCGCGACCGTCGTCGTCGGCCTGTACATCGACAATTGGACGCCCAAACTGACCGCCCTGGCCGTCGCCTTCGGCTTCTGGTGCATCCCTCAGCTCTTCTTCTACGGCCTGTACACGCTGCTCGGCCAGGTCCTCAACGCCCGCGAGCGCTTCGGCCCGTTCATGTGGGCACCCGTCCTCAACAACGTCGTGTCGATCATCGGCTTCGGGGCGTTCATCGCGATCTTCGGCCGGTACAGCACCACGGCGAACCCCAACGACCTGAGCTCGTGGACCAGCGCCAAGATTGCCCTGCTGGCCGGCACGGCGACCCTCGGCGTCGCGGCCCAGGCCCTCGTGCTCTTGATCCCGCTGCGCCGTGAAGGCTTCCACTGGCGTCCGCGCTGGGGATTCCGCGGCGTCGGGCTCGGCTCGGCCGGCAAGGTCGCCGCATGGACCTTCGCCTCCGTCCTGCTGGACCAGATCGGCGTGCTTCTGGTCACCCGGATCGCCTCCGGCGCCGCGCGGGCCGCGGGCTACTCGATCGACGTCGCCGGCAACGCGGCGTACACGAACGCGCTGATGATCTATCTGCTGCCGCACTCGCTGGTCACCGTGTCGATCGCGACGGCGCTGTTCACCCGGATCAGCGCCGCAGCGGCGGCCGACGACCTACCGGCGGTCCGCGGACAGATGTCGCTCGGGATGCGGACGATCGGTCTGTTCACCGTGTTCGCGACGCTGGCGCTCGCGGTCCTCGCCCTGCCCCTGACCCGCGTCATCCTGCTGACCTCGACATTCGTCGAGTCGGTCTCGGTCGCCCGGGTCCTCGTCGCGATGCTCATCGGCCTCGTCCCGCTGGGCGCCATGGTCCTGATGAAATGGGTGTACTTCGCGTTCGAGGACGGCCGGACGATCTTCCTGATCCAGGTCCCGATGACCTTGATCCTGGCCGGCGGCGCCTGGCTCGGATCGCTCCTGCTCCGGCCGCAGTGGTGGGTCGTCGGGATCGGTTCGGCGATGGCGCTGTCCAACCTCGTTGCCGTCCTGCTGCGGCTCGCCGGCTTGCGCCGACGTCTCGGCGGCCTCGACGGCCACCGCGTTCTCAACCTGCACATCCGCGCTGGGCTCGCCGCGCTGGTCGCGGCCGGCATCGGGTGGGCCGTCCTTCGCTCGCTCGGCGACATCGCTGCACTTGGCCGCTGGGGTTCGTTCCTGGCGTGCCTGGGCATCGGTGGATTGATGCTCGGCATCTACCTCGCCCTGCTGCGGGCGATGCGCGTCCGAGAGCTGCAGGACATGATCGGCCCGCTGATGGCCCGGGTCCGCCGTCACTGAACCGCATCGGCCGTACGGCGTCCGCGTAGCATGGGCGGCACGCATCGGAGGCACGCGGCAACGCGTGGGCACTAGGAGGTGGACCACTGGACGACGTCGTGGGACGGGGCACCCTGCTCGCCGGGAGGTACCGGCTCACCCGACCCGTCAGCGGTGACCTCCCCGGGGCGCGGGTCTGGGAGGCCCGGGACGAGGTTCTCGACCGCGAAGTCCGGGTCACGATCATCAGCGCCGGTCCCGTCGCCAAGGTGCTGGACGCCGCCAAACGGGCGGCGCTGGTTGTCGATCCTCGCTTGGTCCGCATCCAGGACGTCGGCGAGTCCGACGGCGTCGGCTACGTCATCTCGGAAGCCGTTCACGGCCCGAGCCTGCAGGATCTCGTCGCGCCCGGTCCGATCGTCGCGAGCCAGGCCCGTGCCCTGGTCGGTGAGGCCGCCGCCGCCCTCGAAACGGCCCGACGCCGCGGCGTGCACCACCTCGCCCTGCGCCCGTCGGTGCTGCACCGCACCCTGGACGGCCGCGTCCTGCTGACCGGCGCCGCGATCGACGGAACCCTCACCGACACGACGCCCGGTGACGCCAGGTCGACATCGCGCGCCGACGCCGTCGGGCTGGTCGCCCTGCTGTACTTCGCGCTGACCGGGCGCTGGCCGGGCGTCAAGCTGCCCGGCCTGCCGGCGGCTCCCCACGTCAACGGCGCACCCGTCCCGCCCTCTGACCTCGTACCCGGCGTCCCCAACGACCTCGACACCCTGTGTGCGGTGACCCTCGGCCCGCACGACGACGGACCGCACAGCCCGGGTGAGCTCGTCCGCGACCTGGCGCCATGGCCCGCGATCAGCCTCGCGGATCCGCTCAGCCCCGGGGTACCTGGCGGGCCCGGCGAGTCCGAGCTCGCGGAATCCACCGCGATGATGGACGTTGCGGCGATCTTCGCCGACGACGACGCCGCGGGGGCAGCTCCGCCGGCCGTGCACAGCGGGGCAGCCGCTGCCTCGGGCGAACCGCGGAAGGTCGCCCGACAGTCGGTGCGCGCGACGCTCGACACGCCCGCGCCGGGGTCTGCCCGCCCAGGGACCCCGCCGCCGGCGGCGCCCGCTCGTCGACCCGTTCTCCCGCACCCGCCGGCCCCAGTGCCGCCGGTGGCCGATCTCGGTGCCCCTGTCCTCGGTGCCCCTGTCCTCGGTGCCGCCGTCCTAGGTGCCGCCGTCCTAGGTGCCCCCGGCCTCGCGGCCGCTGGCCCGACCGGCCCGATCAGTGCGGCGGCGGCGCCTTCGGGTGGTCTCGAGTCGAAGTCGGCGAGCGCCGACACGATGCGGATCGACGCTTCCGGGCCGCCGAGCCCAGCCGCCTTCGCGTCGCCGAACCCACCCGCGTTCGAGCCGATCGCACGCACTCCGCAACCAGCGACAGGCACCCCGGGCGGCCCGGCGCCGTCGCTGCGCACCACGAGGTTCGACCCGACGCGCATGGTGCTGCTCATCGCGGCTGCAGCGGTTCTCCTCGGCCTCGTGCTCGCGATCAAGGCGATCACCGCGCCGCCGACATCACTCAACCCCGTGGCGCAAACGCAGACGGGCTCCACCTCGCCCTCGGGGAACGCGACCCCGTCGAATTCCGCGGCGCCGTCGGGCACCCCCAGCGGCTCGACCTCATCGACCCGCCCGGTGGGTAGCCCCATCGCGATCTCCGGAGCCCAGTCGCTCGATCCGCCACCCGGCGGGGACAACAACGAGCACCCCAACGAGGCGCAGCGCGCCGTCGACGGCGATCCGGCGACGTTCTGGCGCTCCCGCACGTACAAGAACGCCAAGATGCCCGGCAAGCCCGGGATCGGCTTCGCCCTGTCCTTCGCGCAGCCTGCGACGGTCAGTGCGGTGACCCTGCACGTCAACGGCACGGGCGGCCACGTCGAGATCCGAGCAACGGACCCCGGCTCGCCGAGGAGTGGACCGGTCCTGGCCGAGGGTGCCTTCGGCCCGGACGTGACGTTCACCTTCGCGCAACCGGTCCAGACCAAGTCGATCGTGCTCTGGATCACCGAGCTTCCGCAGACGGCAGACGGCAGCAGCCGGATCGAGCTGACCGAGGTCCAGGTCTCCTGACGGGCGCGCGCCCGGTGGCTGTTCCCCCAACGGCCACCGACGCGATGCTCCGGTGGAACATTTCGGCCCTACGATCGGTTACCGCGCCATAGCACTGGACCACGACCCCTGAGGAACCCGTGAGCGAGCACACCTCCACCCCGCGCCAGCTGATCATCGTCGGCTCTGGGCCGGCCGGCTACACCGCGGCGATCTACGCCGCGCGCGCCGGGCTCAACCCGCTCGTGCTCGCCGGGGCCGTCACCGCCGGCGGTGCCCTGATGAACACCACAGAGGTCGAGAACTTCCCTGGCTTCCCGGACGGGATAGTCGGCCCCGAGCTGATGGAGAGGCTCCAGAAGCAGGCGGAACGATTCGGCGCCGAGATCGTGCTCGACGACGCCACGTCGCTCGCCCTCGAGGGCCCGGTCAAGACCGTGGTCACCGGCAATGGCGCGACGCACACCGCGCTCGCCGTCGTGCTCGCCACCGGCTCGGCCTACCGAGGGCTCGGCCTCCCGGACGAGAAGCGGCTGTCCGGCCGTGGGGTCTCGTGGTGCGCGACCTGCGATGGCTTCTTCTTCCGCAACCAGGAGGTCGTCGTCGTCGGCGGCGGTGACTCCGCGATGGAGGAGGCGACCTTCCTCACCCGGTTCGCGTCCAAGGTGACCGTGGTGCATCGCCGCGATGCGTTGCGCGCCTCGAAGATCATGGCTGATCGGGCGATGGCCGACCCGAAGATCGAGTTCGCCTGGACCTCCGAGGTCGCCGCCATCCATGGCGAGGACAAGGTGAGCGGCGTGCGCCTCCGCGACACCGTCACCGGCGAGGAGCGGGATCTCCCCGCCACCGGCCTGTTCGTCGCCATCGGCCACGACCCGCGCACCGAGCTCGTCATGGGACAGGTCACGCTGGACACCGAGGGCTACATCGAGGTCGAGGGCCGCACCACCGCGACGAACCTGCCGGGCGTCTTCGCCTGCGGTGACGCGGTGGACCACCGCTACCGCCAGGCCGTCACGGCAGCTGGCACCGGCTGCGCGGCAGCCCTGGACGCCCAGAACTACCTGGCTGATCTGGAACACCTCCCCACGACCGTGGCCGGAGACGAGAAGACCGAGGAGAACATCGTGCACACCACCGTCGCGGTCACCGACGAGACCTTCGACGCCGAGGTGCTGAGGTCCAGCGTCCCGGTGGTCGTGGACTTCTGGGCGCCCTGGTGCGGTCCATGCCGCCAGGTCGCGCCGGTGCTCGAGGAGCTCGCCGCCCAGTACGCGGGCAAGGTGAAGATCGCGAAGCTGAATACGGACGAGAACCCCGTCACGGCCGCGAACTACGGGATCATCTCGATCCCGACCATGAACATCTACTCGGGCGGCCAGGTCGTGAAGTCGATGATCGGCGCGCGTCCGAAGCCCGCGCTGATCGAGCAGATCGAGGCCGTGCTCGCCTGACCGGATGAGGGGCCCGCGTCGGCGGCTGGACCGCCGTCGAATGGCCGTCTGGCGCCGGTCGGACGCCCACGGACGGGTCTCGACGGCTCGTCGTCCGCGCCGAGCGACAAACCGGTGGCGCGCCCGTGGGACACTCGAAGCGTGACGACGTCATCGACCGGCGCCGAGCCTCTGCTGGCCGCGCCCACGGAAACGGCCGGCACCCGGCTCGATCCGTGGCTGGGCGCCTATGCCGAGCGTGCCCATGGCATGCGTGCCTCGGAGATCCGCGCCCTGTTCGCGGTCGCCTCGCGGCCTGAGGTCGTCTCGCTGGCCGGCGGGATGCCGTTCCTCGACGGCCTGCCGATGGACGTCATCGCGGACGTCGCGAAGCGCGTCATCACACAGCACGGTGCGATGGCGCTGCAGTACGGCTCGGGACAGGGTGACCCGACGCTTCGGGAGCAGATCCTCGACGTGATGCGGCTCGAGGGCATCACCGCGCACCCGGATGACGTCGTCGTGACGACCGGTTCGCAACAAGCCCTTGACCTTGTGACGCGCATCTTCATCAACCCCGGTGACGTCGTCATCGCCGAGGCGCCCAGCTACGTCGGCGCCCTTGGCGTGTTCCGCGCCTACCAGGCCGATGTCGTCCACGTCCCGCTCGACGAGCACGGCCTGGTCCCGGAGAGCTTCGAGGCCGCGCTCATCCGGCTGGCGGCCGAGGGTCGCCGGGTGAAGTTCCTCTACACCGTGCCGAACTACCACAACCCCGCCGGCGTGACCCTGTCCGCTGAGCGCCGGCCGCGCATCCTCGAGATCGCGAAGCGGTTCGGCGTGCTCGTTATCGAGGACAACCCCTACGGCCTGCTGGGCTTCGACTCCGAGCCGCTCCCCGCTCTGCGCTCGATGGACGACGAGGGCGTGATCTATCTCGGGTCGTTCTCGAAGACCTTTGCCCCCGGCTACCGGGTGGGCTGGGCGGTCGCCCCGCACGCGGTGCGCGAGAAACTCGTGCTCGCGAGCGAGTCTGCGATCCTCTGCCCGTCGAACGCCTCACAGGTCGCCATCTCGATCTACCTGTCCACCTGTGACTGGCTCGGCCAGATCAAGGCCTACCGCGAGATGTACCGGGAGCGCCGCGACGCGATGATCGGCGCGCTCGCCGAACACCTGCCGGACGCATCCTGGACGGTCCCGGACGGCGGCTTCTACACCTGGGTCCGGCTGCCCGAGGGTCTCGACTCCAAGGCGATGCTGCCCCGCGCCGTCACCGCCCGGGTCGCCTACGTTCCCGGGACGGCCTTCTACGCCAACGGCGAGGGCCAGGACCACTTGCGGCTCTCCTTCTGCTACCCGACGCCGGAGCGGATCCGCGAGGGCGTCCGTCGCCTCGCCGGCGTGGTCGCGGCGGAGTCCGAGCTGGTGAGCATCTTCGGGACGACGGCCGGCGAGGTGGACTCGACGATCGGGTCGCCCAGCCCGGACCTCGCCTGAGCCGGCAGCCGGCAGCCGGACCGAGCGTCCGCACAAAGTCATCCCCAGCGATCCGACGGAGGAACCCGAGCCCGTGACAACAGAACAGGACGGCGCACCCGCGCTCGCACCGGCCGCGCCGCGCACTGCCTCGCCCGAGGCGTCGCCGAACCCTGGCCTCGGCTCACCGCGCGTCGTCGTGCTCGCGGGCGGCCTCTCGCACGAGCGTGACGTCTCCTTGCGCTCGGGCCGCCGCGTCGCCGAAGAGCTGCGCGGCGTCGGCGTGGAGGTCGCTGTGCACGACCTCGACGCGGACCTGCTCCCCCTGCTCGACCAGGTCCGCCCCGACCTCGTGTGGCCGCTGCTGCACGGCTCCACCGGCGAAGACGGCTCGGTCCGCGACCTGCTCGAGCTCGCCGGCGTGCGCTACGTGGGCACCGATCCGCGCGGCAGCCGCCTGGCCTGGGACAAGCCGATCGCCAAGACGATGGTGGCGCGGGCCGGGATCGCGACTCCCGAGTTCGTCGCGCTGCCGCACAGCCTGTTCCGTGAGATCGGCGCGACGCGGGTGATGGATGCGTTGGTCCGCCGCCTCGGCCTGCCGCTCGTGGTCAAGCCCGCCCGCGGCGGCTCGGCCCTGGGCGTCTCGCTCGTCACCAGGCCCGAGGACCTCCCGCGCGCGATGGTCGGGTGCTTCTCCTACGGGGACGTCGCCCTGGTCGAGCGTGCGGTGCTCGGGACAGAGGTCGCGGTGAGCATCGTCGACGCCGGTGACGGGCCGCGCGTGCTGCCCGCCGTCGAGATCGTCACCGAGGGCTCCTACGACTACGACGCGCGCTACAACGCCGGCCGGACCGAGTACTTCGCGCCGGCGCGGCTCGACCCGGCCGCGGCCGCGGCGGTGGCCCGCACGGCGCTGACGGTGCACGAGGTGCTCGGGTTGCGGCACGTGTCGCGCACCGACCTGATCGTCGACGACGCAGGCACGCCGCACTTCCTCGAGGTGAACGTCGCACCGGGCATGACCGAGACCTCGTTGCTCCCGCAGGCGATCATCGCCGAGGGCGCCGAGCTCGGCACGCTGTACCGGGCGATTGTCGAGAACGCGCTGCGGAACTGAGCCTGCGCGGGTCGCCCCAGCGCGGCGCTAGCGCCGGAGCGCCCCTGGGTCCTCCGGGGTGATGATGCCGAGGATCCTCTGCAGGTCTTGAAGGCTGGCAAACTCCACCGTGACCCTGCCTTTACTCTTTCCGAGTGCGATCTTGACCCTGGTATCGAGGCGGTCCGCGAGCCGGGCAGCGATGTCGTCGAGCATCGGGTTCTTGTCCCCCGGTCGAGGCTGGGCACGCCGCGCCCGCGGCTCCTCGTCGCCGCCGAGCGAGACGATCTCCTCGGTCGAACGCACCGAGAGGCCCTCCGCCACGATCCGCTGCGCCAGGCGCTCCATCGCGGAGGAGTCGGGCAGTCCCAGCAGGGCTCGGGCGTGCCCGGCCGACAGCACCCCGGCCACCAGTCGCCGTTGCACGGGCGGCGGCAGCTTCAGCAGCCGCAGCGTGTTGGTTATCTGCGGACGTGACCGAGCGATGCGCGCCGCGAGCTCCTCGTGGGTGCAGCCGAAGTCGTCCAGCAGCTGCTGGTAAGCGGCCGCCTCCTCGAGCGGGTTGAGCTCGCTGCGGTGCAGGTTCTCCAGCAGCGCGTCACGGAGCAGGTCGCCGTCCTCGGTGTCCCGGATGATCGCCGGGATCGTCGACAGGCCGGCCGCCTGGGTGGCACGCAACCGGCGTGCGCCCATGATCAGCTCGTAGCGGGCCGGTCCACCGCCGTCGGAGACCGGTCGCACCACGATCGGCTGCAGGACGCCGATCTCCTTGATGGAGGCGACGAGCTCGGCGAGGGCATCCTCGTCGAAGGCCTGGCGCGGCTGCCGCGGGTTCGGCGCGATCTCGTCGACCGGGAGCTCCGCGAAGTACGCGCCCGGGACCGGCACGAGACCCTCCAGCGGCGTTCCGCGGCCGTCGCCGTGCGACGGGGCGGCGTCGGCGTCGCCCTCTGCCCGGACCGGGCGTGACCCCGGGAAGAACACGTCGACCGGGCGAACGCCCTCGCTCGGACTGGTCGGGATCAGGGCGCCGAGGCCGCGGCCAAGGCCGCGCCGCTTCTGGCTCATGAGGTCTCCTTCTTCTGCGTCATGCCTGCTCGGAGGCCTGGTCCGGTTGCGGTGCCGCGCCCCGCTCGGCGATCTCGCGGGCGGCCTCGAGGTAGGCGAGAGCGCCGCTCGAGCCGGGATCGTAGGTCATCACGGTCTGCCCGTACGACGGCGCCTCCGAGACCCGGACGGAGCGCGGCACTACGGTGCGCACGGTCTGCGCGGGGAAGTGCTCGCGCACCTCCTCCGCGACCTGATGCGAGAGGTTGGTGCGCGGGTCGAACATCGTCAGCAGGATCGTCGAGACGTGCAGACCCGGGTTCAGGTGAGCCTGGATCAGCTGGATGTTCTTGAGCAGCTGGCTCAGTCCCTCCAGCGCGTAGTACTCGCACTGGATCGGGATGAGCACCTCTCGGGCCACCACGAAGGCGTTCACGGTGAGCAGTCCGAGGCTGGGCGGGCAGTCGACCAGCACGTAGTCGAGCGGCTCCTCGCCGCGGGCGTGCTGATCGGCAAGGTAGGCGTCCACGGCGTTCCGGAGTCGTGACTCGCGCGCCACCATCGAGACCAGCTCGATCTCGGCGCCGGAGAGGTCGAGCGTCGCGGGCACGCAGAACAGGTTCGGCACGTCGGGCGACGGCTTTGTCACGTTCTCGATCGACTCGCCGTCGATCAGGACCTCGTAGATCGAGGGCGTGCCGGCGCGGTGGTCGATCCCGAGCGCCGTGGAAGCGTTGCCCTGCGGGTCGTTGTCCAGCACCAGGACGCGCAGTCCCGACTGTGCGAGGGCCGCGGCGAGGTTGACGGTCGTCGTGGTCTTCCCGACGCCGCCCTTCTGGTTCGCGACGGTGATGATCCTGGTCTTGGGCGGGCGCGGGAACCGTCGCCCGCGCAACTCGATCCGGCGCCGCGCATCCATGGCGAGCTCGGCAGCCAGCGGGGTGCTCTCGTCGACATCCGGCAGACTCGAGACCAGGGCGGCGCGGCGTTCGTCGTCGACCCACGCGGTTGCCCGGGCGGCTGCTGTTTCACGTGAAACGACTGCCATCGACGCCGCCTCGCGCTCGCCCAACGACTCCTCCACCACGTCTCCTGCCACCAGTCCTGCTCTTCCGCTCGCTCCGGGTCCCGCGCTCCAGAACGACCGAGGTACCGCTGCGCGCCTCATGCGGCTACCGCTGTCCAGTGTGAAGCACGATCCGGACCACCGTGGTGCTGTCCACGCCGTGGATCGTGCGCGCCTCGAGAACCTCCGACGACACCACGCCGAGCTTGCGCAAGACGTGCCGCGCATCGGCCAGCTCCTCGGCAGCCCGCTGCCCCTTGAGCGCCACCAGCACGCCACCCGGTTCGAGCAGCGGCAGCGTCCAGCATGCCAGCCGGTCGAGCGGGGCGACCGCCCGTGCCGTCACTCCCCGGCCGGAGAGCGCCCCGACCAGATCCTCGGCGCGGGCGCGAGTGACGACGACGTTCGCAAGACCGCAGGCCTCCACGACCTCGGTCAACCATTGTGTCCGGCGCTCCATCGGCTCGACCAGGACCACTTCTTGCCCCGGCCGCATCGCGGCCAGCACGATTCCCGGGAGCCCTGCCCCCGAACCGACGTCGATCAGCCGGCCTTCGGTCGGCATGAACGGGACGATGGCGGCTGAGTTCAGGGCATGGCGCTCCCAGAGCTTGCCCAGCTCCCGTGGCCCGACCAGCCCGCGCTCGATGCCCTCGGTCGCAAGCATCGCGAGGAAGGTCGACACCGCCGGGAAGGCAGGGCCGAAGAAGTCCCGGACGGCAGCCGATCCCTCGAGGGGATCAGAGGCCGATGTTTCACGTGGAACTGCCTCGACGGACGCCCTGGCATCTCCGGCCTCGGCCTCGGTGGCGTCGCGAGCCTTCGGGCGCCCGGCCGCCCCGGCCTCGCGACCGGAAGCCACCCGTCCGCCGGAGCGACGCAGGGAACCCTCGTCCTGCTTGCGCACCACCGGTCAGACCGGGCGGATCACGACGCGACGCGTGGGCTCCACGCCCTCCGAATCGCTCGAAAGTCCCGCCGCTGCCACCGCGTCGTGCACAACCTTGCGCTCGAACGGGTTCATTGGCTCGAGGGCGACCGGGGTCCCCTTCTCGCGAACCTCGGCGATCGTTACCTCCGCGAGCGCGGTCAGCTCCACCCGCCGGGCCGCGCGGAAGCCCGCGATGTCCAGCATCAGGCGGCTCCGTTCGCCGGTCTTCGCCTGTACCGCGAGCCGCGTGAGCTCCTGCAGCGCGTCGAGCACCTCGCCGTCGGTGCCCACCAGCCTGCGCAGCCAACGCTCCGAACCGTCCTCGCCGACAATCGCGAGCGCGGCCCGGCCATGGTCGACGTCGATGTCGATGTCACCGTCGAGGTCCACGATGTCGAGCAACTCCTCGAGGTAGTCCGCGGCGACCTCGCCCTCTTCCTCAAGCCGCCTGGTCAGCGAGCCCTCCACCGGCGTGTCACTCTCGTCGCGGGGCTCGCCCACCAGCGTGGCGTCTTCTGCTGCTGTTTCTGTCATGTCTGCTCCTTCGCGGGCCTGAGTGATCAGCCGTGATTCAAGGTCTGGAGTGGCGTCGGCGCGCACGTCAGGTTGGGTCGACGCCCGCAGGGGCGTCGCCCTCTGCGGAGGTGTCGCCGCTCGGTGGGTTGTCGCCACTTGCGGGCTTGCCTTTGATGCGGTCCTTGCGTTTGGGCTGCACCCGCTGGCCGCCCGGTTTCGGCTGCTCCGCCGGTCCAGGCGCGGTGGCCGCCGCGGCGTCCGGCTGCACGCCCTTGCGCGCCTGCCGCTCGCGCAACGCCTTCTCCGCTTCCGAGCCAGGAGTCGGCATCCTGCGGATCGTGTAGAACTGCTGGCCCATCGTCCACAGGTTCGTCGTCGTCCAGTACACGAGCACACCGATCGGGAAGTTCACGCCGCTGAACGCGAACATCAACGGCATCGCGTACAGCATGATCTTCTGGTTCTGCGCCATCGGACCCTGCAGCGCGCTCGCCGGCATGTTCTTCTGGGTCAACTGGCGCTGCGTGGTGAACGTCGTGACCGACATCGCCACGATGAGCAGGCCGGTCACGATCTTGACGCTCGTCAGATGCGTGCCCAGGAAGTACTCCGAGAGTGGCGCGCCGAAGAACGTCGCCTTCTCCGCCTGATGGGCCAGGGTCACGTTGAGCACGCCAATGCCGGTGCCGTTACGGATGCCGTTGTTCAACACTCGGAACAAGGCGAAGAAGATCGGGGCCTGCGCGAGGATTGGCAGGCAGGACGCGAACGGGTTCGTCCCGTGCTTGCGGTAGAGCTCCATCGTCTCGCGGCTCATCGCCTCGCGTGAGGCCGGGTCCGACTTGCCCTTGTACTTCTTCTGGATCTTCTGCAGATCGGGCGAGAGGGCCTGCATGCCGCGGGTGGCGTGGATCTGCTTGACGAACAGCGGAATCAGCACGATCCGGATGACGATCACGAGGCCGACGATGGACAGGATCCAGGTCAGGCCGCCGCCGGGGTTCATACCGAGCAGCGTCAACAACGCGTGGAACTGGACCATGATCCACGCCACCACGTACTCGAGTGGCCTGAGGATCGTATCGAACACGCCCATCGGTGCTGCTCCCAGCTTCTCTACGAACGGACGTCAGTGCGTCCGGGGTCCTTAGTGTTGGTGCCCGAGCCGGGCCAGCGTCGCTCGCGCCGGTGGAACGTCGTCCACCCCTCCGGCACTCCACGGGTGGCAGCGCAGCACTCGCCGAACCGCGAGCCAGGTGCCGCGGACCGCACCGTGTCGTCGGACGGCGGTCATCGCGTAGCTCGAGCAGCTCGGGTAGTACCGGCAGGTGGGTGCCGTCATCGGCGAGATGAGGGTCCGGTAGCCACGGAGCAGGAGGAGCACGGCCAGCTGGAGGACCCGGCCCGGGGCGCGCGCGATCGTGCGCGTCAGCGTCACCGCCCTCGAGCGACCTCTCACAACTGACCTCCCACGTTCGAATCCGCCTGTCGCTTCGCCCAGCGGCGCGACGCCGCTGCCAGCCCGGCGTCGACGTCGGCCGCCAAGCCGGCGAAGTCCGTCGCCGCCGCCGCGGGCAACGCCCGAAGGACCGCGATGGTGCCCGGTGCGAGCTGCCCGATCCGCGTGGCGACGATCGACCGGAGCCTACGCTTCACCAGGTTGCGCGTCACGGCGTTGCCCACCGCCTTCGACACAACGAAACCCACCGACGCCGGACCCGGCGCGGTGGGTTCCAAGATCAGGTGCACCACCAGGGTCTGCCGACCGCCTCGCACACCGCGGCGGACCGCTCGCTCGAAGTCAGCCGACCGGCGGAGGCGGTGCGCAACAGGCAGCACCGCAGGGATCAGGCTGAGAGCTCGGTGCGTCCCTTGCCGCGGCGTGCAGCGAGGATCGCGCGCCCTGCGCGGGTGCGCATGCGCAGACGGAAGCCGTGGGTCTTGGCCCGACGCCGGTTGTTCGGCTGGAAGGTCCGCTTGGTCACGTCATTCTCCAACGGTGGGGAAGGTCATCTCCGGTCGCCCGGTGATGCAGGTCTCTGGTGGCGTCATGCGGTCGTTGTCCCACTCCGGAGCAGTCACTTGCTCCTCGGGCAGCACAACAGGAACCGCGCACAACGGCTGTCCAAAGTTACGCGGCGTCGCGACGTGGGTCAAATGGATGGCACTTCGGCATGCAGCGGCGCGCGGGGCGCTCTAGGCTGTCCAAGCGGCGGGTCCAGAAGGCCCGCACCTCGATGCGAGGCGTCGTCTGGGTAAACTTTGTCCCGTCCTATCCTCACAGCATGTGGATAACTATGTGGATAGTGGCAGCCGTGCCACACTTTTCCGCACCAACCACGAGAGGCAGCGAGGATCAGGTTGTCACGACAGGACCCCGATATCGCCGAGGTTTGGGGGCGGACGGTGACCGCTCTTGCCACCAGTGGAGCCGTCAGTGCTCAGCAGCTCGCCTTCGTCCGGCTCGCTCGCCCGCTCGGGCTGATCGACGGCAACGTCCTGCTCGCCGTTGGCAACGATTTCACCAAGGACTTCCTCGAGACCCGCGTGCGCGCCGAGGTCACCCGCGCCCTGTCCGACGCCATCGGGGCGGACACCCGGATCGCGGTCACCGTCGATCCGTCCCTCGAGTCGGCTGCGATGGACGTTCCTCCGATCCCGGCGGGCACCCGCGCGAGCGAGGAACAGAGCGACGACGACTCGCGCCTGACCGACTACTCGGCGCACCGGGCGGCAACCGCCAAGCGGGCTCCGGTCGAGCCTGCCCGGTTGAACCCGAAGTACCAGTTCGAGACCTTTGTCATCGGTTCCTCGAACCGCTTCGCGCACGCGGCAGCCGTCGCCGTCGCCGAGGCGCCGGCCAAGGCGTACAACCCACTCTTCATCTATGGCGACTCCGGCCTGGGCAAGACCCACCTGCTGCACGCCATCGGGCACTATGCCCAGAACCTCTACCCGCACGTCCGGGTGCGGTACGTGAACTCCGAGGAGTTCACGAACGACTTCATCAACTCCATCCGCGATGACAAGGCTGGCGCCTTCCAGCGCCGCTACCGCGAGGTTGATGTCCTGCTCGTCGATGACATCCAGTTCCTGCAGGGCAAGGAACAGACGATGGAGGAGTTCTTCCACACGTTCAACACGCTGCACAACGCGAACAAGCAGGTGGTCATCACCTCCGACCTGCCGCCCAAGCAGCTGAACGGGTTCGAGGACCGGATGCGGTCGCGGTTCGAGTGGGGACTCATCACCGACGTTCAACCGCCCGACCTCGAGACCCGCATCGCAATCCTCCGTCGCAAGGCCGGCAGCGAGAACCTCCAGGCTCCTGACGACGTCCTCGAGTACATCGCGTCACGGATCTCGACGAACATCCGCGAGCTCGAGGGTGCCCTGATCCGGGTCACCGCCTTCGCCAACCTGAACCGGCAACAGGTCGACCGGTCGCTGACGGAGATAGTGCTCAAGGACCTCATCACCGGCGACGACACGACCGAGATCACCGCGGCGATGGTGATCGGGCAAACGGCCTCGTACTTCGGACTGACGATCGACGACCTGTGCGGTTCGTCCCGCTCCCGCGTCCTGGTGACCGCCCGGCAGATCGCGATGTACCTGTGCCGTGAGTTGACGGACCTCTCGCTGCCGAAGATCGGTCAACAGTTCGGTGGACGTGACCACACGACCGTGATGCACGCGAACCGGAAGATCCGTGAGCTCCTCGCCGAACGCAGGTCGATCTACAACCAGGTCACCGAGCTGACCAACCGCATCAAGCAGCAGCACCGCAGCTGATCTTGAGCGCTGGCACGCACAGGTAAGTGCTGCGATCGCATTCCGCGACGCTCACCTGTGCGGTTCTCCCGAGCCGGCCAGTCCGCACCACACCTCACTGCACCACCGCCGGTCGGTATCCTCAGCGGATTATGTCGGCAGGACAAACTAATGCATGGGACGAATTTCCACACCTGTGGATACACCTGTGGATAACGGTGGACGACACGCCCTCTCATGTGGATGGCGGTCGACTCCAGGTGCACACTCGATGACGGCCCAGCGACTGTCCACCGGCTCGGATCCAGACACACTGCTGGATCGACACCTCGTTCACAGCCAGACTTGGCCGCTGACCTGCAGGGACATCCGTGATCCACCGTTTCCACAGCTGCTACGACGACTACTAACGTTCTCTTCATCCAGATATCCACACACCGCCATCAGCAGCTCCTACCTAGCGCTCGAGCGACTGATCCACACACCACACCACGATCGAGACGGGTCCCGGAAGCCTCGCCACTCGCGTACTGTTCTGGGCAACTCCGATCGCGCCTGTTGGACGCACGAAAGGTTTCACGATGAAATTCCGGGTTGAGCGTGACGTCCTGGCTGACGCGGTGACCTGGACTGCGCGCACGCTGCCGACCCGGCCGCCGGTGCCGGTACTGGCAGGTGTACGGATCGAGGCCGATGGGGCCGGGATCCTGCACCTGTCCAGCTTCGACTATGAAGTCTCCGCGAGAGCGGAGGTGGCGGCCGAGGTTGCAGAACCTGGCACTGTTCTCGTCTCGGGCCGTCTGCTGGCCGAGATCTCGCGTGCGCTACCGGCGAAACCTGTCGACGTGGCACTCGAGGGAACAAAGGTCACGGTGACCTGTGGCGCCAGCCGGTTCACGTTGCTGACGATGCCGGTCGACGACTATCCGGCTCTGCCGCCGATGCCCGAAGTCTCCGGAACCGTGCGTGGAGACGAGTTCACCCTGGCAGTCGCTCAGGTGGGGATCGCTGCAAGCCGGGATGACACCCTCCCGCTGCTGACCGGGATCCGGATGGAGATCGAGGGCGAGAAGATGACCTTGCTCGCCACCGACCGGTACCGTTTGGCGCTGCGGGAACTGACCTGGAGCCCGACCTTCACGGACATCTCCGCGGTAGCTCTGATCCGAGCGCGGACGCTGTCCGACGTCGCGAAGTCGCTCGGCTCAGCCGGCCAGGTCAACATGGCGCTCTCTACCGGCGGCGGAGTCGACCTGATCGGCTTCGAGGCCGGCGGTCGGCACACGACGTCCCTCCTGGTGGATGGCGATTACCCCGCGGTTCGACGCCTGTTCCCTGACGAGAAGCCGATCCACGCTGTGGTGAACACTCAGGCGCTTGTGGACGCGGCGCGCCGCGTCTCGCTGGTCGCCGAGCGAAACACACCGATCCGACTTTCGTTCACGGACGGTCAGGTCGTGCTCGAGGCGGGCCAGGGCGATGATGCCCAGGCATCCGAGGCGATCGAAGCCTTGCTCGTCGGCGAGGACATCTCGGTCGCGTTCAACCCCCAGTACCTGCTCGACGGCTTGGGTGCGCTCACCACCGATCTGGTCCGCTTGTCGTTCACGCACCCAAACAAGCCGGTGGAGTTCACCGGTCAGCACACCTTTGAGGGTGACGACATCGACACCTATCGCTACCTGCTGGTTCCGATCCGTTTCGCGGCCTGAGCCGGTACTGCTCCACGGAGGTCACCATGCACATCGGCCTCATCGGCCTGGGTCGGATGGGCGCGAACATGCGCGAACGCCTGCGCCAGCACGACATCGAGGTCACCGGTTACGACCGGAATCCCGAGCTGACCGACGTGGCCTCGCTCGCTGACCTGGTGGCCGCCCTGCCGAGTGGCCGCCGAGTGGTTTGGGTGATGGTCCCCGCCGGTGAGATCACCCGATCTGTCGTGAGCGAGCTGGCCGGCCTGCTGACCAAGGGTGACATCGTAATCGAGGGCGGCAACTCCCACTTCGAGGAGGATAAGCGGCACGCGACCGAGCTCAAGAAGATCGGAATCGGCTACGTCGACTGTGGTGTGTCCGGCGGCGTCTGGGGCCTCGAGAATGGCTATGGCCTGATGGTCGGCGGCGAACCCGAGGTGGTCAAGCACCTCATGCCGGTCTTCGACGCGCTGCGGCCAGAAGGCCCGCGCGCGGAGGGATTCGTGCACGCCGGCCCGGTCGGCGCCGGTCACTACGCGAAGATGGTGCACAACGGCATCGAGTACGGACTCATGCAGGCCTACGCCGAGGGCTACGAGCTGCTCGAGGCGAAGGACATCGTCACCGACGTACCCGGCATCTTGAAGGCGTGGAGCCGCGGAACGGTGGTTCGCTCCTGGTTGCTCGAGCTGCTGGTAAAGGCTCTCGCGGAGGACCCCGAGCTCGCCGAGCTCGACGACTGGGTGGAGGACTCCGGCGAGGGACGGTGGACGGTGGACGAGGCGATCGACGCCGCCGTGCCGCTGCCGGTCATCTCCGCGGCTCTCTTCGCCCGGTTCTCTTCCCGTCAGGGTGCCTCACCGGCGATGAAGGTCGTGGCGGCGCTTCGACAGCAGTTCGGGGGCCACCCGGTGCGCCCTGCGGGGACTTCGGGCGCATAGCCGTCGCGGCTGTGCTGAGCCGAGATACCTGATGTACGTCGCCCACCTATCGCTCACCGACTTCCGTTCCTACGAGCAAGTCGAGCTTCCGCTAGAGGCCGGGATCACCGCACTCGTCGGCCCGAACGGGCAGGGCAAGACGAACCTCGTTGAGGCGATCGGCTACAGCGCGACCTTCACCAGCCACCGGGTCCCGACGGACGCCGCGCTGGTTCGGGCCGGCGCCGACCGCGCCGTGGTGCGCACGAAGGTGGTGAGGGGTACCCGGCCGACCCTGATCGAGATCGAGATCAACCCCGGTCGCGCGAATCGTGCGCGGCTCAACCGCTCCCCAGTGCCACGGGCCCGGGACGTGGTCGGGATCGTGCGGACCGTCCTGTTCGCTCCGGAGGATGTCGCCCTGGTGAAGGGCGACCCCGACGGGCGCCGCCGCTTCCTCGACCAGCTCGTCGTCCTGCTGCGGCCAAGGATGGCGGGGGTGATCCAGGACTACGAGCGCGTGCTGCGGCAGCGGAACGCCCTGTTGAAGACGGCTGCAGCCGCCACGCGTCGCAGCCGCGGAACAGCGGACCTGCGGACGCTCGATGTCTGGGACGCGAAGCTCGCACAGACCGGCGCGCAGATCGTGGCGAGCCGGATGTCTCTCGTCGCCGGCCTGGGCCCACATGTGGCGGCCGCGTACGACGAGGTGAGTGCGGGACAAGGTGACGCGGTCATCACCTACCACTCGTCGATCGACCCGAGCCCGGCGGACGGGCCACCGACCGAGCGCTCACCCGCGCCGCGAGCGGAGTTCCTCGAGGCACAACTGCTGGACGCGATCTCGCGACTCCGGCCGAAGGAGATCGAACGCGGCGTCTGCCTGGTCGGACCGCACCGGGACGACCTGCTGCTCGAGCTCGCCGGGCTGCCTGCGAAAGGGTACGCGAGCCACGGCGAGTCCTGGTCGTTCGCGCTCGCGCTGCGCCTCGCGTCGTACCGCCTCCTCACCGCCGGGGAGCCCGACCGGGAGCCCGACCGGGCTACTGCCGAGCACACCCCGCCTGGAACCGAGGGCCCGGAGCACAACCGGGGAGCCGGCACATCGGACTGGGGCGAGGACGGTGAGCCGGTGCTGATCCTCGACGACGTGTTCGCGGAGCTCGACGTCCGACGCCGAGACCGGCTGGCCGCCCTCGTCGCGCCCGCCCGCCAGGTGATCGTGACGGCCGCCGTTGCGCAGGACGTGCCGGAGCAGCTTGACGGCGCAGAGTTCGAGGTCATGGGCGGGCAGGTGCACCGTGTCAACTGAGGACGACGACCCGGTCGTCGCGGAGGTGCCGGACGGCGGTTCGGCG
>Ga0209539_1000403_pt1 | contig 25173 bp, 21 predicted proteins | sample BarGraNGADG00312_2_FD_184499 | JGI IMG/M metagenome (GOLD analysis project Ga0209539, IMG submission 184499) | Arctic peat soil microbial communities from Barrow, Alaska - Barrow Graham LP Ref core NGADG0011-312 (SPAdes) (version 2) | ecosystem: Environmental > Terrestrial > Soil > Wetlands >...
CGACGAACGCCAGAGCTATGCCGGCGAACAGACCGACGCCGAGGCCCACTACGGCTGACTGCAGGGGCTTCGGCGACGACGGGGAAGGCGGCGGCGTGGCCGGCTGGATGATGGCGAATCCTCCCGTGGCCGTGGCCTCCGCCACCTGCAGATCCCGCAGCCGCTGGACGAGGAGCAGGTAGTCGGTCGAAAGCTTGGAAGCGGTGGTGTCGTACTGCTTCATCTGCGAGCGGATGGCTTCCTGGGCCTTGCGTAGACGCGCTTGGTTGCTCTCGAGACGCAGGTCGATGAGTGTCTGGGCATAGATGTTGGCCACCGCGGCGGAGACTCCCGGCCGGGTGCTCGTGGCCGTCACCCCGACGACATCCGACACAGTACTTCCTGACGACGAATCCGGCGGGACGACGGCCGCCGTCACGGTGTAGCCTCGCGCGCTCGGGTCAGACTTACGCAGCAGATCGCCGGCGCGGCTGCTCAATGCGGGGCTGTTCACCGTGTTCACCACGCTTTGAACCTGGAGAGCCAGGGTCGTGACGTCGGTCGACGAGGCGCTCCCCAGCGGGTTGGCGATGTCGGACGGCTGCTGGTACATCATCAGCGCGCTCGCCTGGTACATGCGCGTCTTGCTGTTGGCGACCAGGAAGGCCGTCAGCGTGCAAGCGACGATGACCACGACCACCAGCCACTTGCGCAGCAAGATGACGTTGACATAGTCGCGCAGTGTCACGGATGAGGTGGTGTCAGGCTTGGCCAAGATCGCGCTCCGATGGTCGTGTTCCGCACGGGGGTCATCGTATCAGGACCGTACGTGGCCGACGACACGGAGTGCATTCGCTGTCCGCGGCCTCGTCAGGGAGCGACCGAACCGTCCGGTGGATGGTCGCCGCCCGCGGCCACTCCGGCAGTGCCAGGGCGCCTGTGCTTGCCCACCACAAAGACGAACTCGAGATTGCCCAGCAGATAGCGCTTCCACAGTCGCAGCGGCTCCTGCCAGAACCGATAGGACCACTCGAGCCCTGCGTGCTGCATCCACAGCGGGGCCCGCTTCACCCTGCCCGCGTAGACATCGAAGCTGCCGCCGACTCCCATCGAGAAGGGGACGTCGAGCTTCTCCAGATGCTCCGCCAGCCAGTACTCCTTGCGAGGGCTGGGCAAGGCGACGAACAGGATGTCCGGGTGCGACGCACGTACGTGCGCGACCAGCTCGTCGTCGTCGTCGGCATCCCAGTAACCATCGTGCCAGCCGCAGATGCGCAGCGCGGGGTGCTCGCAGCCCGCGCGGGCTACGGCCTCTTCCACGATCTCACTCGTGGCCCCCAGAAAGTAGACTCCGTAGCCGCGATCCGCGGCCAGGCCCAGGAGCGCCTGGAACAGGTCTATGCCGGTGACGCGTTCCGGCACTGGTCGGCGCAGGATCCGGGACGCCCAGACGAGGGACTGGCCGTCGGCGTTGACCAGAGCGCACGAAGAAACGATCTCCCGCAGGCGGGGGTCTTTGTCCATCAGCACGGTCTTGGACGCATTGACGACGCAGTGCTGCGCGGGGCAACGGGTCTGGATGAGGCGCTCGACCTCAGCGAGCGTCTCACCAAAGGTCAACGCATCGATGCCGCAATTCACCACCGATACCCGGCGCGGTCGCTGCGCCGGGGCCACCACTGTCTCTGGGACCGACACCGGTACCCAGCGAGCTCCCACCGGGCCCGCCGGCATCTTGGAGCGCGGTTTGACGAGATGCTCATTCATGCGTGTTCCACCCGCCTGTCGATGTCGCCGCAGAGTATCTCACCACGCAAACGGTCCCGTGACGGATTGATGAACTTCTCGTGCCACAGCTCGAACACGATCAGGCTCAGGAGGGCGCGTGCGTGGTCCTGGCGACCGGTCACGTGTTCCACGATCGTTCGAGTGACGGGGCGCCGAGGGGCAGGCCGAGCCACCGCTGCCGGTCGTGGTACGGAACCAGCATCAAGACACGCAACGGCTCGTGCATGCGCACGCAGCTGCTCGTCATGGTCATCCCCCCTCGCCTGCATCATGTCACAGGTGCTGCCGCAGATGAGGAGATGCTCGGACGGGGCGTTGACAAGCTGGTCAACGCCCCGTCTGGCCAGCATCGCCCCTGGAGTTGGAGTTGCCAGGATATAGGAGCATCCGGGTTGTGCGGACAGTTCTCGGCTAGCAATGCTACTCCTTGTGAGGTCGCCGTTGCGACCGGCTACCCCTGCGCGGGTCCGGCCTCCATGGCTCCGAGGAGCGAGCTGAGCGCCCGGAGCATGTGAGCCTGGCTCCACCGCACGTACGGGACCCGGTTCGCGTAGAGACGGTTGCGCTGGAAGTGGAAGAACCCCCGCTGATCCCACATGTTGGCCATGGTCCATGCGCAGACCTGCCGTGCCAAAGGCAGGCGGCGCGCACCAGCTTCCGCCCGCCGGCTCAGCACGTCGATGGCCGTTGAGGCGCTATGGATGTCGAGTGGATACAGGGAACCGGGCGTATAGCGTGGCTCTCCCTGCGGCCCGAACAGCATCGAGAAGTACGCTGCGAATCCCGCGCGCAAAGCGTCCCGGATCGCCTCGTCTGGACCGGCCGCAGCCAGCTCGCAGAGACCGTCCAGCACGTAGGCGGTGTGGAACCCATCGACCCACTGCAAGCCGGGTCCGCGGCCGTAAGGCCAGAGGCCGTCGCGCTGCTGCGCCTGCAGGCTGACCTCGGCCGCACGGCGAGCCGTCGCCTGGAGGCCACAGTCCCCCGTCAGCCGGGCGACCCTCGACGTCAGCGCGCAACCCAGTACGTTGGCATTGTGGATGAGCACGCGGCTCTCGGGCACGTACGAGTAGTAGCTGCCGTCAGTCGCGTGCAGAAGCTCGTCGTCCAGGTAGCGCACCGCCGCCGCCGCGGTCGCCAGGAGCGGTGGGTCGCCGGTGAGCTCGAACCAGTCGAGGAAGGCGTGTGCGACGAAGGTCGTGACGATGATGTTGGGCGTCCCGCTCGGGTAGAACGCCCATCTCGTCTGCACGTCGAACTCGTAGCCCCAGGCGATGGTGCCCCGTCCTTTGGTGCCCCGCGCCTCGAGTTCCGAGAGGAGGGAACCCGCGAGCGACTCCCGCGCAGGATCGCGCTCCAGCTGATGAAGCCGCGCATAGGCGCTTGCGACCAGAGCCAGCGCCTTGCTGTCACGGTGCGGTGGCACGCCGAAGAGTGGCCTCAGGTTCACTGGGCTCCGCTTGCCGACCTGGACGACGAGCTGCCGACGGCGCGGCGTGGCCCTGAAGAAGGCAGACAAGCGCGAGGCGTTGAGCGAATCGTAGGGGTCGTACCCCGCAAAGTCGCACGCACGCAGCCACGCGTCGAGCCGGCCCAACGTCGCGCGGAGCTTTTGCGGGGACTCCAGGGCGAGCACGGGCCGCATCCTGGTCACGCGTCCCGCGATCATCAGAGTGTCACCGCGTCCAGCCACGAAGGATCATGTGTCAGCGTATTGCCGACCGTGTCCGCGAAGAGTCGAGCCATGCGGGCACCGACGGCATCAGGCAGGAAGGCGCGGGTGGCGAAGTGACGCGCATTCTCGCCCAGCGATCGACGGAGGCCGGCGTCCCGGCACAGCGTGCCGAGCTTCTCCGCGATTTCTCTTGGAGATGTCGAATCCAGCAAGAGGGCGTTCTCTCCGTCGACGACGAAGTCCGCCAGCCCGCCCACGCGTGTGACGACAGTAGCGAGGCCGTTCGACATGGCCTCGAGGACTGATATCGGCATTCCTTCTCCGGAGGAGGGGAGGACGTAGACATCGCTACCGTGAAGCAGATCGGCCTTCGCTTGACCGCTCACATTCCCCGCGAAGCTGACATTGGCAAGACCGAGGCTCCGAGCCAGGGCCTCAGCAGCGTCTCGGCTCGGTCCCGCGCCGGCGACGACCAGGGACACGTTCACGTCCGCGTCCCGGAGCAACGCCAGTGCGCGCACCGTTTCCTCCAGGCCCTTCCCAAGCACGAGGCGCGCCATGAACAGAACCCTGACCGCCTGCCCGACGTCGCGCGTGGCGAGCGTCCGTGGGCGCGGCGGTCGTTCGGGGTACGGCGCCACGGTGGTCACCAGCGCGACAGGTCCCGTGTACCCCCACGAGCGGAGGCGCGTGCGGAAGGACGAGGACAGAACGGCGATGCAGTCGACTCGAGCGAAGACCGCGAGGAAGAGGCGGCGGAGATAACGGTCGATCAGTCTCTCGGTCGCCGAATCCCACCCGTGAAAGAAGACGAAGACAGGCTGCCTCGCCAGCCTCAGGGCCAGCAGAGTCAGGCCGTCCCGAATCAAGGACTTCGGCCTCAGGCTGGGGTTCAGGACCACGAGATCCACGCCGGGACTCCTCGCCTCTCGATAGATCTGTGAGGTCGTTTGCATGCTCCGCAAGGCCCTGAGCAGCAGCCCGTCAGAATCCCGCCGCCGCCCGACGTGGATCATGTGGGCAGCATGGCCGAGTTCCGGCGCCACCGTGTCCCAGAAGACGGCCACACCTCCTGCAAGCGAAGGATGTGGCACCGTGATCAAGACGCGCAAGGTGGTCCGAGTAGGACTCATGGCTGCCATAGAGCGAAGCTCGTTCCTAGAATGAGAGCGCCTCCTCATAGATGCGCAAGAAGCCGGCGATCATCCGCTCCAGTGAGAATTCCTCCACGATCCGTTGCCGGCCTGCGTCACCCATGGCTCGACGCTCGGCCTCATGGTCACGCAGGTAGGCGATCCGCTGCGCGAGCGCCTGAGGATCCGCAGGCGGTATCACGAATCCGGTCTTGCCGTCGACAACGACTTCACGATTGCCTCCGCCCTCACCGCACACGACCGGCAGACCGCAGGCCATGTATTCCATGATGGCGTTGGAGCAGCCCTCCCGAGCTCGCTTGGGGTCCGTCATCAGCACACCGACGTGCGCCTGACGCACGTAGTCGAGCACCTCCATGCCGGCTTCGGGAAACGTCACGAGGCCCTCGGCGACAAGGTCGGCAGTCCCGGCCACGAGCTGGGTCCGCTCCGGGCCGTGGCCGATGAGCAGGAACCGGCAAGGAAACTGGTTCTTCTTGAGTACGCGAGCTGCGGCGATGACGACTTGATAGCTCTTTTCGGGCGCCATCCTGCCGGTCATCACGACGGTGAAGGGGCTCTCAGGGCCGGCTCCCCGTGCGCTCTGAGAACCGGTGGCCGTCCCGTCGGTTGCAAGGCGCGACCAGTCGAAACCGTTGTAGACGACCCGCGCTTTGGCAGGATCCGCACTCCAGGCTTCCGCTCCGGCGCGGCTGTTGGCGACGACGGTGGTCGCGCAAGCCATGCCGATCCGCTTGAGCCACAGGTGCCCGGGCTGCAGGGCGCCGGTGCGGATGGTGCCGTCGATCAGGGGCACCTTCAACAAACGGCAAACGGGTCCGGCGACCGCCGTGGACATCCAGCCCCACGAGTGCACCACATCTGGCCGCAAAGCCATGATACTCCGCGAAATCGCCGCCAGTGGCGAGGGGTCTAGGCGGGCTCGCCGCTCGTACACTTCCACGGTGATGCCCTTCGCGTGCAGATGCGCCTCGAAGGGTCCTCCGTCGAGCGCGCACACCCGCCTCTGCCAGCCCTTGGGAAGACCGGTGGCGAGAAGCGCCATCTGCCTCTCTCTGCCGCCGTTGGGGAGGCAGTCCGCAAGCAGCAGGACTCTCACGGGGCGTCCCGCACCTTCGAGACGGTGAACCGGTACTTGCCTGAAGCGCTTGGCTCGATGTCGTCCACGAACTCGAAGGCGACATCGCAGTCATCGCCCATGGCGAGGTGCACCTTTTGCACGATCTCCTCCATGCCTGCCGTTTCCGCTTCGCCGACACCGGGCATGTCCTTGCGCCTCACGATGCGAGCCCGTATCTGGCGGGTCGATTCCTGGACCACCTGGAACTTCTCGACCCAATCCTGCAAGAAGAAGACGTAGTGAAAGTACTGGCCGGCGACCAGCGTGCCGTCGGCCGACACGAAAGTGTCCGAGATGCGCCCTGTGATCGAGCTGAGCAAGGGCCAGACGCGTCCGCAGCTACACGGCCCTTCTGCCCAGGCACCCAGGTCTCCGATCTCGTACCTGATGAGCGGCATGGCGCGGTTGACCAGCGAGGTCACCACGATCCGGCCTGTCTCTCCGGGCTCAGCGGGCGTGCCGTCGTCGCGGATCACCTCGACGAGCACGGCCTGGAGAGGCACGTGCAGGCCTTCGTGACGTTCGCATTCGGTCGCCATGGCCGACACTTCGCGGGAACCGTACTGATCGAACACCTGGGCTCGGAAGACCCGATGGATGAGCTCGCGCATATGGGGCTGAAGGCACCCTGCGGCTGTGGCGACTGTCTTGGGCGAGTGGACCTCGAGACCGTTCCTCTCGATGAACCTCGCGAGCTCCACGATGCTCTCGACGTAGCCGAGGATGTGGTCTGGCCGGGACCGGTTCACGAGTTCAACGCAGGAGTGCATGAAGCCGGGGGTCATGCGGAAGCTGTTGAGCCATACCTCGTTGCGCATCCACATGCCGAGGCGTGCCCGCAGTGTCTCCTGACCCATGAGTTCGTTCACGGAACCCCAGAGGTGGAGCTTCGTCTCGCCTGGCAGTCGGCTGCTGAGGCAATTGTCCACGATGAACAGAGCTCGCCCCCAGTCCGCGTAGTCACTGTCGTGAACAAGCCGAACGGGCTCCCCGGTCGAGCCTCCCGTCGAATCGTATTTCCATGTCCGCCTGCTCAGGTCGTCGGACTTCAGATCGTCGAAGCGCGTGCGCATGGTCTGCTTGTCGAGCAGAGGGATCTGAGCGAATCGGTCGACGAGGACGTGACCCGGACTCTTGCAGACGCCCGCCTGAGCCAGAACCTCACGGTAGTATGGCACGTGCGCTGAGGCGTGCTGGAGAAGCGCGGTCAGTCGCCGGTCCTGGTCGGTTCGTGCTGCCGACGGATCGAGCCACTGGCCTGCTCGCAGGTCATGGACATACCTGCGTGTCGACCCACGCGAGTTGGTGATCAGACTCTCTAATGTGGACTTCAGCTCTGCCCTCTCCTTCGCGTCATCAGTTCTCGGCGAGGGATTCCATGAAGGCGCACAGGTCTGCCCCGTGCGAGGAGTAGTGGAAGCGCTCCTCGGCGAGGCGCCTGCCGGCTCGTCCTACAGCCGCCGCCGCCGCTGGGTCGTCAAGTATCTCAACGATGCTGTCTGCATAGGCGGTAGCATCCCCGGGAGCCGACAAGTAGGCTGTCTCGCGGTCGGTCAGATGGCGGTCGATCTCGCCCACATGCGTGGCCACCACGGGACGAGCAGCCGCGAGGTATTCGCCGATCTTGCTGGGGAACCTCGCCCGCGATCGGTCGTCGTCAGACAACGGGATCAGGAGCGCTCTCGACTGCGCATAGAACTCCAGCAGCTTGTCTCGACCCACGTAGCCGACAGGGACGACGCGTTCGTCCAGGGTGGAAGACCGAGGGCCCATCGGTCCAGCGGCAGTCGCGGCTAGCTCAGGGTCGTCGCCTGTCACGACCAGCCTGCACTCCGGGTGTCGCTCCCACACGTGCCGCATCGCGGCGAGGATGAAATCCAGCACGGTGTGGTGGCCCTGCGAGGCTGCGTATACCAGCAGCGAATCCTCCCGGCCGTACTCCGGCGGTGCTTGCTCGTCAACATCTACCACGATTGGGATCTCGACCACCCCTATCGACCTGCCGATGCGCTTTGCCTCCGCGGAGGCCCACGAGACCAGCCAAGCGGAAATCGCCACCGCGCCAGAGATGCCGTCGAGAAGGGACAGGTGTTTGCCGATGGCTTGTGGCAGGGGACTCGCGGCCCAGGGACGCTCGTTCAACTCTACGATCACGGGGATTCGGACGACGTTGAGGAACTTCACCAGAAGCCATGGGGCCGCTCGCCACGAGCGGGCCCCCGACCAAACGTAGACGCAGTCGAGCCGACCGGCCCGGTTCATGCGGGCGAGTCTCAGGAGCACGGTGACATAGCCGCGCGCCTCACGGTAGCGCCGTGCGACGAACGAATCGGACCGGATCGTCGAACCGCACGTATATTCGTAGGAGATGCCGGTGACCGTGCCCCGCACGCTACCATTGCGAACCGACCCTGGCCTCTCGCTGACACGCGTGCACAGTACAGTGACATCGGCGTTCTGCTCAACCAGCGAACGGCCCAGGAGCCGTATGCGGTTAGTGGCTGCCAGTCCATGCGGGAACCCGGAGCCGCCCCTTACGAGGAAGACCACATGCAGGCGCCGGCCGTCATTCGCGGCGGCCACGGGAAGCTGGGCCTGGCGTAGTATCTCTGCGTCACGGTTGTCCGCCACGGCGCTCATGTCCCCCCAGTCGCACACTTGCCTACGCCCGTCGGACGGAGCGCCGCACAAGTATAGACTAAGGTTTGGGGAGGTAGCTCGATGACGTCGGACCGGAAGCATCTTCTGAGACAAGATCCGCGTGCCGTGTGGGCGGGGCGCTGGGTCGGAAAGCGCGACGCTGCACTGGGCGTCGCATATGGACGACTCGCCCGACTTTCGGCGGCCTACTGGGGAGTCGCTCTCGGTGACGACTGCGCCTTCTACGGCAGGACACTGTTTCGCCGAGCGCCTGCAAGCACCCTCGTCGTTGGTGAGCGCTGCATCTTTCGCTCCGCCATCTGGTCGAATCAAGTCGGTGTCGACCGGCCTTGCCAGCTGAGCACATTGCGGGCTGGTGCACATCTCGTGGTCGGTTACAACTGCGGCTTCAGCGGCACCGTGCTCGCCGCCGCCGAGAGCATCGTTCTGGGCGACCGCGTGGTGTGTGGCGCGAACGTGACCATCACGGACACAGACTGGCACGGCGTGCGTCCCGAGGAGCGCCGGGACGCCGCTAAGTCGGCGCCGGTGGAAATCGGCGACGACGTGTGGATTGGACTCAACGCGCTCGTGCTGAAGGGCGTGCGGATCGGTAGAGGGTCCGTCATCGCCGCCGGGAGCGTGGTGACGCGCGACGTCCCGGAAGGCGTGATCGCGGCCGGCAACCCCGTCGTCGTCGTCCGCGAGCTTTAGTCAGGTCGCCGCGCCGGCGGGTCCTGCGGCTCGCGCGAGTGCGGCTCGAAATCGTCTGCGCACGACTCGCGCGTCGTGGACTGACTCACAGGTCGCCACTGCTCGCTCGGCGAGTGTCTCTCGCAGGACTTCGTCAGAGGCGAGCTTGCGAATCGCCGTGATCAACCCCTCGACCCCGGGCGTGTCGACCACGAAAGCCCACCTCTTGTCCCTCGCATCGAGGGCGAGAGCGTGCTCCCGAGGAGCGTAGACGAGCACCGGCACTCCTGTGGCCATGTAGGCAGGGGCTTTGGTCGGATACGAGAGGCAGGCGAACTCCGCCGCCTTCCCAGAGAAGTCGTAGGGGAGGACGAGCAGGTCGGCGGCGGCGAGGGCCTCGGGCATCCGCTCGTCCTCGATTGCATCGTGGACGTGGACGCCGTCGAACGACGTGAGGAGAAGCGCCGCCGCAGCCGACCGACTCGGTGTGAAGACGTCGAGCTGAAGGTCGAGCCCGCGCCGCTTGAGTTCCTCCACGGCAAGGCACACATCGACCAGGCTCGACTCGATGCCCTGACCGACTCGGCCCGCATAGACCAGTCCGAAGGTGCCGCGTTGTGACCGTTCTCGCCTTCTCGTGGTCGCCCATTTGGCGATGTCGACGGGGTTGTGGAAGACCTGCCACTCCCGGCCATAGCGGAGGTGGTAGACGTCGGCCATGGGCTGGCTGATGGCCAGCGTCGCCGTCGCCCGTGCAACCAGCGTCCTGAAGGATCGGTCGGTCTTGGCGCGGAAAAGCGGACCGAGAAGCCCCTGGTCGTAGATGACGCTGGGCCAATCGTCCATGACATGCAGCGCGATGGGTAGAGACAGCCCGTCGGCGAGTTGTGTGACCAGACGGATCATGCCCAGCGAGGCAAGCTGCGTGTAGATCAGATCCGGCCGCACGTCTCGTGCCCACTCACGCAGGCGGTGCGAACACGACAGGGACCTCAAGACATCGGCGCCACCCAGCCAGCGGAGACCGGCGACAGCGATGCTCCTGTAGCCTGCGCCGGCCCCAAACGCCGGCGGTTCCGCGGCTGAGGCGGCGGTCTTCGACTCGGCTGGCATCACCAACTCCAGGTCCGGGGTGGAGGGCTGCCGGCTGCCGGCGATTGCGAGGCCGATAGGCCAGGCCCAGTGCGCCTCGTCTGACCCGAGCAGGTACTGGCGCGCACACGGCGCAGGATCGACTTCGCAGGGGTGGAAGGCCGCCACAGCTAGCTGCTCGCGAGGCCATTCGCGGAAGAGATTGGTGAGGGTGATCCCGCCGCCGGTCAGAAGATCGAAGTTGTAGCCGATGATGAGGACCCGGGGGAAGCGACCATCTGCAGCCGATACACCCGTTGGCAGCCCCGTCGGCAGAAATAGCCCATCATTCATCCCTGTCACCGGCAGCGTCGGGCGATTCAACGCCCTTCGGCTGGTGGGGGCGCTTGCAAGTGTTCGCCACACGAACGGCGAGCGCCCCGGCTAGCGCGAGGATGAGCATGGTGCGCGTCTCGATGAGCGGTGTTCCGAACATGGCCAGCAGAAGGGTGAACGGCACAATGGCCAGCACACCCAGCGAGATGAATTCCTCGGAGACGCGTGCCTGCACGCCTCGAATGGCGTAGACAACACAGGCCGCGCCAAGGAAACAGAGGGATACGAGGCCCGCCAAGCCGAGCTTGATCCACGCGAAGAGAAACGCGTTGTGCACGATCCTGGTGTCCCAGTAGGCATATAGGGACGCTGAGCGACGCGCCGTGAGCGCGCCGGCGACGGGGTCGCGGACGATCGTCTGCCATGCGAGAGCCCACTCATCCTGTCGAGTCGGACCCGCTCGAGACACCACATCCGGGAAGAGCCGCGCCATGAGGCTCCCGCCCGTGCGGAACCTGCTGTAGCTGACTGCGCCGATCGTCCCGAGGAGTGCGAGCACCAGGGGCACGAGGGCAATCGCGCGCTTGTGCCGTCGGAGCAGGACCACGGACACCACGATGAGCGCCGCGGCCAGACCGATCCATCCGGTGCGCCTGTATGAAAGCGCGACGGTAAAGGTCATGAAAACCGATCCACCGGCCCAGAGACCGAGGCGCCTTCCGGTGACCCGGCTGGTGCCCCAGGCTGCGATGACAACAGCGATGAGGAACACGAAGAGCAGGTGGTCCGCGGACTCCCACAGTGCCACCTTGATCCCGGACAGCTGGTAGGCGTTTGCTGTGTCTCCGCTACCGAAGAGGAAGCGGACTAGAGCGTAGAGGGACCGTCCCGTCGCACAGACGTAGAGGAAGTCGAGAACGCGGAGTCTCTGCTGGGGTTCTGCGAGTAGCTCGGTGAAGCACCACAGCGCGACGACAGCAGCGAGGGCGTACTGTCCGTTGAAGGGGACCACAGCGTCGATGTAGGGGACGCCGGCAAGGAGGGCCCTTGAAAGCTGCAGGAGGAAGACCAGGCTTGTGACGGCAATCGGTATGGTGATCCAGCCCGGAATGCTGAGTGGCAATCGGCCGACGGCGCGTCGAGCCATGAGGATCCCCCAGAGCGCATAGATCAGGATCTCGTAGAGATTGAGTCGGACAGGGTCCAAGATGTAGCCCGACAGCCTGAAGACGCCGTGGCCATTCAGCCCGTAGCTGGTCTGGCTAAGGCAAGCGACAAGCCCTAGCACTACATACAGGATGAGGCGCGGATAGATGATGCCAAGAGTGAGGAAGACGACGCCGAGGCACACGAACAGGACCTTGAGCGCCCCATCCACAGCCACAAGCCCTAGTAGAACGCCGACACCGGCGCCCACCGCCAAGAAGAGCGGGGCGTTCATCCTGTGACCGAGCGTCACACGGTCACTGCGTTGCCCAAGCACCGATCTCACCCTCCTCGCAGGCGGTTCGACAGCGAGTGAGCAAGATCTGAGAACGACTTGAGGTCGGTTCGCGTGACGGCTCCGAACAGACCACTGATGACTATCGACAGCACTGCGGAGAGGCAAAGCAGGGCGAAAGTGGCAGCGAGATTGTGTGCCAACGGCATGAACAGAAGGCGCGCACCCACTGCCACCAGTGCGGCGCCGGCGGCAGTAGGCAGGTAGCAGCGTCGCAGCACCGACAGCGACGACACATCGAGGATGTGTCGATCGACGTAGTGGATGAAGAAGGGCACCACGAGGGCGCCCAGAAGGCCGGCCCCGGCGGCCCCGGAGACTCCGAACCGGGACGCCAGAGGATAGATTGCCAAGAGGTTGATTCCGCTGTTCAGGAGCGAGAACGTGAGATTGACTCCGGCCTTCGCCGCCGACCATGAGAGGAACCCCACTGCAAGCGAGGCGGCGTTGATGGCCTGCGTTGTCATGAACAATACCAGTGCCAGCGAGCCTTTCTGTGCGTAGAGCGGGCTGACCCAGTACCGTAACAGCGGCTGAGCGTAGACGGCCATCGCCATCGCCGCGCTGCAGTTGAGCAAGAACAGCAGCCTGGAGCTCCGAAAGTACAGGGCGCGAAGCCCGTCGTAGTCATTTCGCGCGATGAGCGCCGCGCCCGTGGGAAAGAGGACCTGAGCGATCCTCGAGAGCAGATCCGTGACCTTCGACGCCAGGACATTCGGCACCTGGTAGTAGGCGGCTGCGGCCGTGCCGCTGACGATGCCGACCATGAGGCGGTTGGTCTGAGTCGCCACCGTGGAGCCGATGCGATTTGCAGCAACCAAACCCGCGAACGAGAGGACCGTGCGACGGATCTCGAGCCACTCCGGCCCGGCATCGCGCCGTACGGAACGGAACAAGCGTCGCCCAAAGTACAGGTAGAGCACGATAGCCAGTACGTTCGAAGCAATGTAGAAGCAGACGATGCCGATGATGCCATAGCCGAGGACCACCATCACCGCCGGCCCGATCCATCCGGCGGTGCTGAACACACCGGTCATGCCGGCTGCGATGTCGTAGCGCAGGAAGCTCACGGGCACGGCGGTGCCGACGCTCATCATGAGGCCGAGGACCAGATTGAAAGCGGAGAGACGTATCACGATCACGGCCGTGGGCAGAAGCCCCGCGGAAACGTGCAACAGGTCCTTTGCCAGCCAGGGCGCGGCGGCGAAGAGAAAAGCGCCCGCAACGGCGCCCGCTGCCGTGAACCAGAGCAGTGCGACTCGGACGATGGCGAACATGGGACGCCCTTGATCGAGCGCCCGGTAGTATGAGACGTAGCGGACCAGGGCCTGACCAAGACCCATGTCGACGAGCCCCAGGTAGCCGGTCAGCGCCGCCACCAGTGCCATGAGGCCGTACGCGTCCGGGCCGAGGCCGCGGACCATGATTGGGACAGAAACGAACGCGGCTATGGCCGGCACCACCCACGCGACGACGCTCAGGGCGGCGTTTTCGCCGAAACCGCCTTCGCGGCTCAACTCTGGTTCCCCACATGGGGTAGATCGGAGACGCGAGGCACGGGCTTACCTCGGCCTGTGCGGCAAGGCAAGACTGGCGGAGACGGCTTCGAACGTGTTGCCAACGCCTTCCGCGAAGGAGACGCGCGGTTCATATTCCAGCAGGTCGCGCGCTCGCGAGATGTCAGCGCAGGAGTCCTTGACGTCGCCTGGTCTCTCCGGCGCGAAGCTCGGCTTGAGGGGCCGCCCGGAAGCCTGCTCGATCGCGGCGACGAGGTCGAGCAGCGAATGCGAGCCGCCACAGCCGACATTGATTACTCGCCCGGCGGCTTTGCCCGACGACAGCGCCGAAAGGGTCGCCTCGACCACGTTCGAAACGTAGGTGAAATCGCGCGTCTGCAGGCCATCGCCGTAGATCACGGGGCCCCTGCCGTCGAGAGCGCTCTTGATGAACAGCGGGACGACGCCGCTGTACTGGGAGTTGGGATCCTGGCGCGGGCCGAACACGTTGAAGTAGCGGAGTGCGACGGTCTCCAGGCCATAGACGGCATGGAACGCCGTCGTGTACTGCTCCGCCGCGAGCTTCGAGACCCCGTAGGGTGAGATGGGGCTTGGCACCAGCGACTCGTGCTTGGGGGAGACCGCGGACGGGCCATACACTGACGAGGATGAGGCCGTCACGACGCGCCGGACGCCGGCGTCGCGCGCCGCCAGCAGGATGTTCAGCGTTCCGGTGATGTTGACCGCGTTGGTGGTAAGGGGATCCTGCACCGAACGAGGCACGGACGGCAGGGCGGCGAGGTGGATCACGTAGTCCACGCCGGCCACCGCCTTGTGCGCGCGCTCGTAGCTTCTCAGGTCGCCTTCTACGAGCTGCACATCCCCGCTGCTCCTCGAGAGGTTCTCACGATTCCCGGTCGAGAAGTTGTCTATGACGCGGACCGACTCACCTCTGCTCAGCAGTTCGTCGACCACGTGAGAGCCTATGAAGCCTGCCCCGCCCGTCACCAGGTAGGTCTCGCCCATACATCCCCCCTCCGTCGTCTTCAGCGGCGAGTATAGCGCTGACAGCGTCAGGGCAAGTTCGAGGAGGCCGTGAAGGGACTCATGGACAGCCTGCCGGCGCCGCTTGCTACTGACTCGCTGGCACTCGCGGGTCCTGGACGCATGTACCAGCGCCCATGCGGTCGCTGCCGTCGTCTGAACTGGATACGCGAGCCCTTGCTCGACCCTTCAGCTATCCGCGTTGCGACCGAATCCTTTACTCAGGTGCCCAATCGGCACCAGGTCTGCAAGTCGGTCTGAAGCTCGTCGCGCTGGTGCGGCAATCAAGTCCCTCGAATGAGACCCGGCGCTCTTGGCTTCGCCCGAAAAGCGAGGAGCGTTCTGGTGTACGCAGCCAAGTCCCTGCTGTCCATCCTGGCCGCGAGTGTGGTCCTGACGGCGCTTCTCTCCACTGTCCCGGCACGAGCGGCAGCCGTGGTCGCCGATCCGGTAGCACGTGCTGCGAGCCTCACGAAGACCGAGGCGAGCGTCCATAGACAGATCGACCGACTGTCGACTGGCGCGAGCGGCTCACGTCACAGCGCTTCGCTCCGCAGGCACGTCGTCCGTTCTGGCAGACAGGTGGTCAGCCTGACCCGCCACGTCAGTGGGCTCAACCGCCAAGTGCTGCGCCTGGCCGCTGTGGATGACGCGACGTATCGCGCTTTGCTGACCCTCAATCGCAAGACGCGCCACCTGGACCTCGATGCTTTACGACTGACTCGGAGGGCGCTCCCCAGGCATGGCGGGCTGAACTCCGATCGAATCCGGGCGGCGACGCGACGGCTGCGCGTGCTCGGTGGGATGGTCCGAGATCGCTGGCAGGCAATGCCCACGCCGACACCGACCCCCACGCCGACCCCGACTCCCACGCCGACCTCGACCCCTACGGCGACACCGACAGGCATACCCTCAGGCGCCTTCAACGTCATGGACTACGGCGCCAAGGGTGACGGCAAGACCGACGACGTGGGGGCTATCCAGGCGGCTATCAATGCCTGTGCGTCGGCAGGTGGCGGCGTCGTCTACCTGCCCGCCGGGACGTACCACCTCTATGCCGCGCATAACGTCGATTCCGGGATGGGTGGATTCATCGATCTCCGGAACGGCGTCCATCTGCTCGGAGGCGGACAGGGCCTGACGACTCTGACGGGCGTTCGCTCCGGGGCCAACATCGTCGCCGCGTCGGAAAAGAGCGACATCGGCGTAGCGGCGCTGACCCTGATAGCCGACAAGACGCAAAATCAGGACGGAATCAAGTTCCACGCCTGTAGCCGGTGCGAGGTCGACCACGTCACGGCCCACAACACCAAAGAGGGCCTGACGCTGCTCAACTGTAGCAACTCTACCGTGCGAAACTGCATCGCCTACGACTGCAAGACGGTCGGCATCAACTCAGGCGCTGGCGAGGTCACCCGGAACAATCCCGAGGGCCTGTGGAGCTACAACAACAGCTTCATAGACTGCGAGGCATACGATTGCGGATCGCGCGCCTTCGCCAGCTACGGACGCGGGGAGGGCTACGGGGTTGGCGCGCGCGACAACCTCTGCGACAGTTTCACGCGCTGCTACGGCCACGACTCGGCGAACGCCTTCTTCCAGTCGGCGACGGCCAACCTGACGATGACCGACTGCGTTGCCGAGAGCAGCAGCGGGATCGCGAACGTCCTGCTCAGTGGGGTCCATGACGCGGCCATCCGCGGCACCACCTGTGTCGGCATCGGCGGCACCTCGGCCTATATCTGCGACGCCACGCATCAGGCCGGTCTGTACGGCTATTACGGAGCCTGCTTCGGCATCTTGACGGATTGACACGACCACTGAGCTCGTTTGCCCTCCGGCTTCGGGCCCGTCATGGCGTCCCGGAGGCTGGGCAGAGTATTCGAGTGCGGCGACGGCAAGCCCCAAGGTCGTACTGTCTCGGGATCTGCTGCGTCGCCGTCATCTTTTCGCCCGCGGGGACATCCACGGCGTCGCAACATGCCACGAGCTCGAGCCACCCAGCGCCGGTGTTGAGCACGCTGGGCCACAGCTTGTCAGCCGAGTACGAGAAGGTACTATGGAACCCGGGGCGTTCAACTAGGGGGGAAACGGTGACCCGAAGCGTACTGGTCGTGTCCGACTACGCCGCCGAGTATCCGGGCGCGTACATACGCAGCCTCGAGCTGTTGGGCCGCGAGGTCGCGGGCAGCGGCTCGGTCGCATTCCTGTTTCCTAAAGAACGCGCTTGGCATCAGCTCCTGCGACCACTAGGACCGGTCTTCATCTCTGAGGGGTTTCTGGGGGGGCGCGTCAGCCAGACGCTGACTCTGGACATGCTCGGGATTTGCCGGGCTCACAAGGTTTCGCTCATTCACACGAGCTTCGGACTAGCGGCCCCCGTGAGTGCGACCGTGGCGAGACGCGTCCTCGGCATCGCGCACCTCTGGCACTGGCGGAATCCACCGTACTCGCTTGTCGATGTGCGTCAACAGCGCGGAGTATTGAGGGCCATGGCGCCCGCCATGTACCGCGCGCTCGGAAGCGGGCATGGAATTGCGAATGTCGCGATAAGCAGCTGCTTGGCAGAGACTCTTGTGGCTCAAGGCTGCGTCGCTCTTGGCAAGGTGCGCGTGGTTCACAACGGCATCGATCTTGGGCTCTTCGACGACTGCGGCCCATGTCCCAATCGACGAATCGGCGACGCCATCGGAGTCGACCTCGCTGCGCGACCGGTCGTCGGTTTCGTCGGGCATCTTGACCCTCAAAAGGATCACGAGACGTTCCTTCGAGCGGTTGCCTTGGTCAAGCGGCGAGTTCCGAATGTTGCAGTTCTGGTTGTTGGAGGAGCGCGGGACTCTCTGCTGGGCGAACGACGGCGGCTTCTGCTCGAGCGCATCGCTCAGCTGGAACTCGAGGACAACGTCTGGTTGGTGGGACAGCATGATCCCATCGCGCCCGTGATGCAGCTCTTCGACGTCGGCGTCTTGTCGTCGAATTGGGAGGGTCTCGGGAACGTCGTTATGGAGTACATGGCTATGCGCAAGCCGGTCGTTGCAACGCGTGTGGGGGGGATCCCCGACGTAGTGGTTGACGGAGTGACCGGCCTTCTGGTTTCGCCGGAATCGCCAAACGAGATGGCGGATTGCCTAGTGGAGCTCATCTTGAACCCAGGATTGCGGGAGCGAATGGGCGTCGCCGGCCGACGGCGTGTCGAGGAGGAGTTCTCGCTTGACGGGTGGGTCAAGAGCATGCTGGGAGTGTACTCGGAACTCGGTTCCTAGGGATCACGGAGCTGATGCCGCGTAGGGCGGGGTTCACGTTTCTGCGTGACGGGCCAGACCTGGTCGGGCTGGCTCAGTTCGCAGTTCTCAACTTCCCACTGGGTGCGCGGTCGCTCATCTCCCAGCATGCGCCTGAGGCGTCCACGCCTCGACCTATCGGAACGGAAACGGAGACTCCGGTCGCCGCGGCAACGGAGCGGGACGGGTCGTTCGAGGTCACGGATTCTGATTGCCCTCACCGGAGACGAACGCCTTGCCGCCGTTCTCCGTGGCGGACTTCGGACCGCCCACGGCTAGGTCGAGCGCGACCATGGCGCTATCATGACACGCGGACCAGTGAAGGGAGGCAGGTGACTTGCTCATGAGAGTGCAGGAAGCGTACATCCATGATTGTGTGACTTGGTCTGATCACACGGCCGCAATTCTGTCCAAGCGCTGACGGACGCCATGCCCGACTTCACGAGACTGGCGCGCCTCAGCCTAGGCGGGGTCCTTGGATTCTCGTTGGTCCGGCTGGGCGTCGCAGAGCGCGCTCGGCGGGAAGTTCTCGCGTCAGGCTGCGTCAGTTGTGTGTCGTTCCACGGTCCTCGTTCGCCACTCTTCGAGCGTTGCGTCCAATGGCTCCGCGATGGCGGCTTCACCTTCATCTCCGAAGATCAGGTGATCGCGATCAGCAAGGGCCAAGCGGATGCGGTGTCGGGCGCCGTGTGGATCAGCCTCGACGATGGCTGGCGCGGCAACCTTGGTCTTCTGCCTGTCATCGAGCGCTACGAAGTGCCGGTCACCATCTTCCTGACTACTGACGCGGTCGAGCGCCTAGGGCTGTTCTGGTGGACATGTGTGTACGACCATCGCTCGGAGCTGCCCGACCCGTTTCGCTGGGCGGTCCTCCGAATCTGGGATCTTCCGGACGCAGAGCGACGTAAGGTCGTCGAACCCGTGTTGCGCCGTCACCAGGGTGAGTACGCGCGTCAGGCCCTGACCGTCGACGAAGTGCAGACGCTCGCACGGTCACCACTCGTATCCTTTGGAAGCCATACCGTAAGCCACCCGAGCCTTCCAAGGTGTGACTCGAGTCAACTGGAAGAGGAGCTTCGTATCTCTAAGAAGTCAATTGAGGGATGGACGGGTCGCCCGGTCAGAGCCTTCGCATATCCCAGAAACGAGTTCGACGGCCGAGAGAAGGATGCGCTGCTTCGAAACGGCTACGAGCTTGCGGCCACTGTGGAGGAGCGCGCGTACTGCCCCGCAGAGGATGACGCCTACTATGTTCCGAGGCTTGTCGTGGGCCACGACTCGTTCTTCTCGGCCAATGTCTGCAAAATGGTCGGAGCTTGGAAGCCGTATGTCGACTGGGCGCGTAGGCGTGGGCCGGCCGTTCCATGACAGCGCAAGTCCACGACGCTGGTGTGATCGAACCCGAACGACACGAGCGCCGACTGTTGGAAGGCGGGGGCTGCTGAAGCGAAAGGCAGACGCCGCCCGAATGACTGCTGCGCTACGACGTCCCGTTTTCGGAGGCAGGTGGCCAATCAGCTCTTTGCCGCCGCTGTGTTGCTTGGGATTGCGCTAGGCAGACTAGGAATCGCTCTCTTGGCCGAGCGACCGACGGGGCGCAGGCTCGCAGATCGTTGTGAACTGTCGCGGAGACTCGCCCTGCCGCAAGACCCGAGAAGACCGACAGGGGCGCTGCCGTCGATGCTGCCCGGACCGAATGGCGATTGATCTCGGACAATGCTGCAAGTCCTCGTTTCAATCGCCGCGGGCATCACCTGCAGACTCGCTCAGAGGTGGCTTGCCGCCGGCGTGGACGTCCTCACCACCGGCAACCATGTGTGGCACCCGGAAGAAGCGTAGTCCTTTCTGGCAACGGACGAGCGCGCCGTGCGCCCGGCCGCCGACGGCGGCGAGGTGGCCTTCAGTGACTCGGCCGGCGGACTCCTCACCAACACCGGCCTTCTGCCCTTCCGCATCTTCGACCGCCTGATCGACGGGGCCAAGGCGTTCGAGGTCCTTCTGTAGCACCCTGCCGCTAGGGCGCTCGTGTTCCGAGGGTGACATTCGCGGGTAGTAATGATGCTGCAAGCGGGCGTACTTCTCGGGTTCTTCAACAAGCGGGTGGGGTTTCCAATGGGACTGCAGGTAGACGATCGTCCCATCGTGCTGTCACATCACGCCGCCGATGCTGTGGATGTGGCCAACGGGACACTCAGAGGTGAGAGCAGGCGGTACGCCAGGGGCGAGGCGCAGGGGACTGTCGCGGAGGGCGTAAGGACGATACGCCCAGCGAAGCTGCGTGTCGCCGCGACGTTGAGCGCCGATGTCGTCGCCATCGTGGCTGCCTCGCTGCTGGCTGTCTGGGCAGCCGGGGCGTTCGACGACGTGCCGGTGATCAGCAGGCTCATCGTCCCCTTCGAGGCGGATCCACACGGCGGCACCTTGGTGTTCATCCTTCTCACGCCCTTCTGGCTCGCGGCCCTATGGGCCTTCGGCCTGTATCGCGAGCCTGGACGCAGCATCGGAGGCATGAACCTGTCCGAGTCGCTCAGCGGGCTCACGGCGCTGACGGCGGCCAGCTGGCTGATGCTGATCGCGATGCTCTTCGTCTCGGGCTCGAGCGCGCCGGTGGCCACGCTCATCGCCTTCTGGGTGCTGGCCGTCGTCCTTGTGCCGGCCGCTCGCTGGCTGAGCAGGGTCACGGTGTGGTCGAGAGTGGCCTTCCAGGAGCGTGTGCTGATCATCGGCGCCGGCGAGGTGGGGCACTCCCTTGCCGCGAAGATCGGCAAGCATGCGGAGTACCGCATGAAGCTGGTGGGCTTCCTCGACGACGGGGAGCCGAGGCGCAGCGGCAACGGCGGTGTGCACGTGCCGATCATCGGCACCCTTCGCGACCTCCACAGCATCGTCGCCGAGGAGCAGATCGACCGCGTCATCGTGGCCTTCTCCAAGGCGCGTCACAACGACTTCCTGCGCGTGGTGCGCGCCTGTGACGACTCCGGCGTGCGGGTCAATATCGTGCCGCGCCTCTTCGAGGTCGTGAGTTCGCGTGCTGTGGTTGATGACGTCGAGGGCATCCCGCTGCTCGACGTCGCCCACATCGAGCTCAGCCGCTTCAACATGGCGGTCAAGCGTGTCTTCGACATTGTCGTCGGCGGCTTGCTCTGCGTGGTCATCCTTCCGGTGGTCGCGGTCCTCGGCTTGCTCGTCAAGCTGGACTCCCCAGGCCCCGTGTTCTATCGGCAGGCTCGCATGGGGCGCGGCGGCCGGCCATTCATGATCTTCAAGCTGCGCTCGATGCACGTCGGCGCGGACGAGCAGCGCATGGAGCTTGCCGACCAGAACGAGTACTCGGGCCCGATGTTCAAGATGAAAGAGGATCCGCGCGTGACGCGGGTCGGCGACTGGCTGCGTCGCTGGAGCTTCGACGAGCTGCCGCAGATCCTCAACGTCATGAAGGGCGACATGAGCCTGGTTGGTCCGCGTCCGTTGTGGGTCGATGAGGCGAAACAGTGCCGCGGCTGGACGCAGAAGCGCCTCGACATCACCCCCGGCATCACCGGTCTCTGGCAGGTGCTGGGGCGCAGCGACATCCCCTTCGACGAGATGGTCAAGCTGGACTACATGTACGTCACCGGCTGGAGCCTGAGCTGGGACGTCAAGCTGCTGCTGCAGACCCTGCCGGCTGTACTGGAGAAGCGCGGGGCGTACTGAGCGGCGGCCGACAGTCCTTGCGCGGCACAGTCCGCGCGGCGCCATGTCAGGTGTCCTGAACTGTCTCCCTGGAGCCTCACAGGAATCGCGGACTACCCCCCTGACTCACGCGCGACGAACCCCACTCTGCTGAGCACGTCGACACGCATCGCGTGCTGGAGGTCGTCGCGCACCATCTCGCGCACGAACTCGCGCACGCCGTGCTGCTCACCGGTGGCGATCACGTAGTCGTCCTGCTCGTCCGGCGCTTGATGCCGTGCACCGTGTAGCTCTTATCGAGCAGTGAGGACGAGATAGGTACGGCCAAGTGCGGTTTGACTGACGCTGATCGGGCCGGTAGGGTCGCCCGTGTCTACAGTTCAGACAACGCAAGGCAACGGCCAAGACGCGAACGGCGCTCATGACGGCGCCCCCCTCAGGGAGTCCGCAAGACCCCCGAAGGAGGCAGGTGATGCACCGCGCACGTACGGGTCCGACCCGTCGACACAACTCCCTCTTCCCCCCAGATGCCCCTCGAGGATGTCGGGTGCGCGCGGCGAAACCACCAGCAGGCCCGAAGCCTACCGCGAGCACCCGGTGAAAGGACTCATAGGATGATGCGCAGGACTCTGGCCGTCGTGGCCCTCACCCTCGTCGCAGGAGCTGTCATGGCTGTCGCCCTTGTCCCAGCCTGCCAGGCCCAGACTGCGAAGGTCACCACACTCTCGCGCTCAACGGCCAAGGTCGGTGCCCGGCTGACGATCCGGGGCAGTTACTTCGGCCTACGGCAGGGTAACTCGACCGTCACCTTCGGTGAGAGACCAGTGACCACGCCGAGTCCCATCGGCAACCAGCGTTGGGCACCTTGCACCAAGAAGGCGAGGGTGATCTCGTGGAGCCGCTCCTCGATCACTGTCCGCGTGCCAAGCATGGCTCCCGGCTCGCATAAAGTTTACGTCACGGTCGGCGGGAGGGCGTCGAACTCCTACCCGTTCAGCATCAACGCGGCGACCACCGTCACGGACCAGACGTTCAGCTCGGCGTCCCGGATGGGCAACGTTATCGGAGTCAATAGCAGCGGCTCGAACTTCGCCGCCTACGGTACACACGACGTGCTCTTCGAGAACTGCACCTTTGAGGGCACCAATCAGAACATACCGGGTGACCTGGCTGGGGTCCTCACCATCGGTCAGACTGCCAGCAACTACAACCTGACCTTCCGCAACTGTACCTTCAAGAGAAACGTTGGGGCAGGAGGCGGCTTGGCGTGGACGGGCGTTAACGGTGTCAAGGCGGTCTGGGGCGTCCATGACATCACCTTCGACCACTGTACCTTCGAGGAGTTCTCGCGCTTCAGCATCGAGGCGTGGTCGGACAACACTCCCACCAACCACCCCTACAACTTTGCGGTGTACGACTGCGTATTCGAACCAGCCGGAAGCCAATGCATCTCATGGTCGGGCGGCCACAACCCCATGTACTCCATCGTTGACGGCTGCCTCTTCAAGGGCTACGGCACCAACTTCGATCGCCCTGGTGGAGCGTGCTTGGAGGTCGCCGGCAGTCACCACATCGTGACCCGCAACTGCGAAATCTGGACGGGTAGTGGGTCACCCTTCAACGTGAGCGCATACAACGGCGGCGGCCCCTGCTATCTGTACTTCAAGAACGTCCATGCCTACTTCGACTCGGCACACCTCTACCAGTCCAGACCTCCCATGGTGTATTCAAGTATCTTCGGCTGCAACGGGATGAACTACTCACGCTGGGTGAACTGTCACTTCAATACGGGTGACGCCACGATCTGCGCGGACTCCGCCGGGTATACCGGCGAAAGCGGCAGTCCCGCGGTGTGGTCACTCGCCGATACCCACAACGACTTCAGCACTTCCACCATCTCCGGATACATCAGCCATAGAGGCCTGCACATTCCTGCAACGGCGGCAGGATACTGGACCTCGGGGAACGGCGGTGCCCACTACACCAACAGACTGCCTAGACGGCTGCCGACCCAGCCGTAGGATGATCGATGGCATCACCGTCTACCGTGTACACGCCAAGTGCTGCTGACCGGACCCCATTCGTCGGTCCACTTCCTATGTTAGTTCCAGAGCCACCTCCCGCGTGAGCGACGGAGGGCCGAAGTCGGCCAGTGAGAAGCCCGGGAAAGCGATCGTTTCCGGGGCCGACGGCCGTTGCTACAGTGAGCTGTGTGGCCGCAGGCCGTTGTAGGGCCGGCGCCAGTTGGCCACGAGGATCTGTGCCTCTTTGAGCGTGTAGAGGAGCTCACCGTTCAGCAGTTCGTCACGCAGTTTGCCGTTGAACGATTCGATGTAGCCGTTCTCCCAGGGGCTGCCGGGCTCGATGAACAGCGTCGTTACCCCGAGCTCAGAGAGCCACTCGCGTACTGCCTTGGCGACGAACTCGGGCCTGTTATCAGGGCGGATGTGCTCGGGGATTCCGTACTCGAGGAAGAGGTCGGCCAAGACCCAGAGCACGTCGTTGGCGGTCGTCCTGGGCTCCACGCAGGTCGCCAGGCACTCCCGCGTGTACTCATAGACGACCGTGAGCACGCGCAGCTTCCTGCCGTCGTGGGTCGTCTCGGCCACGAAGTCATGGGCCCAGACGTGGTTCTTGTGTTCAGGCCTGAGGCGGATGCACGAGCCGTCGTTCAGCCAGAGGCGCCCACGTTTCGGCTGGCGCTTCGGTACCTTGAGCCCCTCACGACGCCAGATGCGCTACACGCGCTTGGCATTCACGTTCCAACCGGCCATCTGCAGGAGGCCGGTGATGCGCTTGTAGCCGTAGCGGGCGAAGGAGTGCGCCAGAGCGATCACGGCCGCGATCAGGGCGTCCTCGTCGTCGCGCAGCTGAGGTCGATGCCGTTGGCTGGAGCGATGCCGGCCGAGCGCGCGGCAAGCCCGGCGTTCGGAGACGGCAAGCCCCTCACAGACCGCCGCGACGCACTTGCGGAGGCGTGAAGGGCTCAGAATTTCCCCGCGTCGCCTCCTGCAGGATGAGCTTGTCGAGGGTGAGGTCGGAGACCGCGCGGCGCAGCCTCGCGTTCTTGCACTCCAGGTCCTTGAGCCGCTTCGCCTGGGAGACCTTGAGGCCGCCCTACTCCGTGCGTCAGCGGTAGTAGGTGACCTCGTGGATGCCCAGGGTCTTCACGACTTCGGGTACCTTCCGGTCCTGGCCGCGGAGCACCTCGGCCTCACGCAGCTTGGCGATGATCTCCTCGGGGCGGTAGCGCTTCTGGGCATGATCTGACTCCTTCATCGGTCGAGAGACCCTACAGTCTAGGTGGACCGACTTCAGGGGTGCAGGTCAGCGCAACGACGTGGGCGGCATCTACCCCAACGACGCCAGCCTGATCCGCCTCGCCGGGGCGCTGCTGCTCGAGCAGAACGACGAATGGCTGGTGGGGCGCCGCTACCTCTCGGGGGAATCGCTCGCCGGGCTCCACGCCGCGCGGCAGACCGACGAGCAGAAGCGAGCGGCGCCGTCGGCGCGGGAGGTGGTGCTGCTCGCGCCCGATGATCCTGACGACAATCAGGGACTACACCGCGTCAAGGGACTTGACCAGGGGTGCACGTCTAGATGATTGATTCCACGAGATTCGCCCTGCCCAAGGAAAGCAAAGCAGAGAGGCCGAAGCCGACGGTGTCATCCGCACCGTCTGCCTGGAGGCCACGATGGACGCCGACCTCGACACTCTCTGCA